>WNFR01002057.1_pt1 | contig 28404 bp, 27 predicted proteins | sample 5400221 | NCBI WGS metagenome assembly WNFR01 (sample SAMN13153357, study PRJNA577476) | soil metagenome | isolation source: 40 cm soil under Madrone tree | place: USA:California | collected 2016-06-14
CTTGCTGACCCCGAAGCGTTGCAGCTTGCGATCGCGACGCAACAGGCGGTGGAATTTGTCGGGATGCCGGAGGCGCGCATCTCTCTCGCGCACGCGACGGCTTACATGTGTCGCACTGCCAAAAGCCGCGAAGCATACGAGTCACTGAACGCCGCGACCGAACGAATCGAGGCGGAACAAACGAAAGCCGTGCCCGAGCGTCTCAAGAACAAGCATTTCCCGGTGAATCCCGAAAATTAAGGAACATTCTTCAACATCGACAACTTCTGCGATGTTCGTTGCGCGTTCGAGGTAGCGCCGATGTGTCCTGAAAAAATTAGCAGGCCGAAGCAGACAGCGTTGAAGGTGATGAAAACTGCAAGCGCATTCCACAGACGGCCTTCGCGCCAGTAGTGGTGCACCTTTTTCCAGCTTGAGAATATGTGGAATGCAGAGAGCAGCGCCGCCATGTATAGGCCATAGACGATGTAGTGCGGTTCGATGCCATGCCACAAGCCCATTAGTCCGAACGCGAGAAAGTAGCCCACGATCGCTGCCGTGTGCATGCTTCTGAACCATTTGCCGCGCGCAGCCGCGAGCAGGAATCGCATGTAAACGTGGTCGCGAAACCAGAACGAAAGCGTGATATGCCAGCGGTTCCAAAAATCACGGATATTTCGCGCGAGAAATGGTCGATTAAAATTTTCGGGTGTGTGAACGCCGAAGAGATAGCTGATAGCGATGGCGAAAGCGCTGTATCCAGCGAAGTCGAAAAACAAATAAAAACTATAGGCATACATGTAGCTGAGCAGCGCACCGACGCTGTCGCTGCCCGCGGCAAGCTTGAGCCAGTGTCGCTCGATCAGCGCAGCGAGTATGAACTTGTAGAGTAACGCACGGAAAAAGTGGTGCACGGCACCGTCGAGATCAGCCAGGAACTCAGCGCGGCTACGCTTTTTCTTCCAGTCTGGAATGAAACGGCGATAACGATCGATCGGGCCGGCGGAAATCGTCGGAAAGAAAAATAGAAACATGAAAAGATCGATCACGCCAGGGGTCGCGATCACTCCGTCACGGAGACAAAACACAATATCGAGTGCGCGAAACGTCACGTAAGAGACGCCAAGAAAGCCAAACTGAGTTTTGGGCGAGACGACTGGGAGCACTTTCGTGATTGCGAGCGGAAGCAGGCTCACTCCAAGCGCGCCATAGAACAGCCACCCTGCGCGCGCCCCCGCCCTCGCAAACGCGCGCACTGTGAGCCATTGCCACAAGGCAAACGCCAACACCAGCCAGATCTCGCGCAGTGGAAAATGCGCGCGCAAATGAAGCACGTCCTGATACTGGGCGACGAGCATGGCTGTGGTGACCAGCAATGCCCAGCGCCAGCCGGCGCGGCCGAATAATCCCAGAATGATTGTCGGGACTGCTACGTAAAGCAGCAGGACGAAATAGGTGAAATCCGCGTAGGGAATCACAGGGACCTGGCCAGCGCGGTTCGGTCCACCTTGCCATTGGCGGTCATGGGAAACATGTCGAGAAAGACAAATTTTCGCGGCAACATGTACGTCGGCAACCGTTCACTGAGTTGTGTGCGGAGGCTGTGCGCCAGCTCGAAGTCTGATGTCTCATTCCGCGCGCCTAGCAGCACACAAGCAGCAAGTGATTGAGCCGTGTCGTTTTTGATCACTGGGATTACGACCGCATCGCGCACAGCGGGCAGCATGCGCAGATTCGCTTCGACGTCGCCGAGCTCGACGCGGTACCCACTCAGCTTGATTTGTTCATCGACGCGGCCTTCAAAGAAAAGGAGACCGTCACGGAACCGGGCGAGGTCGCCGGTCTTATACGCTCGCTGGCCCCGCCGCTCGAAGAAAGCGCGCGCTGTGAGATCCGGCCGGCCGATGTACCCCGGACTCACGTTTGGCCCGGCGATAATGATTCCGCCGCGCTCGTTCGCGGGCAATTCACGGCAATTCTGGTCGACCACGAGGATTTGCGTCCCCGGCATCGCGCGGCCCACGGGCAAAGCTGAATACTTTTGCAGAATCGAATCATCAATCCGGATAGACGTCGTGGCTACGGTTGCCTCAGTCGGGCCGTACATGTTCCAGACCTGCGCTCGCGGAAAACGGCCAAGCAGTTCAGCCGCGGTCTGCGGTGCGAGTGTTTCACCACAAAACAAAAATCGGCGCGCGCGCGGCAGCATCGCCTCTGTGAATTTCTGTTCGACCAGACACATTCGTGCAAACGACGGCGTGGACACCCACGTGGTCACCCCAGAATTCGCCAGTGCGCGGTAGAGTTGTTTGGGATTTTCGATCAAATCGCGGTTGACGCTAAATAGCGTGCCGCCCGTTGCGAGACTGCAATACAAATCCATTACGGAGAGATCAAACGAGAAGGGCGCCTGATTCAAAAACACTTCCGCGCGCTCGGCGAACTGTTGTTCCGCGAGCATCCAACTGATGAAATGCTCAAGACAGGCAAGGGTGATGATCACGCCTTTCGGTTCACCGGTGCTGCCGCTGGTGAACAGGATGTAAAACGGTGCGTTTCTCTCCAAAGATTTCCTGCGGCCGCGGATCTCGCGTCTCGAAAGTTGTGCGACCTCTTCGGCACTGAGCAGCATCGCTGCGCGCGAGATTGCCAGGATCTTCTCGACGCGGGGCCGAGGCAGCAGGGTGTCGATCGGCACGTATGGGCGGCCGGATTTCGCTGTTCCTAGAAATGCGATTAACATCTCCGGTTCGCGATGCCCAAGCACGCCAATCGGGCTGCGGTCATCGCCGAAGCGCTCTGTGAGATACACCGCAAGCGCATCCGAGCGCTTGGATAGCTCGCCATAGGTGAGGGTTTGATCGCCGCTAATGTGTGCGATTGTTTCCGGAGCCACTGCGGCCCAGTGGTCGATTCGCTCAATTACGTTCACTAGAAGCCCTGATAAACAAAGGGTGGCGTCGAGAAATCGCCGCGTCCATACATCGCGATCAAGGCCATAAGGATCGCGAGATAATAGAGAATCAGCAGCACACGATGCAGCGTGGAATGTCGCTCGAGCCAGCTCACATGCGCATGCGCTGCTGGAGATCTGCGATGACAGCTCGCGGTGTGCGCCAGCGTTCGCGCTCGAATTCCGCGGGCGAAATTTTTAAGCCGAATTCCTCTTCGATCATAAGAATGAGTTGAACGGTTCTCATCGAGTCGAGGACTTGATACTCGTACAGAGGGAGATCGAGATTCGTGCACACCTCATCCGTTTCGGCAACACACGCGAGGAGCTGTAACACTTTATCTGAGAAATCCGCAGCTATCATGGATGAGGCGCGGCGCCATCGAGCCGTTTGAATGAAAGAAGATGATCAGTTCTCAGCCTCGTGGCAAACGGCGATGAAAGAAATCATCGAGCGCGCGATCATAATACACCCAGCCTTTTGCAGTGAGATGACTTGCGTGACGGATCAGGAACGCCGGGTCTTCATCATGCGCCTCAAATTCAACTACGGGAAAATGGTACCGTTCCACAAGTGCGCGCAGCTTTGCGTAATAGTCGTTGCGAGCCGAGCGGGAAACCCCCGCATGGTCGTAAAAATCTCCAGGAACCGGCATGCTGAGAATTAGCGGCTGCGCGTGAGCGCTTGCCAACCCGCGCAACAGCAATTCCAGATCGATCCAAGCTGGTGACGTGTCGATTCCATTCTTGAACGCAGCGTCGCGAGACCCCGGAGGAATTTGTCTGTCGAACGCCGGAGCGTTTTGAATTCTGCCAGCATCGCTAGGTCTCGCTTTGCTCGCTTTCGCAATTAGCTCCGGCCAATCGACTGTTTCTGCATGCAGGCGTGGAAACGGTTTCTTTTGACGTCGAATATAATCGAGCGCCGCTAAATGGTCCTGCAGCTCGAACAACAGGCTCTGTGCTTTCCCGGCCGGCCAGAGTGCGTAGAACACGATGCGGTCGATCCAGTCGCCAGATGCCAGGCGACTCAGCGCGAATTTCAACAACGGCCTCTCTTCGAGTGTGCTGGGGCACTCCAGCATGCGCGCTGCAATTTGCCGCTTCAGGTCGAAATCGAAGGCGCTGCCAAATATCATTTCCGTAGCTGCCATCGGCGAAAAATTTCCTGCGTACGCTTGCCAACCCGGCTTGGTCGCGAAAAACCAGTTCGGCGAAAGCGAGATGGCAAGTTTTTTGCCGCGCAAGCTCGAGCCCAGCGCGCCAATTTTTTGCAACATGATGAGCGGAGTCGTGCCTCCGCCCCCGACCGGTGCCAGTTGGAACCCTGTTGGGGCAGTGCGAAAAAAATTGTTTCCCCTGTATGGACTGGCGGGAACGAGGAGCTCTGAACTGCCATAAATCGGCAACACGTTCTGCGCATACGCGCCGGCACGTTGAAAGGCGAGTCCCTGGTTCTTGAGCGAGAATGTCTCAGGAGCGCTGGAGGCAATAGTGGCGCGTTCCAGATGAATCAGCACTCTTTCACGAGCGAACAAGCTGATCGCCCCAAGCCCCAGCGCAACCAGGCCGGCAAACAAATGCGGCATTTGTCTCATGAGTACCCACTCGCTCTGAAAACAAGAATTTATTGTCGCGACTTGACGCGGCAATCGAATTTCACTTCGCTAGTCTGACGAGCTATGGCCTCCTCATCACTGTGGCAACGGTTTCAAAGGTATTTTCTGGAATACCGTGAACTCGGTTTTTCTCTCGACATCAGCCGAATGAAATTTCCGGAAGACATGTTCGATGAGATGCGGCCGCAGATCGAGCAGGCGTTTGCGGCGATGCGACAACTGGAGGCGGGAGCAATCGCTAATCCCACAGAAAAACGAATGGTTGGTCATTATTGGCTGAGGAACCCGGAGCTTGCGCCGACACCGGCAATTCGGGCAGAAATCGAAGACACGATCCTATCAGACGCGCTTGGGTCGGCGCAGAACCGAATGAACATTTTTTTCTTCGATAACACGGATCCCGAGGGGTTTGACCGCGTGTTTGACAGGATAGGTGACGGTCTCCCACGGACGCTTGTCGTGGTCGTCTCAAAATCTGGCGGGACAAAAGAAACACGGAATGGAATGGTGGAGGCGGAAGCGAAGTTCGCTGCGAAAGGACTTCAGTTCGCCAGACATGCTGTTGCTGTGACCGGCGTTGGAAGCGAGTTGGACAAGGATGCCGAAGCGAACGCTTGGCTCGCGCGCTTCCCGATGCCCGACTGGATTGGTGGACGCACGTCGGTGATGAGCGCGGTTGGGTTGCTGCCGATGGCCTTGGAAGGGTTTGACATCGATGGCTTCCTCGCTGGCGCCGCGGCCATGGACGAACGCACCCGCATACCCGAGGTCGCGCAAAATGCCGCGATGCTTCTCGCACTCATGTGGTATTACGCCGGCAACGGGAAAGGCGAAAGAGATATGGTGGTTCTTCCGTACAAGGATCGGCTCGCCTTGTTTACCAAATATCTCCAACAGCTCGTGATGGAATCCTTAGGAAAAGAAAAGGACCTCGCTGGGGACATTGTGCATCAGGGGATCGCCGTGTACGGCAACAAGGGCTCGACGGACCAGCATTCTTACGTGCAACAGCTGCGCGATGGGGTCTTAAATTTCTTTGTAACGTTTGTGGAAGTGAGCAACGATCGGCGCGGCGCTCCGTTTGAAGTCGAGGATGGCATCACGAGCGGCGATTATCTTCATTGCTTTTTGCGTGGCACGCGCGGCGCGTTATACGAGAAAGGGCGGGAATCAATCACGATGAGCATCCCTCAGGTGAACGCGTTCTATGTCGGGGCGCTGATCGCACTCTATGAGCGTGCGGTCGGATTCTACGGTTCGCTGGTTGATGTCAACGCCTACGATCAACCAGGTGTAGAAGCGGGGAAAAAAGCGGCGAGCAAGCTACTGGAGCTGCAGAAACAAGTGCGCGAGAAGCTATCGGACGATGGGAAAACTGCCGAAGAAATCGCCCGCTTGGTCGACGCGGATCCAGAAGACGTGTTTCATTTGTTGCGGCATTTGGCGAGCAACGATCCCTCGATCAAGGTCACGCCCGGCGAGGAAACGGTGGACGACCGGTTTTCACTCGCAGAGAAATCATAATCCATCGCTTATGCCGGAGAAGTCTGCTCAAAGTCGAAGCCATTCATTGAGTGTGCCCTGGGATGACGTGGTTCGTTTTGTCCGACAACTCACTCACGATTTGCGCAACGATCTGAATGCGCTCGAGCTGCAATCGGCTTACATCGCTGAACTGACGCAGGACCAGGACCTACAAACTGAGATCAAGCGTCTGCGAGAAGTGACGTCAGCCCTCTACTCGACTTTGCAACGGCTTTCCAGAGCAGTCGGGGAGATCACACCGAATATGATTTCTTACCGGGCTCCTGAATTTTTGGCCGATATGCGCGCGGAAATCGAGCGGAAATTTTCCAACAAAACCGACGAAATTAATTGGGACACACAACTTCAGGACGTGGTCTTGCACGTTGATCCGCAACTTCTACAGGAAGTGTTTACGGAGCTTTTTGTCAATGCCTTCCAGCATGATCGCGGGAACGGCCCGCTGCTGGCCAATGCCAGGATCGACAATGACCGATTACTATTCACTCTGCACGAACCAAAGCTTGCTTTTGACTCGGCCACACAAAATTGGGGGCGCGAACCGTTCCGGAAGATCAGCCAGCGTCACTACGGTCTCGGTCTGAGTCGCATCCAGGCGATCGTAGAAGCCCACGGCGGTGAGCTACAGGCGCACTATGATCCGAAAGCTTCCGCACTCGTCTCGACCGTGACACTCCCCGTGGAGCGTGCACTCTGAACATATCTGGACCTCATGTCATCTCACGGTTTAAACAACTGGCAGGCGCTGCTCGTGCGTAATACCAGCAGCGCTAAGTGATGAAAACGGAGAACCATCGCGTTCTGATCATCGACGACGAGCGCCCCGTGTTGATGACCCTCGAAGCGTTGCTGAACCGGCATGGTTATCACGTGGACACTGCCGGGACTGCTTCGCAGGGAGTCAAGTTGCTCAAATCGAATTTGCCATCGCTTGTGTTGCTCGATCTGCAACTCCCCGACGCGCATGGTTTGGAAATGCTCGATCGGATCAAGACAGAATTGCCCGACGTTCAGGTGATCATTCTGACCGCGCACGACTCTTTGCATAATGCCATCGAGTCGATCAAGCGCGGCGCATTCCATTTTATCAGCAAACCGTACGCGCCAGAGGAGCTGCTCAGCCTCGTGGAGAACGCGTTGGAGAAACAGTTCCTGCTTCGGGAGGCGGAAAAATTGCGGGAGAAAACAGTGCAACTCGAAAAGCGCCTGGAAATCGCAGAGGCGCGGCCCACACCAATTTTTCAGAGCAAGCCGATGCAGGAAATCCAGGAACTGATCGACGCTATGGGACCTTCAGATGCCAACGTTCTCATCGTGGGAGAGAGCGGCGTAGGCAAGGAGGTGATTGCCAATACGATTCACGCTCGCAGCCGGCGCGCTGAACAACCGATGGTGAAGCTCAATTGCGCGGCGTTCCCGCAAACGATGATCGAGGGAGAACTTTTTGGGTACGTCAAAGGCGCGTTCACCGGAGCCATGCACGATTTTCCAGGAATGATTGCGGCGGCAGACGGCGGCACGCTGTTCCTCGACGAAATATCGGATATGCCCGCTGATTTGCACGACTCGGAAAGCCTGAGCCGGACGTTTCGCCGGATGCTTTTCAAAAGTTGCTTGACTACGCGTGGCCGGGAAATGTTCGCGAACTGCAAAACGCGATCGAATACGGTGTGGTCCTGGCGCAGCAGGGCGTTATCGGCGTGAAAGAGTTGCCCACGGAAATACAATTGCCTCCGGCGCTACAACAAGCCGAGCTGGGCGGGTTGCCGCGCAAAGGCGTGCAAACTCTCGATGATTTGGAGCGCCAGGCCATTCTGCAAGCCCTGGCGGAATCTCGGGGCAACAAGAAAAAAGCAGCCGAACTGCTCGGCATCCAGCGTCCCACGCTCTACAATAAGATGAAGCGTTACGCGATCGAGTTGTAAAAATTCCTGCCACAAAACGGCGGGCACGGAGTGACGCGCCCTACCAAGAAACTCAACGCACGCGAGACGATAGGGCGGGCAGTCCTCTGCCCGCCGCGTGTGTTTGTCATGTTATTCGCCGCGATAGGTGCACCGAGCGGTAGGTGTTTCGTGCACGACGATCTTGCACAGGCCAGGGCATTGGGGCTCCAGTTTTTGCCAGAACCATTGCGCCATGTTTTCGATCGTTGGGTTGTCCAAGCCTTCGATGTCATTGAGGTATTCATGGTCTAGCAATTCCAAAAGTGGTTTCATCGCCTCGCTGATCTCCGCGTGGTCGTAAACCCACCCGATTTCGGGATTCACGTCGCCTTCAACCGACACTTCGACTTTGAAACTGTGTCCGTGTAACCGGCGGCATTTGTGACCCTCGGGCGCCTTTGGCAGGGTCTGTGCCGCTTCGAACGTGAAATCTTTCGTTAACCGCGCTCTCACGGCTCGGAAAATATCATGCCATTATCTGTCTTGCGATATAATAGACGGCGGAGCTTCGGCGCTGCCATTCGGTAAACCGGGTCCGCGGAAGCTCGTCCTCGATTTTCGCACATCTTTTAAACGCCACGTTGCGCTGGGCTCCAGATGAATTTGTGCATCTGAAGTTGAAACCGCACATTGAGTTTGTCCTCCAGAATCCATTCCACAATCTGGCGCGGATCGATCCGGCCAAAGATCGGTGAAAAGAGCACCGCATGGCAGCGCGATGCCAGACCGTAGCGTCGCACTTTCTCGCACGCCCATTCGTAATCTTCGCGAGTTCCCATCACAAATTTTACTTCGTCACGCAGCGTAAGATGGTCGATGTTCGACCAAAGATTCTTCCCCACTTCACCACTTCCCGGCGTCTTTAAGTCCATGATTCGATAGACCCGAGGATCCACCTTTGAAACGTCATGCGCGCCGCTGGTTTCGAGCAGCACCGTGTAGCGTGAGTCACAAAGCATCGTCATCAATGGCAGCACGTTCTTCTGCAGCAGCGGCTCGCCACCGGTGATCTCGACCAAAGGGCAGCCAAACGTCGCGACCGCCTCCAGAATTTCGTCTAATGTTCGTTTCTTTCCCTCGTAAAACGCGTACTCGGTATCGCAATAGTTGCAGCGCAGGTTGCAGAACGCGAGACGCACAAACACGCAAGGCCGACCAACCCAGGTGCTCTCACCTTGAATGGAGTGATAGATTTCGTTGATCGTAAGCGTTTTTTTGCGCTCTGACATGCAGTAAACGGTTCCTTTGTCGAATCGATATAAAAATCTTATGCGAACGACCAAATGGCAAATTCGACGCGCAAACCCACGGCTTTACCAGATTCCGACCGCAAACTCCCAGACGACAGCAACTGCTTTTCAATTTCTTATTCTAAGGGTTTTTAATTGACGCTCGTACACCGGCATTCTAGTCTCGCGCCCATGCGCCGCGGTTGTGCCCTGTACATCAACCGCTTCGCACCGCTTTTAACCCGCACGGTAGCAGCCACGGCTGCCGAAATCGCCCACCTGATTACCGGCAAAACTCCGGCGGCCGCCGCAGCAATCTTCCTCGCACTTGTTCTCGCTGCGCAAGCACAAGAATCCATTCAAGAGGCGGCGTTACCACCCTGGTCGGAGCCAACGCTCCCGTCCAGCGAACCGGCCCCGTCCGCGCAAGCGGAGACAGTGCCTTCTGCCCCAGAACCGTTGCCGGCTGCTCCCGCGGAGCCACTGCCTGCCTCGGAGGAGGTCTTTCCATCTTCGAGCGATTCGTGGTCTTCTTTGACAAACTACACCACAGCGCAGACAACCGTTGTCCCGGCACCGGCAGCAGGCGGCCCATATGGGGAGTTCAGCACGAAGAATGTTGCGACAGGGGGAGCCGCGTCCTCAGGCGAACCGCGTCGCTTTCATTACGCTTTGCAGCTGACGGTGCGAGGTGTGTGGGATGACAACATCTTCATCAGTCACACAGATCGAAAATCGGATTATTACTTCGCGATTGAGCCAGACATCACACTTGGGGTTGGCGATATCGAGGGGCGCAACAGAAGCTATTTGCGCCTGGACTACATGCCGAGCGCGATTCTGTTTGTGAATCACTCGGATCAGGACGCATTTAACCAGCTGATTCACCTCGAAGGCGGATACAGCACCGGCCGGCTCAGGTTGAGTCTTTTTGAGGACATAGCACTGCTTGAATCGGCAAATCTCAACAGCATCATCGATACGACCGGTCTCTGGGCAAATCTCGATGCAAGCGCGTCCACTCGAGTGAACATTTTCAACACCCGAATGAGGGCACAATACGATTTGACGGGCAAACTATACCTGCAGGGGGAATTTGATTCGTACGTCTACTTCTACCCAGGTAACATCAGTGATTACACGGTTTCGGGTGGCCTTTACCTTTATTACAACTGGCTTCCGAAGGTGTCCGTCGGCGTTGGTGGCACGTTCGGGTATGACTGGGTGGATGAGCCGACTCCAAACCAAACTTTCGAGCAGGTGAACGCGCGCCTCAATTATCAGGCCACGGCCAAATTGGGTTTGTATGCCTCAGCAGGTGCCGAGTTTCGCCAGTTCGACGGCAACAGAAGTACATACACCACACCCGTCTTCGAAGTCGGGGTCACGCATCATCCATTCGATGGAACCACGATTAACCTGGCGGCCGGCCGGAGGATTTACAATTCAGGATTTCTTGGCGCTCAAGATTTTGCCGACACCTACTTTGTGGGCCGCTTTCAGCAGCGATTGTTCCGTCGCCTTTACTTCGGTTTGGGCGCGGGCTATGAAAACTCAAATTACTTCGCTGCTGCCGAGAATATCAGTGCGTCGCGCGATGACAACTACTGGTTTATTGAGCCGTCGCTTGACGTGCTGATTACCAGGTGGCTGAACGCCGGGGTATATTACTTGCACCGTGACGATAGTAGCAATATCGATTCCTTCAGCTTCGATGACAATCAGGTGGGCGTTCGAGCGACGGTCAGGTTCTAAAAACGGTTTGACCGGCTTGCGAGCGGAGATGCGAGTCCAGTGGCTCCCAATCGCGCTCGCATTGTCGTTGCTGCCAGGGCTTCTGCAGGGCCAAATCACTCCGGGAACCGGAGCGTCGCAGACAACCGGATCCGCCAGCACATCGTCCGCTGCCAGGCCCGCGTTTCCACCCGGAGGCGGAGCGAGTGCGCCGTCTGGGTATGTTTTAGGTCCTAACGATTATGTGGGCGTCGAGGTTTTCGGCGAAGACGATCTACGCACAAGTGGCCGGTTGAATCCCGAAGGCAATTTGAGCGTGCCACTGCTGGGCTCCGTGCATTTGGCGGGTTTGACGCTGACCCAAGCGGCTTCAAAGCTTACAGAGTGGTACGGCCGCGATTATCTGGTGAATCCAAAGGTCAATATCATGCTGCTCGGTTTCGCCAAGCGGCGGTTCTCAATCCTGGGACAAGTAGGCCGGCCGGGCAGTTATGAAATGCCCGAGTCCAGTCCAAGCGGTATAGACCTGCTGGAAGCGATAGCGTTGGCCGGCGGATATACGCGCATCGCTGCGCCCGAACGAATAACGGTGCGACGGCAGACTGCGAACGGGGACCAAATCTTTAAGGTTAATGCCAAGAAGTTCAACAAGGGCGGCGGCGGCGGTTTTCACGTCGAACCTGGCGATACCATCACGGTAGGCGAAAGTATTTTTTAACGGCGAAAGTTTTCGCGTCGTGCGCCTTTTCCAGCACGCTTCCTGGTGTATGGTTGCAGCCGATATTCTGCCGTGATTGATCCTGTGCAATCTTCCATCGGCACGACCGTTTCCACAAATTCGGAGAAACCGGTTCTTCCTGATTTCACGGGGCGTTACGCCGAGGCATTTCAGAGATTCGATTTCCGCCGCTTCTGGCATTCTTTTATCGAGCGCATTTGGATTGTCGCCCTTTGTGTTCTAGCCGGCCTCTTTCTCGCGCTCGGCTATCTGGCACGCACGCCGGAGCTCTACCAGGGGCACACCGTGCTTGAAGTGGAATTTCAGGAGCCCAGTTTCCTTCCTACCGATGATTCCACCACGCGTATGCGCTCCATGTTTCTGGCTAGTCAGGAGGCGTTGCGAACCATTGAACAGAATCTGACAAACCAAACGCTGCTTTCCAGGGTGGTGCGCGCCGAAGGGCTGGCTGCAGACGGTGGACGCGCGTTGTTGGGCCAAACCGCGAGCCCCGATAAAACCTCCAGTGCTACGCAACGCAGTGAAAAAACTCCGGAAACCGGCGTAAAAAATGGAAGCGCGGGTAGCATTACAACGTTTACTCCGCTCGAAGAGGCATTGGGCCGGGCCATGGTTGGCATGATAAAACCGGCAATTCGGCGCGGGACACGCCTGATCGACTTGTACGTGACCCATCCCGACCCGGCGACGGCACAACGCCTCGCCGAAGCAATCGGCCGGGAGTACATTCGCAATTCAATTGAGCGGCGCGCCTCGATGAGTGAAGAGGCGTTGCGGTATCTGCTCGAAGAAGAAGAGCGGCTGAAGACGAATCTGCAAAGAAGTGAAGCGGCGGTCGCGGATTACAAGGCGAACAATCCGGATGCATTGCAGCTTGGCGGTGGCACCGCTGCGACAGGTTCCCAACAGGGATCGGGCGCGGGTGGAGGCGGACCTCGCGGCGGCCTTGTAGAAGACAAATTGCAAGACCTGAACAACAAATTGACCGCAGCAAAAGCCGACCGAATTCGCCTTGAAGGCGAGCTCGAGCAAATCCAGCAAAGCGGCGATAACATCGACGCCTTGCTCCAAGTTCCGAGTATCTCCGTCGCTACGATGGTAACCGAGGCGCGGCGAACCGTTACGCAAATAGAAGCTGCGATTACCACATACGCGCTGCGATACAAGGACAAACATCCGAAAATGATCGCCGCCAAGGCTTCGCTTGCCGACGCGAAAGAGAAGCTCCGTCAAGCTGTGCTGGCGCAACCGGCCATTCTGCGCAATGCCATCGAACAGACGAAAGCCACGGAAGCCAGTTTGCAAAAAGCATTGCAAGATCAGCAGGGCGTGGCTGTCGCGCTCAATCGGACAGCCATTGGTTACCAGGAGTTGGCCCGGCAAGCCGAAACTGATCGCGCACTTTACGAGAGTGTCCTTCGGCAAATAAAAGAGACAAGCTTAAGCAAAGACGTGAAAACGAACGCAGTTAGCGTAATCGAGCATTCGTCTCTTCCACAGTCACCCGTGAGTCCGCGCCCTACCAGAACAATCGTTCTCGGATTACTGGGGGGGCTCGTTACCGGACTGGCATTCGTTCTTGGCGCCGATGCGTTGGACCGTTCCATCAAAACCGTGGATCAGGCAGAAAACACGCTTGGGTTGCCGGTGTTTGCAGCTGTCCCGGAAACCTCGGACGAAGGTCCGGTGAATCGTCTCAAACGGCGAAGCAAAAAGGCGTTCGGCAGTTCAAACTACCGTGTGGTCGCAGAAACTCCTGAAAGCCCTGCGGCCGAAGCATTCCGCAATTTACGCGCTGCGCTTGCCCTTTTAGGACCGGAGGTGGAGCGCAAAGTTTCGCTTTTCACCAGCGCAGTGCCTAACGAAGGAAAGAGCTTCACCAGCGCCAATTATTCGCTTGCGTTGGCACAGCAGGGTTATCGCGTGCTTCTCATTGATGGCGATTTGCGCCGGCCGACGATGCACAAAATCTTCCGTTTTCCGAGCGTACGAAATAATTCCGACGAAGATACCGATCTTGGGGTGATAGATTGCCTGCTGGGCGAAGCCGACGTGGCCTCAGCAGCGCGTCAGATTCCCGCCGGTGAAATCCAGATCGTCGATGAGAATATTGCAGTTACCGGAAATATCCTCACGGCGACCGGGGGTCAGCTTTCCGTTCTCGCGGGCGGACGAAAGTCGCCTAACCCGGCTGAAATTCTTGCTGGCCCATTCTTCGGGCGATTAATCGCTGAGGCTGCTACGCTTTATGACCGCGTCGTGATCGACAGCGCACCGATCCTGGCAGTAAGCGATACTCTTCTGATGACGCCACATGTCCAGACATTGTGTATTGTGGTGCGAGCCGCAAAAACGCCCCGCCAGGCGGTCTGTCGCGCAATCTCTTTGCTGGCGAAGTCAGGAATTCGCCCGGCTGGTCTGGTCTTGAATCGATTGCGACGGAGCGGTGGAGTTGGTTACTATTACCATTACTCTTCGCATGGTTACGGTCTTGAAGAGGGAGCCTATTCTCGCCGTTATGGTCGAAGGTCCAGCTCCAATCATGAAGGTAACGGAGCATAGATCAGGAGTAACCAGTTCTGACCGTGACCTCTGAGCCCTGATGCCTGACTTGCGATTTCTGGCGCCACAAGCTACTCCCCCAGCAAATTCCCAAATAGGTCGCGACATACAGCTGGATTGACTCGATTTGAAACGGGAAATCGACTAGCGCATGCAGCGCCACACCGATGAGCGCTACGATAGCCAAAGGCTGTAGCACGCGTCTACGTGGCGTCCACTCTCGTCTGCCATACGTTTTGTAGCTACGAATTGCGACCGCTATGCCGCCGAAGAAGAGCAATGTCCAGAGGGTGCTTCCCAGCCATCCCCATTCCAGCACTGTTTGCAGGTAATCTTCGTGCAAGAATCTCCAGGTGCCTGGAACGGTCCTGCCCGATCCAACATTGTAGCCAGGGAATACAACTCGGAATGTTCCTGGCCCAAACCCGAAAAATCCCACGTGAGGCAGCGCAGACATCGCTATGCATGAAGCCTGCCAGCGGGCATCGGTAGGCATTCGTTCACCCAGCAAACGCCAGCGGTTAAGCGGGTGTTCCAAGTGCGTCGCCTGCGCCAGCGCAATCAGCGTCAAACCAATAGCGAGTGCACCGGCTACCGCGACGCTCTTCTGTGCGCCAGACAATTTTCGTAGAAGCGCCGGTCCATAATGCAGGCCGATGAGAACCAGCAATACAAGCGCGACCAGCTGAGCCATGCGCGAGGTATTCGCCAGCACTCCGGCCATGGTTAAGATAAAGACCACTGTCCATAGCGCGCGCGTGCCTGGATGGGATCGGTTCGTGAATTCCCGAATAACAAGACCGGCGCTCAATGGCCAGACCAGATTCAAAAACGCACCGGCATTTCCGTGGTAAAAATACGTAGCAAAAAACGTGGTAACGCCGGACTCCGGCGGCGGCGGCGGTTGCCAGAAGATCATCCGTGCGCCCGTCGCTTTCTGGAGCAACCCCAAAAACGCTATGGACCCGCAGGCGAGACCGACCACATACCACAGCCGCAGCAACCAGCGGTTGCTCTGGGATAAATCCGAGACGAACAACATCGTCCCGAGCAGTAACGCCGCTCGAAACATCCAGGCCGCGCTAATCGCATAGTCGACGGAGCCGGTAAAAGATGGCGCGAAGTTGCGCAGCGGCACGAAGACAGAGAATTCGGAGTCGTACATCGATCTCGCATTGAAAGCCATCCAGCCTCCGACGCATAGCAACATGCCGGCTAACAAGCCAAGGAGCCGCGGGAAGCGCGGTCTTCGGCGGCTGATCAGTAACTCGAAAGTCCAAAGCACGAGCGTAACAAGCAACATCCAGTTGGTCGTCTGGATAGCCGCCGACGTTGTCGCGCCATAGGCCCAGGGAGCATAGAGAACCGCGGCAAAAAAAATCCAACAAGATGCGGTGCGGAAGATCTGAGAGATCACACGTTGAAAGTCAAAACCCAGAGGCCCAGTTTCGCCACCTTCGCCGAATTGATCGGCTCGCTGCCTCCAACCTCTGACTTGTGATATCTGACATGTCCCCTCCCTCAGCGTCCTTTTCCGAAGAGCATGGTGTACAACGTTTTTAACACAATCATGGCATCCAGTTTCAGCGAGTAATGCCTGATGTAATAGAGATCGTATTTTAGCTTCTCAACCGCATCGTAGTCATTCTCGCCATAAGGATAATTCACCTGCGCCCACCCCGTGATCCCCGGTTTGACCAAATGTCGAAAATGATAAAATGGGATGGTCTGCTCGTAGCGCTCGGCGCATTTGCTCCACTCAGCCCGCGGACCGATCAGGCTGATGTCGCCCTTCAGGGCATTCCACAGCTGCGGCAACTCATCGAGGCGAAGTTTCCGAAGCCAGCGCCCCACACCTGTCACCCGTCGGTCGCGTTCGCGCGTATAAATATCATCGTATGCCTCATCCCCGTGCCGACGCATCGTCCGGAATTTCAAAAGAATGAATCGTTTCCCGTCGCGACCGACCCGTTCCTGGCTGAACAAGACCGGAGCGCCGTCCTCCGCCCAGATGAGGAGAGGAGCAAGGACGAAGAGCGGCGAGCAAATGACCAGCGCCGTTGCCGAGGCGACGATATCGAAAACCCGCTTGAGGTAATGATACGGCGAAGTTCGTGCCAGTTGAAACCCTGCTTGGAGCGGCCAGAACGGATCGACAATGCCCAGCGGCAGATAACGCCAGTGAGTTTCGTAAAAGGATTCGAGGGTGTAGACTCGCGTTTCCCGGAACTGCGCGTGCACAAGCCGTTCCAGTAATTGCGTATTGAGGGAGCTCGCTTCCTCAGTGAGGATGATGCCGCTATAACGGTCGCCAAGCTTGTCTAACCTGGCCGTGAGATTTCCCTGCACGATCGGCGATCCTTCACCAGCAATTGGCTGGCCCACGCGCGTGTCATTTACGCCCACGAATTCCAAGTGCTGGGTGTTTGAAGACTTCTTGTACGCTTGGTAAAAACGAACTGCCGCGGCGCCGCCTCCAATGACGAGGAATGAGCGGTTTGCACCGCTGGCGACCACATATTGCCGAATCCATCGCCGGTAAGCCAAGGACAGCGGCAGAAAGAGCGTGAAGCTCAGCAAGAGCACGCCTCGGCTCGGCTTCATCGTCTGATCAAAGGTCGCCGCCGAATAAACCAGCATCGCGCTGACTACAGCCGCTGCGGTGATCGCAAGGATGTGCTCTGCGGCATAGCTAAGGGTGAGTTTTTCGACCGTTCGATCGTAGCCGCCTACGAAATAAAGCGCCGCTATAATCACCCCGAGCTGAATAACGTTAATGATAAAAAACTGAAATGGCGTGGCATAAAATGCATCGTATCGAAACCAACCCACGATTCGGTAAATGGCGATCCAGCTCGCCACATCTAAAAATAGATAAAGCGCAGCCGAGGACCATTCGTGGTGGAGAAACCGCGACCAGAAACCAACTCGGTGGCCTGTCGTAGGAACGGATTCGCTTGCGAATGTTCGGCGCTCCTCGTGAAACCCAAGCCTTTCCTGGAAAACACTCTGAGGCTGTTCGCTGTTTGCCATCAGGTCGCCAATTATAGGCTCGGATAAACGGAAGTGAAAGATTACTTATTCCACCGCGGCGCGGAGCCGTAACTCAGAATCTGAATCTCTGGTAACGCCTTGCGGCCTTGACGCTCCGAATGACGTTCATAATCTCTGAGGCGTGCGGCGTGCTTCGCCGTGCGCCAAATCTGTCGTGAATATTTTCGCCGCTTTTTACCGCTCGTCCGTTGGAAAGAAAATGATCGTCGCGGTCACGGGCGTTATTTTGATTCTTTTTGTTATCGGACATCTGCTCGGGAATTTGCAGATTTTTCTGGGTCCAGATTGGATCAACGGTTACTCGCAACATCTGCACGATCTCGGCCCGCTGCTGTGGGCGATCCGTTTGTTCCTGCTCGCAGCCGTCATTATTCACATTTACGCGACCATTCAATTGGCGATCGAAAATCGCCGTGCGCGCCCGGAGGCTTACGTCGACCGGGAGTACGTGAAAGCAACATTCGCGTCGCGTCACATGGTGATGAGTGGGTTGATCGTCCTTGCCTTTATCATTTACCACCTCGCGCATTTTACAGTGCGAGTCACCGACAGCCGTTTTGGCCTCCTCAAGGCTGATCCTCTCGGGCACTACGATGTTTACTCAATGATGGTGTACGGATTCCAAAATTACTACGTGTCCGCTTTTTACGTGCTTGGCCTGTTCTTACTTACGCTTCATCTAAGCCATGGATCGTCGAGCTTTTTCCAGTCCCTCGGACTCAACGACAAGAAACTGACTCCGCGTCTGGCGCTGGGCGGCCGAATCTTCGCGTGGCTTCTCTTTATCGGCTACAGCTCGATTCCTGTCGCAATCCTGCTGGGGGTCGTCAAGCCGGCGCAACAGCTGTGATACGAAGCGACGAGCTTCTAAAGATCCACAACTTGCGTGCCTTCAATCTTGGTCCGTTCCAAATAGAGATCGCTCAGACGCTTCGTCATCGCCCCGACTTTTCCATCTCCGATCTGCCGATTGTCGATTCGGATTACGGCGGCTAGTTCGCCCATTGTGCCGGTGCAAAAGATTTCATGCGCGCCATAAACATCGACGACTGACAGATCGGTCTCCAGGCATCGAATTTTTTCGACGGTACAAATCTCGATGACCGTGGCACGAGTTATTCCCTCGGGACACGCTACAACGCGACTCGTCGCAACATCGCTGTTCCGCACGATAAAAATGTGCGTTGCATTCGTTTCAGCGACGAACCCGCGCGTGTCGAGCATCAGCGCATCGTCCGCTCCAGCGTTGTTTGCCTCGATTTTTGCCAGGATCGAGTTCAGCAGATTCGCGTGATGAATTCGCGCGTCGAGAACGTCGGGCGGCGGACGCCTGATCTTGCTTGTGATCAGGTTCAATCCTGTTTTGGCATAAACTGGCGCTTTGTGTTCGCCCAGCACGATCAGTGTCGGGCCGCTTTGATTGAGCCGCGGGTCCATGCCCGAAGTAATCTTTACGCCACGCGTGAGCGTAAGCCGAATATGCACGCCGTCCCGCATGTTGTTCGCAGCGAGCGTGCGTTTAATTTCGTCGATGATTTTTTCGCGTGGCGGAATTTCGGCGAACGACAGCGCCCGGGCTGAACGGTCCAGGCGATCCAGGTGTTCGTGTAGCTTAAAAATCCGGCCGTTGTAAAGGCGCAGCCCTTCCCATACCGCGTCGCCTCCTTGCACAGCAGAATCGAACGGGCTGATCCCAGCCTTGTCGCGGTGCACCAAATCACCGTTGATGTTCACGATGAGGTCGCGATTTCGCTCGTCGAATTTTTGAAGCATCTGATTACCTCACACACAACGTCCGCTACGGACACAAAGAAAAATTTTCATTTCAGTTAGCTTGTGCCTGTTGTGTTCTTTGTGCGAGATTCAATGCAGCCGGTATTCATAAAGCCGCTCATAGCAATCGCGGCACCGCGCATAAAGGTCGCGCAAACTTTCAGGCAATTCATAGTGTCTCGGGCGATACGGTTGAAACGAGGTTGTGTTTGCCACTTCACCGTACCAATGCTTCGCCCACACTCCATCAGTCTCGCGCAAGCCCGGCGGCCAGGATAACATCGACTTGGTAAACTCGACCCCGACTGCCTCGCAGAGCAGCCGCAGCATCTGCTCCGGATTTTCCAGCACGTCTTTAGCGTCTATGACGGGTGGGACGGCATTCGTGCGAGCTCGGACGAAATCGAAAATCTCTGCCTGCTGCACGAAGCCGAGGTCCTCGACCGTAGAAACTTCTCGTTTTTTGATATACGAACCGATCACTTCGCGCGGGTCGCGAATCAGGAAACAGTTTGTCACTGCGCCAAGCCATTCGCGATCGATTTCGGGCAAAAGATGGTGTGTCATGTGTTTCTGAAAAAAGATCCGCTTGCCATGCGGGATCGGCTCCGTGAGATACGCGACGATTTTCCGCCAATCGGTTACGCTCGTGGCGATCACTTCATCCGCGCCGGGATGCTGGATGCCGGTCGCCTTCAAATAAAACGCGTAAAACGGCTCATCGATAACGACAGTATCGTCCCGATTGCCCCAGGCGCGCATCATGGCGGTAGAAATATTTCGCGGCCCAGACCACATCGCGATGCGGATGGTGTTGGTATGGGACATTGAAAGACGGTAACGAATGCCAGCAGCTTGGCCGAGTGCAAGGCTCAACCCGACACATTGAGGCTACAAGACGAAGAATTCGCGCAATTCCCGCTGGCGTTTTGGAGTGCGGCGCTGCGGCGCCGCTTTTTATCAGACGCAGCCTAACTCTTGGCAAAAACGCCAATCAATGGTCGGCGTGATGGCGTTTTCGAGCGAAAATCGCTAACGAAGCCGTCCTCGGTCCGGATCTCTACGTGACCCGCCGCGCGCTTGGCGTCATAGACTAGCACAGATCCGACGGGCGCTTCGTATGGATTTGAGACCGGCAGCTTCTTGAACCCATAATTCTTAACGAGTTCCTGACCGGCTTGTTTGGCAAGAGTTGTTTGCGGCCGCGATTTCACTACGCCCGCGGCAACCAGCGCTTCCTTGACGAAATGCCAGCACTTGGACAGCGAGTGCGCATGCGCGCGTTCCTCGGCAATAGTAGCCGCGCGTCGCATTTTTGGATCAATCTTCGCATCAAGCTTTGCGAACGGCTGGACAATCTTCTTTGGATAATATTTCTCCACCACTTCGACGGATTGCTTTTTTCCGGAAGCATCCGTGTAATTGAATTTCGGATTCGGCGCCGAGAATACCAGCGCCATTGCCGGACGCGGGCAAAAAGCCGCGGCCCCTAGAAGAACGAACGTCAGAGTGAGAAGTTTTCGCATAAAGCGCGCGTTCTATTCCCTAGATAGGCCCGGGCCGCAACCGATTTTTTCGAGAAAACGTAAAATTTTTCGTTTGACTTGCGCCGGATCCTGCAACGCGCCGGCCCAGCTACAAAGATGAGACCAATTCCACCATTCGCCGGCGCATTTTTGCGTCGGGTAACCGGCCAATTCCGCCCTGCACATTATCCTCTAGATGACGCGGTTTATCTGTGGCTGGGATGGCGCAAGTAATTGCCGGATTTGCCACAATCCACTTCAAAAAAAATTGCGCCCACGAATGACAATCAAATTCCGAGGCCCACTCGGGTAGAGGTTTGGAACGTACTTTCTCGAAGAGATCGCCAGCTCCAAAGGGCCTATTGGCGATAACGGCGATCCCGCGTTCCCGAGCCAGCGGCAGGACGCTCTCCTCCGCGTCGCGTTCCATTAGCGAATAATTAATCTGGAGAAAATCGAACTTTTCGCTCCGGATCAGCTTCTCGACGTCGCTCAAAGCTCCCGATTCATAATGAGTGATCCCGGTGTAACGAATGCGCCCCTGCTGCTTCCATTCGCGCAACGTCCCGAGCTGTGTATTCACATCGACCAGATTATGTACTTGCATCAGATCGATTCGGTTCGTGCGAAAGAGCGTCAGGGAACGCTCCATCGACTCAATCCCATTCTGCTTTCCCCGAGTCCAAACTTTTGTCGCCAGAAAGAGCTTCTCCCGAATCCCAAGCGACGATGTGAGCTCGCCAATCACCTGCTCAGCACGACCATACATTGGGGATGAATCGATGACGCGGCCACCAAGTTCTACGAAGCGCGACAGAACGTCTTCCAATTGGCTTCGGATCGCCGCAGTAAGATCGACATCGAACGCCCGCCACGTCCCGAGGCCGATCACGGGAAGTTTCTCACCAGAGCAAGGAATGATGCGCGTCAGCATCGTTGATGAATCGCCTTTGCCTTGAGAGCAAAATGCATGAACCGGCAAACACAATCCCGCTGCGCCCGCAGTAATTAAGCGGGTTGCTTGGCGGCGCGTCATGCGCGTCATTCCGAGCGAAGTCGAGGAATCCCGCGAGTTTGCCTGATAGTTCAGCATCGGGGTGTCTTGACTGTCGCTCAACATGACATGAGAAAGATGCACACAACTCGCCGCCAGTTCATCAAACTTTCTACTGCAGGGGCATTTTCACTCGCCGCGAGGCCAATATCTTTGCTTGGAGAGAAATCCGTGAAACCTCTGCGCATCCTAATTCTAGGCGGAACCGGATTCACCGGACCATATCAGGTTCGATACGCGCTGAGCCGGGGGCACAAAGTCACTACATTCAATCGCGGCAAATCGCATCCCGGGGAATTGCCAAACGAAGTCGAGCAGTTGATCGGCGATCGCAATGGACAGTTGGACGCGTTGAAAGGCCGAACCTGGGATGTAGTGATTGATAATCCCACCACGCTCCCGGTCTGGGTGCGAGACGCCGCGCAGATTTTGAAAGGGAACGTCGATCGATATGTTTTTACCTCGACTATTTCCGTCTATCAGGACTCAAAGACCGGTCCGGACGAAAACGCTCCGCTGCAAGTTTACGAAGGCGCCGCTGCGTACAAAGAAACGCTCGAATCAATGAAGGCGAACGGTTTCAAGTTGTACGGGCCTCTAAAAGTGCTTTCAGAAAAGGAGGCAGAGAAATGGTTTCCAGGAAAAACGCTCATCATCCGGCCCGGACTAATCGTTGGACCACGGGATGAGAGCGACCGTTTTACGTATTGGCCGGTTCGGATCAATCGCGGCGGTGAAGTGCTGGCGCCGGGTAAGCCACAGGATCCGGTTCAGTACATTGATGGACGCGATTTGGCGGAATGGACCATCCGGATGGCGGAAAATGGCGAGACTGGAATTTACAATGCAACCGGACCGGGCAGGCCGATCGGCATTGGTGAAATGCTAGATGGAATTAAAACCCCCCTGAAATCCAACGCCAAGTTTAACTGGGCGGATGAGAAATTCTTGACCGATCAAAAGGTGCAAGCTTGGTCTGATATGCCGGTGTGGGCCGGCGCGGAAGATGGGGTCACCCGTACCAACATCAGTAGGGCACTTTCCAAAGGGCTAACCTTTCGACCGCTTGATAAAACTGCGCGTGACACGCTTGAATGGTTCAAATCCCGGCCACAAGATCGACAGGCGCACATGAAAGCCGGCATTACACCGGAACGCGAAGCCGAAGTGCTAGCCGCGTGGAAGAAACAAAAGGGGTAGAGACATCGCGGTGCGATGTCCGGACGCCGCAGCGCGGCGTCCCTACCATATGAAAAAGCTTTTGACCAGGATCGTTGATGTAAAGCCTAACGAACTTCGTGCCCTGTGGCTCGGCTTCGCCTTCCATTTTCTCATTCTGAGCGGTTATTACATCACTAAGCCAATCCGTGACAGCATTGGTGCGAGCAGCAGCATGGAAGCTCTGCCGTGGATGTTCACCGCAACGCTTGTCACGATGTTGATCGCGAATGCGGCTTTCGCCGCGACCGTTGCTCGGATGTCACGGCGAAAATTCATCCCGCTCGCTTACGGGTTTTTCATTGTCGTGTTTACTCTGTTTTTCATCGCCATGCGAAGCCGTCCCGCAGCCGATCAAGTCTGGATTGGTCGCGGGTTCTTTGTTTGGGTCAGTGTCTTCAACCTGTTTAACACCGCCGTTTTCTGGGCGTTTATGACGGATCTGTTCACAGTCGAGCAGGGTAAGCGCCTTTATGGTTTCATTGCTGTCGGCGGCACTCTCGGTGCGATCCTTGGCGCTTACATTACCAAGCATTACGTTCGTGACGTTGGGTCAGCGAATCTTCTCATAGTCGCTGCGGCAATGTTCGCGATTGCTGGATTTCTCGTTCGTTTTTTTCCCAGGGGCTTCAACGCCGGCGACAGATCTTCCGCGAAACCGGAGCAACCGATTGGCGGATCGGTCTGGTCCGGAATCACCCACATATGCCGCTCTCCTTACCTGATGGGTCTCGCTGCGACCATTCTGCTCTACACAACGACTTCGACGTGGGCCTACTTTCAACAGAGTGATCTCACGCGCGAAGCGCTCAAGACGCCCAATGATCGGACTGAATTTCTGGCAAACCTCGAAATCTGGGTAAACAGCATCACCGTCCTTATACAAATCTTCCTGACCGGTCGCTTACTGAAGTGGTTCGGGATTGCGTTCACACTGGTTGCGCTGCCGTTCTTAAGCATGGTCGGTTTCGCCGCGATGGGAATCGCTGCTAGCTTGGCAATGTTAGCCATCTTCCAAGTCGGCCGTCGCGCAGCTGCCTACGCGTTGATGCGCCCGTCGCGCGAGCTCCTCTTCACCGTGTTAAGACGCGAGGATAAATACAAAGTGAAAAGCATTACTGACACCCTCGGTTATCGCACCGGCGATCAATTAGGCGCGTGGTCTTACGGCGGTTTGCACGGACTCGGTCTCGATTTGAATGCAATCAGCTGGGTTGCTGTTCCTGTGACTGCGGGTTGGTGTGTACTGAGCATCTGGCTGGCGCGTAAACAACGCGCTTTAGCCGACGCACAAATAAAGCGAGATCAATCCTCACTCGTCACTGACACCGCTGCCGCTGAGCCGGCGTGAGTTGCGCTTGCGCTGACCCGACGCGAAACATTTATCCAAACATAAACAAAGGAGACAAAACAATGACAATACGAACTGGATCGGCAGTCTGGGAAGGTACTCTCAAAGACGGCAAGGGAACGATGAAACTCGGCAGCGGCGTATTCGAAGGGCCTTTCTCGTTCTTGTCTCGATTCGAGAACGGCAAAGGCACGAATCCTGAAGAACTCATCGGCGCAGCCGAGGCTGGATGCTTCTCGATGGCGCTCGCATTCAATCTGGAAAGAGCGGGACATCCTGCCAAGAGTGTCAGCACCACCGCCACGGTGAAACTGGAACCCGGAGAGGGCGGATTCAAAATCACATCGATCGATCTGAAAACCGAAGCCGACGTTCCGGGCATTGACGAATCAAAATTTCGCGAGCAAGCCGAGCTGACGAAAAAGAACTGCCCGGTCTCTGTCGCTTTGGCGGGCACGCAGATCAATTTGGAGGCAAAATTGCTGTAGCCACGGGTTTGTGGCCGATCACGTGGCCGCCCGTTGCGAAGCAAAAACGGCCCACAGGGCCGTGGCTACAGCACGAAATGAATTCCGTGCTCGGCGCCGATCGCGACGAGCCGCGCCACGTCAGGAGCACCGCCCCGGCTTCGCGAATTCTTCAGCGCAACGCGCGAAGAATCTCTAATCCTGACGGCGTTGCAGTGATCAGTATGCGCGAGGGCTGATCACCAACATTCTTGAATGTGTGAATAACCCCGCGTGGCATGAACGCGGAATCGCCAAGACTATTTTCACGCCATTGCCCGTCCGCCAAAAACGCGACGCGGCCTTCGAGCACATAAAATGTTTCATCCTCGTTCGAGTCGTAATGCGGCGGTGACCCGCCACCGGGAGGAGTAATATTCGTCCACATTGCGAGTTTTCCGCTCGTGTGTTCGCCATCAAGATGAACGATTACTTCTTCGCCGAACGCGCGCAGCACATGCCCTTCGCGTTGCCTGGTTATTGTCCCTGATTCCTTGCTCATCGTTACTTCGCCAGTTCGTACAGATATTCGACGAACGACATCGTCGCGCCATCGAAGCCTTGTATTTTCGGGTTGGCTGATTCGATGACGTAATACTCGTCGGGCGCATGTGCGCCGCTGCCGTGACCGAGGCCGAAATGTCCGGCGGCCAGTTTGAGTGGCTCTCCGGTGAAGACGTAGCCGGGATACGAACCAGCGTTGCGCGGCCACAGCAATGCGTCGATCCCGAATTTCTTGTACGTTCCGACCTGCGCTTTGATGAGCCCCGAGTCGGCCGAAGTGCTCGTCGGATCGTATCCGCCCGTCATGTTCACTTCGATATCGCCAAACCCTCGCTTCGCCAGATGGGCTTTGATGGCTGCCAGCGCGTCAGTGGCTTTCATATCGGGCACGAGCCGAAAATCCATTTTCGCTACGGCGCGATGCGGCAAAATCGTTTTGCCACCCGGGCCGGTGTAACCTCCGACCAAACCTTCGATGTTCGCGGTCGGCTGCGATTCGAGGCGTTCGTTTGCCTGCTCCCATGGCAGATCGTTGATCCAGTGCTGCACACTGTATTGCTTTTTTGCCTGCGCTTCGCTACGCGTCTTCGATGCTTTTTCTATCATCGCCTTTTCGTCCGCATTCAGCGGAAGCGGCTTGGGGTAATTGTCGATCATGATTACGTTGCCGTCGTCGGAAACGAGCGTGTCGAGAGCTTTGACCAAATGCCACGCCGGACTGTCCACCATCGCCTTGAGCGAGGAGTGAATGTCCTTTGCCGGACCGCGTCCCCACTTTTCCCCGCTCGACACGAGCTCCAGCTCGATCACGCCTTTTGAGCCGAGGTTCACTGTAACAATTCCGTCCAAATCCTGCGTGGCGTGCGGCATGAATACGCCGAGGCACTTCTTCAGCGCCCCGAGCACTTCCGGTCGCCTAACGAGTTGTGGAATGTGCGGGGAACCAATCTCTTCTTCGCCCTCCGCGACTAAGACCAGGTTAACTGGCATCTTGTTTCCCGCGCCGCGAATGGCGTGTAGGGCCGCGAGAAATGCGGCCTCCGGACCCTTCTGGTTCACTGCACCGCGACCAATCATCACTTTTCCCAGAGGCGGCTTATCAACGATCCGCGCTTCAGTCGGCGGCGATGTCCATTCCGCCGGATCGAACTGTTTCACATCGTACATGAAATACAGCCCAACGGTTTTCGGTGCGCCCGCATCCAGTGTTGCAAATACACCGGGCTTGCCATCTGTGTTGATCACCGTCGCCTGCTGAAATCCCGCATCACGCGCCAGCTTCGCCATGTACTCAGCACCTTCTGGATAGCCACGGTTCTCCGCCGCGATCGACACCTGACCGATCCAATCCTGCAACCGCTTCACCGCCTGATCGTGGCGCTTTGTGATTTCCGATTTGATGTCAGCATGGTCATCAGTTGCCGCGGGCAATTGTTGAAACGCTCCAAAGAAAACGAGAACAATGACAAAACGACGCAGAAAAATTTTCATGAACATTACTTCTGCTGTGTCCGGCGCTCCGAGCAAGCAAATAACAGTGGCGCTTGAGTTGCTCGCCATATCGTCTTAATATCGACGCGTGACAACGCTCTCTCCGACCCGCGCACGCGCTAACCTGACCTCCTTACTGAAACGTGCCGCGAATGGCGAAGACATTGGGATCTTGCATGGCGACAAAGTAATCGCCCTTCGGCCGGTGACTGTGCACTCGGATGATTACGCGCTTCAGGAGTATGGCGTGACCGAGGAGGAGCTCGACCGGTTCGTGAAGCGCATGGACAAACGAATCGCTCGCGCACGTAAAGCTGGCACAATCAAACGCTACACCGGCGACTTGGAAGCTGATATTGCAGATTGACCTTTCGCAGCCGTTTCGCGCGGCCGTTCGCCATTTCTCGAAAGCACGCCGGCGCGAGATTGCCCGTGCTATTGACGCCGCAGGCGACGGCTTCGGCTCACCGCATTTGCATTCGGGCCTCGGTATTCGCCGGTTGCGCCGAAATTATTTTGAATGTCCTATAAGGCTGCAGATTCGACTAGTTTTTCGCGCCGACCGCGGTGTCTTGCTTTTCCTTACCGCTGGCGATCACGGCCACGTGCGCAATTTCCTGAAGACAATCTGACCGTCCGCCGACCTATAAAGCCAGGCTCCCCTGCTTTGGCGAGGACGCCGTCGTAGTGAGGCCACTGAATTTCTTCACCAGGTCATCGAGCTTGGCCAGATAGTAATCAATGTTTTCGTCCCGATTCTCGGCATCGAATTCATTGGCTAGTTTGGCAGCCTCGTAACCAGCAACTTTTTTTGGCGTCGCTCTGATGTAGTAGCTGATCTGATCGCCGGGTTTGTAGTTGCGGCCGCTGGCAAGGGCGAGCTCGTAAGCCGCGGCGCGATTGCGCGCGGAGCCCGCGATCTTGGCCCGATATTTTTCAAGTGAATCCTGGAGCGTGTCGGTCTTCATCAACATATCGATGTTCCATTCGCGAGTGCGAATTTTTCGTTCGAAGTCGTTCCGAAGATCGGCAATCGCTTCCGGTTTTCCTTGCATGATGAGCTTGATCATTTGCTCAAGAAAAACGCGCTGGAATTTTTCGAGTCCACGAGACTTCAGCGCGCCGCCTTTGATGATCACATTGCCGTCTTTCGCAAGGAGCGCGTAATTTTTCGCTTTATAACTGAGCATTGCCTCGAACTGTTCGTCGAATTCGACTTCGATTCCCACTGGCAAAACCGCAGCCAAGCCCCGTTGCAGCTCCTCGATCCCATTTTCTGTAGTGGCAGTCGTGCCAACTGCTTGGGACTTCGGTTTCGCAGGCGACACGCCTGTCGCCACAGAAGCCGGCGGCACAAAATAGATTCCGTCGGTATCTACCTCGATCACTTGCGCCCCACGGGCTTTGAGCCACTCAATCATCTTCTTCAGCAGATCGCGTCCGATCTGCGTTACACGCGCTGCAGCATCGAAATCGGCGAAATGTCCCTGCGCGAATCCCAAATAACCGTAGAAGCTGTTGAGAAGGATTTTGAAAGTGTTTTGCAGCGCCTGGAGATGATGTTGTCTCGCAGGATCTCGTTCCGCGCGCATTCTTGCTTTGGCTTCGAGCCGGAAGTTGC
>WNFR01001070.1_pt1 | contig 28400 bp, 22 predicted proteins | sample 5400221 | NCBI WGS metagenome assembly WNFR01 (sample SAMN13153357, study PRJNA577476) | soil metagenome | isolation source: 40 cm soil under Madrone tree | place: USA:California | collected 2016-06-14
GGCCACAGCTTCCATGCCGGCGGACAGATTGATGTCGAAGCGTTGGCCAGCGGGGTTGGCTTGCAGGTGGCGGATGCCGAGATCCACATCAACGCCGCCAATCATATCGACCTGCACGGGATCACCGACCTCGCCAACGCTTTCGAGGCCGGTGGCGGGGGCAACGTCTTCGCCAACGCCATCGTGACGCTGAACGGTTCGCAGGTGATGGACAGTGGTAATTTGACGCTTGCCGCCCAAGTCGGCGGCCACTCGGGGTCCAGTTTCGTCGCCAATGCCGACCTCGAGATCAGCAATGCGAGCTCCGTTAAAGTCACCGGCGGCGCGGTCGACGTCAGCGCGAAGGCGAATGTCTTCAGCGCAAGCAACGTCATCGCCAACGCGCGCGCGCATTTCAGCAGCGTCGGCGAGGTTACCCTCGATTCCGTCAGTGTCGATGCGCAAGTGCAGGCCGATAAGGTCGGCTTTGCGCAGGCCGGAGCCAGCTTCAGCGTCGATGGCGGCGCCATCGACATCGCAGGAAACGCCGTCGTCAACGCGAGCGCGAACAATCAGAATCTGGGCCGGTCGGCTTCGGCCTCGGCCAATCTGTTCCTTTGGGCGTCCTCCGGCAACGCGTCTGTTCTTGGCAATGTCAGCGTCACCGCGCTTGCCCTCAACGGCGGCGGATCGAAGGACGCCGACGCCTTCGCCAGGCTCGACATTGCCGCGCAGGGCGCGGTGGATGTCGGCGGCGATGTGACCGTCACCGCCAATGCCCAGACGCTGCATCTGGCCAGCGGCGATTCTTCGACCCCCAACGCCAGCGCGATCGCCAATTTCAGCGGCTTCTCAGGCGGCGTGCACCTCCACCGAAACCTCGACGTGGAAGCGGTGGCGAGCAGCCTCAACACAGACAGCGTCACGGCCAACGCGCGGGCGAATCTCAACACCTTCTTCGGAAGTATCGAGATCGACGGCTCGACGAAGGTCGTCGCCGATGCACGGACGAATGCCCATACCTTCTTCTCCACCGCGCGCGGCGCGCAAGCGAGCGCCAGCCTGTTGATCCATTCCGAGGGGCATGTAGAGCTGGGCGCCATTACGGTGACGGCCGATGCCGAAGATCTCGGCAACTTCCAGGCGCGGGCCGTGGCCAAGGCCAGCATCCTGTCCAATACCGGTTCTATCGACATCCTGGGCGACGTCGATGTTGAGGCCAACGCCCAGGATCCAGCAGGCAACTCGGCCTACGCCAATGCCCAGTTTTTTGCCAACGGGCTCTTCGGCGTCGAGATCGGATTCCGCGGCTCCTCCGAGAGTCCGGCGATCGTTGGCGATGTCACGGTCAAGGCGATTGCCGATAACGGCGGCTCTGGCAACGCCTCGGCTCTGGCGGGCCTGACGCTGAATACCAAGGTCGGGCCCGTCGGCGTGATCGGCAATGTGGCGGTCAACGCTTCCGCCCACGGTTCCGGCGGCGGCAACGCGGTCGCGAACGCGATCGCCGACATCGCCGCAGGCTCGGGCCTTGCGAGCGGGTCAATTCAGATCGGCGCCTTTTCGTCCGGCGAGGGTCTTCTGGGCGGCAATGTCGCGGTAACCGCCAACGCCTTCGAGGGCGGTGGCGGAGCCGCCCTGACACTGGCCGAGTTGACACTCGATCCAGGCACCATCCACGTCTTCGGCGATCTGGTCGTCTCGGCCCAGGCGAGCGGCCTCGGCGTACCGCCGGGCGGCATCGCTGCCTCGGCGAATGCCCAGCTCGTGTTTTCGGGGGCCAACAAAATCGAAGTCGACGGCGACATGTCGATCTTGGCCAGCGCGATCAATAACGGCCATGGGCAGGTGAAAGCGCAGGGCGGCGTCGCTTTCGGCTCGGCCTCGAGCATCCAACTGGCCGGCGTTACCATCGACGTGAAGGCGCTGAATCTGGGCGCCGGCAGCGGCGGCGCCAAGGCCAACGCCAGCTTCATCGCAACGAACCCGTCGGTCACCGTTCAATTGGACGCGCTGAACCTGCAGGCCCAGGCCAGCAGTCACGGCGGCGGCAATGCCACGGCGAATGCCGTGGGCAAGATCACGCAACAGACGCTCTCGATTTCGGGCGATGTCACGGTGAACGCGGTCGCGTTCCGGTCCGGCGGGACGGGCAACGCCATTGCGCTCGCCGATCTGGAACTGGTAGCCGGCAGCTCCGGCCTCTTCGTCGGCGGAAATGTCCAGGTCACGGCGCATGCGACCGATCATGGGGCGGGCTTTGCCCAGGCCAATGCCAATGCACTGTTTGCCTCCCCATCCTCCGTCCATGTTGCGGGCGGGCTGCTGGTTTCCGCCGACGCTTCCAACATCGGCGGCAAGCCGGGCAATCCCGCGGCCTCGGCCAATGCGGAGCTTGTCTTCGAGGGCTCGGGCAGGGTCGAAGTCGACGGGGCGATGTCGATCGTCGCTCATGGGACGAATTTCGGCCCGGGTCAGGTGAAGGCAGAGGGCGACGTCGACTTCGGCGCAACCACCAGTATCGATTTGGCCGACGTGACCATTGACGTGAAGGCACGCAACCTGGGTAACGGAAGCGGCGGCGCCAAGGCCAACGCCTTTTTTGTTGCCACATCGAACCTCACATTCCACCTCGATTCCCTGAACCTGCAGGCCCAGGCCAGCAGCCATGGCGGCGCCAACGCCACGGCCCACGCCAGCGGCAACATCAGGCAGGGCAACATCTCGATTATCGGCGACGTCACGGTGAACGCGGTGGCCATAAGCCAGGGCGAGGCCGGGAACGCCCTGGCCCAGGCCAATCTCTTCCTGCATGCCAGTTCCGGCAGCATTACGGTAGGCGGCCATGTGGACGTCAATGCATCCGCCGAGGACCTTCATCCGGGCCCGGGAAATGCCCAGGCGAATGCCATCGCCAGCTTGGACGCCTCCTCGAGCGGCATACCGACCGATATTCGGATCGGCAGCGGCCATGTGACGGCCAACGCCCTTTCGAACGGCCCCGGTGCGGCAAAGGCGCTCGCCGAATTCACCTTCGACCCCGCCTCGATCCACGTATCGGGCGATCTGGATGTGACGGCCAACGCGTTGGGCACGATGGGAAATGCGGGCACCATCGCGGCGTCGGCCAATGCCCAACTCATATTCCCGGACGCCGACCGGATCGAAGTCGATGGCGCCATGCTGGTCCAAGCCCATGGAACGAATCTCGGCCAAGGAAAGGTGACGGCAAAGGGTAGCGTCGATTTCGGCACGGCCACCAGCATCGACCTTGCCGATGTCACCATCGACGTGAAGGCTCTGAACTTGGGTAGCGGGAGCGGCGGCGCAATGGCCAGGGCCTCGTTCGATGCCACAGCCGGCATAAGCCTCCATATCGATTCGCTGAATCTGCAGGCCCAGGCCAGCAGCCATGGCGGCGAGGGCGCGAGCGCACAGGCCCTCGGCCAAATCTCCCAGGGCAGCCTGTCGATCCCGGGCGCCGTGACCGTCAACGCGGCGGCCTTCAACGCCGGGGCATCGGGAAGCGCCAGAGCGCTTGCCGACCTCAGGCTGATCGCCTCCACGGGCAATCTCTTCGTCGGCGGCAATGTCCAGGTCAACGCGAACGCTCACGCGACTGATCCGCTCGCGGCAATCGCCACCGCCGAGGCGGTGCTGGAGGCCGGCGGTATCCTTCATGTCGCGGGCAATGTCGGCGTCATAGCGTCGGCGTCGACAAACGCGACGACGGGCATCACCAGCGGCGTCAAGGCGAACGCGTTATTGGTGGCGCGGGGGTCCAGCGGCGCTTCGTTCGGCGGAGACATAACCGTGACCGCCAATGAATTCTCGAATCGCGCCAGCCGGGGTGCCGCGATCGCCATTGCCAGTCTCCAAGCGGGTTCGACCGATGGGGGGGCCGCCGCGGATCTGAATGTCGCCGGCAACGTCGCGGTGGAAGCCGGCGCCGGCGGCGGGTCGAGCGAGGCCAATGTTTTTGCCCTTGCCTCTTTGAACGCCTTTGCCGCGAGCAACGAGCGGTTCGATGGCGGCATCGTGGTTCGTGCCAATGCCGACGACCATGGCAGCGGGGCGGCGTTTGCCGATGCCTTCGCCAGCCTGGATGCAAATTCCGGCTCGGTCTTCGTCAATGGCAACATCGAGGTGGAAGCAACCCTTCAGGGCAACGGACTGGCATTCGGCACCATGGCGCTGCCGTCTCTCGATCGCTTCGCCAATATCGGTTTTGCCAGTGCCAATCTGTTCGTGACGGCCGGCGACGGCGCCGCCAGCCTGAACGGCGTAACGGTGACGGCCAATGCCCTGCTGACCAACCCGGGCCGGGCGAGATTTACGAGCACGAGCGAGGGAGGGGGCTCCACCAGCGGCGGCGCTCGCGCCGGGCTGCAGATCACCGCCAACTTCGGCGATATTGCAATCCAAGGCCCCGTCACTGTCGATGCCAAGGCCCAGGCCTCGGCCAGCAATCTCTTTTTGCGGGCCACCGCGAGCGGGTCGGTTCATGCCGGCGAGGGCAACGTCTCGCTCATCGGCCCGCTGTCATTCCGGGCCAACGCGGAAGCCTTGGGTACGGAAGACGCGGTGGCCGAGGCCGTCTCCAACATCCAACTGGTGGCCGGCGGCGACATAACGCTGCCCGGTGCTGCCTCGCGGGCAATAGCCAAGGCGCCGGTGAGCGATTCCGGAGATGCCTCCGCCTTCGCGAACCTGGGGATCATCGCGGGGCACGACATCAACATAACCAACAGCGGTGCTTTTGCCGGGGCGAGCGCCAACGCGCCTTTCGCCAGTCTCGGACAACCGGTGACGGCAAGTGCCAATATTCAGATTCTGGCGGACCACAATGTCGCGATCAGCGGCAACGTCATCGCCGCGGCGGTGGCGTTGGGCGGGGGCACCGGCAACGTCGCCGATGCCATCGTCAATATCCAGGCCGATCCCTCGTCCCTGGGCAGCGGCAATGTCAACATATTCGGGAATATCGCGGCCTTCGCCTTCGCCGATCCGCAGAACGACAGCGCCTTGGCGAGCATTACCGTTCACGCCCATAACAACATCTTCGTCGTCGGCGCGGATCCGATCGCCAGTGCCCATGCCGGAGCGGCGGCGGCCTTCCTGCAGACCCATTTCACCGACTCCTTCACCGGTACAGGCGGAACTGGCGGCACCGCAATCGGCCGCATCACCATCACCGCCGGCGGCACGATCACCTTCATCGACCCCCGCGAGAGCGAGGACCAGCGCCTCGCCCTGATGGCGCTGCCGACCCATACGCCCACTCTCAACCCCAATGTGCTGACCGAAATCCAGCTCTCCATCGACGGTCAGGATTGCGGCGTGCTCGGCTCGGCCGGCGCGGACGAGGGCAAAGCGGCGGCCTGCACCAAATCGGCGATCAACATAGAGGCTCCCGACGCCTTGCCCTGAGCGCGAAAGCCTTTGTGTTGGCGCTGGCCCGTTGCTGACCGGCGCCGATCGCCGCGTTAGCCGCGGCCGATGAAGGGCATCTTCGTCGCCATCACCGTCATAAACTGCACGTTGGCCGAGAGCGGCAGAGTCGCCATGTAGACGACGGCGCGCGCTACATTCTGCGTGTCCATCGTCGGCTCGATCGCCTTCTTGCCGCTGGCCTGGGGAACGCCGGACTTCATCTTCGTGGTCATATCCGTGGCGGCGTTGCCGATATCGATCTGGCCGCAGGCAATGTCGTATTTCCGCCCGTCCAGCGAGGTCGATCGGGTGAGACCCGTGATCGCATGTTTGGTCGCCGTATAGGGCGCGGAGTTCGGCCTTGGCACATGGGCGGAGATGGAGCCGTTGTTGATGATGCGCCCGCCCCGGGGGCGCTGCGTTTTCATCAGCTTGAAAGCTTCCTGGGTGCAGAGGAATGCGCCTGTCAAATTGACGCCCACGACATGGTTCCATTGCTCATAGGTCAGGTCTTCCAACAGCCTCGCCTGGCCGAAGGCGCCGGCGTTGTTGAACAGCAGATCGAGCCGCCCAAAAGATTTTTTCGTCTTGGCGAAAAGCGCCTTGACCGATGACGGGTCGCTGACGTCCGTGGCGACGGCCAGGCATTGCGCGCCCGCCCCCGCCTCCCGCGCCGTTGCGTCAAGAAGCTTCTTGCGGCGCCCGGCCAGGACGACGGCATAGCCCTCGCCCAGCAGGGCCAGGACGACCTGCTTTCCGATTCCGCTTCCGGCACCGGTTACCAGCGCGATCTTCGCATGTTGAGCCACGGCCGGTTCTCCCTCCTGGTTGCTCGCCCGGCAATCTAACCTGAACGGCGCCTGCCGAGCCAACGCCGGTTCAGGGAATCCTGGAATCTCAGCCGACCGCTGTGGCAGATTGCCCTTCATGGTCATGCAATTGACGGATGAGGAACGCGCGCTCGCCGCGGGCATGGGCGGCGAGGCGGCCGCCATGGCCATGCGGATTGCCGCCGAGATGGGGCGCCTGCTGGGTGCCGAGCGGATGGTGCCTGTGGCCTCCGCCCATATCGACGGCGCGCTTTATCACGGCGACAGCGGGGTGCATTTCGCCGAGCGGCTGGTGGCCGGCGGGGCCAAGGTCGCGATACCCGCTTCGCTCAATGTCGGCGGCCTCGATCTGCTCCATCCCAAGACGGTCAAGGCCGATGCCCATCGTTACGACATGGCGCTGCGGCTGATGCGCGCATATGAGACCATGGGCTGCTGGCAGACCTGGACCTGCTCGCCCTATCACGCCGGGCACCGCCCGAAGTTGGGCCAGGACGTAGCCTGGGGCGAGAGCAATGCGGTCGCCTTCTGCAACTCGATATTGGGTGCGCGGACCAACCGATATGGCGACTTCCTCGACATCTGCTGCGCGATTGCCGGCCGGGCGCCGTACTACGGGCTGCATATTCCGGAGTGCCGCCTGGCTACCGTCGCGGTCGACACATCCGCCATATCGCCGGCCCTCAAACATGCCGATGTGTTTTATCCGGTCCTGGGCTGCTGGTATGGCGCCGAGATCGGCTCGGCGATTGGCGTCATCGACGGGCTGCCGGCCGATACATCGGAAGACCGGCTGAAGGCGCTGGCCGCGGCGGCGGCCTCCAGCGGCGCTGTCGGCCTGTTCCATGTGGCGGGCGTGACGCCCGAGGCGCCCAGTCTGGATGCCGCCTGCGGCCATCGTCCGGCGGCCAGGAATATTCGCCTGACGCCCGACATGCTGCGCGCCGCCCGGGACCGGCTCTCGACCGTCACGGGCGATTCCATCGACGCGGTGGCCCTGGGCAGCCCGCATTTTTCGCTGGGCGAGTTCGATGCGCTGGAAGTGCTTCTGCCGGCTAAACGTCTCCAGGTTCCGTTCTTCGTCTGCACGGGACGCAATGTGGTAGCGGCGCTTGAACGCCAGGGGCGCCTGCCCCGCCTGGCCGAAGCGGGCATTACCGTCGTGGCCGATACCTGTGTGGTGGTGGCGCCCATTCTGCCCGCCAAGGGCGGCGTGCTGATGACAAATTCGGGCAAGTTCGCCCATTACACCCCGGCCAATACCGGCTATCAGGTGATGTACGGCAGTCTCGCCGATTGCGTCGCCTCGGCCGCCACCGGGCGGGTCCGGCGCAACGAATCGGTGTGGCGATGAGTATGCAAGCAATCACCCAGATCGCCGGTCAGGCTGCGGGCGAAGTGCTGAAACTCCAAAAACCCATAAGCTTCTGGGGCGGCGTCGATCCCAAGACCGGACGCATCAGCGATCCGCGCCACCCCGATCATGACGCCGAGATCGCCGGCAAGATCCTGGTCCTGCCGGGCATGATCGGCTCCAGTTCGTCGAGCTATATCATGCTGGAGCTGATGTCGATCCGCCGCGCCCCGGCCGCCCTGATCCTGGCGGAGCCCGATGCGATTCTGGGCCTGGGCGTGGTTGTGGCCAAGGAGATGAACTACGGCTCGATACCCGTCGTCGTGCTGGCGCGCAGCCATCACGACCAGTTGCGATCAGGCCAGCAGGCACGCATCGGCGCGGATGGACATATCGAGATTCTCGGTTAGCGAGGGCGCACGGCCAAGAGCCGAGTCCGAGTATCTACGAATTGCTTTTCAAGACGCTGGTGCTCGAGCGCTCGCCTTGTTCTCCCGCCCCCCTTCAGTGCAGGGCAATCGCATTTGGGTTCTCCGATCTCTCTGTTGCCGTCATTCCCGCGCAAGCGGGAATCCAGGGGCGAGTGACGGGTTTTGGGCGCTGGATTCCCGCTTGCGCGGGAATGACAGAGGAGAGAAAGGCAACAGTCTCGCCAAACACGATTGCCCTGCCTGGACGGGCGGGGACTTCTTCGCCGCTCAGTGGACCTCGGCCCAGACCTTGCGCTTGAGGGCGTAGAGCAGGGCGCTGAGGACGATCAGGAACAGGACCGTCTTGATGCCGATGAAATGACGCTCCTCCAGTTCCGGTTCGGCTGCCCAGGCGAGGAACGTCGCCACATCGGTGGATTCCCGATCGAGGGTGGCCGACACTCCGTCGGCATAGGTCACGCTGTTGTCCTGCAGCGGCTGTGGCATGGCGATCTGATGGCCGGAGAAATATTTGTTGTAGTTCATGCCGTCCGCCATCTTCACACCGGCCGGCGGCTCGCTATAGCCCGTCAGAATGGCATGAACATATGTGGCACCACCCTTGCGCGCCTTGGTGATAACCGAGAGATCCGGCGGCAGGGCGCCGTTGTTGGCGGCCCGCGCGGCCTGCGGATTGGGGAACGGCGCCTTGAAGGCATCGGAAGGCTTGGCCGGGCGATCTTTGACGTCGCCGTTGTCGTCGGGCTCGCCCGGAACCTGGAAGCCGGCCGCGATCGCCTTGACCTCGTCATCGCTGAAGCCGAGAGCGGCCAGGTTGCGGTAGTGCAACAGATTCATCGAATGGCAGGCCGAGCAGATTTCCTTATAAACCTGGAAGCCGCGCTTGGCCGCCGCCCGGTCAAAAGTCCCAAACACGCCCTGAAACGACCAGTGAATCTCGGGCAGGGTGCTTTCCTCCGCTTGGGCGACCGACGGGGCGCCCAATGTAGCGACCGACAGGGCGCCCAGCAGCGCCGCCGCCGCGAGGGCGGGAACGAACCGGCGCATCAGCGCATCCCCTTCTGCAGGCCATAGGGCGCGGGCGAGCCGTTCTTGCTACCCAAGACCGACTCGCCGATGCTGCGGGGCAGCGGACGCGGCCGCTCGAACAAGGCGAGCAAGGGCAGCACGACCAGGAAGTGCAGATAGAAATAGAGCGTGCCCAGCCGCGAGGCCGCCACATACCAGCCTTCCGGCGGATGGGCGCCGCAAAAGCCCAGCAGGAAGCAGTCACCCAGCAGCAACCAGAAGAAATAGGGATAGAGGGGCCGGAAGCGCGCGCTCTTGACCGGCGAGCGGTCGAGCCAAGGCACCAGCGCCAGCAGGCCCAGAGAGCCGAACATGGCGATCACGCCCAGCAGTTTGTTGGGGATCGAGCGCAGGATGGCGTAATAGGGCAGGAAGTACCATTCGGGCACGATTTCCGGCGGGGTCGCTAACGGATTTGCCGGGATATAGTTGTCCGGCTCGCCGAACAGGTTCGGCGCGAAGAACACCAGGCTCGCATAGAAGATCAGGAAGACGGCCAAGCCGAAGAAATCCTTCACCGTGTAATACGGATGGAAGGGGATGCTGTCCTGCGGCCCCTTCATGTCGATGCCCAGCGGATTGTTCGAGCCGAAGCGGTGCAGCGCGATGAGATGCAGCACCACGACCCCCACGATCACGAAAGGCAGCAGATAGTGAAGCGAGAAGAAGCGGTTCAGCGTGGCGTTGTCCACTGCGAAGCCGCCCCAGAGCCAGGTCACGATGTAGTCGCCGACGAGCGGAATGGCCGAGAACAGATTGGTGATGACGGTGGCGCCCCAGAAGCTCATCTGACCCCAGGGCAGTACATAGCCCATGAAGGCGGTGGCCATCATCAGGATCAGGATGGCGATGCCGATGAGCCAGAGCAGCTCGCGCGGCGCCTTGTAGGAGCCATAATAGAGCCCGCGGAAAATATGCAGATAGACGACGATGAAGAACATCGACGCCCCGTTCATATGCAGATAGCGGATCAGCCAGCCGTAGTTCACGTCGCGCATGATGTGCTCGACGGAATTGAACGCCATGGTCGATTCCGGCGTGTAATGCATGGCGAGCACGATGCCGGTCACGATCATCGCCACCAGCATGAAGCCGGCCAGCGAGCCGAAGCTCCACATGTAGTTCAGGTTGCGAGGCGTCGGATAGTCGTTCAGCTCGTGATCCAGGTAGCTGAACATCGGCAAGCGATGGTCGATCCAGCGGATCACGGGGTTCTTGAAGGCGGGCGTCTTGCCGTTGGTGCTCATGAGGCGGTCCTAGCCGATCCGAACGACAGTGTCGGTGGTGAACTTGTAAGGGGGCACCGCCAGATTGAGCGGCGCCGGACCTTGGCGGATGCGGCCCGAGGTGTCGTATTGCGAGCCATGGCAGGGGCAGAACCAGCCACCGTACTCGCCGCGCGGATCCGAGGGCGCCGTCCCCAGGGGGATGCAGCCCAGATGGGTGCAGACGCCCACGACGATCAGCCATTCCGGCTTTTGCACGCGCTGGGCATCGGTCTGCGGATCGCGCAGGTCGGCGATGTTGACGCTTTCGGCTGCCTTGATCTCCTCGGCTGTGCGGTGATCGATGAAGACCGGATGGCCGCGCCACAGCACCTTGATGCGCTGGCCGACCTCGATCTTGGCAATGTCAACTTCTATGGAGGCCAGCGCCAGGACGTCGGCCGAGGGATTCATCTGGTCGATCAGTGGCCAGGCCAGCGAAAGCGCGCCCATGCCGCCTACGGCGACGGTCGCCAACACCAGGAAATCGCGGCGGGTTCCGTCCTTGTGTCCGGCCCCCCGCGCAACGTCATCGGCCATACTTGCCATCCCTTTTTGGCCGCCTCACCACGCGGCGGCCCTTTATAACATCGGCCGTGTCCCAGCCCCGTCCCGGGTTCTGCGACAAACCGACGCAGAAAGCGGCAACTGGACCAAGGTTGGCAAACCCCGGAATTCTGGGCCCCTTATCGGCTATTCCCCCGGCCGAGGGGTATAGTGCAATTTCCCGTTCTTGCCTAGCAGCGCCCACCGCCATGCGCCTTGTCCTGTACGAGCCCGATATCCCGCAGAATTGCGGCACCTTGCTGCGCCTGGCGGCCTGTCTCGGCCTGGGGGTGGATGTCATCGAGCCTTGCGGCTTCGTCTGGGACGATCGGCGCCTGCGCCGGGCCGGAATGGATTATCTGGCGGATGTCGACGTGACTCGCCACCCCTCCTGGGCGGCCTATCGGGAGAGCCTGCAGGGCAGGCTTCTTCTGCTCACCACCCAGGCCGAGCAGGCCTATACGGAGTTTGCTTTCGCCGGCAGCGATAACCTGCTCCTGGGCCGGGAAAGCGCCGGCGTGCCCCGGGATGTCCATGCGGCAGCGAGCGCCCGCCTCAAGATTCCCCTGCGGCCCGGCCTGCGTTCCATCAATGTCGCGCTGGCCGGCGCCATGGTATTGGGCGAGGCGCTGAAGCAGACAAATGGATTTCCGTCATGAGCGCCGCCACGACCCAAGTTCGCCAGCAGAGGACCACCTTATGGTTTGAGGCGCTGCGCGACCGCATCTGCGCGGCCTTCGAAAAACTGGAGGACGATTATGCCGGGCCCGAACGCCATCGGCCGGCGGGCCGCTTCGAGCGCAGCAGCTGGCGCCGCCCAACGGAAGACGGCAGTGAGGGCGGCGGCGGGGTCATTTCGATCATGCGCGGCCGTGTCTTCGAGAAGGTCGGCGTCAACATCTCCACCGTCCATGGCCAATTCTCCGAGGAATTCCGCAAGCAGATTCCGGGCGCCGAGGGCGACGGTCGGTTCTGGGCCAGCGGCATCAGCCTGGTGGCCCATCTGCAATCGCCGAAGGTACCGGCGGTGCATATGAACACGCGCCATGTCGTCACCGGCAAGGCCTGGTTCGGCGGCGGCGCCGACCTGACACCCATGGTGGAAGACGAAGCCGACACGGCTGGATTCCACGCCGCGCTGATGGCGGTCTGCGACCGTCACGACCCGGCCTATTACCCCCGCTTCAAGACCTGGTGCGACGAGTATTTCTTCCTGAAGCACCGCAACGAGCCGCGCGGAGTCGGCGGGATTTTCTTCGACAACATGGACAGCGGCGATTGGGAGGCGGATTTCGCGTTCCTGAAGGATGTTGGCTCGAGCTTTCTCGAGGAATATCCCCGTATCGTCCGCCGGCATTTCAACGAAAGTTGGACCGAGGCGGAGCGTCGTCACCAACTGATCCGCCGCGGCCGCTATGTGGAGTTCAATCTGCTATACGACCGCGGCACCTTGTTCGGAATCAAAACGGGCGGGAATCCGGAGGCGATCCTGATGTCGCTCCCGCCCCAGGTCCTGTGGCCCTGAATCGACCGAAAATTCGCCCATCGATCGCCGCCAGCCCGGCCAGGATCAGCGCCAGGCCCATCAGATCGATCGCGGGCACATGTTCGCCGAGGAACAGCGCGCCCAGCGCCAGCGCCACTACCGGCAGAAGGAACGTGACCAGTAGCAAGTTGGTGGCGCCCACCCGGGTAAGCAGGCGGAAATAGAGCAGATAGGCAACGGCCGTGCTCAGCAGGCCCAGCGCTGCGATCGCCACGAGGCTCGTTACCGTCGGGTTCATGGTCCAAGGATGTTCGGCCCATGCCGCAGCCGGCAGCATGATGGCGCTACTGGCGATCAGCATGCCGGCGGCGGCGACTTCCGTCGGAAGCCCGCGGAACTGCCGCCCCCAAAGTCCGGCCAGGGCATAGCAGACGGCGGCCAGCAAAATCGCCAGCTCGGCGACGTCAGTGGGATCGAGATGGCTGAGCGCACTTGGCCCGATTAGGACCGCAACACCGGCAAAGCCGAAGAGAACGCCGGCGAGCCGCCGCAGCGACAGCCGCTCATCGCCAACCAGATGGGCCAGCAGGACGGTGAAGATCGGCGTCGTAGCATTGAGGATGGCGGCGAGTCCGCTGTCGATTCGCGTCTGGCCCCAGAAAATGAGGCTGAAGGGAATGGCGTTGTTGAGAGCGCCCATGACCAGCAGCGCGAACCAAGTCTTCGCATCGTTGGGAAAGTGCCGGCCGCGCAAGAAGGCCACGGCCGACAGAATCGCCGCCGCGATGGCGACACGCGCAGCCGCCACCGTCAGGGGACCGAAACTCCGCAGACCGAGATCGCCGAAGAAAAATGCGCTGCCGAAGACGAGCGCCAGGCCCAGCAGCATCGCCCAATCCAGCCCCTGCATCGTCCGCTGCATGCCGCCACCCCTTGTCGGCAAGCATGACAGGGCCATGAAGCGGCGCTATCCGGTTCTTGCTCGGGCATATCGAGTGGCCACTCCGAAAGCAATTCACCGCGGCGCGGGCGATCTCCGCCTCGGCCAGGCGCCCCTCATGCTCCAATTCCCAGGCGATATCGACCAACAGGGCCCGGGCAAGCGCCGGACTCATGATTTGAGCGGACTCATGACTTCAGGCGCCGTTCAAGCTCGGCCAGAAGGGCGGCGCGGTCGGCGGCGAAATCGCCGGCGATCCACCACTGCTCCATCTCGGCCATGAGCCGGCCCAAAGCCGGGCCGGCAACCCCACCGCGGTTCAGCGCATCCTGGGCCTTGATGGGGAAGACCGGCGGTGCCCAATCGGCCACATCGAGCACTTCGCGCCAGGTGCGGTCCGACGCATCGCTTTCCGCCCAGGCGATCAAACAGCGATCGCGATAGGTCTCCGCCGAGAGCCGATAACGCAGCGCTCGGCAGCCGGCCGGATCGAGACCGGGCCTGGGCGCGGGCTGGCCAAGCGCGGCCATTATCCGGTCGCGCAGGACATTGGAAAGGCGCAAGCGACCGGCAACCGCGCGCCCCGCATCCTCGCCACCGGCCAACGCCGCCGCCAAGCGTCGCGGTGCTTCCGCCGCTAGACAGAGCTTGGCCTCGATGGCAACCAGGCGCGCCAGGCGAACGAGGCGTTCGGCCTCGGGCAGGAAATGCGCCAACACGCCGTGCTCGATCATCAAGGTCATCACCGCGGCGGGATCGCTGGCCGCGAGCAGCTTCAGGGTCTCGCCGGCGATGCGCTCGCCCGACAAGCTCGGCAGTAGCGGCGCCATGGCCTTGGCGGCGGCCAGCGCCTCGCCATCGGGCGGCGGGGCACCATAATGGGCGTAGAAGCGAAAGAAGCGCAGCAGGCGCAGCACATCCTCGCGGATCCGCGCCATCGCCTCGCCGACGAAACGCACCCGCTGGGCCTTTAGATCGGCGATGCCGCCGAAGGGATCGTAGAGCTTGCCCGCGGGCGTGCAGGAGAGCGCATTGAAGGTGAAATCGCGCCGCGCCGCATCGGCGGTCCAATCGTCGGTGAAGGCGACCTTGGCCCGCCGGCCATAATTCTCCACGTCGCGGCGTAGCGTAGTGATTTCGAAGGGGCGATGGAGGGCAACCGCGGTCACCGTCCCATGTTCGATTCCCGTTGGCACGGCCTTGAGACCCGCCCCCTCGAGCAGTTCGATGACGCGGGCCGGCTTATCCGGTGTGGCGATATCGATATCGCCCACCGGCCGGCCGGCGAGGCTGTCGCGCACGCAGCCCCCCACGAAGCGAACCTCGGCGCCGCCGGCGCTAAGTGCTGCAATCACGGCGCGGGTGGCAGGCGCGCTCATCCAGGATTGGGGCGGCATGTATTCCATGATCGCTCAGTTTCCAGCCGGCTCGAAATGCCCCGGCTGGACTTTTCCGTCAACGATCTTGGGCGGCAGATAGACGTCGGAAGGCGAGGCGCCGCCGAAAAGCGCCAGGGCCAGAAATGTCACTCCCAGAAGCAAGCCGCCGGCCGCGCCCAGCCAGGCCCAGGGCATTTCCGGCACGTCGCCGGCGCCGCGCGCCCGGGCATAAAGGACATAGCCGAAATAGATCAGGGTCGGCAGAACCAGCGGCAGGACGATTTCGACGATCTGTCTCATGGCAGCGGATTCACGATCCCCGCAGCACGTCGGCCAGATTGACCAGCATGCCCGCCGTAGCGCCCCAGATGTAATGCCCTTTCCAGGGGATCGCCCAGTAGAAGCGCTCGCCCCCCTCATAGATGCGGCTGTCGCGCCGGCGATTGGCCGGATCGATCAGGAAATCGAGAGGCGCCTCGAACACCTCGGCCACTTCATGCGGATCCGGCGTGAGCGTCAGCGGCGGGGTCAAAAGCCCCACCATCGGTTCGACGCGAAAGCCGGTGCGGGTCACATAGGTATCGAGACGGCCCAGCAGGCGGATCTGAGCCGGGGCAAGCCCGACCTCCTCCTCCGCCTCGCGCAAAGCCGCCGCCCTTTCGTCATGATCGCCCGGATCGATCCGCCCGCCGGGAAAACTGATCTGGCCGGCATGGTCGCTGAGATGGGGCGTGCGCAAGGTGAACAGAACCGTCAGCCCGGTCGGGTGCGCCACCAGCGGCACCAGGACGGCGGCGGCAACCAGCGGTCGGTCGGGAAATCGTCCCGGATTGAGATCGTGGTCGCCGCGCGAGGTTGCGTCCTGCGAACGGCGCAAGCCGCCCATCGGCGCAACGGCGAGACGGGCGGCGACTTCGTCCGGTGTCAGCGGACGGAGTCCAGCCGACCCAGAGGGAAGAACCGACCGCTGCTCCATACGCCGAACTGCTCTCCGTTCTGCTCGCCAAATTCGACCAGATGATAGAAGACGGGCCGCAGTATGCGCGCTTCCAGCCGGTCGCGTATCGGAATATAGGGAATCGTCGCCCCCGAGCCGGGCTCGGCGACAACGCGCAGGGGATGTGCCGCGTCGGCGACCGCCTCCTCGTCCAGATTGCTGCGGAAGACCAGGCGCTGGTCTCGGCCGGCGCCCTCCGCCCGCACCGCCACGGCCACGAAAGGAACGTCGTCGACCGCGACTCTTCCGCGTTCGGCCGGGGTGACCAGCCAGTATTCGCCATCCTCCTCGCGGCGCAGCACGGAAGCGAAAAGCTTCACTAGAGGCAGGCGGGCGATGGGGGAGCCCTGGTAGAACCAAGTGCCGTCCCGGGCAATGCGTATCTGGAGGTCACCTAGGAGCACAGGTGGGCCGCCGCCGGCGGGCCGCTGGCCGCCCTGACGCGGTTGTGATTTGCCGCCGGCGAGGCCGATCAGCATACCCATAGGATTCGACGCACCGCCTTTCATCCGTCTATGCTCTTTCCGCCCAACCCCGGAGAACCGCGTGAGCACCACCGACACCAAGCCCGTCAGCGCCGAAGCGCTTGCCAGCGAGATCGAGGCGCTGGGCGAACGCCTGCGCCACGCCCGCCAGAGCATCGGCCGGGTTATTTTCGGCCAGCAACCGGTCATCGAGCAAACATTAATTGCATTGCTCAGCGGGGGCCACGTTCTGCTGATCGGCGTGCCGGGCCTGGCGAAGACGCGGCTGGTGGAGACCCTGCATACCGTACTGGGCCTGGACGATCGCCGCATTCAATGTACCCCCGATCTGATGCCCGCCGATATCCTGGGCTCCGAGGTGCTGGAGGAAGGCGAAGGCGGGCGGCGCAGCTTCCGTTTCATTCCGGGACCGGTCTTCTGCCAGGTGCTGATGGCCGACGAAGTCAACCGGGCGAGCCCGCGCACCCAATCGGCCCTGCTTCAGGCCATGCAGGAGCGCCGCGTCACCATCGCGGGCCGCGCGCATCTGCTGCCCGAACCCTTCCATGTGGTGGCAACCCAGAATCCGTTGGAGCAGGAAGGCACATATCCCCTGCCTGAGGCTCAGTTAGACCGCTTCCTGATGCAGATCGACATTGGCTACCCCGATGTCGACGCGGAGCGTCAGATGCTGATCGCAACCACCGGCCTGAACGAAGACAAGCCCCGCCCGGTGATGACGGCGGCGGAGCTGATCGCCGGCCAGACCCTGATCCGGCGCATTCCCGTGGGCGCCAGCGTGGTGGAGGCGATCCTGAAACTGGTGCGCAGCGGCCGGCCCGACGAAGGCGGCTTGACCGATGTGACGCGCCATATCGCCTGGGGCCCCGGTCCCCGCGCCAGTCAGGCCCTGATGCTGGCGGTACGCGCCCGCGCGGCGATGGAAGGGCGCCTGTCGCCTTCAGTGGACGATGTGCTGGCTTTGGCCCATCCGGTCTTGCGCCATCGCATGGCGCTCAACTTCGCGGCCCGGGCGGATGGAGTCACCCTGGACGCGCTGATCGATCGGCTGTGCCAGCCGCTCGCATGACCGGGGCGGCCGGGGCCGTCCGCAAACAAGCCAATCGGCTGGCAGGGAGTCTGCCGCCGCTTCTAGTCGCCGCCTTGCGCGTTGCCGCCACCGTCGAACAGGGCGTGCACGGTCGCAGGCGCGTGGGATCGGGGGATGCCTTCTGGCAGTTCCGTCAATACCAGCCGGGCGATCCGACGACGCGCATCGATTGGCGCCAATCGGCCAAATCCGATCGGCTCTATCTGCGCGATACCGAATGGGCGGCGGCCCAGAGCGTCTGGCTCTGGCGCGATGCCAGTGCATCCATGAATTGGCGCTCCTCGCCTTCGCTGCCCCTGAAGGCGGAGCGCGCCGATCTGCTGATCCTGGCGCTGGCCGCCCTGCTGCTGCGCGCCGGCGAACGGATCGCCCTTCTGGGCGGCGAGCTTCGCCCCTCGGCAAGCCGCGCCTCGCTCGAGCGACTGGCCCAGACCCTGGGGCGAACGGCGCCCGGCAGTCTGCCGCCAACCATCGCCTTGCCGCGCCATGCCCAGCTCGTGCTCATCGGCGATTTCCTGTCGCCGCTTCCGGCCATCGAAGCCGCCTTGCGCCCTTACGCCGAGCGCGGCCTGAAGGGCCATCTGGTTCAGGTGCACGATCCCGCGGAGGAGAACCTGCCCTTCCTCGGCCGCATCCGTTTCGAGGGCATGGAGCAGGAGGGCGAGTTGCTGCTGAGCCGCACCGAGTTGGTGGAGGAGGCATATCGCGAGCGCTATCGGGCCCATCGCGACGGGCTGGTGATTATGGCCCGTGGCCTGGGCTGGACCTTTGCCATCAGCGGCAGCGATCGGCCGGCCGAACCGGCATTGCTGGCGCTATACCGCCAGATCGCCGAGACGGATAAGTAAACCCTCATGATTTTCGGCAGCCTTTCCTTCCTCTCGCCATGGCTGTTGCTGGCACTGGCCGGGCTGCCCGTTCTATGGTGGCTATTGCGGCTGACGCCCCCGGCCCCGCGCCGGCAGAGCTTCCCCGCCATCCGCCTGCTGTTCGATCTGGTGCCGCCGGAAGAAACCCCTCAACGCACGCCGCCCTGGCTGATCGCATTGCGTCTGTTGCTGGCCGCTCTCATCATCCTGGGCTTCGCAGAACCGCTGCTGAACGCCCAGGGCGAACTCGCCGGCCGCAAGGCCCTGATGCTGGTGGTCGACGATAGCTGGGCGGCGGCCCCGGGCTGGCCCGCCCGCCAGCGCAGCATGGGTGCGGCGGTCGATCAGGCGGAACGATTCGGCCTTCCGGTCATCCTGGTGACCACGGCGCCGCCGGCCGACGGCAGCGCGATTGCTGTCGGCGGGCCTATGAGCGCCGCTGACGCCAGGCAGAAGGTCCGGGCGCTGGCGCCGCTGCCCTGGCCCAGCGACCGCACCGCCGCGCTGCAAGCCGTCGATCGCCTCAAGCTCGCCCCTGGCCTGGAGGGCAATGTGGATGTCCTCTGGCTCAGCGACGGCCTTGCCGGCGCCGACAAGGATGCGGCATCGCGCCTGGCCGACCGGCTGCAGCGGCTGGGTCGATTGTCGGTCGTCGCCGATGGGCCGACCCAATTACCCCTGGTGTTGCGCGCGCCGGAGGCCGGCGTCAATGGCCTGACCCTGCATCTGGAGCGAGTGGCATCAGGCGCGCCCCAGCATGTGAATCTGCGGGCGCTTGACGATGCGGGCCGCCTGCTCAGCCTCGAGAGCGTCGATTTCGCCGCCGCGCAGACCGCCGTATCGCATGAGGTCAAGCTGCCGACGGAGTTGCGCAACCGCATCTCCACCTTCGCCGTCGACGGTGCCGTCTCAGCCGCTGGGACCCTGCTGCTGGACGACCGCTGGCGCCAGCGCCCGGTGGGTTTGATCGCCGCGGCCGATAGCGAGACGGCCCAGCCCCTGCTGGGCGATCTGTTCTACGTCGAGCGGGCGCTCGCCCCCTATGCCGAGTTGCGCCATGGCGACAGCGACACGCTGCTGCATCGCGATCTCGCGGTCCTGGTCATGGCCGATGTCGGCCTGTTGACCGAGGACGAGGTGGCACGGCTGAAAACCTGGATCGACAAGGGCGGTGTGCTTATTCGCTTTGCCGGACCGAAGCTGGCCCAGAATGCCACCAACCTGCTGCCGGTTCGCTTGCGCAGCGGCGATCGCCAGTTGGGCGGCGCCATGTCCTGGAGCCAGCCGGCGCGGCTTGCCGCCTTCCCCGCCGACAGTCCCTTCGCCGGCCTTGCCGTGCCGCAAGATGTGCTGGTCCAGCGCCAGGTGCTGGCCGAACCGGAAGTCGACCTGGGCAAAAAGACCTGGGCGCGCCTGGTGGACGGCACGCCCCTGGTCACCGCCGTGAAACAGGGCAATGGCTATATCGTGCTGGTCCATACGACAGCCAATGCGAGCTGGTCGAACTTGGCGCTTTCGGGCCTGTTCGTGGAAATGCTGCAGCGGCTGGTGGGATTGAGCCAGGGCGTCTATGGCGGCGAAGCCGCCGAACCGCTGGCCCCGCTACAGGTCCTGGACGGCTACGGCCGGCTGATGGCACCGCCGCCTACCGCCTTGCCCGCCTCGCCCGCCGATCTGGCGACCAATGCCGTGAGCCCGCATCATCCGCCCGGATATTACGGCAAGACGACGGCGCGGCGCTCGCTGAACCTGGGTGCCGCGGTGCCGCCCTTGGCACCCATCGGTGCTTTGCCGGCGGGCGTCCTGCGTAATCCCTTCGCGCTCGCCGACAGCCTCGACCTCAAGCCGTGGCTGCTGGGCGCCGGTCTGCTGCTGCTGCTCCTCGATCTGGCAATCGCGCTGGCGCTGCGCGGGCTGTTCACGGGCTTGCGCCGCCCCGCAGTCGTGGGTCTGGCGCTGCTGGTATTGCTGCCCGCGGCGGCGCGCGCGCAATCCAGCGATCCGGAGAAATTCGCCCTGGATGCCGCCAGCACGACGCGACTTGCCTATGTCATCACCGGCGACAGCGACAGCGATGCCATCGCCAAGGCGGGCTTGTTCGGGCTCAGCCTCGTCATGGCCCAGCGCACGGCGGCCGAGTTGGGCGCGCCCATGGGCCTGGATGTGGAGACGGACGAACTCGCCTTCTTCCCCCTGCTCTTCTGGCGGGTGCCGGCGAGCCCGGCACCGCTATCGGCGCTGGCGGCCAAGCGCCTCAGCGACTATCTGCGCCATGGCGGAATCATCATGTTCGACACGGCCGATCAGATGGGCATCGGCGGCGGCGGCGATTCGGCCGGAAGCCTGCGCCATCTGCTGCGCGACATGGACGTGCCGCCGCTGATCCCCGCGCCGCCGGACCACGTGCTGACCAAATCGTTCTATCTGCTGCGCGACTTTCCCGGCCGCTACGACGGCGGCGTTATTTGGGTGGAACAGGGCGAAGGCCGGATCAATGACGGCGTCTCCGGCGTCATCATCGGCTCCAACGATTGGGCCGGAGCCTGGGCCATCGACAACGCCGGCCGGCCGCTCTATGCCACGGTCCCGGGCGGCGACCGCCAGCGGGAACTGGCCTATCGCTTCGGCGTCAATCTGGTGATGTACGCACTGACCGGCAATTACAAATCCGACCAGGTCCATGTTCCGGCCATCCTGGAAAGGCTGGGGCAATGAGCATCGGCTCCTTCAGCCTGCAGTTCGCACCCCTGCTGCCCTGGCCCTGGCTGGCCACGGCATCGGTCATCGCCATCGGGTTGCTGGCCTTCAGTTTCTGGCGCCGGGCGCGCGGCAGTTCATGGCGCCTGCTGGCGCTGGCAGCGGTTCTCGGCGCCTTGGCGAACCCCTCCGCCGTGCAGGAAGACCGCAACTATCTGAGCGATGTCGCCGTCGTCGTGGTCGACGATTCTGAGAGCCAGAACGTGCCGCCACGCCAGGCCCAGACGGCGGCTGCCTTGGCCGAGGTGGAAAAGCGGATCAAGGACATTCCCGGCCTGGAATTGCGGGTCATCCATGGCGGCAACAATCCGACCAGCGAGGCCAGCGACGGCGGGGGCACGCGCTTGTTCTCCGCGCTCGCCCGCGGCATCGCCGATCTGCCGGCCACCCGGATCGCCGGCGCCATCGTCATCAGCGACGGACAGATCCACGACGTGCCGGCCGATCTCGACGCGCTGGGGTTCCATGCCCCGGTGCATCTGTTGCTGAGTGGCCTGCCCGACGAGGCCGATCGCCGGCTGGTGGTGGTCGCCTCTCCCAGCTTCGGCCTGGTCGACAAGCCGGTCACCTTCAAGCTGCGGATCGAGGATTCGGCCGCGCCCGCGGACAGCCAAGCCAAGCTCACCATTCTGAAGGACGGCAAGCCCCTGCCATCCTACATGCTGCCCATCGGGCGGGACATGTCCATCGATCTCACCCTCGACCACGGTGGACAGAATATTTTCGAATTCTCCGTCGAGCCGGGCCAGAAGGAATTGAGCCTAGCCAACAATTCGGCGGTGGTTCTGGTGAATGGCGTGCGCGACCGCCTGCGCGTGCTGTTGATTTCGGGCGAGCCCCATGCTGGCGAGCGCGCCTGGCGAGCGCTTCTGAAATCCGATCCCTCCGTCGATCTGGTGCATTTCACCATTCTGCGTCCGCCGGAAAAACAGGATGCGACCCCCATCAACGAACTATCGCTGATCGCCTTTCCCGTGCGCGACCTATTCGAATTGAAGCTGAAGGAATTCAATCTCGTCATCTTCGATCGCTACCGGCGAGAGGGCGTGTTGCCCCGCGCCTATTTCGAGAACATCGCCAACTACGTGGAACAGGGCGGTGCGCTGCTCGATTCCGCTGGGCCCGCCTTCGCCTCGCCCTATAGCCTCTATCACTCGCCGCTGGGCGATGTGCTGCCCGCCGAGCCCACCGGCCAGGTGCTGGAACAGCCCTTCCTGCCGGAGCTGACGTTGATGGGCCGGCGCCATCCGGTGACATCCGGGCTCGAAGGGGCCGGGCCCCCCGGCCATTCGGCAACCTGGGGACGCTGGTTTCGCCAGATCGAGGCCACGACCCGTGAAGGGGTCAGCGTCATGAGCGGCATCGGCGATCGGCCGCTTCTGGTGCTGAATCGCGTGGGCAAGGGCCGCACCGCGCAACTGCTCAGCGACCAGATCTGGCTCTGGTCGCGCGGCTATCAGGGCGGCGGCCCCCAGGCCGAACTCCTGCGCCGCGTCGCCCATTGGCTGATGAAGGAGCCGGACCTGGAAGAAGAGGATCTGCGCGCCAGCGTGGTCGACGGACGGATCGAGATTCTGCGCCGCAGCCTCAGCGACAAGCCGGTCACGGTCCATGTCACCACACCGGCCGGCAACAAGGCGGATGTGGGTTTGAAAGACCAGGGCGACGGGCGCCAGACCGGCTCGCTCGCAGTCGCCGAGACCGGCCTCTATCGTCTGACCGACGGCCAGCATCTGGCCTTTGCCGCCAGCGGGCCGTTGAACCCGCTGGAGATCGCCGATCTGCATTCGACGGCGGAAAAGATGCAGCCCTTGCTCGCGGCCTCGGGCGGGCGAGCCTTCCGTCTTTCCGATGGCCATTTGCCGGAGATCCGCAAGGTCGAGGCGGGACATGCGACATCCGGCAGCAATTGGCTGGGCCTGCTGGCAAGTCAGGATTACGTGGTCACCGGCATCCGCCAGATGTCGCTGCTGCCGACATATGCCGGGCTAATCCTGGGTCTCGGCGCCCTGCTTCTCGCCTGGCGGCGCGAGGGTCGCTGAGAGGCGGCGAGGCCGGGATCAAGCCTGAACGGCGATCAACGAAATGTCGGCTCCAATTCGTTGTGATAGACCGCCAACAATTCGTCGATCTGCTGATCCTTGCAGCCGTATTTGAATGAGCGATCCCAGACATCCGATCTGGCGTCGTCTATCAGATGGGTGCGCGGGCCGGCACCGATCGCGTTGCTCACCTTGCGATTGATGTAGTGGGTCATGGCGTCGAATTCGGGCGTGCTGAACTTGCGATTTTCGCATTGTTGCGCAGCCGCAACGGCCGCCCAATAATGTTTCCAAACCGGCTCCATGGCCGCGTCCGTCGCCGCGTCGGCATGGGCGGTGCCGGAAGACCAGGCGCCGACGGTAAATGTCAGAGCAATCAAGGCAATACGATAACGATTTGTCATAGTGTCCTCTGCGGTTAGAAATGGGGTTAGCGACATTCCATAAAGGCGAATAAGCCAAAACAGTTCCTACTAGAACTTTCGGGGGAACATTCTGCCGTGAGCCGCATTGTATCATTGTGGCCGGTCGCGCAATGCGGCGGCCTCTGATGCCACCCTATCAATCCCCCTTGTATGGGGTGGTCTAGATTGAATAGCCCCGCCGGCCTTTTCCCCCGAACAGGCTGGCGGGGTTCTAATCTTCGGGCCCAGGCCCGGACGAGGCTGGTGCATGGACATTCTCCGACCGGTTTTCTAGCTAAATTGGACCAAGATCGGATCAGTTTGGTTCAAACTGATCCGATCTTGGTCTAGTCTCGCCCCATGCGCCGCACCGCCCGTTTTCGCCAATTGATCGAGGCGCCAGAAATCCTGCATTTGCCGGGCACCCACGACGCCCTGTCGCTGAAATTGGCCGAGCGGGCCGGCTTCCAGGCGGCCACCTGCGGCGGCTATAGCGCCACCGCCTCGCTCATCGGCCAGCCGGATGTGGGCCAGCTCGGCCTGACCGAGATGGCCGAGATGTACGCCCGGCTCTGCGACAGCACCGACATTCCCCTGCTCGCCGATGCCGATACGGGCTATGGCGGACCGACGAACGTGGCCCGCATGATGCGCGCCTATGAGCGCGCCGGCGTCGCCGCCGTGTTCATCGAGGATCAGGTCTCGCCCAAGCGCTGTGGCCATATGGACGGCAAACGCGTCATCCCGGCCAGTGAGATGGTGGAAAAGCTGAAGGCCGCCCTCGACGCCCGGATCGACGGTGCGTTGATTGTGATGGCGCGCACCGATGCGCGCGCCGGCGACGGGCTGGACGCCGCCATCGAAAGGGCCGAGCTCTATCGCGAGGCCGGCGCCGATCTGCTGTTCGTGGAGGCACCGCTGACGGTGGACGAGCTGCGCCGGGTCTGTACGGAGATCGCAGCACCCTGCCTTGCCAACAATGTGGAGGGCGGCAAGACGCCGATCCTGCCGGCCAAGACACTGGAGGAAATGGGCTTCGCCGCGGTCACCTGGCCGGTTGCCGCGACATACGCCATCGCCCATGTGCTGGGCGAACTTTATGCCACCCTGAAACGCGACGGCACCACTGCCGGCATGGTCAATCGCATGCTCGATTTCGATGCCTTCAACACGCTGATCGGCCTTCCCGCCCTGCGCGAACGTGAGACTCGCTGGCAGAACGAAGCCCAGGATCTGGTGGAAGGTTTCGGCGAACAAGCCGAACCGGATTAAGGGCCGAGCAATTGCGTCACGTCGCGACCGATCGCATGGTCTCCTATGACAAGAGGCGAAATAGAAAACCCGAAAAAACCTCATAGTATCAACGGCAGGATAGGCCCGAACTTAACGGAGTCTGGATTTGCTGGCGGTAACGCTGGCGGTTGGGGAAAACATGCCCGGAACATCCCGGAAGTTCCCGCAGGTGCCCGAAGGCTATCCGGTAGCGCCGACTGATCGAGTGGGGAATTTCGCCGGCGAGCGATAGGCGATCGCCAACCTTGCGCCGGCGGAGGCCCGAATTCTGGCGGCCGCGATCTTGCAGGCGTCGCGCACTTCCTCCGCACGTACGACGGCGATGACGGAGACGGCTTGCGTCAGGAGTCCGCCGGTATCGGTTGGGAAGTGACCGCAGAAGGCGACAAGCGCGGCCATGGTCTTTTTGTCATGGGGCCAGCGCTCATTCGGCTTCCGGGCACCTGAGCAAAATGATAGCGTTCACGCCGATCCTTGGTCATCAGGAGAATGTCGGGCAAGGAGTCTGGTCGTGATGCATCGCCCGTTTGACCGCTTCGCCGTGGCCCCCGTCATCGCCGCCCTGCTGATGCTGGCGGCGCCTGCCGCCCTTGCGCACGGCGCCCCCGACAGCTTCGCCGACATGGCCGAGAAGCTGCTGCCCGCGGTGGTGAACATCGCCACGACGCAAAAGGTCAGCGATGCCAGCCGCAGCGATCCCAATCTCGAGGAGCTGTTCAAGAAATTCTTCGATCGCCAGAACCGGGGCAACAACGGCGGGAGCGGAAATGGCGATAACGGAGGCAACAGCGACAATGGGGGTAGTGGCGGCGGCGACAGCGCGCCCCATGAGGTGACCTCGCTCGGCTCCGGTTTCATCATCGATCCGGCGGGCTATATCGTCACCAACAACCATGTCATTGAAGGGGCGGAAGAAATCACTGTCCGCCTGCAGAACAACACCGAATACAAGGCCAAACTGGTCGGCCACGATCCGAAGACCGATCTGGCGCTGCTAAAAGTCGATGCGCCGGCCCCGCTGCCTGCCGTCGAATGGGGCGATTCCGACAAGGCCAGGATCGGCGATTGGGTGCTGGCCATCGGCAATCCATTCGGCCTCGGCGGCACGGTCACGGCCGGCATCGTTTCCGCCCGCCAGCGTGATATCAACGCCGGCCCCTATGACGATTTCATCCAGACCGACGCCCCCATCAATCGTGGCAATTCGGGCGGGCCGATGTTCGACATGGACGGCAAGGTCATCGGCATCAACACCGCCATTTTCTCGCCCTCGGGCGGCAGCATCGGCATCGGCTTTGCTCTGCCGTCCTCGCTGGCCAAAGGCATCGTTGCCCAGTTGCGTCAATTCGGCCATCCGCGGCGCGGCTGGCTCGGCGTGCGCATTCAGAGCGTGACGCCGGAATTGGCCCAAGGCCTCAAGATGCCGAAGCCGATGGGGGCGCTCATTGCCGCCGTCACCGGCGGCGGCCCGGCCGACAAGGCCGGCATCAAGCGGGGCGACGTGGTAATCCGCTTCAACAACCAGGACATCGGCGAGATGCGCCATCTGCCGGTCATCGTCGCCGAGACGCCCTTCGATACATTGGTGCCCGTGACGGTGCTGCGCCAGGGCAAGGAGATGAAGTTCCAGGTCAAGCTGGGCGAGTTGAATGAGACGGCGGAGGCCAAACAGGCCGGCGCCGAGGAGAATCCGCCGGCCGCACCCAAGCCGGCGGACAAGGCAAAGGCCGTGCTCGGCCTATCGCTGGCGGAGATGAGCAAGCCATTGCGTCAAAAGTTCAGCATTGCCGACGAGGCCTCGGGCGTCGTCGTGCTCGATGTCGATGCAAAGAGCAATGCCTCGAGCAAAGGATTGAAACCTGGCGACGTGATCGTCGAGGTCGATCAATCCTCCGTGGCCACACCGGCCGACGTGGATAAGCGGGTCGCCGCCGCCAAGGCCAATGGTTTCAAGGTCGTCACCCTGCTGGTCTATCGCCAGGGCGATTTCCAATGGGTGGCGCTGCGCATCGACCAGGGTTGAAGAGCGACCGGCTCCTGGGCGCCTGCGTGACCAGCGATCGAGGTTCTTAGGTGTTGTGACAGTTAAACCTCGCCCCGCAAAAGGCGCGCAGATCCAATTGGAATTCCGCGGCAAAACCGAAATTGGCCGTGTCGCTTCTATCGGACCCGCCAATTGGGACAACCGCTCCGGCGTCACCCCAACTATTCATGTCGTGCAGGACGAGCCCGGCGCACGCCGGTGCGCCGGGTCCCGAAGGTGAAGGCGAGGATCTATCTCAGCCCGCTGTGCGCTTGCATCCTCCTGCTGGCCGCTTCGGCGGCCCAGGCGGCCGACGATTGGCGTTCGGTCATTACCCCGGCCGACCAGAGTCGGCTCGATCGTATGGCGCTAGCGATCAGCGAAGGCGACAGCTTGGTGCGCCAGTCCAATCCGCCGCCGAAGACGGCCGATCTCGAACATTTGACCCGCGAGATGAAGGCGGCAGCGCTACCGATCGACGCGGTAAGTCTTCCCGGCGCCTGGCACTGCCAAATCATCAAGGTCGGCACGAGCTTGGCCGTCAACAAGAAGTTCAAGTGCCTCATTCAATCCACGCCGAATGGCCTCGAGTTGTCGAAGATTGGCGGGTCGGATCGGATCACGGGCTACCTCTATCGCGATGGCGAGCGCCGGATGATCCTGTTAGGTCATGTGTCGGCGAAGGATGAGCCGACCGCCCCCTACAGCGCTCTCGCCGGCGGCCATGCTACGCCCCAGAACCCTAACTACACCGATGTCGTCGGCGTGCTGAGCCAGACCGGGCCGAAGCATCTGCGCATCGTGTTTCCCTGGCCCTATTTCCAATCGATCTACGACGTGATGGTTCTCACCCCCTAATCGCTTGGCTGGCCCATAAGGACGTCGAGGGCTTCCGCATAGACGCTGTTCTCCTCGGCGGTGAGATCGTGACGTGCGGCCGCCCTTTGCAGCGTTCTTCGGAGACTCTCCACCTGCTTTTCGGGCACTCCCGGCTGATGGCGAACCGCAGCAAGATCACCCTTAAATTGGTCGATCCTCTTTGCAGCCTCGGCGCGCCGTTCCGGGAGCGGGATTTCCGATCGCGCGATCTTTCTAATTTCCCACAACACCTCTTGAGCAATGATGCTGGCCACGCCTTTGCCCTGCTACCCGAATTGCCACTGGGCAGCGTAGCACGCTGCCGGCCGAGGATCGGGCTATTCCTCCGCCGGCGTGCCGCGGTCACCCGGCCCGGCATATGGCACCGATACCGCTCGCCGGCGTCATTCCTCGGCCGGGCGCAAGAAAAAATTGAGAGATGCGGCGTGAACAGGGGTGCCGGACAAGCTATAATTGGGTCTGGACGGCTATGCCGGGCGCTCCTCATGATCGGGAGTTGGATATGGTTTATCGATCGCGTCGATTGATGACGACCTTGGCGTTTGCTGCAATTGTGGCGACGTTTCCGCTTGTAACCGCTCATGCCGACAACGACTGGCGCCACCATGGTAATTGGGGCGGCGGTGGCGGTTGGCATCGCGACCGCGACTGGCACGGTGGAGGCTATCGAGGGTATGGAGGCTACGGCGGCTACGGCGGCTACGGCGGCGATTACGATGGTGGCGGGAATTTTTATTTCTACGGCGGCGGCCCCAGCTACTACTATCCGCCTCCCCCAGTCTATTACTACCCACCTCCACAAGCCTACTATCCACCTACGCAGCCGTACTATGCGCAGCCCTACTATCCC
>WNFR01001253.1_pt1 | contig 28383 bp, 23 predicted proteins | sample 5400221 | NCBI WGS metagenome assembly WNFR01 (sample SAMN13153357, study PRJNA577476) | soil metagenome | isolation source: 40 cm soil under Madrone tree | place: USA:California | collected 2016-06-14
GACCACCCATGAATCAGTCAATTGCTGATTCGCATATCCCTCCCGTAGAATCGCGCCAACTATAGAACGCCGTTCCGCGTTTGATTCTGATCCGTTCTCGTGAAAATGTCGCCTAACTGAGGACAGGCCCTAGTCTAGTAGGGCTTTTCCGAAGTTCGAGTGGTCATATCGATGGCATGCATCGACCTCGTCCCGAGGAGCCGACCGAAGGTCGGCGTCCTGAGGGCTCGCGAAGACGAAGAACGGCCGCGGGCGAGGCCGTGCGAGTGGCCATCCTTCGTCCTTCGAGAGCCTCAGGACGCCGTGCTGCGCACGGCTCTTAAAGGATGAGGTCCGTGGTGTCCAATTCTATCCGCCCAATCTGATTAGTTTCACGGAATCGATTCACTAGCCACTTGCTAATGCGCGTTTTCGCGAAACGCAGACAAGCCATGACGGCCCGGCAAGCCGGATATTAAGCTTCGAGCGACACCGAACCGTGTGCCGCCGATTCCGACGGCCAGGGCCTTCACGCCGCCACCGTATCGGGCGGTCCATCTAAGCCGCGTGCCGCCGGATCGAATGTCAGCTGAATATCCGTGGCAGTACAGGTTGCGGCCACCCCATTTGCCGCAACGAGGCGAATAGGATCAGGTCGCACGATTGCCGATGGCCGGTGGTGAATTAGAGGAATTAACTGCAAAAGTTTCTCGACGATTGATCACCGCACTGCGACGCGGTGGCCGGCGGCGACCAAACAATCGCTTTTGAGATTTAGGAATGCTTGCGAACGGCAGGAGTTGATCAGTGTTCTCGCCTGGACGATCAGACGGCATGCCGTACGCTATGCCCGGCTAACGGTATTTCGGTCTTTACTGGAGTCGGGCAGCCCACAGTCTTTTAGTTGAATTACCGGTTTATGCCCTTATTTTCAAACTCCCTACCGGCCGGCCCATGCTCGTGGCCTGGATTTATTTTCTACTTGAAAAGTGGATATCAAAAGGTTCAAATGGGACATCCACGCTTGGCGGAGTCCTTTGACTTGCATTTGCGGACGGATCGATATAATCGGAGTAATCCTTCTAACGGAGCAGCATGGTTATGAATTTGAAATCGATGTCGATCGATGCACTCGTCGGTCTCCGTGGCAAGATTGATGCGATGTTGACCAGCAAAGTCGCGGACGAGCGCCGTTCTTTGGAAACCGAGCTTGTCAAGCTTTCGCGCGTCGAGATGGGTAGCGGGCGATCGAAAGCTGCCTTCGGCCGCGGAGTAAGAGGAAAAGTCGCCCCGAAGTACCGCAATCCCGAAGATCCCGGCGAGACCTGGGCCGGACGTGGGCTCAAACCGCGATGGCTCGCCGCGGCTCTCAAGTCTGGCAAGAAGCTCGAGGATTTTAGCATCGGGGGAGCGGGTAAGGAGCCGGCAAAACCGTCAAGGAGAAAAGTGCGCGCCAAGCGCAAATAATGACGGGGTTGCATCCGGCTGGATTTGCATTAGGGCAACTTTGTGATCGTCGGCGCAGACGAGGAGCGTTCCCTGTCACTTGCGCTGGGGGTGGATTTTGTCCAGTTATGCACGCATAAGATGCATATTGAGGTGGAGTTTCTTTGCATCAAGCGGTTTTTGGATGTTTGATGTTTGCGATCACACAAACGATATCGGCATTTCCAGGGGCTTGCAGGCTTGTCGAAAAAGGGGCGCTGGTTGTCAGGTTATGGGGCGGGGCGTGCTATTTGGGGATAAACCGACCGGGCATAAGTTTTGTCGGGACCGACAGACGGCACTATACGTCAGCAACAATCATTACGGCTTCACTCCATCTGAGGCCGCGCAGTTTTCGGGCGGCAATCCTTCTGTAAGTCGAATCGCGTCTTGCCAATATTGGCACGCGCCGCCGTGGCGCCATGACAGGGAGGCTGCGCCGATGTCGCGGAGCGGGCCTACCTTGAACCCCTTAGGACTCGTCCATGATCAAATGAATCACAGTCTTGTCATGCCCCGCGAAATCGGATGTTTCCGATTTCGCTCGCCTAATAGCTGCTGCCGAAGTCGGCCAAGGCCGACTTCGGGTGAAAGCTGGGCGTCCAGTAACCCCCGGCGAATCAGGTGGTTGCTGGATCGCCCGCTTTCGCGGGCGATGACACGCAAGTGGTGCAATTATTCTCCAACGCGTCCAAAATTACGGAACCCCTTAATTACGGTGCCCACCCTGCCCGGGCTTACGGGAAGTCATAAAGCGCGGCCGGATTGTCGGCAAGGACGCGCAGGCGCAGCGCCGCATCGGGAATCCAATCGAGCAGAAGATTGGCGATCACGCCGTCGTTAGGCATCGGGATCGTCCATTTCGTCATCACATGCGGCCAATCAGTGCCCCACACAATCCGGTTCGGAGCCGCGTCCAGGAGCGCGTGCGCGAACGCGTCGGTGTCGGCATGAGGCAATGTCTGCGACGAGATGCGATAGGCGCCGGTGAGCTTGACCCAGGCGCGTCCATCGCGAAGCAGCCGCAACAGCGACTGGAAGCCGGGCGCTGTTACGCCCTTTTCTGTCTTGACATAGCCGAGGTGTCCAAACACGACGTCGACCGGCAGCCCGCCAAACGTCGTGTCGATCTGTGGAAACTCATCCACATGCATCAAGAACTCGATATGCCAGCCGAATGGCTTGATTTGCTCGGCGAGCCTCGCGATGCGCTCGAGGGGAAGCTCTCCCTTGCGCTCGCGCACATCCACAATGTTCAGTCGTGCGCCACGAATCCCCGCCTCATGCATGGCTTCAAGCTCGCGCGCCGTCGCATCGGCGCCGATGACCGCCACGCCGCGGAACGCAGGACCGGCGGCCTTCATGGCGGCCAGCATGGCGGCATTGTCGGTGCCGTAAAAACTCGGCTGCACCAGCACCGCGCGAGCGCACCCGAGCGCATCGAGGACGCGGCGATACTCCGGCAGGAGCGCATCGGGCGGAGAGTAGATGCGTTGCGGGATATATTTGTAAACCCTCTGGGGTCCGCAAATATGGGCGTGGCAGTCGCAAGCGAGCGGCGGAAATTCGAATTTGGGCTTATTCGGGTGGGGATCCGGCGGTGCGCAGACGGGGATGTCTTGATCGGAAAATGCGTGCGTCACTTCGTGCCCTCTGTGGTTTGTTAGGCTCGGAACTGCGGCAATTCGAGTTTATGCCGGTCGAGCCGCGAATGCCACGCACCAAGTCGACCGCTTCAAGAAACATAGAGGAGAAAAATCCAATGAGCCGACCGAAACCGATCGAATATGCCGACGCCGCGCCGCAGGTGCGGGCGGTGTTCGACGACATCAAACACAGCCGTAAGGTGGATGACGTCAACAACTTCTGGAAATACCTTGCGAACGATCCGGCGCTGCTCAAGCGCACCTGGGAGAGCGTCAAGGACGTGATGGCTGAGGGAGCGTTGAGCCCCTTGGTCAAGGAATTGTTATATGTCGCAGTGAGCGTGACCAATGGGTGCGAATATTGCATCGCGAGCCATACTGCTTCCGCCCGCAAGGCCGGCATGACGGACGCGATGTTCGGCGAACTGCTCGCCGTGGTCGGCATGGCCAATGAGACCAACCGGTTGGCGAACGGTTATCGCGTTCCGATTGATAAGGCATTCGGCTGAGGTCCGCCAAGTGCTGAGGTCCGCCAAAGTGGCGGGCTCACCGCCGCGTTGATATAATCCTCACCGAATACTCTGGGTCTATGGGATGTGCCGATGACACAGGTCGAAAAGATCGTGCAAACATGCGACGACGGCTGTTGCGCGCCGCCACGCCTGGACTTGCCGACGACGCCAAACGGCGGCCGCACACAACTCATTCGCAAGGCCTTTCGTCTCGAATGGCTCACCATCGGCTGGATGGTCGTCGAGGCCGTGGTGGCGCTTGCCTCCGGAGTTGCGGCCGGCAGTCTTGTGCTGGTCGCCTTCGGGCTCGACAGCGTGATCGAGCTGGTTTCGGCCGGCGTCCTCGTCTGGCGCCTGTCGATTGAGCTGCGAAACGGGGAGGCATTCTCCGAGCATGCAGAACGCATCGCGAGCCGCATCGGCGGCAGATTGTTGTTTGCGCTCGCGGCTTATGTCGTCGTTGCGGCAGGCTGGAACCTGTGGTGGGGGGTGGGCGAAGAATTTTCCTGGCCGGGATTGATTGTGACACTGCTTGCCATTCCAGTCATGCGCTATCTCGCCGTTCGTAAGCTCGACCTTGCCGAGAAGCTGGCCAGCCGCGCGCTGCGGGCCGACGCCGTCGAAGCGATCACCTGCGGGTGGCTGTCGTTTGTCGCAGTGGTAAGCTTGACGGCGCAAGCACTGTTTGGATTCTGGTGGATCGATAGTGTCGGTTCGCTGGCGATCGTTTGGCTGCTTGTCAAGGAAGGCCGCGAAGCCTGGACCGGCGACTGCTGCGCGGCTTGTGCGTAGGACAGGTAGCCCGGATGGAGCGAAGCGTAATCCGGGGTCGGCCTATCAGTGGAAACGCCGATCCCGGATTGCGCTCCGCTCCATCCGGGCTACAAGCCGGTCACGCGCGCACCAGTGGCCCCGGTGATTTGAGGTATTGCGATGTGATCGCGGCGGCGGACCAATAAGCAAGCGCCCCGATCGTCCCGGTCGGATTGTGCCCGGGATTCTGCGGGAAAGTGGCGCCGCCCATGACGAACAGGTTGCTGGCGTCCCAGCTTTGCAGGTAGCGGTTGACCGCGCTCGTGGCCGGGTCGGTTCCCATGATGGCGCCCCCGGTATGGTGCGCGGCGCCGCCGTTGCCGGCGCCAAAGTTGCCGCGGCGCGGTTGCGGGTTGCCGATGATCCGCGCATTGGCGGCCCGCGCGATGCCGACCGCCTTCTCGGTCAGGAAAGCCGACATCTTGTAATCGTTCTCGGTGTAATTGTAGGTCATGCGGATCAGCGGGCGGCCGATCGCATCTTTGTAAGTTGGATCGAGGTCGAGATAGTTGTTGCGATGGGCGTAACTGATGCCATGGCAGTTCAGCGGGAAGGCGTGGTTGTACCAGCGCGCGGTCGCCTCCTTCCACGCCGAGCCCCAGCGCGGCGTGCCGGGCGGCAGGGCGCGCACCTGGATCGGGCGTCCACCGCTCACCGCGGGTGCGATGAAGCCGCCGCCGAAAAAGCCAAGGCCGGCATGATCGAAATTATCGCCCTGGAAATCATCGATCGCGGCGGGTGACGTGCCGGTGCCGATCCACGGATTGATCTCGTCGTCGACAAACATCATCACGTTCGACGTGGTCTGGTGGCAGTAGTTCTTGCCGACGACGCCCTTGCCGGTTGCCGGATCGTAGGGTTCGCCGATGCCGGAGTGCAGCAGCAGCAGCGTGTTGTTGAACGCATAGGCCGACAGCACCACGATCTCGGCGGGTTGCTCGATTTCTTCGCCGGTCCGGCGGTCGACATAGACGACGCCACGGACCTTTTTCGCCTGTTTGTCGTAAATGAGCCGGCTCACATAGGACTGGGTCCGCAGCTCGAATTTCTTGTCCTGCATCAGCACCGGCAGCACGCAGACGAGCGGGCTCGCCTTGGCATTGGCCTCGCAGCCGAAATACTCGCAGTGGCCGCAGTACTGGCATTGTCCGATCGTCAGCCCCTCGGCATTGATGTAGGCCGCGCTCGAATTCGATGCCGGCGTCGGGAACGGATGATAGCCGAGACTTTGCGCGGCCTTGGAGAAGATCACGCCGGCCTGCGACATGATCAGCGGTTTGTTGGGATACTCGTTGTGGCGCGAACCTTCGAACGGGTTGCCGCCTGCTATTTTCTGGCCGCGCAGGTTTCCGGCCTTGCCGGACGTGCCGCATAACCGTTCGTAATGGTCGTAATGGGGCTCAAGGTCGTCATAGGTTATGCCCCAGTCCTGGATCGTCATGTCCTCCGGGATGGCGTTTCGGCCATAGCGCGCGGTCAGATGGCTGCGCAGCACGAATTCGCTCGGAATGAAGCGCCAGGTTACGCCGTTCCAATGGGCGCCGGCGCCGCCGAGGCCGTCGCCGACCGGAGGGATGTCCCACTTGCGCATCGGCAGCGCCAGCTCCGAGGGGACATTGCGCACCGTGTAGGTTTCGATCGAGGTGTCGAGCATCAGCTCCTGGCGAACGCGATATTTGTGTTCGTCGCGAATCCGGGGCAGCGCGAAATCCTCCGCCGGCGATTTGTCGGCGCCGCGCTCGAGGCCGACCACGCTGAGGCCTGCCTTGGTGAGTTCGCGCGCCATGATGCTGCCGGACCAGCCCATGCCGACCATCACGGCGTCGACGGCTTTCATGATCTTGGCCATGTTTCAAACCCTGCGTCTTAAGAGAAGTCGGCGATGGATTGCGGCTCGATGGCGACCTTCTTGCCGCGATACTCAAGGGCCTTGTTGGCGTAGGTGGCCGGCAAGCCCGGATACCCGACCATCCGCCACGACACTTTGTTGCGGTTGCCGCCGTAGATCGGATCGGCGAAAAAACCCTCCATGGCCGACTGGTAGAGCGCCTCGAAAAGCTGCTTGGCGTTGAAATCCGCAAACTCGACCTTGCCGGTCTCCATGGCCTTGAGCGCGGTGTCGCGCTCGGCGGGCGAGAGCCGATCGAAATCCTTGCCGTAGGTCTTGCGAGTCCAGGCATTGGCGGCCTTGATGCCGGCCGCGAAATATTCGCGCGGCGTCAGCGGCAATTGATAGCCTTGCTCCGGTTTGCCCTGCAGGAACGGGCCGCTGCGGTAGAGGCGTGCGCCACCGCCCCAGGCGCCCGCAAGCTGGCGGTCCATATAGGTGACAAGACCGCAGTCAGTGCCGGACGGCGACAGCTTGTCAGCCGGGACAAAGGTATCGTAGGCCGCCGAGAAAAACGCCGCCTCGATCGCGGTCAGCGTGAGATAGGCCTCGCTTGCGGTGGTTTCCGTGGCGGCCTCGGCCACCATGGTCTGCGCCTGCGCGGGCTCCGGGCGCCCGCCCAATACGGTTGCGGCAGCGGCGCCGGCTGCACCGGCGCCCTTCAAAAATCCACGCCGGGGAATTGCATCTTCTGCCATGTCATCCTCCCTGGATCGCCACGCAATCGGCGCCGTTTGTGCGGGAGTATCGGCTGTTTGAAAGCGGCCTGCAAGCAGGCTCGCCTGTGCCCTGGTAGGAATGATCGTTGCCCCGCGGCACTCAGTGCATGAAGTTGTCGAGCACTGGCAGGCTCAGCACGATTGCGACGGCGATCAACGCAAAGCATATCCGCCGGAAGGTGATTTCGTTCGCGAGCCCGAACATGCGAGCGCCGGCGTAAAGCCCAACCCCATAAATGGGACCGGTGACCAATGCCAATCCGACAACCGAAGGGGTCAAGAGGCCGCCGGCGAGATAGACTGAGGTGGTAATCACGGTCGATATCGCAAAGTAAAGAACGATGTTCGCGCGCACGATTTCAGCCGCAACGGGACGGCTGAGCCAGTAGGCGACGATCGGGGGCCCACCGATTTGCGCGGCTCCGCCCAGCAGGCCGGCCGCTGCGCCGACGATTACGGTGGTCGCAAGTGCGGGCTTGCCGCGATAGCGCCAGCCCGACATCAAGAGCGCGAGGAGGAGTGTACCAAACAACGCGACGGCCCACCGAATCCACAATGGATCGGATTTGATCAGAACCCAGGCACCGAGCGGTATGCCGGCGAGGGCACCTATCGACATTGTCCCGACATCACGCCTATCCGCATGTCGCCAGGCGCCAGGGATCAGCCCGGCCGCGGCGACGCCATCGATGATCAGCAGGAGCGGTGCGGCGGCCTGCGGTCCGATCGCGGTGCTAGCAAGCGGCACGAAAATGAGTGCGCTGCCGAAGCCGGAAAAACCGCGCGCCAGGGCAGCGACGAAAGCCGATATTGTAAGCAGCAAAAGCGCGCTGCCTGAATTGTCATGGATGCCAAGGTCAAACATCTGGATGGGGATGACGGAGCCGTCGTTTGAGGGAACGGATATGCATACGCCGACAGCATCGCGCGGGGAATACCGCTAGACGGGCTTTTGTTGGATTGAATCTCTCGATGGCACCTGCGCCGCTTCCCTACGGTCGTAACGGCCGGTATGATAAGAGCCAACGTCAGATGGGCCCCCGGGAGGAATGAATGATGAGGACGCCGTTTTCGCCGACCGCCGTTGCCTGCTGCCTTTCGTTGACGGGCGTGGTTCTCTTCAATGCGCCAGCGGTGCAGGCCCGGGTCACCAAGGTCGTGATCGCCAAGACGGAATCGCCGACCTTCGGCGGCAAGAGCTTCGGCGCAGTCGGACCATATGAACGCATCACCGGGCAGATCATCGGCGAGGTCGATCCAAAGGACCCGGCGAATGCGATCATCATCGATGTCGGCTTGGCGCCGAAAAATCCCAACGGCACCGTGGCATATTCCACCGACTTCCAGATTCTGCGGCCGGTCGACCGTACCAGGGGCAACAAGCGGCTCATCTACGAGATCACCAATCGGGGCCGCACCAACGTGCTGGGGACGCTCAACGACAGCAAAACCGAAAATGATGTCGAATCCTCAGGCGACGCCGGTAACGGCTTCCTGATGCGTCAGGGTTATGTGGTGCTGGAGAGCGGCTGGGATTTCTCGGCGCCGCGCAACGGCAAGCTGTTCACCGCGACCGTTCCGGTTGCGAAGAATCCTGACGGCTCCTCCATCACCGGCCTCAACACCGAGGAATTCGTCATCGACAAGGCGGCGACGCCGGCGCAGCAGCGGCTCACTTATCCGGCCGCAAGCGCCGATAAATCGAAGGCGAGCCTTACGGTTCGCAAGAACTACGCCGATGCGCCTGGCCCAGTGCCGGCTGCCGAGTGGGACTACGTCGATGCGAAGTCGAACGCGGTCAAGCTGACTTCGGGCAATTTCGGCGGGCCGGGTTCGTTCGGACCGACCGCACTCTACGAATTCACCTATGAGGCGAAGGACCCGGTGGTGGCCGGGCTGGGTCTTGCGGCCATCCGCGACATGGCGACGTTCCTGCGCAATGCCGAGACCGACGACGCGGGGACGCCGAACCCGCTCGCCGGCGATGTGCAATTGATCTACTCGTTCTGCTCCTCCCAGCCGTGTCGTACCATGCACGACTATGTGCAGCTCGGCTTCAACCAGCCGGAGCGAGCGGCCACCGCGGCGCCGAAGGTGTTCGACGGCATCCTCAATTGGAAAGCGGGGGGCAGCGGCCTGTTCCTGAACTATCGCTTCTCCCAGCCGGTACGCACCCACCGCCACCATATCGGGCGCTGGACGCCCGAATACCAGTTCCCGTTTGCCGACGTGAAGGTCACCGACACGGTCACCGGCAAGACCGACTGGCGGCTGCGCCGCTGCGAGGAAAGCGGCACCTGCCCGAAAACCTTCGAGGCGAACTCATCCAACGAATATTGGGCCAAGGCGTCTTCGATCATGCAGACGGACAGCCAGGGCCGTGACCTCGATCTCAACGGCGCCGCCAACGTGCGCTACTACCTGCTTGCCAGCCTGCCGCACGGCGGCGGCAACGGGCCGGGCATCTGCGCGCAGCCACGCAACCCGCTGCGCCCCAACGCGGCGCTGCGGGCCCTGCTCACCGACCTTGATGCGTGGGTGACGGCCGGCACGGCGCCGCCCTCAAACCAGATGCCGCGCGTGGCCGACGGCACACTGGTGCCGCCGCTGCCGCAGGAGGGCTATGGTTTCCCGCGCATCCCGGGCGTGGTCTACAACGGCACGCACCACACCGGCGACCTGTGGGATTTCGGTCCCGGCTTCGATAAGGGCTTCATCTCGGTGCTGCCGCCTAAGCTCGTCGGGACGCCCTATCCGGTCTTCGTCCCCAAAGCGGATGCCGACGGCAACGACATCGCCGGCATCCGTATGCCCGAGGTCGAGGTTCCGGTCGCGAGCTATACGGGCTGGGCGTTGCGGGCCGATGGGCTCGACGGCTGCGACGCCAGCGGCCAGAAGCTCGATTTCGCCAAGACCAAGGCCGCGCGGCTCGCGTCCGGGGATCCGCGGCCGTCGCTGGAGGAGCGCTATGCCGATCACGCCGCCTACGCGGAGCGGGTCAGTCGCGCAGCGCAGGCCCTTAAGGCCGAACGCTTCCTGCTCGAGGAGGATGCGCAGGCTTACGTGGCGGCCGCCCAGGCGGCGAGCGTGCCGTAGCGGAGCGCGCATGCCGGGACCGCGGGCGTCCCGCCCGCTCTTGACCTGGAGACAAAAAGGTCTTGGAAACAAAAAGAGCGGGCGGGACGTCCGCGGTCCGGCCTATCGCCACCCCAGGCATTCCGCTAGCCCGCGCCCCATGATCCATTCGAGGTCGTCGGCCGGGAGAAAATCCAGCTCCTCGGTGACATGCGTCACCGTCTGCCGGTAGCTGCATGACGCCGGCACGCGGGTGATGTCGCTGCCCCAGAACGCGCGCTGCGGCCCAAACGCCGCGATCACGCGGCGCAGCGGCTCGCGCAGGTTCCGGAACGGGTAGGGCGCGGTGGAAAAGCACGGCAGTGCCGAGACCTTGACGGAAACGTTCGCAAAGCGGGCAAGCGCGATCATGCGCTCGGCCCCCGCGATGGTTTCGTCATCCATGGTGGCGCGGGCAAATCCCATATGGTCGACAATGATGGTGAGCGCCGGATGCCGCTGCGCAATCTCAGCCACGACCGCGAGCCGCTCGGGCGCGTGCACCATCACGGGAATGCGGTGTTCTTCCGCCTCGGCCCAGAACCAGTCAGCGGTGCCGTCGTCGATCCAAGGCCGGTCGGCGTCGCGATGGAAGGTCAGGCGCACGCCCAGCATGCCGGGCTGGCTTTTCCATCGTGCGAGCAAATTGGACCCACCGCCCTGCAAGGACACGCGTCCCATGATGGCGAAGCGGTCGGGATGCTGCTGGACCGCCTCGATCACGTAGTCGTTGCGGTCCCGGTCGAACGACGGCGGCACGAGGATCGCCCGATCGACGCCGGCGACGTCCATGGCGGCGATGAGTTCCTGGTAGCTGAAGGGCGTGCGGTCGAGACCGGCTTCGCCAAGCGGCCGGTCCGGCCGGTGGGGAGGCCAGACGTGGATCTGGGAGTCGATGACCATGACGTGTGCGTCACTTCGTTTTGCGGTCGGGTCGCATGTCATACGCGGACTTGACCTGTATATCCATCCGGATCGCATTCAAGATCGCAGCATCGTGAAAAGCGACCGAAGGATGATGTAGCGGCGACTCTTGTGGTCGCCCCTACAGCACCGACGCGCGGGCCGGAGCAGCATGCTGGGCGCGATCATCGGGAGGGCAGCGCTTCGAGACCGCCGCCGTTCGGCCGCGGGATCGATCTGAGTGTTCCCGCGACGCGCATAGCTTGCCGGAGTAAATGCGGCTGCCTCGGGCCGCCGTCTGGACTCTCGGTTCCGGCGGCTTGCGATTGGCGCCAGGGAGGGCTGCCACTTCGCCAGCGGGTGGCGGCCTCGCGCCGACGCCTGAAGCCGGCGGCGCATTTATCGCGTCATTGAATTTGCGCCATGCCAGCGCCGGCATGTCGGCGCCTGACACGCCTGTCATCTGGCTGTTGTCGTCGTTGCCAAACCAGATGCCCGTCGTAACGTGATCAGTGAACCCGATGAACCACGCGTCCCGGTTTCCTTGCGACGTTCCCGTCTTTCCGGCGCTCCACAGATCGCGAAGCCGTGCATGTTGCCCGGTCCCTTCCGTCACCACGGCGCGCAGCATCTCGCGCATGGCTTCAACCGTTCTCTTGTCCAGGACCGGCGGCTTCAGCGCGGGATCGTGGCGGTAAATCACCCGCCCCGAGGAATTGAGCGCGATCCGGGCCGCGTAGGGCCGGACCGGTCGTCCCTCGTTCATGAACGGAACGTAGGCTGAGGTCAGTTCCAGGAGCGTCACTTCGGAGGTGCCGAGGACCAGGCTTGGATCCCGTCCCAACGGCGACCTTATGCCGAGTTCGTGGGCCTCGTTCGACACGGCATCGATGCCGACCTCGCGGCCGAGCAGGGTCGCGACCGTGTTTCGCGAACGCGCAAATGCCTTCATCAGCGTGATCGGGCCGAGAAACTGATGATCGGCATTGGCCGGCGTCCAGTCGCCGACGGAGATCGGCGCATCTGGTCGGACGGAATTGGGCTTAAGTCCCGCTTTGATGGACGCAACATAGACGAACAGCTTGAACGCCGAGCCCGGTTGCCGCATCGCCTGGGTGGCGCGGTCGAATTGGCTCACCGCGAAATCGGCGCCGCCCACGAGCGCACTGACCTGCCCATCGCCATCGAGCGCCACGAGCGCGCCCTGGCTGACATGCCGGTCCTCGTTGCGGGCGATCAACGCCTTGATCGCGGTGTCGCCTTGGAACTGATGCCACACGTCGAGCCCCACCACGAATCTTACTCGACCGTCCACTGGGTGCGCCTCAGCGATTTGAGCAAGCTCGGTACGTGCCCAGGCGAGATAGTAGCCAGCCGCGACAGTGATCGGCGACGATGACCCACTTTGAATCGTCTGCCGCAGGGCGCGGGAATATTCGTTTTCGCCGATCAGGTTTTGATTGAGCATTTTGTTCAAGATGACTCTTGCCTGCTGATCGGCGGCGCTAGGATTGACGGTTGGGTTGTACGCGCTGGTCGCCCGCAGCGTGCCGACCAGCATAGCGGCCTCGTAAAGATTGAGGTCTTTGACCGGCTTGCCGAAATACTTCCGTGCCGCCTGTTCGACCCCGATGGCGGCCGACCCCGCGGTCGCGCCGAAATCCATCTGATTGAGGTAGGCGGTGAGGATCTCCTCTTTGGTCATCGCGCGCTCGACCCGTCTGGCGATGATGGCCTCGCGAGCCTTGCGCACCACGCCGGGAAAGCCGGAGCTCGCGTTTCCGGTGATGAGATTCTTGACCAGTTGCTGCGTCAGGGTCGAGCCGCCCTGGATCGAGCCGCCCGACATGATGGACACGAACGATCGTGCAAGGCCGATCCAGTCAATGCCGCGGTGGATGTAGAACCGGGTGTCCTCCTGGGCGAGCAGCGCTTGCTTCAAGACTTGCGGGATCTGATTGGCGCCGAGCCACAGCCCGCATCGGCACATCGCGTGTTGGGCGAACTCGTCCCGTACGCCCGGCTTGAGGTAGCGGGCATCGACCTGGATTTGTGGACTTGTCAGGATGACGGGCAAGTCGCGCTCGGACGGTGCATGGCGGGCGAGCGCCATGGTCAGGCCGCCGATCAGGCCGAACGCGGCGGCCGCGACCGTCAGATTGGCCTGGACGAAGCGGTGGAGTGGGCGTTGCGTGGACATTGCCGGGCCTCGCATTGAACTTTGCCGCAACGGGCATTTGGGGCGCCTGCCATCCTGGCGACCAGGGCGCCGCCCAGGACCCCAGTGATCATCGCAATCCAGAAGGCGGTGAATTTCGCCATCTCGGCCGGGATGTAGGCGGCCCAGTTGAGGTAGCCCTCGACGCCGTCAACCGCGATGCCGCCGATGATGACGCCGGCGATCAGTCCGATTACTGCCGCCCGCGAAAACGGATGCGAGAAGACCGCGGCGCCGACGATGAGGCCGCTGGGGAATCCGATGAACAGTTGGTTCATGATGGTCATCTCCGTTTGGCGAACTCTTCCATCACTGCGGTCGGGTGAAATGGATCACGGCCAATACGCCGGCGAGCGCCAGCGCAAGGCCGAGCCAGAAATGGGGGTAGTTCAGGATCTCGGCGGACAACTTGGCCGCCAGAGCGGCGAAGTCCGGCCCTCGGGGCTGTTCGTTGACGACGAAGTTGATCAGGGCCGCGGCCGCCGTCGCGGCAATCAGGTCACGAAGCAGGGGTGTCCAGCGCAGAAGGGCCCAGAACGTCAGACCCGATGCAAAGCCGATAATCAGTTGTTCCTGTGGCAACATGTTTTGGCCTCCCAATTGGGTTTCACCATATGGGTCGACCTCGCGAGTGCCGCGCGGCATACGCCGTCTAGCCGCGATGTTCCGCTGCTACCGAGTGATTCTGGCGGGCTGTTAGCCGGTGCGCGGAGCCGGAACTCGGTTAATCGAGCCGGGAACTGACTTTACCTTTGCAAATATTTTTATATACGAAGGCTAACATATATTGACGAGAACGTCAAATCAGTTCTAAGAAGATTTATGACTTACAAGAACGTTAGATCAGTTTTTGTAATTTTCATGACGATCGAGCGTGAACTCGATGGTATTGATATTCATTGAATATTTACCAGCTTTGAAAGAAAGTACCTCAGATTTTCAGCAGGTTTTTTGATTCGCTCTGAGTTGCTGCTCATCCGGGCCGTTTGGAGGCGGGCCTTTGCATGATCTCGGTGGCATCTCATGAGAGCATCTTGGAATCGCTCGAAAAAATTCGGCAGTTCGTCTCTTCCGATCCCGCCGACAGGCCCGCTCAATTTGTGCTCGATCTGGCCCGCGCCTGGAAGGAGAGGGGCGGCACGGTCGCAGGCAAGCCGCGTCATAGCGACCGCTATCTTGACGACCTTCTGCGCGGGCTAGGCACGCCGGTGAGATCTCTGACGCCCAAGCTTGCTGGCAGGACCCATTTGAGGGCTGCAGATGCCGGCGTGCTGGTCCACCTGTTTCTGTCCCATTGGGACTATATCGGCGACCCCAACAGCGGCGAGACCAGCGCGAGATCGGCGGACCTGTACGCGCCGCTACTTGCGGACGCGGAGATCGAGGCCGTTTGCGGCTACGTCGAGAATCGAATTTTCTCGGTCGGGCCGGAAGCCAGAAATGGAGTCGAAGCAGCAACTGAGTTGTCCCTGCCTGGACAAGATACAAATGACGTGGTTGCGGCAGAGTTCCAAAAATCGGTCGCCCTTTTCGCGGTAGGCGCTGGCCAAACCTTACTCGTTCCTCGGCCCGAATTGGCGTTGGTCCTATTCAGAGATGTGATGAATCGATTGTGGGCTCTGGACGAGGCCGACGACGAAGGGCGAATCCTTGTTTGGGCGCTGGACTTGGGCAGGCAAGATTTTGAGGATCTCGAATCCAGATTGAGGTTCATGAATGTCGAAGCCTTAATCTCAAGATTCAAAGCGCTAAAGCAATTCAAGGAGAGCGCGACGGAAGCCAGGTGGAACTGGCTGCGCTCACGAACCTTAATCGTACTGCATGACACGCGCAGTGGCCGACCCGAAGTGCCTTGGCTTCCGGCCTTCGATCCTCATCATGTTTTGTTCAGCGCAATTCCTCCGAGATGGGCCGGTACACGTGAATTTCACACGCTATACGGCAACGAGCGGCTGCATGAAACCAGCTACTCGATCTTTCTAAGGAAATCAGGCGAGAACGCCCTTGCGCGTGGGCCACTATCGAATGAAATCTCATCGCCTGTTCGTCAAAAGTACGAGCTTCGATACTTCGGCCATGCAGTGCTCACTGATGAAAAAGGCGGTCGCCAACCGAGGGGCCTGCAACTGATTGACCCGGGCCGCAGCTACACGGAAGCTCTGGGAACTGTCTTTGTCGCGGCCATCCATGTGCTCGGCCTGCGAAGCGCGCCCGCAGAGCTATCGATTGATGGGATGAAAATCGATCCCGCCCACGCGATAGAAAAATTGCGTCACCATGGATTTCGGCTGATGGGTCTGGATGAGTTCATGAGGCTTTAGGCGAAGCCCAGCCGGTCGTCCAGGGCACGTTCGAGAGGCTCTTGAAGAGGGAAGTCCGAAGTAGGAACGCTGTCGAAGCGCCGCTGTGACCGAATTGCAACGCTGTGGAAAAAAGATCTCGATTGAAACAGATTCGCAAATTAGTTGCCAAAGGATCAGATGCAAATCCATTGCAAACTTAGCGTGAACTGGTAGTGGCTTTCGCAGGGCCTACCTTGCGCCGAGGGGGCCTGTTGAAATGAAGGGCGCCTAAATGGAAGCAGGACCCGTCCTGGATCGACGGGTCCTGCCGGAAGGAGACCAACGATGGAAACTTTCGTGTTAGCACTCCTTCGTCTCGTGAAGGCAGCTGTACAGCTGTACTTCTGCTTGTGTCACCTGCTCGCCAAGTAAGGCAGTCTCAATGGAGACCCGATTGCCGCTTGCCATCGGGTCTCCTCTTTTTCCAGCTTCTCCGACGCGCGATTTGCTTACTTCGGCTCAGCATATACGATAGCTTCATCAGAGACGACCGCACCCGAGGGTATCTCAGCGAGGGTGCTTTTTAATTTGACAGATATGGACTTGAGACCTTCACGTATTCGCCTTCACCCCTCCGTATAGAGATTTGATCACGGCCGGCAATGCCTTTTCGTCTCAATTCTCACGGAGTGTTGCGGAGTGTTGCAGGGAAACACAATCGGATAGGCTAGTTGGGCGTTCCGAAGAGCTCCTAAAGCGTTGAAATATAATTGCTAAATTTTCTGGCCTCAGCAAAAATAAAGTAACGACACCAGTGTCGCTGGGATGCAACACTTTTCCAAAAATTCTAGCTTTCGCCTCACCCGCCCATAATCTAACCCTTTCCTTCTCCGAGAGGAACGGTCCCTCCGTGAAAATGCGCAATGCGCTGTCGGTGGGTCGCATTGGCGAAGAGTTCATCATCAAGGGGGCTGGCGCTCCGCTAAGCAGGATTCGGCCGGCTGGCCAACGGATGGGCAACCAAAACAGCTATCGCCGACGTGATCCGGAACCTCGATCCGTTGGGCAGCCCGGGAATCTCTGCTTAGCCGCGAAGGCCGGTAGGTTGCCCGGGGCTTGGGAACGTCGCGAGGATGCCGGCCCTCCCGGCGGCCAGCCGGAGCCAGTCTGGCATGCCCGGACATTTTGATGTGGCCACAACGCAACACACTGAGAAAAAGCCTTAATCGGAACCGGATTCCCGAGCTTTTTGTTCAAGGATTTGATGCGACTCGTCGCGTGAATTGGTAGTGGCTTTCCCGCGGTACGGAAGTATACAAGGAGAGAGGCAGAAATGGCCAACGGGGGGTTGCACCCGCTACCGGAAGCTGAGCCGGATGCTACGGGTAATTTTCTTACGTTCGTGGTGCCGGCGTTGAAAGGGTGTAATCTTCGATGCTCCTTTTGCTTGGTCCGGCAGCGTCGCGAAATCACTGAAACCCGCCTCCAGCCCGAAGATTTTGCACGCTTCGTCCGCGAGGCGGCCGAGCGGGCGCCGATCTATGCCATCGGGATCCAGGGGTATGAGCCGCTTTTGCCAGAGTCCCTGCCTTATACCCAGGCAATACTCGCCACTGGCCGATTTCTGGGGCTGCCCACGACCTTCGTCACGAACGGCGTGAAACTCGGCGATGCCGTTGATCTGCTGAAAACGTTATCACCAAATAAAATTGCGATTTCCTTAGATGCCGCCGCCGCCGAGATTCACGACCGGATCCGTGGTGTTGCCGGCTCATGGGCGGCGGCAGTTGCGGGCATCAAGCGGGCAATCGAGGCCTTGGCCCCACGGACCAGGCTGGTGGTGTCGTCCGTTCTGTTGCCTTCCAGGCGGCATTATCTGGACGCGATGCCCGTTCGCCTTCGCGAGATTGGGATCGACCGGTGGATCATAAACCCGCTGGTCCGAGTCGGGGCTGATCAGACTGGAGGGACGGTCGGCGATCGCGCAAAACTGTTCCGCGATCTCTTGATCCTTCAAGAGGCGGCGGATCGTGCCGGAGTCCGACTGACGGTGGACGATGAGTTCGGCTGTCTTGGGCACGATGCTGCCAGCATTTCTCGGCCTTCGCTTCGACGGCTCCATGTCCGGACGCTGCCGCCGAACGTTGAAATTTTCCGTCTATCGCCTGGCGGTCAATGCTCGACCGGGGACGGCATCCTGCGGCAGGTGACGGCCGAGACACCGCGTTGGCAGCCAGCCGTCATGCATGCCGGCGATTTTCTCGAAAAGATCAGAGAGCCAGCGGATTTGCTTCGACGTCAGACCGCCCTGAGCCGTTCCTGATCTCCTGTTTGCGCTGTCATCGTCCGCGAAAGCGGACGATCCAGTAACCACCGCGCTTCCGATGGAAGCTTAAGTCCGGTGAGTACTGGATGTTCCGCTTTCGCGCGGCATGACGCGACGAACGATCGCCTCTACCCCCTCCCATTCCACTTAGCCGACAGCGCCGCCCGGCGAATTTCCTCCCCGTGCAGATAGACCCGGTTGATCCGCCGGGTATTGGCGATATCGTCGAGCGGGTTGGCGTCGAGCACGATGAAGTCCGCGCTCTTGCCGGCCGCGATGGTGCCGAGGTCGGTGAGCCCGAGATTTTCCGCCGAGTTGCGGGTTCCGATCACCAGCGCCTGCATCGGGGTGAGCCCCACTTTGGTCACCAGCAGCTCCAGCTCGACGTGGGAGCCGAGCCCGAAGAATTGGCCGCCCGTCACGCCGCCGGTGTCGGTGCCGAGCCCGATGCGGGCGCCGGCGGCGTAGAGCTTGGCGGTGTTGCGCAGGTTGGTGGCCGCCATGGTGCGCCCTCGCTGCACGGCCTGCGGATCGGCTTTCGGGTCCGGTGAAAGCTGTTCGCCGAGTTGCTGCAGGCTCTCCGCCGTGAAGGCCTCGCGCAATGCCGGGTCGTCGACCCAGGCGGGCCTGACGGTGAAAATCGCGCGCCGCTCGCCCCACAGCGTCTCCAGGAAGAACACGCTGGGCCGCGCCTTGACGAGCGCCAGAAACTCCTCGTCCACATCCCGGTCGCGCACCATGTGGGCGAAGCCGTCGAGGCCGGCGCGCAGCAGGTCCTTGGCGTCGGCAAGCTCTGTGGTGTGCGCCATGACGCGCAGACTGTGCTTGTGTGCCTCATCGATGATCGCCCGATAGAGGTTGGGCTTGAGCTTCTCCACGGTGCCGTTGCGATCGTCCACCCAGATCTTCACCAGGTCGGCCTTGTGGGCAGCCAATTCCTGCACGTATTTGCGCGCCTGCGCCTCTTCGGTGACCCCGTAGGCGGAATCCCGCATGGGCCCGCCCGGCCCCGCATTGGGCATGCCGAAGCCGCTGCCGGTGGTGAGATAGCGCGCGCCCGTATGCGCCTCGGCGCGCACCCGGTAGGGCAGGTCGCCGCGCCCGGTGCCGGTTTCGAGGACCGCGGCGACGCCGTACCAGGCGTAGCGGTCGAGCATATCGATGAGGTTTTCGCGGGTGTAATTGTCCGCCGTAAAGCTCGTGCCGCGGCGATAGCCCATGTGCACGTGATCATCGACCAGCGCCGGCATCACGGTCTTGCCGGTGACGTCGACCCGCGCCGCGCCCGCCGGGGCCGCGACCTCGCCGCGGCGGCCAACCGCCGTGATGCGATTACCGGTGACGACGATGGCGGCATTCTCGATCGGCGGGCTGCCGTCGCCGGTGATGACCAGCGCCCCTTCGAACACCGTCACGGTGCCGGGAGTCTGACCTTGAACCGCGGAAGCACCCGCCGCCAACCACAATGCGATGATGACGAGACCGGACAGGGCCCATTTTATTTGCGCCATTGCGTATTCCTCCGCGGGTTTTTGTCTCGGTTGTAGCCCGGATGGAGGGCCGCCTCTTGCGACCCGTAATCCGGGACCGACCCATCCATGTAACGATGCTGTATTTGGAAACGCCGGCCCGGATTGCGCAACTGCCCGCTCCCTACCCTCCCCGCACGCCGGGAAGGTAGGGAAGGGGGGCAGTTGCTTCATCCGGGCTACACGCCCCACCCAATCACTTCAACACGTCGCTCGCATCCGCGGCGACGATCAGTGCCTTGGCGTCCGGCTCCAGCAGAAAGCCTTCCGCGACCGCCTTACGGGCGGCGGCTTCGACCGCAGCGACGTAGCCGGCGTGGTTGACGTAGCGTTCCTCCAGCGACGGGCGCGGGTCCTCGTTCGCGGTGCGCTCGGCCTTGGTCTTGGCGAAAGGAACCATGCCGCCCGCATAGTTGCAGATGTGGCCCTTGTGGAAGCCCGCTGCGGTGATGTTCCAGCCGAGATAGGTGCCGAGCGGCGCATCGCGTAGGACCACCGGCACGCCGCCGAGCTCGTTGCCGTCGGCATCGACCCGCGGCACCTTCAGCTTGATGACGTGCTTGATGCGGGGCGGCACCACGGTCTGCACGCCGGAGCCGTCCATATAGTTGAACTCGGGCCCGAAGTCGTAATCGAGCGCTGGATTGATGAGGCCGCTCGGCGCGTGCGGCGGCAGACCCGGCAGAGCCGGGAATCCCATCGCCTCGGCGGTGCCGTCGACCAATGTCCCGGCCGCGAGCGTCGGGTAGCGGCTCGGCGGCGGCGCCACGGCCTTCATGACCCAATTGCGGAAATGGGCCCGGATGGCATTCACGGTCTGGGTGTGCGGCACCGGGTTGTTGGGCAGCGCGCCGGTGCCCCAGCCAGCGCTGGGGCACGATGGCGGCGCCGACGTCGCCGTGCTGAAGCCGCCCGGGCCGCCGCCATGCTGCGTGCTCGGGATATAGTAGCGGCGCACATTGTCGGGCAGCGGCAGGTCGGTGTCACCCGCAGAGCCGACCCATTCGGGCGTGAGCTTGAGGCCCCACACTTCCGCGGCCCCGAAATGCTCGATGATCTTCGGGCAGGTGTGGCTCGCGTTGCAGCGATCGAGGATGCCGGCGGCTGCAAGGCCGCGGACCGGATCGGGCGCAGCTCCCCACCATTGCGGGCCTTCGCTTCCGGCCTCATAGAGCTTGAGCACGCCGTCCGGCACCGCAAAGCGATAGTTCAGCGCGATTCGCCGTCCGGCAATGATCGGCCAGGCACCGTCATAAACCTGCCGGCCGGCTTCGTCCTGGTTGAACCCCAGGTGGATGAAGCCACGCACGAAATTGCCGGACTGCGAAACCCCGCGGGTGATCGCCCACGACACGCCGCCGGCGATCGGATTGGGCGTGCCGGCATCATCCTGCGCGGCGTTGCGGAAGAACGAGGCGACGTCGCGGAAAGCCGCAAAGCCGACGCCGAGCACCGGCGGATCCTTGGCGGTGAACGTCACCTGATAGAGAAGATTCGGATCGAAGCCATTCTTCAGGCAGATCTGGGTCGGATCGGGCGTTCCGGGGAACGGATTTTGCGCGCTGCACTTCGCGAACGCCCAGTCGGCAGGCGCAATTTGTGCGGTCGCCCCGATGGTGCCGTCGATCGTCTCGGAAGCGTGCGTCGCAAGATTAGCTTCCTTGGTGTCCAGGCTCGCCGGGCGATAGGGCATCGGGTTGCTGTGCATGATCATCGGCCGGGAGTCTTTGCCGGCCGCATTCATGATGCGCGCCATGACGCGGCCGGTGACGGCCGAGCCGTCCGGATTCTTCGCGGTCGGCACCATGACGTAATCGTTGTTCGGTCCCGGCGCCGTTCCGCCCGAGCTGTCGCCCTGCCAACCGCTGGAAAGCCCGATATCGCCGTTGCCGCGTTCGATCGGCACGATCGTGATCCGGCCGGCGCGGTTGGGCACGTCGTGCCACATCAGGTGGCTCGCCTTCGACATGTCGACCGGCTTTACGATCTGGAAGGTCGCGGTGTATTCCACCATCCCGCGGGCATTGCGGGGCGCGAGCTTGATGTCCTGGATGACGGCGTTGTGCGGGTCGTTGGGATCAAGCTCGCCGAACGCCTTTCCGGCCAGCGTTTCATATTGACCGGCGTTGCCGAAGCTCGCCCCGTCGAAGGCGGGCGAGGCTTTTTTCTCGATCGCGATCCGGGTGACGCGCGCCTGCGCGGTCGCCGTCGCGGCGAGGATGAACCCGACGGCGGTGAGGCAGGCTGTGGATGTCAAAAGGGCGTTTGAAAGTCTTTGCTTGGTCCCGAGCATAAGTTCCTCCTTGACTATTTGCGGTGTCAGCATCGACGGCGTTTTCATGATCCGGCGTGCGTAAAAGATTTGGACCTCATCCTGAGGAGCGCGCTCTTGCGCGCGTCTCGAAGGATGGCCGCTTGCGCGGCCGTGCCTGTTGCCATCCTTCGAGACGGCCGCCGATCGAAATCGGCTGTTGCCGATTTCGACACTTTGGTTGCCGAAGTCGGGCAAGCCCGACTTCAGTGGGCGGCCTCCTCAGGATGAGGTCCAAATGAATTTACATGCTCCCTCGCGAGGACAACCCTGCGAGCTAGATGTTGAAAATACAGACGCCCTCACTTACCCAAGCGATCCGGTCCCTTGGCGAGCGTCTTCACCCGATAGAGCCCCTCCCGCGCTGTCAGGTAAAGCGTCTGCTTGTCGGCTCCGCCGAACGCCACGTTGGCGGCCTGGCGGCCGGCTTTGATGGCACCGAGATATTGGCCTTTGGCATCGAACACCTGAACGCCCGCAACCGTCGTGATGTAAAGGCGGTCATCGCGGTCAATCGCCATGCCGTCGGCGCCGCTTTCGGCGCCCGGGGGAATGTCACGCAGCTGCAGGAACGCCCGCTTGTTCTTGACGCTACCGTCGGCCTGCACGTCGTAGGCGAACACCGTGGGATTGAGGGTGTCGTCGACGATGAGCGTCTTGCCGTCGTTGGTGAGCGTAAGACCGTTGGGCCGCGGCACGGCGCCGTCGATCAGGATCGGCGTCTTGGCGCCGGCGGGCAGGTAGTACACATAGGTCGGGCGTCCCGGCAGCACCGGCCGCGGACCCGGGTCGGTGAAATAGATGCCGCCCTTGGCATCCACGATGAGATCGTTGGGCGCCAGCAATGGAGCGCCCGGCGGCCCCTCGGTGAGCACCGCGATGGAGCCGTCGCGGTTGCGCTTGGTGATCCGTTTGCCGTCGCCCTCGGCGAACAGGAGTTCGCCGTCCCGGGTCAGCGCGAGCCCGTTGGCGCCGTTGGTGTTTTCCCGTGCGACGCTGATCTTGCCGCCAGGATCGAGGAAGTGAGTCTTGCTCACCCGGATGTCGGAGAAATAGAGGCCGCCGTCGGCGGTGGCGACAGGGCCTTCGGTGAAGACGTAGCCCTCCTGGACCAGCTCCGGCACGCTCCCCGGCGCCAGCACGCCCGGGATTCCGGCGGGCGTCTGCGCCACCACGGGAAGGGCGAACGCCGCAATGATCACTGCCACGCCCAAAGCCGCATGAGCTCGTATTTTTCCACCAATCGGCCGCTGCCTTGCGGTCATGATTTCCTCCCCTGATCCAGCGCTTGCCGGCCGGCTGCCGGAACTGCGCCGGATTGGGGCCATTGTATCAGACCGCCGGCATTGCCCGGAAGACGGCAGCCAGCGGATATTTGAGCAGACATCTTCGAATCACATGCCCGCAGAGCCGCGGCGGCCTGAACATCATCTCGCTTTGCCGGCGGCTTCGCGACGCACGGGCAGTGATGAAAAGCACTACTGGCTTGCAGCCGTAGCTGATATCATTCACTCAGGTCGAGTTTCCTCGTATGCGCGCCGGAGCATAGGAGAAGGACATGAAATTTTCCCGCAGACGATTTTTACATCTGGCACCGGGCGCTGCCGCATTTCCGATGGTGTCGCGCATCGCGAGAGCACAGACCTATCCGGCGCGGCCGATGACGCTGATTGTGCCGTTCGCAGCTGGTGGGCCAACCGACGTAATGGCGCGGATCGTCGCCGAGCACATGTCGCGGACGCTCGGGCAACGGCTCATCGTCGAGAATGTCGCGGGGGCCGGAGGGACCACGGCGGCGGCCCGCCTGATGCGCGCCAATCCCGACGGCTATACCATTCAGATCGGGCATATGGGGACCCACGCGGCCGCGCCCGCGTTCTACCCGAACCTTGCCTACAGACCGGATGCTGATTTCGCTCCAATCGGAATGGTCGCTCTGACCGCTTACGTGATCGCGGCGAACAAAAGCTTCCCGCCCAATGACCTCAACGAATTCATCGCCTACGCAAAGGCGAACCACCAAAGACTCAACATGGGGCACGCCGGCGTCGGCTCGAACACACATCTGACCGGCCTGTTGCTCAATGCGATCCTCGGTTTGAAGCCGGCGCTGGTGCCGTTCAACAGCGCTGCCGCCGCCACCAATGCGATGATCGCCGGTCACGTCGACTACATGTCCGCCGCGATTGCTGACGCCGTGCAGCAGGTGAAGGGTGGGACCATCAAGGCCCTCGCGATCGCATCGCCCGAGCGCAATCAGGCGCTGCCGGAGGTCCCGACTTCGCGGGAAGCCGGGCTGCCGGAGTTCGAGGTGCGGGGCTGGAACGCCCTCTTCGCGCCCAAGGCCACGCCGACGCCGATCCTCGACCAACTGACGAACGCGCTCGACCGGGCGCTCGACGACGAGACGACCCGCAAGCGCCTGTTCGATATCGGAAGCGATATCCCGGAGAAGGCGCGGCGCGGTCAGGACGCACTCGCGGCGCTGGTCAAGTCAGAGATTGCGCGCTGGACGCCGATCATCAAGGGGGCGCAAGGCTGAATTGGACGAGCCAATTTCTCAAAGCGTCTGATTTGGGTTGCAGCGGGCGGGTGTCATCGCCCGCCCGTCGTTGCCCTGCTATTCGGGCAACCGTCCGGTGTGCTATGTTAGAAAAAAGAAACATGGCCGTGCACCCGGAGAGGAATCATCTCATGATGGATCGCCTGAAGACCAATCGCCGCAAGGCTGCCTACCACATCACCCGCGCCACCAAAGGAGCGTCCCCAAGCATCGTGGCCCGCGTCGCTGTGGCGGCACTGCTGGGTGCGTTCCCGACGATTGCGCTCGCGCAGATGCCGCCGGATGTCGCCGAGAAGATCGCCGCGATCGGCCGCGTGGTCGATCCCGAGAACACCGGCAAAATCTACACGCCCTTGCAGGAGAAGGAGCCGTATGCGGGCGTCAAGGTCATGCGCGACGTCAAGTATGGCGCGCACACACGCAATGTCGTCGATATTTTCACTCCCGAGAGCGGCGCTGTGGGGCGCCCGGTGTTGATGTTCGTGCACGGCGGTGGCTACACCCGCGGCAACAAGCGGCCAACCGGCAGCGCCTTCTACGACAACATCATGGTGTTTGCGGCGCGTCACGGCATGGTCGGCGTCAATGTGGAGTACCGCCTCGCGCCGGAGTTTCCCTGGCCAGCCGGCGTTGAGGACATGGGCGCGGCAGTGAGGTTCGTCGATGACAAGATCGCAGGCTATGGTGGCGATCCCAATCGTGTCTTCCTGATGGGCCATTCGGCCGGCGCCGGCCACGTGGCTGCATACGTGTCGCATCCGGAATTCCATGGCACCAAGGGCGCTGGCATCGCCGGCGCGATCTTCTCATCGGGCCCCTCCTACGTGCTCAAGATCCAGGAGCCCGCCGAATCGACGCTCGCCTATTTCGGCGCTGACACGTCACGTTATGCCGAGCGCGCGGCCCTGCCCGGCCTCGTCAAGACCGCGATTCCGTTCATGATATCGTCTGCCGAGCTCGATCCGCCGGCCATCGCGGAGCAATTCGCCGCATTGAAGGAGGCGTTGTGCAAATCGGAACACGGCTGCGTTCGCAGCATTGTGCTGCCGAAGCACAGCCACATGTCGGAGTCCTACGCGATCAACACGGCGGATACGCAACTCTCCGACCAGATCCTGGAATTCATCAAGACCGGCAAGTAGGCGATAGAGCCGCAAAATGCTCCAGCCCACCGTGCTGTCATCGCCCGGCTTGACCGGGCGATCTAGTAACCCCCGACCGATGGATACTGGATTGCCCGGTCAAGCCGGGCAATGACATTCTGAGATCTAATGACACTCGAGCATCTATCGAGGCGACCATGATGGCGGAACTCTCGCAATGGGTCGGCAGCTTGCCGATCAGCGCCGCGATGCGCCGGATCACCTGGCTCGTCCCGATGATGCAGACCCTGCACATCCTGTCGATTGGGATCGTGCTGTCGTCGGTCGTCATGATCGACTTGCGAGTCTGGGGAGCCTCGCGGTCCGGCACCGCGATCGCGCGCAGCGAGCGCTTCATGCCGTGGATGTGGACCGCGCTCGCGGTCGCAACCCTCACCGGGATCGTCCTCATGCTCGGGTCGCCGCGGTCGTTTCGCGACGGCGCGTTCGTGGCGAAGCTCTACCTGATGGCGGCTGCGACGATTGCGACCGCAGCGCTTCCGATCATGCTGCGGCGGAACGAGTGCGGCGGCAAGGATGCCGGCGTGCCGGCGCAACTCGTCGGGATCGCAGCCCTGGTGTTGTGGCTCGGCGCGACGCTCGCGGGCCGCGGTCGATGGATTGCCGGAATGCTGGGCGGGTGAGCGTGGCTCGTCTCCCTCCCCGCTCTTGTAGCCCGGATGGAGCGCAGCGTAATCCGGGAGCGGCCTATCCCGGATTACGCTGCGCTGGGGAGATGCGAAGAAGCCGGCGCAGACGCAATAGCCATTCGGCGATGGCATAAGCCGCACGCAGGAGCAGAGATTGAAGGCGTTTACGGAGCTTCTCCACTGGGTCGAAACCACGCCGCTCGCGATCCTCGTTTCGCAATCCACCTATGGCTTCGCGGCGATCGACATGTTCCACGTCGCCGCTGTTGCCGTGGTATTCGGCACGATCGCCGTTTTGGTAGCGGCGGTCACCGGCGTGCTCATGTTCACCGGCCAGGCGGTGAAATATGCGATGAATTTCGCGTTCCTGGTTAAGCTCGCCCTGATGGCCATCGCGGGTCTCAACGTGCTGGCGTTTCACTTCATCACCTATCGGGGCGTTGCGAGGTGGGATCATGGCGTCCCGGCGCCGTGGTCAGCCAAGCTCGCAGGCGCGCTGTCGCTTATGATCTGGATCGCGGTCGCCGCCTACGGACGCTTTACGGCGTATTACATGTTTCCGTAATCCGCCGGCTTCCGAGGATTTCTTTCCGCTACCGTCAGGTTCGCAAATCGTTGAGTTACCGCTATTTTTTAATTCCCGTTGCTTCCTGCTGTTTCCGTGCGTATACCAAAGCGGCGCTTGTACGACGCTTACAGCACGGGAACAGTCATCATGCGGCAGAAACTGACACCCGCCTTCGTCCGTGACGCCAAGCCGGCCGCAACCAATCAGATTTACTGGGATACCGAACTGCGAGGCTTCGGCCTGCTGGTCCTGCCGAGCGGCCAGAGGCGCTACGTCGTCCAATATCGGCTGGCGGGCCGCAGCACCCGAATGACGTTCAAGCCCGGCCTTACACTTATGGAAGCCCGCAAAGAGGCGAAGGCGGTGCTCGGCGCCGTCGCAAAGGGCGGTGACCCGCTTGCCGAGCGGCGCCGGCAAGAGGGGGCGGCCACCAACACGTTCAAGGCAATCACCGAGGAATACCTGAAGCGCGAATGCGGGATGACGCGCGACGCCGACGGCAAGGCGACGTTCAGCGGCAAGCTACGGTCTGCGGAACAACGCCTAAGGGTCTTCGAGCGGCTGATCTATCCGGTGCTCGGTCCCAGACAGATCGACAGCATCAAGCGCTCGGAGATCGTGCGCTTGCTGGACAAGATCGAAGACGAGAACGGCCCGAGCATGGCGCATCTCGCGCTGGCATTCCTTTCGAAGGTCATGAACTGGCACGCTAGCAGGGACGACGATTTTCTCTCTCCCATCAGGCGCGGCATGGGCCGCATCAAGCCTAGTGAACATGAGCGCGACCGCGTGCTGAGCGACGACGAGCTTCGCATCGTATGGCAAGCGGCAGAGAGAGTGCCGGGGCCGTTCGGACACTATGTGCGGTTTCTGCTCCTCACCGCGACCAGACGCGACGAGGCCGCCGATATGACCCGGGACGAGGTCCCCAACGGCGACTGGATTGTTCCGGCCGGCAGGATGAAAGGCAAGCGGGAACACATCCTGCCGCTGTCGCCTGCGTCCAAGGCGATTATCGACAGTATGCCGCAGCTTGGGCGCTACGTCTTCACCACGGGCGGCAAGACGCCGATTACGGGCTTCACGAAATTCAAGGCCAAGCTTGACGCTGCGGTGCTCACCGCGCTGCGCGAGCAGGACCCGGAAGCCAAGCCGCTGCCAAATTGGACGCTGCACGACCTGCGCCGCACCGCGCGCTCGCTCATGTCGCGGGCCGGCGTCAACACCGACATCGCTGAACGGTGCCTTGGCCACGTCATCCGCGGCGTTCGCGGGGTTTATGACCGCCACGCCTACTACGACGAAAAGAAGCACGCTTTCAAGGAGTTGGCCGCTCTCGTTGAGCGCATCGTCAATCCGCCGGCCGACAATGTCGTGCCGCTGCGCAAAGAGGTTCTAGCATGAGCTAGAGCGGGCCGGCCCCGCTGCGCAAACACCAAAGCCGACCCTAACCACAGCGAACAGGAAAGGTCTGTTCACAATGGCTGAGAACAACTCTATCCAGCCCCAACCAGGAAACGCTAACCGTCCGCGACCTGCGGGCGCTCGCAGACCGGCTGCACGCCCGCGGCCACAGCCTGATCTTTGATGACCAGCCCCACCTGCAGGGCGACCTGAAGCTGGCCGCGACCGTGATCCGCGCCCTGGTCCATGACCGGGCGCCGGATGAGACGCTCGCGTTGGGGAGGCGCCAATGATCGCCATCCCCCTGCACCTGCCCCGCTGCGAGGCGCTG
>WNFR01001077.1_pt1 | contig 28343 bp, 21 predicted proteins | sample 5400221 | NCBI WGS metagenome assembly WNFR01 (sample SAMN13153357, study PRJNA577476) | soil metagenome | isolation source: 40 cm soil under Madrone tree | place: USA:California | collected 2016-06-14
AAACCTGCAGATCATCATCCGGCTACCAACAAGCATTTGTCGTTCGATACCAGGACCGGTACGTTCGACAGGAATGTTGGACCAGTTCAAATGCTGCGCGGTTCCATTGCCCGCGACGCGTGGTGCTTGATTGCTTTCGTTTGGGGAAGTCGTAGACATTTTCTATCCTCTATTTTGCCGCTACTGCTTCAAGTCCTGAACCACCTGGGGCAAACTCCGGCTGCACATTGACCACGCCGAATTGTCTGTCTTCGCCTTCCTTGATCGCGGCCATCATCCAGAGGAAATTGATCTGCCCTCCCGGCGCAGCCACGTTCGGGTGATAGCCTTTCGGCATCAACACACAGTCGCCCTCACGCACAACCTGTATGAGCTCCGGGGCGTTCGGATTTGTGTAAACGAATTGAACGCCAAAAGAAGGCGCAGGCATGTCGATGAAGAGATAAGCCTCTTCCAGCATGTGCGAGTGTTCGTGTGGCGGCCAGGAAGTCCAATTCCCAGGTGTTGAGAAGGTGACTCCAGCCATGATTCTCCCTGCATCGACGTTCGCGCCGATCAGGACGTTCAAATCGCGTTCGGCGGGAGGCTTGCCGGCGATGAGATGCAGTTTAGGATTCTGGCGCACCTCTTTATAGGAAACGAACTTTACCGGATAGCGCAGCGATACGGGCGCAGAGACTTCCGCCAGATCACAACCTTCCGGGCCATTCGGTTTCACTTCAATCTGCGAATCCCGTGGAATGTAAACCGAATCATAGCGGTCCAGCTCGAATGATTGTCCGTTAGTACTCGCGGTCGCACTGCCGTGCAAACAGATGAGCCCGGTCTCGTGATCGTTGTTGGCAAAGCTCACCGGAGCATCTCCAACTCCGAGGGTAATTCGTCCGTAATGCAGGTAGCGCGCAGCGGTCGCCCCCGGCGCTACGGCGATCCGCCTGCCCTTACCCTCATGGGTGGCGGGCACGAAGCATGTCTCCTGCGTGATGTTATTAAGAGCAGGTTCCTGAGCCATATGAAATTCTCCTTTTGATATCTTAGTAGACATTAATGCGTTGATACGAATCCGGACTAACCGTTAATGCCAGACGGGTGTGCAACGGCTTATTGGGTTGCACGACGCGCAAGTTAGTCGACTCGAACATGAGGTGCAGCGGAATTGCACCGTGCACACCCCGCCCGAGCGGGCTATTACCAGTGGCAAAAATGCGGGTTGTGATTGGGAAACTAGCCGCGAGCATTTTCACTTCCAAACTTCCCTCATTTGAAGTAAACAGATCGGCTCGCACATTCTCAACCAATCTGGTTTCGACGTTCGCGTATGTCGTAGGTACGGCCAACCACCAACGATGGATCTCGAGTGGTTGCTTCGCACTCAAGGTCTCTTCACGTACTAATGTGTCCTTCTCAATCCGCCATACGACTTCACTCGATAATCCCACGTCGATCAATTCACCGGGTTTACTCCCAACCACAGCCCAGCGATTCCAGCGAACCCGTAGTGTCTGGCCATCGCTGGAAGCCTCGATCGCATCTGCTCCGTCCGTGGCCACGATCACGCGGCCATCGGCTAACTGGATGTATGGAGTTAAAGCTGGGCAGGTCTGTTCAACCGGAGCGGCAAAGCCTGGCAGCCCGTGGGGCGATGGCAAGTAATCCGCAACTCCTGGCTTGGTACCGGTCGTGATCGGAAGAGCAAAGCGCAGCGCGCCTTGTCTCACGACCCAAACACCGGCCGACCGTTCCGGGCTTTGTGTGAAGAACTCAAAACGAGCGACAGGCGGCAACGCGGGCGCGGTAGGAAACGTTTTGATCCCTTCTCGCTCGAGCACATCCATGAAGGCAGTGTGCGAGTTGCCGAGTTTGCCAAAAAGACTCGTGGTCTGTTGCCACTCGCGTTGCCGGGTAATATAGGAATAGTTTCCGCGGCCGAAAGCGAATATCGAGAGCAGGTGAGTCTCGTCGTTATAGTCATGCCGAAGGTAACGCCAGGCTTGATAGTAGAGCGCGGCGATATCGCTAAGGGGCGCCGGTCGAAACTCGGGATGCATCGCAAGAAAACTGGCGATCTCGGGAGTATCGAGATAACTTACAACACCCTGACTACGTCCCCAGTTGTACCCGTACCCGTCTTCTGACACCAGGTCCCACCACAGCCGCATTTGTCTCTTCAACGATGGTCCTAGTTTTTCTAGAATGTCCTTACGGCCAACAGTTTCCGCTGCTTCGTAAATATAACGCGCATACTCGTTGGAATAGCGATCATAACGACCAGTCGGTAGCGCATCGTCGGAATAGAGGGCGCCGCTGGTAAACTGAATTGCAGCACGATCCATCAACTTATCGACGAACGCTCGATCGTTGGCAATCCCAAGTTGATAGTCAGCACTGGCTATGCGCGCTGCCACACCAAAATAGTTCTCGGGTAAATTAATGACGTGATTTGTGCGCGGATCGTAGAAGCGCTCGGGATTGAGCAGCTCACGCCACTCTGATTGTTCTTCCGGAGACAGACTCTGCCAAAGCGCGTTGGTCTTCAGGTCAAGGCCAAAATTGCGCAACGCCAGGGCCGAATAGAGTTGAGAGAAAGTTTTGCTACCTGACCTCGCTTCGATGAGACCAATCTGGCCCACCAACTTTGCCAAATCACGTCCGGCCAACTCACGCTGCCCGGTGGTGTTTGCGTAGCGCGCGAGCGCATACATGAACGTGCCCCAGGAAAATTCTCCATTTGTGGGTGTGCCAACGACGCGAGCCGGCGAGGGTTGAAGAGTCTTGATATCCGCAAGATGGGCGCTCAGTTCTTTAGCAAGAAAGTCATTAACTTCCTTGCGCAATTCCGCGGCCGTCACCGTTTTAGTGGTGGCGACCGCAGACGACTGCGCTGCCGCACTGCTTGTGCCGACGATATTTACCAGCGACGCAATAACCAGAAAGAGCGTAACAAGCATTGCTCCCCTGCTCCTTCGCCTCGCCAACCGGTACGGATTGATGCGCCCTCTGATCAAAACAGTCCTCAGAACTTGAAACTCAAGACGAAAGGTCCTCCAGGTTGGCGTCGCAGGTATCCTCAGTGAAAATACCCCAAAGGATCGAGTGGACGCCAACCTGCCGAGCTAAAGTGTCTTCCCTCTCTCTAGAAGTTGAGTTTCAGGCCGAATTGAATGTTGCGAGCAGGCCCGGTGGTTGTAATCGTGCCGAAGCCTCCATTCGTTGTGACCGTACTCGGAGACCTGAAGTTTGCTCGATTGAAGGCATTGAACAGGTCCGCTTGAAAGCGCACATTGACCCTCTCGGTAACGTTGAACTGTTTGCGCATGGAGAAATCCCAAGTCTGTAGATTTGGACCCTGAACGTTCCCTACGCCGCTATTTCCTCGACGGGTGGGAGGCGCGGGGGCAAAAGCTGCCGGGTTGATCCAGCCGTTAGGACCGGGACTGGCGAGAAGCACGGGTCCGCCAACATAGTCAGCTCGGCGCGTTCCGATGGCGGTATTAGCCGTGATGGTAAAGTATGCTCCACTTTGGTAACGCGTGATGCCGCTTACTTCCCAGCCTGAGAGCACGGCGCCACCGACGCCTTTCATCTTGTTAAAGAACGGAAGGCGATAGTCGTAGGTCGTCACGAAGATCTGGCGGCGATCAAACGACGCCGGACCATAGTTCGAATGGCGATTAAATGGATCTTCGCCCACGTCCACGCCGTCACCGTTGCCGCTGGTGTCCGTTAATGCCTTGGACCATGTATAGCTGGCGGTTAGTTCCAGGTTGCCTTTGCGTTTGGCCGCGTAGAGCTGCAGTCCGTTGTAATTTGAGTTGGCATCCGAAAGACGATAAAGAATCTGCGTAAAACCTTTGTAAGGACGCAGCGCGTTAGTGTTGACGTTCGGTCCCCCGTTAACAGTGAGATTCGCAGTCAGCGCCGCGAACGAAGGCTGGTTTAAGTCTGGCTGCCGAATGAGATGTCGCCCGTCGTTGCCAACATAGGTTGCCTCGACGAAGAAGCCTTTTGGCAACTCCCGTTGAATGCCCAGACTGTAGTTCATCGAATAAGCTATCTTCAAGTTGGGATCGATTGAGTTGATCGTACCGAGAAGAGCTGACGTGGAAGGAGTGCCGCCTGATGGATTTGCCAGATTGCCGTTGTCAAAATTCGGAGTACTGACAAACGGCGGGACGTTGACCTGCGAAAAGATCAGATTGCCTTCGACTTTATCGTAGTACATGCCAAAGCCACCACGAATTGAGGTCTTGTCGTCGCCAAAGGGGGCGTAAGCAAAGCCAAAGCGAGGCGCAACACGGTTGGCCGGTTGGTAAAAACCGCGCGGCGCTCCGGCGGGAATAAGCGCAAGAGCAGCAGCATTAAGGCTGACTCGTCCTAGTTCAGAGGTCGGAACACCGTTTCCAGCGCGGACCAGTCCATCGAACCGGTTGCCACCCTTCGTCGGATCGATATTGCCATTGGCCAGGATAGTCACTGCCTGGCTTGGATCGTAATGGCCCGGATCGAAGCTCGCTATGTTGTTTGCCTGGGTATAGGTCGGCGTAAAGTGGTAGAAACGCGCACCAATCTCGAAGCTGAGGCTGCGAGTGGCCTTCCAGTTGTCGGTAACGTACCCTTCGTACTGGTTGAAGCGAAAGAATCCGATTGGATCGTTGTCGGCTTCATTGTACGACCGGAAGTTTCCCAACAATGCGTCGGCAAAGGCGTTGCCGGTAGTCGTCGTATTACCACCTGGGTTGAAAGTGAGGTTGCCGGTGTAACCGGAGCGTCCATTCTGATCTTTGCGGTTGCGGACGATCAGTACACCAGTCTTTAACGAGTGCTTGCCGCGAATGATGGTCAGGTTGTCGCTGCCCGCTATGTCTGTCGTTGGCGACAACAGCGATGCCGATGGACCGCTGAAGTTGGCCATCGACCCGTTGCCGGAGAAGCTGGTATTGGGAATACCATTGTCAAAACGGCCTCCCGAGAAAAGTTGTGGATAGGTAAAGCCGTAGGTGGCCCGTTTCCAGAATTCTCCGACAGGGGGTATACGTTGACCGTTCCACGAAGCATTGATCTTCGCCTCATTGATCAACGTTGGAGTAATGAGCCAGGTGTAAGAGACCTGGTAGCTTGATCCCGGACGCAGGCGATTGGTTGGGATAGTCGGCAGTGGCGAATCGATGAAAGTGCCGAATGGATCGATCAAATCGTAATGGTCGTGCAGGTAACGGCCATACATACTGTGCTTCTCGTTGAAGCGATAATCGAGCCGTATGTTGTCTTCCCGGTAGTTGAAAGGATTGGGTTGTTGAAACGTAGCGTTGTTCGCCGTCGGCGTGTCAGAGTAAGCAACGGCGAGTTTCTCCATTGCGCTATAGACTGCGGCGATAGCTGCCCCGTTAGGAGTGATGCCGACAACTGCGCCGTTTAATCGCAAGTTAGCGAGGTTGCGACCAGGAATTGGTTGTCCTGCAGCAACGACTGCACCAGTGGCGGGGTTGATTGCGGTGTAACCAGTTGGCACATTGAGCGCTCCTGAGCGCAAGCTGAAGTCGCCTAGTCTCTCCGCCCGCGTCGGCATATTTCGGCGAACCGGTGCTGCATCCTGGCGGATATACTTCCACTCCTCGCCGGCAAAAAAGAAGAACTTATCTTTCTTGATCGGGCCATTGAAATTCCATCCGAAGTTGTTGAACCGCAGCTTCTGTCTTACAGGCGAGAAGAAGCTGCGCGCGTCAAGCTTGTCATTGCGGAGGAACTCGAAGACGGCACCGTGAAAATCATTGCCCCCACCGCGTGTCACGACGTTGATAGCGGCGCCGGCGTTGCGGCCGTACTCAGCCGAGAAGTTGGACGTTTGGATTTTGACTTCCTGGATGAAGTCAATTCCGACATTGTTGACCTGGCTATTGTTGCTGCCCGAATCCATGTTGAATCCGCCATCAACTGAAAGATTGTTGTAGTTGGGGCGGTTTCCATTAATGGCTGCCTGACTAATGCTCAAGCTGGTGGTCAGTGCCAGCTGATTCTCATCGAGTATGACCGCGCCAGGAATCAGCGTAACCAGCTGCATGTAGTTTCTACCATTGAGTGCGAGGTTCTGGACCTGCCTTCGATCCACGACGCGCGCCACTTCACCCGACGTCGTGTTCACAGTTTCACCCGCTGCGGTGGAGACCTCGACTGTTTCCGAGACGGCACCCGCTTCCAATGTGACATTTATGGTGAGGCGGGTATCGGCAGCCAGCACGTTATCGGTTTGGTTCGACTTCTTGAACCCGGTGCGCTCTACCTGCACGCTATAGGTGCCGACAGGAAGATTCGTAACGGTGTAAAAACCGCTGTCATCCGTCTGCACTGTGCGCACCAGATTGGTAGCATTGTTCGTCACAGTCACTGCGGCATTGGGGATAACAGCGCCAGAAGAATCTGTCACCGTACCGGAGATGCGTCCGGAGGTTGCTTGTCCGCAGACACCGAAGGCCGCGGCAAATACAAGCACCACGACTCCGCACATTTGAAAATAAGGCGAAAGACTAAGCCAGGATTTTTTCGTGTCTCGCATTGTTCCGACACCTCCAGTTTTGTTGTTGAAATTTGAAAGTTGAGATCAGGCAGTCAAAACCCAAAGCGCTTTTTGGTCCGACTATTTCCTGATCCGATAAGTTCATGCCTTCAGGCGACCATTGGAGCAGCAAACGGGGGTGCGGCCACCAGGGCCACCGCGCCGCGCAGTCGCGGATGTTCTTCTGCCGGCACCACATGAATCTCGGTAGCGCCGCCAAAATCGGTTAGAGTTCTTTCACGCAATGCGCTGCGAACAATCGGCTCGATCAAGCTCCAGGCAGTCGTAATTTCCCCGCCGACATAAATACGGCCTGGATCGATGACGTTGACGATTGAAGCGAGCCCCAGACCCAAATAGCGTGCGGTGGTGTTAATTGCCGCAAGGGCCTTTGCATCTCCGGCACGGGCTCGGGCGATTAGATCCTCCACACTGAACGTCGAGGTTTCGGCCACACGGGGTTTAGGATCAGAAAGATCTCGACCAAAATAACGAGAGAGCGTGGCAATGTTGGAAACATAGGCTTCCCAACAGCCGGTAGCGCCACATGAACAGCGCGGTCCATCCACACTCAAAGGAACATGTGCAAACTCGCCGGCGGTATTGTGGCGGCCCCGCAGCAATTCGCCATTAATAATTATGCCGACGCCAAGTCCGTCCGAAACGCTGACGAATACGGAACTCCCTGAGGCGACTACATCGCTGCGGGTGGCCCAAAGCTGTGCGAGGGCGCAAGCCTTGCCGGAATTCTCCATGTGCACTGGAATACCAATCGCTTCAGCCAGGGGATCGCGTAGATTTACATCCCGCCACCCTAGCGTGGGAGCGTGCAGCACGCGGCCCATTCCCTGCCCAACCATACCGGGTACCACCACGCCGACGCCCTCGCATGCGCCAGTCTCCTTGTAATCCATGAGCGCTTGCTTGATGCGACGTGCAAGTTCCTGCGTCAAGAGTCCCACATCTCTATTCGTTTGGAAGCTGGTAACGGGTCCCAGTTGGCGACCCATCAGGTCTGTGACCATTAGGTAAGTTCGTGACGCGCGAATATCGACGCCAATAACGCAGCGCTCTCGCGAGTCGATATAGAGAGACGTTGGTTTCCGACCGCGCCCAACCGCTTCTCCCACTGCCCCTTCAAAAATCAAGGCTTCATCCAACAGTTCGCTTACCAAGAGGCTGGCGACGCCACGTCTCACATTCATCAGTCGCGCCAGATCAGCACGGGACACCGGCTGGTGAGCGCGGATTAGATTGAGAGCGATTTGCCGGTTGATTTCGCGGCTGGTCCCACGTCGAGCAACCGTGAAGGCGTGGGGGTTTATCTTTCGCATTCCCCGAATTGTTCCTTCTTAAGACTTATTACTTCTCGCATTTAGGACTGCCTTTGGCGTTATCGGAGCAGGCCTAAGGCGGGCTCATTAGAGCTGATTGAAGGCCTGTTTTTGCGAAGTATCAGAGATTCGTCAACCGGCAACTTGGAGTTGCCTCATTTGACATTGCGCCTATTGGAATTCAATATCGCGGGAAATAACTGCGACAATACTAATTTGTCCTAACGGGGAACATATACCTCAGAGTGCTTACGGCGTCAAGAAGTTTCTCCGGGAGCGGTAACGACCCCCACAGCAACAAGCGCAGACAAACCGGAGACCCGCCCGCTACCTACCGGAGTCTGTCGGAAAAACTCTACGTCTCCTCTGCGTATTCAGCAGCAGTCTCTGGGTGAGCCCGTTTTGGGTGGAATTCTACCGCCGACGCAAAGGACGGATTATGCAAAGCAAAAACCTCTTCCGAGAGGTTCTTTTAGCCCAGCGATCGGCATAGCCCTCTCATTCTCACCTGGCTTTAGCCAGGTGAGCGAGGCAAGAATAATAGTCTTGGAACCGTTTTAACGGTTTTCTTCGTCGCGCCACTCGAGACCGTACCGCTTTACCAAGAGCTCATACTCCTCCGCGTAGCTCTTCTTGCGATGATGCTCTTTCTTGCCTTGCGATGTATCTAGCGACCCGTTCAACGTCTGAGTGAGAAACTGAAAATGCGCCGTATCCTCGTCCCCAGGCGAACTTTCCTCCTACTAACTTGTTATCGTTTATCCAATAAGAGGACCCTCCCTTGAAAAGCTTAATCACTTCCTCAACGCACTTGTTAGTGGGCAGATCAATCAAAGCATGAGTATGCTCAGCGTTGAAGTAGTTGATCTTCATATAAATTCCTTTTTCCGCGGAATACCCCGTTAGGAACTTTGACGCTCGCCCAGCCGCCCGCTTGTCGAGCATCGCTTCGCGGGCGAGTGTTCCCAGATTAGGTGTAGCCAGATGCGTGAGTATGAGTGAGTAGACATGGTGAGCTGTCCTTTCTAGTGACTTCAATTGTGTGACAAAGAAAACCGTTAAAACGGTTCCCGGATTATTTATTTTGCCTCGCTCACCTGGCTAAAGCCAGGTGAGAATGAGAGGGCCGCGCCGCACACCTGGCTTCCTACCTACAAGGTGGTACTGACACCATTGGACCGGGCATGAGTGACATTCACGCCAACATTGATCCTAAAATCATCGCTTCGCAGTTAGACGGCGGAGACCTTGGTTGCACCACAGGACTGTCGCACAACAAGTTGAGGTTGGACGACTATCTGCTGGCTGTTTCGCTTTTTCTTGCTTCCGATTAGCTCTAATAACAAACGCGCTGCTGCCTGGCCCATCTCACTAGTTGACCACGAAACAGTCGTCAGCGGCACCTTCAACATGTCTCCATAGTGAATGCTGCCTGCGCCCACGATGGCCACATCATCTGGTACTTTTAACCCGGCTTCGCTAAGAGCAGACATCGCTCCAATGGCCGCCGGATCGTTCGCCGCAAAAACAGCGGGAGGCACGCACCTTTCCTTTAACCAGGCCTTCATCGCTTCGTATCCCTGGGCTTCCGTAAAACCGCACTCACGGACCAACACGTCATTGAGAGGTAACCCATGCCTGGTCAGTGCCTGGTGGTATCCCTGAAAACGTCCCGTCGAGGTTGAGACGCCAGTGCCACCTAGATGACCAATCTCTCGATGCCCCAGTCGTATTAAGTGTTCAGTTGCCAACATGCCCACCTGGACGTCGTCCGTAGTGACTGCTGAACAACGCACGCCATCGAGCAGACGATCAATCAAGACAATCCTTGCGCCCTCTGCCATTATTTTTCGGTAAAACGCAATCCTATGGGGAGACGATGCTGAGGCGACGATGAGTCCATCAGTTCTGGACAGCAAGGCTTCAACTTCATCCTTTTCTTTGTCGAAGTCTTCATCCGTGCTGCAAATCAAGTTTTGATAACCCGCCGGCCGGCCCTGCGACTCCACGCCCCGACAGATCTCGGCAAAATAGGAGTGCATGAGGTCAGGTACGACAATACCGATCAAACAGGAACGGTGCGTGGTGAGGGCTCGAGCAAATTGATTGGGGCGATAGTTCATCTTCTGAGCCATCGCGAGGATACGGGCTCGCGTTTCTCGGCTAATCTCCGGATGATCGTTGATGGCGCGCGAAACCGTCATCTTGGAGACCTTCAGAGCGCGGGCGATGTCTTCTAGCGTGGTCGGCATGCTGTTTCTTTCTCTACCAGCGAAATCATTCTTCGCTGATCCCTTTCAGACCTACCTAGCGCTTCAGGCTTGACGCGATGGCGGCTTCTGCGAGAGGAGTCATCACCTGATAACCCTTAACGTTCGGGTGGAGTCCATCATTGCTCAACTCATCCTTCAAGTAACCCTTCTCGTCAACCATCGCCGAATAATAGTCGAGATAAGTCAGGCGATTCTTTACGGAGTAATCCTTCATCCAGTTGTTCAGTGCTTTAATTTGTTCCGGAGGACGGCGCACGGTTTGTACGATCGGCTTGCCGTCCCTGACTTCATAATCGCTCACCGGAAGCAGCGATGAAAATACGACGCGAATACCATGAACGCGCGCCAGTTCAGCGATTGAAAGAAGATTGTCTTCGATGGCCTCGAGCGTCATAGGGCCCGTGTTGCCCGCGATATCGTTAGTGCCGGCAAGGATGACAACGACTTCAGGTTTCAATTCGATAACATCCCGGCGAAAGCGAATAAGCATTTGCGGTGTCGTCTGGCCGCTAATCCCCCGATCAATATAAGGCTTGCCGGGAAAGAATCCACCATTGACCGGATTATCCCAGCCATCAGTAATCGAGTCTCCCAGGAACACGACACGCTTTTCACCTTTCGCCGGAGGCAAAACTTTTCCATTATCGTCGCGATAGCGCGCCAGGGCGGGCCAGTCTTTCAACTTGGCTTCCGCTCGCGCAGCTTGCGCCTTCACTTCTGTGCAATCAGTTGAATCCTGCGCTGTCTGACCCAAAGCAGACATCGTTAACAACAAGAAGACTACACAACATACTAATGATTGAAACATCCGAACCTCCTAAGGCAGTCAAAACCAAATGAGCCAGAGGCAACAGCACGCGCTCCTAACGCAGCACAAAGTCAGCACCGCGGAGCCATATCCACTCAACTATTTTGCATCAGTTTTTGGCCTAGCTAAGTGCCGTGGCTCCTGATAAACCTTGATCAGGATCATGGAAAAATCCTGGCCGATAGTACTGCGTTGATGTGGCGTGCCACGAGGCACGATGATCAAATCACCTTTCTTAACTTCGTATTGCTGGCCTCCAACGATGTGTGGACCACGCCATTCCCCGGGTTCGACTTCGTGCGGAGCCTCAAGCGTTCCGCCCATGGTCAGCGTCGCTGAACCCTCGAGCACATAGTAGACGTCGTCCGAAGCATCATGAACTTCGCCCGAGGCGGCCTGAGTATTCTTCTCGTGTTGCACCGCAACTCTCAACTGCATGCCGTTGCTATCGATCAACTCCTCAACTTTGTTTGCGGGATGCAGTTTCCTTTCAAGATCATCCAGCGCCTGCGCCTGCAATACTACAACGGGACGCGTGGCCTTGCTCGGCATTCGCTGCGCAGAACCAACTGCGCTCTGCGCCATTATGCTGGTGGATACCGACGTGATGAAAACTGCCGCCGTCATGAACTTTTTCGTGTTCAGGATCATTGATTCTCCAATCGTTCTTACACTCCGGAGTCTTTCCAAGCTTCCCCACACGGAAATTGATAAGTCTCCAACGATTCCGCTTTCATTTCGATGCTGTACCCCGGCGCGGAGGGCGGCATGTATCTGTCGCCCTTCATTACAACCGGTTGCACAAAGTGCTCATGAAGATGATCTACATATTCGACAATCCGATTTTCAAGCGAGGCGCTGACGGCGACGTAGTCAAAGATGGAAAGGTGCTGGACGTACTCGCATAAGCCTACACCACCTGCGTGAGGGCAAACGGGCACACCAAACTTGGCTGCCATCAGCAATACTGCAAGCACTTCGTTAACACCGCCAAGTCGACAACAATCAATCTGGCAAAAACTGATCGCCTCGGCCTGCAGCAGCTGTTTGAACATCACGCGATTCTGGCAGTGTTCACCGGTGGCAACTCCTATAGGAGCAACAGCGCGCGCAATGGTCGCGTGCCCCAAGACGTCGTCCGGTGAAGTAGGTTCTTCGATCCAGTGTGGACGAAATTCAGATAGCGCTTTCATGCAGCGGATGGCCTCAGAAACGTCCCACACCTGATTTGCATCCATCAGCAACGTACGCTCCCACCCAATCTCCTGGCGAATTATGCGGGCCCGTCGCAGGTCGTCGTTGAGATTGCGGCCCACCTTCATTTTGAAATGGGTCCAGCCCTGGGCCAATTGCTCCCGCACCAGCATACGCATCTTCTCGTCCGTATAACCCAACCAGCCGGCTGATGTGGTGTAGGCGGGATAGCCACATCTATGCATCTGTTGCTCGCGCAGATCCTTTGTCGGCTCATTACGCTTCAATATCGCCAGCGCCTCATCCGGAGTCAAAGCGTCTGTGATGTAAGTAAAAGGAATGCACGAGACTATCTGCTCCGGAGTCATGTCGATGAGCAACTTCCAAAGTGGCTTACCCTCCATCTTTGCGTAGAGATCCCACATGGCATTCACCAGCGCCGCAGTAGCGAGATGGATGACACCTTTTTCCGGACCTACCCAACGGAGCTGGCTATCAGACGTTAGACGTCTCCAAAAGTCCCCCATGTCTGTGGCTGGTTCGATTTGCAGGCCCACTACCAATGGTTTGAGAGCCTTCACTGCAGCGACGCAGAGTTCGTTTCCACGGCCGATTGTGAACGTCAGACCGTGTCCTTCTATTCTATTGCGATTATCGGTTTGGAGAATGACGTAAGTGGCAGAATAGTTCGGATCAAGATTCATAGCGTCCGAACCGTCGAGGGATTGCGAGGTAGGAAAACGAACGTCTCGCACGAGGATATCGGTGATCGTGACGGGCATCTCTATTTTATATCATTAGATCTTTGCAGTCGGGTGCTTTTAGTTGTTCGTAGGTAGCAGAATCACGGTGCAGTTGAAAGTACGTCACGTCTTCAATACGACTCAGCTGCAGCACGCGCACTTCGCCAGCGGTCTACCGCAACAGCAATAACAATGATGGCCCCGATGATTATCTCCTGCACGTAGTTTTCCCAACCAAGTTGCTGGCAACCGTTTCGTAAGAAAGCCATGATCAAGGCGCCGATCATGGAACCCAGGATGGTACCCTCGCCACCGTTCAGACTGCCACCACCAATGACTACCGCCGCGATAACATCAAGCTCGAGTCCCGCGGATACGGTTGGATCGCCAAGTCGCAAACGAGACATCTGCATAACGCCCGCCAGCCCAAACAGCAAGCCCGCGAGTGCATAGATGGTTACCTTCAGACGATCCGTCGCAATCCCGCACGCTCGCGCCGCCGCTTCATTGGAACCCAACGCAAAAACGCGTCGGCCGAACACTGTGTTGCGCAACACAATCGCCGCTATCACCGCGAGTGCGATGGCCATCCAAACTCCGGGTGCAACCAATAACCATTCGGGTTTAGGAACAGTGGATAGCAGATTGTTGGCCCACGTCTCCGGCATGTTTACCGTCTGAGAGCCGGCAACGCCCTTCGCAACGCCGCGCGCGACCCCCAGCATTCCGAGAGTCGCAATAAATGGCACGACCCTCAGGCGCGTAATTACCAGACCGTTGACCACTCCCACCAGGCCACCCACGAGAATGCCCGCCGTGATGGCGATAACTGGCGACAATCCCGCCTTAATGCCGAGTGCAGTGATCACGCCCGTCAAGGCAATGGCCGAACCTACCGACAGATCGATCCCGCCGCTGATTATGATCATCGTCATGCCAATTGCGCCAATGGCCACGATGACTGTTTGTACCAGCACGGTGCGGAGGTTCTTAGGCGCGAGGTAGCGCTCCGGAGCGCCGGTCAGGACAGAGAAGACGGCGATTACCAGCACCAGTCCAAGAAGCGGTCCGAAACGATTTAGCTGGGTGCGAAAGAAGGCTGGACCAACAAACCCGCGACTCTGTTTTACCTCGGCGACCATTTTGGTTTGGAAAGTCTACTTCAAATATTGATCAAGCGGTGGGTGGAGTAATGTTTGAATTTCGGGAGCTTCGAGATTGTCACGCGTCACCATCGTCACGCCCGTGTCAATTCGCTTCTCGACGGGTTTGCCCTGCAGATGGTCAACTATGCTGCGCACGCCCAGATAGCCCATGTTAAATGGATTCTGTACCACGATTCCATGCAACTGGTTCAGACGCATCGCGTCGATGAAAACCTGGCTGGCGTCAAAGCCAACGAAAGTAACCTTGCCCGCCTTGCCGATATCCTGGAGCGCCAGCAGCATTCCGGCGGTCGCTGATTCATTCGGAGTGAAAATCCCCTGGACTTCGTCTGCGAAACGGTTAAGTAGATTCTCGGAAGCCCGTTTGGCAGTGTCGCGAGTAGCGCCGGCATATTGATCGGTTGAAACAAGCTCTATGCCAGGGAACTTCTGTTTGATCTCTCCAATAAAGCCCTCTTCGCGATCTGTAGTGCTGGCCGATCCTTCCGCATAGCGCAAAACAAGCACTTTCCCCTTGCCATTGAGCAGTTGGCCCAGGCGATCCGCCGCCAGCACTCCACCTTTGCGGTTATCGGTGGCAACAAAGCTGACGATGGCATCTGACTCCAGAGCCGAGTCGATAATTACGGTGGGCACTCCTGCTCGTTTGGCGTCCTCGACTGGTCTAACCAGTGCCCGGTTGTCGAGTGGGGCCAGGACTATGCCGTCCACTCCCTGGGCTGTGAAGCCCTCAACGACTTGAATCTGTTGCTCGCGATCGTCTTCACGTAAGGGGCCCTTCCAGATCACTGCGACGTCGTTTCCCTGCGCCGAAAGCTCGCTGGCCGCTTTGTTGCTGCCGGCGTGAATGCTTTTCCAGAATTCATGCGTCGTGCCCTTAGGAATGACTGCAATAGTCAGCTTTTTCTTTCCGCTTGCTGCCGGACCCCCGGGCTTTTTGCAGCTCACCGTTGCAATCATGACCAATACGATCAGTAAAGAGATAGTTCGAGGCATAGAATCTTTTCCTGTTCTAAACATTTGAGTGAGCGAGCTTAGCCACACCTTCTTCCGCTGAGACTACCGGATTGTTCAACTTGCCTATGCTTTCGATATCGACCACCATCTCGTCTCCGGGATGCAGAAAGACCGGCGGCTTGCGCGCGAAACCCACACCGGGCGGAGTGCCGGTTGCAATAACATCACCAGGCTCCAACGTGATGGTTTGCGAAAGGAATTCGATTAGCTCAGGCACACCGAAGATCAACTGGTCGGTGTTGGAATCCTGCATTGTCTTGCCGTTAAGTATTAACTTGATCGAAAGCTTGTGGGGGTTGGGAATAACGTCGGTAGTGACGATCGTTTGTCCCATCGGCGCAAAAGTGTCGCAGGATTTCCCGCGCTGCCACTGGCCATCTGCGAACTGAAAGTCGCGCGCGCTGATATCGTTGAAGCACGTGTAACCGAGCACATGATTAAAAGCCTGACTCGCGCTGACATTCTTCGCGCGCCGTCCAATAACAACCGCGAGCTCTGCCTCATAATCGACCTGTTGACTCGTCGCAGGTAGGACAACCGGTTCGCCTGGTGCAATCACAGCCGTAGCAAACTTCGAAAATACCACTGGTCTCTCCGGAATCGGCATGTTGCTTTCAGCGGCGTGGTCTCGGTAGTTGAGCCCAATGCAAATCAGTTTACCGGGACGCGGGACTGGCGCGAACCAATATGCATCTTCGCTTCTGATCAGCCAACCCTTTTCTTTGGCTGCGGCAAGAGCGCCGGCATCACCTATGAGTGTTTCATATGTCTCGCGCGATTTTTTGAACCATGGGCCATCCATGTCGAACCACGATAGAGGATTCGCTGGACGATCCGCGCTCGCAAACAGTCGCTCGCAATCCAGACGGTATCCGCTGTCACGGTGTCCGTCTTGCAAAATAATACCCATTCGCGGCGACTTCCAGTCTGTATCTTCCGTTGTGAAAGCTATGATTTGCATTTCGGTTCCTCATTAACAATCACGTACAACTCCTGTGGACCATGTACACCGATCGCCAACGTTAGCTCAATATCCGCGGTACGTGACGGACCGGTAATAAAGGTAACGATCGAACTCACCCTTTCTTCCTGGCGCAACACAGTCAAGGCTTCAGCGAGCGTCTGGTAAATCTGCGTCGCTTCAACGATCGCGATATGTACCGGCGGCACAAGTGACACCAGGCGATGACGTTCGCGCTCCGAATCAAGCACAAGAGTCCCTGTCTCCGCAATCGCCGCCTGCACCGTCGTAATGCCAACGTCATAGCCAAACAACGCCGCTGCATCAGGCGCGACGGTGATTTGGTCAACATCCGTGGCTATCAAATGAGCCAAACGCTCCACGGCTGGCTCATCAGACAGTGCTATGCGGCGAGCTTTCAGTTTTGTTCCCTGAAGCTGGGCAATGATTCCGGCCAGGGCGCGAGCTACTTCGACTTCGCCATGGGCCACTATGCAGTGACCATCCACAGCTTCAAGATTCTGACTGAACCGCTCAACAGGCGGGGCTGCTGCGTTGCCGATCAAGTCGAGATCGGCTAAGAACGGGACCTTAGCGCTCTCTTCTTTTGTCTGAGAATGGTGATCTTCAACTATCTCCGCATAGACCGCATCATGACGAACACTTGCTGCCAAGTGCGATCTGATCGATCGAAAAATGGCTTCCCGTGCGTCGCCTGTTGTTTCGGAGTTAATTATTTCTTGATCACTCAAATGCCTACCTCTTACCAGCCAATTCACTGCGCCATCTTTTGCGAAAGCTTTTTTCTTCCAGCGGTCGGAGGTCGCGTCCGCTGGTCCAGGCCCCGAGCGGCGGCGCAAGATGCGTCACCCACCGATTCACTCTTCCAATCTTTCCGTCGTGCATTATCAATCTCTGCAACAAACGGCCGAGCCCTGCGCTCGCGTTATATAACCAGGGTCTTGTCATTACCTTTACCCAAATTCTGAATGCGAACCGCTCAGCTATACCCCGACCCGTTGTCTTTTGTCCGTCCTCTTCGTCGTGCCTTTCAGCAATCTCGCCACGCAGATGGAGCAGCAAGCGCGGGATATCAATTTTTACAGGACACACCTCGCGGCAAGCCCCGCACAAACTGGAGGCATAAGGCAGCTTTGACGCCTTATCGAGACCGATTAGCTGCGGCGTGATAACGGCGCCGATAGGTCCGGGATACACCGAACCATAAGCATGCCCACCGATCTGTTGATAGACGGGGCAAGCATTGAGACAAGCGCCACACCGAATACACGCGAGCGATTGCCGTGTGACCGGATGGGCCAACATGCGCGAACGGCCATTGTCGAGCAAGACGATGTGCAACTCGTCTGGGCCCTCGTCCTGTGGTTTGCGTTTAGTTCCAGTGATCAGAGACTGGTAAGTGCTCAAACGCTGACCTGTGCCCGATCGTGGCAGCAATTTCAAAAAGACATCCAGATCCGCAAAGCGCGGCAAAATCTTTTCGATGCCCATGACCGCGATGTGAATTCGCGGCAGGCTCGTAGTCAAACGAATATTGCCTTCGTTCTCCAGGATTAGAATCGTGCCGGTCTCGGCAATACCAAAATTGACTCCACTGATTCCCATGTCAGCAGCAGCGAAGCGCTCGCGCAGAGTTGTTCTGGCGGTGCTCGTCAGTTTTGCCACATCATCTGTAGGAGCAATCCCCAACTCTGCCGTAAACAATTCTGCGATCTGCTTCTTGGTCTTATGTATTGCGGGAGCGATGATGTGTGACGGCATCTCGTGTGCAAGTTGAATAATGTATTCACCGAGGTCAGTCTCAACCACTTGCATCCCCGCAGCTTCCAGCGCCGCATTCAGGTGAGTTTCTTCGGTAGTCATGCTCTTGCTCTTGACGACGGTCAGGGCCGCGCGCTCGAGAGCAAGACCGCAGATGATGGTGTTGGCTTCCTTCGCATCGCGCGCCCAGTGCACCCTCGCCCCACGCCCTTCGGCTTTGCTGACAAAAGCTTCCAGATACCGATCGAGATGCAACAGGACGTCGTCTTTGATTGCCCGCGCTTCAGTACGCAATTCCTCCCAGTTGCTTAAGCCGGTGGCTGCCGCCAAACGACGCTCGCCGAAGAGCGAGGTTGCATTGCGCAGCGCTCCACGCAACTGCGCGTCATCCAGCGCCGCCCGGGCGTTCTCGTCAAACGTTTCTGAAGTCAGATGATTCATGAAAGTGTCCGACAAACATGCCCGATTATGCTTTAGTTTGTCGCTGACTCCCACAGAAGTCTTCGTCGCACGAAACGACAAGCTGAAGCATATCGGACATCAGCTTGACGCCAACAACTCTGCCAGGTGCATAACCCGCACATTCGATCCTCTACGTGACAGGCGTCCGCCTATTTGCATCAAACAGCTCGCATCTCCGGCGATGACGGCTTGTACTCCGGCACGCTCGATGGCTTCTATTTTTTGATCCAGAATCGCTACCGAGATCTCCGGATATTTGACGGCGAAGGTGCCGCCAAAACCGCAACAGGCGTCGGCGTTTTCGAGTTCGATAAACTCCGCACCGCGCACATGGCGGATCAAAGAACGAGGCTCACTTTTGAGATTTAGATCTCGCAGTCCGTGACAAGCATCATGCCATGTCAATCGACCGGACCAACTTGCGCCAACATCTTCCACCTTTAGTACGTGAATCAAGAAGGAGCTCAGTTCGTGTGTACGAGCAACGACAGCCTGCGCACGCTTCCGCCATTGCGGATCATCAGGAAAGAGTTCAGGAAAATGGTGGACCATCGCTGTGCACGAACCCGAAGGGCTGACGATTGCTTCTGCCTTGCTCTCCTCAAAGTTGCGAATGAAACGCCGGGCCAACTCGCGGGCCTCGGTCCGGTAACCAGTGTTAAAGGCGGGTTGACCGCAGCACGTCTGTCGTTCATCAAATTCAAGCTCACAACCGAGACGTCGCAGAACTTCGACGGTACTCACTCCGACCGAGATCCAGAGTTGGTCAACGAGACAGGTTACGAAAAGAGAAACGCGCATGTTGATTCAGTTCTTGGGCTTTGGTCTTAGGTCTTGGGTCTTGGGTCTTGGGACCACTCAATCCAAGATCAAAGACCTAAAACCCAAGACCTAAGACCTAAGGCCCAAGACCAGTACTAGAGGACCACCACGCCCTTCACATAATCCGCCTGGTGCATATCGTTGACCAGGGCATTTTCTACTGCTTCCAAGGATCCGTACTTGTGTGTGATCAGCGAGGTAACATCGATCTGCTTTTGCTCGATTAGATTCAACGCACGCTTATACACTGAGGGACGGCCATCGCTCTCAAATCCTCCTGACGCCCCAACCGACGTGATGAGCACCGGCTCCCTAAACAATACGTTATTCAGTACGCTCAAATCAGTACCAGCATGACCGTGTCCGTAGAGCAACACCGCGGCCTGTTTCCGAATGAGACCGGGTATCGAAGCCACCGCCGCTCCAGCTCCCGAAGCTTCGATCAAATACTCGACTCCCTTTCCACCACTATGTTCCCGCACTACCTCCACCAGGTCAGACTTGCTGGGGTCGATTGTTTCATTCGCACCGAGGCTCTTCGCCAACCGCCTCTTGAGCTCATTAGGATCGCTGACAATTAATAGACCATCGTATCGTAAAACGGCGCGCAAATATTGCGTGAATAGTAAGCCTGCCGGTCCCGCGCCGCATATCAACACCGTCCTCACACGACGTTCGAGGGAATCGGCATTAATAGCATGACGAGTGGCAGCCCTGCGAACAGCATCGGAAGAGTGGATAACGCAACCCAGTGGCTCAACCAGGGCCGCCGATGAAGACTCCAGCGGTGCGTTGATTTTCACGGCGTTGACGGCGGGTACGGCGATGAAGTCGGCCAAGCCGCCCGGCAGTCCAGTGATGCCATGTTCACGGTAGAATTCGCATTGATGGGAGTCTCCGGTGCGGCAATACTCACAAAGAAGTTCTCGACGTCTGCTGACACAGTTCAGGCCCTGGTCCACCACGACGCGATCGCCTGGCCTTAAGTCACTTACGGCCTTGCCAACCTCTTCTATCGTTCCGCTGATTTCATGACCGAGTATTTGTGGTTGTAAAGCCAACGGTATCGGCAGTCCGCGGTCATTCGTATTGTAGTTTGAATGACCGGCGAAGATATGTGAGTCAGTACCACAGAGTCCTACGGCCGACACGCGCACCAGTACTTCGCGAGGCGAGATCACTGGACGCGGAACGTCGCGCATTTCAATTCGTCCAACATCGCAAAGCACACTCGCGCGCATACTTGAGCCTGCAACCGAAGCCGATCTGCCCTGGTTAGTAATAGTCGATGCGCTCACGGAACCTCACTAGTCTGCCCAACGTTTGTCGTAACCTATACGTCGATATCGCTGGTGTCGAGCCGTCCCGAATTGCGCAATGCGGCGAACCGTTGCATTGTTTCTCGAACACCATCCTCGAGCGAAGTCGATGGCAATGGACCAATCACGCGACGGATGGCCGCATCGTTCATGGACGGCGCAATCGGAATAGGAGGACCGCCATAAGTAATCAACTCGCCCTTCGCCTGTTGATTAATAAGCTGCGCAATCCTAGCAACCGCGACACTTTCGCCGTGAAGGTTAAAGACATACGCACCTGGAGGTACGCCTTCAGCGCAGGCTATAAAAGCCGCCGCAGTGTCAGCTACGTATTGGAAATCTGTCGCACCACCAAAACGAATGTGGAACGGCCGGCCCAACACGGCCGCCTTCATCGCTTTAGTGGGATCACTCGTCAGTCCGGAATCACGGTTGACACCATATACAGTCAGCGGTCTTAGTCCCACACTCGAAAGTCCATGGTCCAGAAAATAGATGCGCGCATTTCCTTCATTGGTCCGTTTGAAAACACCATAGTGCGTAGTCGGCTCACACTCAGCCGTTTCATCCAGGGGACCGCTCTCCTCATCCATTCCGTAGACTGCAGCGGAACTCGCGTAGACTATCCCTTTCACTCCAAGGGTCCGCGCGGCCTCGAACATGTTGATAGTGCCGACAACATTCACGAGCGCGCCGGCTACAGGATCGGCTTTACATGTCGGCACTTGCAGACCGGCGAGGTGGATCACGCGTTGCGCGGCTGACTCTTTCAAGGCGCCAAGCACCGCCGGGCCATCTGTGATGTCGCCCGTGACGAAACGTACGCGCTCGAGATCCGCTGGGTCCATGATGGCGCTGAGTCGTCGCGCATCGTCGCTCCGATCAAAAACCAGCGGGCTGTCTCCGCGTTCAGCGAGAGTTTTGACTATCCACGAGCCAATGCACCCTTGCGCCCCGGTGATGAAATAGGTTTCAGACATCGCAAAACTTTGCAGTCATGTGTTTACTTCAGTCGATAAAACCTGCGGGCGTTATCCGCAAAGATTTGTTGCCGCTCCTGTTCGTCCAACTGCTTCAGAATCTCTTGAAACGCATCAAGCACGCGATCATAGGATGCGGCCAACAAGCAGACAGGGTAGTCGCTGCCAAACATCAATCGCTCCGTGCCGAACAGTTCCAGCGCGCATTCAACAAATGGTCGCAAGTCGTCCGTATGCCAGGTTGAGTGACTTGCCTCCGTCACAAGTCCCGAGAGCTTGCAGGAAACGTTCTTGTAAGCGGCAACCGGCTTCAGTTCGCGAGTCCACTCCTTAATTTCGCCCTGCGCAATGGGTGGCTTCGCCATATGGTCGACGACCAAAGAAAGTTCCGGACAACTCTCCGCCACTGTCCTCACGTGTTTCAAATGGCGTGTGTGGACCAGAAGATCGTAAGAGGCTTCGAAAGCACCGAGCTGCTGCAAGCCTCGCACGACTTCGGGCTGGGAGAGCCAACCGTCCGCAGGCTCACTTTCTACGAGATGCCTCACTCCTTTGAACTTCGGATGTGCGGTCAGTTCGGCCAACTCCTGTTCCACTGTCGGGCTTGCCAGGTCTACCCAACCAACCACTCCGGCAATGAAAGGATAAGCGTCGGCCAAACTCAACAACCAACGCGACTCCACCACACTATTACTCGCCTGGACCAGGACAGTTTTCGCAACACCGTTCCGCTCGAGTAAAGGCTCGAGTGCTGGCGGCAAGTAATCGCGATAGAGGACTTCAACATCGCTGCTCATCCAGGGGTAGTCAAAGCGACCAACCTGCCAGAAATGTTGATGACTGTCGATGATGTCCATGGGGTCTTTGGTCTTTGGTCTTTGGTTTTTGTGCTTTGTGCTTTGTGCTTTGTCAACCAGGGAATTCAAAGAACCAAGTACAAAGAACAAAGTACTAAGTTCAAAGACCAAAGACCAAAACCCCAAGACCTTCAGTTTAGTACTTCGGTTCCCGCGGTTTCTCAGCTCGCTTGGCCTCATTGTTCTGACGTGGCTCGGCGTCGCATTCGAGCGCGAATGTAGTCACAAGCTCAGGAGCTTGTTTTGGCAACCCAATCAAGCGTACGCGATAATCGTCCTGCTCAAATTTTACGGGTTGATTACTTCCGTGCATTTTGGCCGACGTGACCTTGGGGAGTAGATTGGCGATAACGACTGTCTCTCCTGGCCAATAGTGCACGTGAGCGAAGAGCGTATTGCCCGTACGCGTAAAGCCCAGATAGTTTCCACGCCGGGGCTGGCAATTGTCGGAGTGGTAGATAGTGTCGCCGTGTTTACTCATCCAATCTCCAACAGCTGACAGAATCTGAACTGATTCAACCGGAATCGAGCCATCGGGTTTTGGTCCGATGTTCAGCAGATAGTTGCCACCATCGCGCGCACAAGTGATCAGATTGCGAATAACTGTCGCTGGCGATTTCCATCCATTGTCGGCGGCGTGATAACCCCAACTATCGTTCAGTGTCATGCACGATTCCCACGGACGACTCTCTGAAGCCACGATACGCTGTTCCGGCGTGTCAAAGTCTTCGGGAATCTTCGAACGATTGTTGATAATGATGTCTGGCTGCAACTGCCTAACCATCGTGTTCATCTCGACCGATTCCCAACCTTTTGCATCCAACGGCCAGGCGACGTCGTACCAGAGGATATCTATCTTGCCGTAGTTGGTCATCAACTCCTTCACTTGGCCGTGAATGTAATCTACAAACCGGCGTCTCGCCGCTTCGTCTTTCAGGCAGCGTGCTCCATCTGGATGGTGCCAGTCCATCAGCGAATAGTAGAAGCCGAAGCGCAAGCCTTCCGCGCGTGCGGCGTCGACGTATTCCCGGACGAGATCGCGTCCTGGTCCGCGCTTGATTGCGCAATAGTTCGTGAGTTTTGAATCAAAGTTACAGAAGCCCTCATGATGTTTGGTGGTCATCACCATGTACTTCATTCCGGCGCGGCGAGCTAAACTGGCCCAGTCTCGCGCGGCGTTTGGCTTCGGCTTAAACTGGTCGGCGTACGGTTCATACTCTTTAACTGGAATACCTTCGTTTTCCATGACCCATTCATGACGACCAAGTGTGCTGTAGAGACCCCAGTGGATAAACATGCCAAACTTAGCGGCGTGCCACCACTGCATGCGCCGCGCGCGATCGGCACTCGTAGAGGTCGTTGGCGATCCATCATCGGCAGGCCTTGGCTGCTGGGCCAAAGTCAGGTCAATCCCGGTGGAACCTACTGCGACAGCCCCTGCCGTAGCACCCATGAGAGCTAGATACTTTCGCCTGTTCATTTGTGCATGTCTCCCTTATGGAAAAGATTCTGGATTGCTGATTGCCTATTGAAAGATTGCGAATGCCCGAGTCGTTAGCGGTAACGAATACTATTCGCTGCCGCTCTTGCTGTCAAGATTCTTCGGCGAATTGGCGCCACAGATCAACGCTGATAACGCGGATCAGACCAAATATAAAGTTAACAAAACTCCGAACGTTATTATTCTTTTTTGATCTGTGTCATCCGCGTTAATCTGTGGCAACTGCTTTACCTCAGCGCGCTAAAATCTCGAATTCACCCTTCAGTCTGATGTCTTCTGAAGAAGACCCGACCATCACCTGAAACGTGCCCGGTTCAAGGACGAAATGCATGCTCCTATCCCACAGTGCCAGGTCGGGAAAACCTAACGTAAACGTCACGGTCTTCGTTTCCCCCGGCGATAGGTTGACGCGCTCGAAGCCGCGCAGATTCTTTTCGTAGGTAATGACGCTACTGACAACGTCACGTGTATAGAGTTGAACGATTTCAGTGCCCTCTCGCGAACCTGTATTCTGAACATCGACTCTGATTTCTATCTCACCGGATGGGATTTGCCGCAAGGGAGTGATATGTAGATTGCTGTAGGCGAACGTGGTATAGCTCAAGCCGTGACCGAAGAAGTATAGCGCACCATTGACTCGCGTCTTCTCACCCTCCCATTGCGCATTTGGCTTTGTCGGAAAGTTGTAGGGGATCTGTCCGACAGTTTTCGGAAATGTTACTGTCAACTTGCCACCGGGGTTGTAATCTCCAAACAAAACTTCGGCGACGGCAGTCCCACCCTTTGCTCCCGGAAACCATGCTTCTAGAATTCCCGGAACATATTTGTTAATCCAGTTGATACTAAGCGGACGTCCATTGAGCAATACCACTACGACGTGCTTACCGGTCGCATACACCGATTGGACCAACTCCAACTGCCGGCCCGGTAGATCCAGGCTGGTGCGACTCGCACTCTCTCCAACCGTTTTTCCGGAATCACCAAGAACCACGACGGCGATGTCAGAATTTCTTGCTGTCTCAACCGCCTCGTTTATCCCAGCGCGCTCTGCGGGAGTTAACGGCTCCGGCAACACCTCAGTGTCAGGCCAGTGTTCGTTCGTGATTTCACATCCCTTAGCGTAGTTAACCTTAACCTTGTCTCCTAACAGGTTCTTGATTCCCTCAAGAACGGTTACTCCCCTCACTGCCGAGGGACCATAACGGTATTGAGTAAGGGTATCGTCGTCGGCATTTGGACCAATAACCGCGATCGACTTAATCTGTTTACTAAGCGGCAAGACCTTGTTGTCGTTCTTCAGCAGAACAATACTCTCGCGCGCCGCACGCAGAGCAACTTTCTGATGCTCGACAGAGTTAACAATATCCTTTGCGTGAGCTGCGTCGACTATGTAGGGATGATCGAAGATACCCACTTGGAACTTCACTCGCAAAACATCTCGCACCCGATCGTCGAGGGTCTTCATCGAGACTTTTCCTTCTTTTACTAATTCGCGCAAAGGGAGAATGAAATCCTCAGGTGTCGTAAAGTTGGTCTTCACGTTTAGTCCCGCCTGGATGGCCTGTCGCACAGCATCTTTCATATCGCTGGCGACGCCATGCTTGTTGTACAGATACTCGACTGCACCGCTGTCGGAAACAACATAACCTCTGAAACCAAAATCCTTACGCAGGCGCTCAGTCAACCAATATTCGCTGCCCGTGATCGGAATTCCGTCGAAGTCGTTATATGAACTCATCACACCCAGCAGGCCGCCTTCTTTGATTGCCGCTTTAAACGGCGGCAGAAAGATATTCTCAACCTCACGAGGAGACGTTTGGGGATCAGTTCGGGCCTGGCCCTCGCGAGCACCTTTGCCGACACTGTAGATGGCAAAATGTTTTGCCGTAGCAGCTACAGTGTTGTTCTCTTGCAACCCTCTCACCATTTCGACGCCTAGCCGAGACACGAGATATGGATCTTCTCCGTAGACATCTTCGAGGCGGCCCCAGCGTTGATCCCGAGCGACATCCAGAGTCGGTGCGTAGATATTTGTATAACCAAGCGCGCGGCCCTCGCTGCCGGTGATGCGTCCCATCTCGCGCACCAATTCCTTGTCCCACGTGTGTCCCATGCCCAACTGAGAGGGAAAACTGGTGGCGACGGGAACGGCAACACCTCGTAAGCCTTCATTAGTAAAGTCGACGGGAATTCCGAGTCGAGTCTGCTCGATAAAAAACCGCTGGGCTTCGTTCATGGCCCACACATGCTTCTCGAGATCCCTGGCGTAGATGCTCTTTGCACCGGGGCCCCATCCATTCAAATGCTCATCGATATTGGCAATGCCGTCTTTCCAAATCTCTTTCTTCCATTCCATCGTAGGCAATTCATCTTTTAAGACCCGGTTGTAACCGTAGAGAGTGGCGGTCTGACATGTCTTTTCTTCGATAGTCATCTGGGAAATCAGGTCGCTGATGCGAGTCTCAATGTCTATCTTCGGATTCTCGTAAATATCCATCCGGCCGTTTTTGTTTAAGTCGATCCAGCCGGTGTGATAAATATCTTTCCGTGCTGTGGGCTCTTGCGCCGGCACGGCAAGAAAGAAATTAAAGACGATTGCCGGCAGTACGAAGAAAACAATCAGGAGTGTTCTTATCATGCGCTGTTAATCAGAGCTTTCTATGATTCATCGGAAAGCGAGGCTTTAGTCAGTTCGCCGTCCACCAGACGCCAAATCCCTGACGAGTTGGCGTTCCTCAGTTCATTGGGTAATACAGCTTCGGGCGCGTCTTGATAACAAACCGGACGCACGAAACGGAACACGGCCCGCGTGCCTACTGACGTCGACCGCCCATCAGAAGTCGCAGGGAAGGGACCGCCGTGCACCATCGCATGACAGACTTCCACTCCCGTGGGAAACCATTAAAGACGATCCGCCCCGCCTTGTTTTCAAGAACCTGTTTCAATTGATTCGCTGATTCCGACTCCGCAGGGGTAGCATGAATCGTGACGGTTAACTGGCCTTCAAGCGCCTGCGCTATCTCGAGCAGTTGTCTCGGATCTGCATAAGTGACCAACAACGTTGCTGGACCAAATACCTCCTGACTCAAACCAGGATCCGCCAGGAAGGAATTCGCGTCAGTTTGAAATAAGCCCGCTCTGGCGTTGCAGCTTGAAGGCGCATCGTCGTGCTGAACAAGTGTTTCGACTGAGGCATTGTGCGTAAGCGCTGAAGTGCCTTCACGGTAAGCGGTGCCGATCCGACTCGTGAGCATAGTGAATTCTGCTGTGCTTGCCATCATCGCTTTTAGTCGTCCAATAAATCCTGTTGAACCTGTTCCCTCAGGAATGAAAACAAGACCAGGATTGGTGCAAAACTGACCCGCGCCGAGAGTGACTGAGGCATGTAGCCCCGCAGCAATCTGTTGCTCTGCCACCTCCAAAGCGCCGGGCAAAATAAAGACCGGATTCACACTGCTCATCTCAGCATAAAAAGGGATCGGCTCCGGCCGCGTTGCGGCGGCATTCATGAGGGCCAGCCCGCCAGACCGCGAGCCTGTAAATCCTCCGGCCTTAATTTGTGGATGGCGGACCAGTTGCATTCCGATCTCCTCGCCTCGTCCAAACAGCAGCGAGAAGACACCCTCAGGAAGATCAAGCGCGCGGACGGCAGCGCCAATGGCCAGTCCAACCAACTCAGCGGTGCCGGGATGCGCTCGGTGTGCTTTGACCACCACAGGATTTCCCGATGCCAACGCGGAAGCGGTGTCGCCCCCGGCAACTGAAAAAGCCAAAGGGAAATTACTGGCGCAAAATACCACTACTGGCCCAACGGGAAGGAGCATGGATCTAACGTCGGGCTTGGGCAACGGCTGACGCGTTGGATCGGCGCGATCAATTCTCGCATCAACCCACGACCCTTCTTCCACCAACTGAGCAAAGAGACGAAGCTGCTGGCAAGTGCGCGCAGTTTCACCACGAATGCGAGCTGCAGGTAAAGCCGTTTCTTCAGTAGCGCGGGCCCCTAGTGCGTCACCCAAACTCTCGATGTTCTCGGCGATCTTGCGGAGAAAGGCAGACTTCACTTTTGGAGTTGAGCGCCGGTAACTTTCAAACGCGCTGCCTGCCAACTGCACAGCCTGATCCACTTCAGTTGCGCTGGCCACGTGGTACTCAGGCGCGAGTTCTAGGCCGCTTGCCGGATTGACCGCGCGAAATACGTCGACGTTTGCATGGCTCCGTCTGAAACCTATGATCGATCTGCCAGTTAACTCGGGCATATTGTCCCTTTGAGCTTTGTACTTTGTGCTTTGCATTTCCTGTCTAATTGACTGGGGATTTAAAAGTCGGCTAGGAGTCCGTAGGAAAAACTGACTGGGCCAACCTGTTTATAACAAAGAGACGTGGGTTTCACCCCGCTTCGGGGTGGCATGTCTATAGCTCGCGGGTCCGAGAACCTCCGGCGCGGTTCGGAGGGGCGGAGCTCAACTGGCAAGTATCCATCTAGTTTCATTCCGCCCCTCCGAACCGCGCATGGTACTTCTTAGGTTCCGATCTATAAACATCCCACTCCTACAGAGTGAAAAACCGTAGCG
>WNFR01001138.1_pt1 | contig 28342 bp, 33 predicted proteins | sample 5400221 | NCBI WGS metagenome assembly WNFR01 (sample SAMN13153357, study PRJNA577476) | soil metagenome | isolation source: 40 cm soil under Madrone tree | place: USA:California | collected 2016-06-14
TTCCGATCGCCATCGTGCGGCCCTCAATCGTGGAAAGCTCGATGCGCTCTCCCTTCATGGGTTGGAATGAAGGCATCAACACATCGGGACCGCTGTCTTATTTGCTGGGCACCAATTTCCGGCAGCTTCCCACCAACGAACGCAAATGCCTGGACGTGATCCCGGTGGACATGGTTTGCCGGGGCATGACGCTGATCGCCGCTGCCGTTATCTGCCGGCGCAATGCGCGCATGTACCAGCTTGCGACCTCCGCGATCAACCCCGTCAATATGGGGCGCAGCATCGAGCTTACCGGGCTGGCGCACCGCAAGCATTACCGCACGCAGCAGGGAATCGAGCACTGGCTCAAGGTGAAATTCGAGACCATTCCGGTTTCCAAGCAACGATACGAGCGATTGTCCATTCCCATGCAGAAGGCCGTCGTGTCTCGCATCAATCGCGCCGCCGTGAGGCTCAGCATGAAGAAAGCGCCGCTGGCCAGGCAGGAGCGGGACTTGCTACGCGCCGAAAAACTCATCGAGTTATACGAGCCGTTCATCCTGCACAACGAGCACGTTTTCGAGTGCGAGAATACACGCTTGCTATCAGCCGCACTTTCTTCTGAGGAACGCGCGCTCTTCGCGTTTGATCCGGAATCTATCGACTGGTGGGACTACTGGATCAACATTCATATTCCGGCGCTGCGCCGTTGGTGCTATCCACTGATGGAAGGGCGTCCCCTGGAGGCGCGCGCGCCTCGCGAACTCGATTGGTCTCCTCAGCCAGCATGCGCAACCGTCGCTCCCAACTCTGGAACACCGTCTGACCCTTTATGGCGATCTTCGTAACCGGCTCGACCGGCTATCTCGGCAGCTATCTGGTCGCCGGGCTGCTGCGGAATTATCAGGACTCGCTGAATTTGTTGGTGCGGGCGAACACCGAACAAGAGGCGCACGAGCGTCTGTGGCAATCTTTGCAGCTTCATTTCGACTTCCCGGAATTCTTTGACCACGTCAATTCGCGCGTGCGCGTCTTCCGGGGTGACCTGACTTCCGAGCGCTTCGGGCTGTCTGACGCCGATTATGGCGTGTTGGTTGAAACGACGAACTCTATCATCCACTGCGCCGCCTCGTTGAACCGCAAATCCGAAAAGCAGTGCCTCAACGTGAATCTGCGCGGTTCGCTGGAGGTAATTCAATTGGCGCGCCGCGCGCAGAACCGCAACGGGCTGCGGCGTTACTCGCACGTGTCCACCGTGGCCGTTGCCGGCCAGCGCCGCAACGAAGTGGTGACCGAGGATGCGTCCATCGACTGGGCGCGCTCGGACTATGATCCTTACGCGCGCACCAAGAAATTTTGCGAGCATATGGTCGCGCAGCTTCTGTCCGATGTGCCGCGTACGATTTTTCGCCCGGCTATCGTCATGGGCGACAGCCGGCGGGCGGAGACCTCGCAGTTCGATATGGTGCAGGCTTTCGATCTGCTCGCGCGCTTGCCTGTTCTTCCCCTGCGTCCTCACGATAAAATCGATATTGTACCGGCGGATTACGTCGGCAAAGCGATCGTGACTATTCATCAGAAGGAACAGGCCGCTCACGGCATCTATCATCTTTCCGCGGGCACAGGCTCGCAGACATACAAAGAGCTGACCGACAGCCTGGCGGAAGCTGGCGGCTGGCGACGGCCCACCTACGTGCCTTCGTTGGGGCGGCCGTTTTCCGCCACGGTAAACTGGCTGGCCAATCGAGGAGGGGCAGTCGGCTATGCCGCGTCATTGATGAAAGTATTTTGGCCCTATCTCGATTGGAATACGGTCTTCGACAACTCACGCGTGGTCGCGGAGCTAGGTGAATCGCCTGCCAAATTTTCAAGCTATGCGTATCCTCTGCTCGAGTTCAGCCGCGAAAACAAGTTTCGCTATCCGGCAAAGCCGTGGCCTTCTTCCGTAAGCGCCCCATCAAAAACAGTCGTTGGGAGCGCGCGCGTATGACCGATTTTCTCCTCGTCGCCTGGGTGAGCGCGCTGATTGAAATCCGGCGCATCGGCTGGATGTTCGGACTGGGCCACCGCTGGGAGCCGGGCGAAAAGCTCCGCCTACTGTTCGCGGGATACAACGGCACGCGCAATACCGGCTCGGATGTCCGCGTGCAGGAAATGCTGCGCCAGGTGCGCCATGTTCTCGGAGCCGGCAACGTCGACTTCAGCGTGATGACCCAGGACTTTAATCGTAGCCGCGGCTATTTTGACGGTACGCGTCAGGTCTATCTTCCTGATGTCTTTCCGCCATTTCTGTTCCGCGAAGTGCGGCAGAATCACGGCGTCATCGCGTGCGAAGGCTCGATGTTCAAGAGCAAATTCGCCAATGCGCTTACGACCATGATGATCGGCTCGCTCGGCCTGGCTTCCGCGGAAAACAAATTGTCGGTCGGGTACGGCGGGGAAGCCGGGCACATGGATGCGCTGATCGCCGATATGTGCGCTCGCTACGTGCACGATTCGCTGGTCATCACGCGCAACGTGGAGTCGCAAGATTTGCTGCGCAAGCTCGGTATTTCCACCGAGCTTGGCACCGACACCGCCTGGACGTTTGAGCCGCATCCTCCGGAGTACGCGCGCAAGACACTCCGTGAAGCCGGCTGGGACGAAAAAACTCCCATCCTCGTGCTGTGCCCCATCCACCCTTTCGTGTGGCCGGTGAAAGCGTCCATTGCGAAATACATTGCGCGCGTTACCACCGGTGCCTACAAGGACAGCCAATACCGCACCGTTTATTTTCACCAGTCAGGCGCCGAGGTAGACGCAAAATACCGCCACTACATCTCCGCCTTTGGCAAAGCCGCCGCTGCCTTTCGCGAACGCCATCGCGTCTTCCCGATTCTTGTCGCCATGGAGCGGCTCGATGCGCACGCTTGCCGATCGATGCTGGAGTTTCTGCCCGGAACGCCGGTGTTCACTTCCGACGATTACGACATGTTTCAGCTAGTTTCGATCCTCCGCGCGGCGTCGTATATGGTTTCATCGCGGTATCACGGCATCGTCACCTGCATGCCTAGCTTGGTTGCTTCGGCCGGCGTCACCATGGACGAGCGCATCCGCAACCTCATGCGTGAGCGCGGCCACGAGCATCTTTTCCTGACCGTTGACGACGCCGAACTGGAGCCCAAGCTTCTGCAAATCATGGAGGCTTTGGTGCGCGAAGCGGACTCCGTGCGCGAAGGCATCGGCCGCACCGTCGTCCGCAATCTGAAGGTCATGGCGCGCATGGGCGCCATTCTCGAAGACGCGGTCCGCCGCACGTATCCGCAGTTTCCGCTGCGCTCCGGAGTGCGTTCCTGGGAGGAGTATCTGCCGCCGCTGAGCAAGACATTGCTTGGTTTGGCGGAGCGCTACGACACCAGCACTGCGGAGGAGCATTCCATCGCGGGGTCTCTATCACGATGAATACGCCGGCTTTCTCGCACGCGCCTGTCGCTTCCCGCCTCTGAGGCTCATGCCAAACTTTCTCGAAAATATCTTTTCCCAACTCCAGCGCAGCCCCGGCCGCGTCGTCCTGCGCGAAATTCACGGTGAGCAATTTGTCAGCGCCACGGGAAGGGAACTGCTCGATCAGGTGCGCCAGGTGCGTGCCTACTTGCGTAACGCTGGACTCCGTGCCGGCGACCGTTGCGCTCTTCTCGCTCCCAACTCCATTCGCTGGGCTGCCTTTGATTTGGCTTTGATGGCGGAAGGACTGATCGTGGTCCCGCTGTATGCCCGGCAGTCGCCTGCGGAACTTGCCGCGATGATGCGAGATTCCGAGCCGAAGCTGCTTTTTGTCAGCGACAGGGCGCTCGGCGAGCTTGCGACGCAGGCATGGAGCAGCGACGCCTCCAGCGCACCCCGTCGCGTGTTATTCGATGAGGTCTTACAGCAGCAGCCCGTGCTCGCTCAAGCGATTTCGGACACTCCCAATCCGCGCGCGGATGCTGACCTCGTCACCATCATCTACACCTCCGGCACTTCGGGCGAACCTAAGGGTGTTTGCCTCGCTACCGGCAACTTGACCCACATGCTTTCCTGCACCACAGAGCGCCTCGACCAGCTCATGGGCCAAAACCGCGAGCCCGATCGCGTCTTCCATTACGCGCCCTTTAATTTCGCCGCCTCTTGGGTTCTCTTGCTGTCCTGCCTGTCGCGCGAGAGCGTTCTGACGCTTTCCACCGATCTCACGAAACTCCCCGACGAGATTCGCCTCTCCGCGCCGCACTATTTTCTGAACGTGCCGACGCTTCTAGAGCGCGTGCGCCGCGGCGTTGAGGATGCTCTCTCCAAGCGGGCCGCTCCAATCCGCTCTCTTTTTGCGAAGGCCCGCGAAGCATGGCAGCGCCAGAATTCCGGTCGCGCTCGCGCGTTCGACCCGCTTTGGCTGGCGCTCGGCCGCAAACTTATTTTCAGCAAGATCAAAGAGCGTTTCGGCCCGCATCTTCGCGCTCTCATCTGTGGCTCGGCTCCGCTTGCGCCCGAAACGCAGCAATTTTTCCTGATGCTCGGCATCCCGGTCTTGCAGGCATATGGCCTCACGGAGACCACGGCTATCTGCACGCTGGACGATCCGCGCGTTCCGGTCGAGCCTGGATACGTAGGCCAGGCAATTCGCGGCATCGAAATGAAAATCGCCGACAATGAAGAAGTCGTCGTCCGCGGTCCGCATATTTTCGCCGGTTACTGGAATCGCCCCGGAGAGACTGCGCGCGTCCTACGCGACGGCTGGTTTCATACCGGCGATCAGGGCGAAGTGAGCGAGCGGGGAAATTGGCGCATCATCGGCCGCATCAAGAATTTGATCATCCTCAACTCCGGCCACAACGTTGCTCCTGAACCCATCGAGGACAAAATCGCGCAGCAGCTTCCGGCTGCGCAGCACGTGGTCATTGTTGGCAACGGTCGCGGCTATCTGTGCGCGCTGATCGCTGGTGCCGTCGAGCCGCAGGCCGTGCAGTCCGCCCTCGACGCCGTCAATCCCGACCTTCCTCACTATCGCCAAGTCCGCAATTTTGCCGTCGTTCGCGAAGCCCTCACCCCCGAAAACGGCCTGCTCACTGTCAACGGCAAGCTCCGCCGGGACGCCATCAACGCGCGCTTCGCCTCCGAAATCAACTCCATGTACGATAGAAAGCCGTCATGAGACATTTCGCCGGCAAAACACTGCGCTGGGACTGGCGCGACGGTATCGTCGAGCTCACGCTGGACCATGCGCCTGCGAATGAAATCGGCACCGAAACTCTGGCCGACCTGGAAAAATTTGCCGCCGCGATTCCAGAGCTCGCGCCGGAGACTGCCGCCTGCATCATCTCCAGCGCCCGCAAGCAGGGCTTTTCCGCGGGCGCCGACCTGCGCGAACTCTATCGCGGCGCCGAACCGCTCTCCGAAAAGGAACGCCTCGCAGGTGTTTGCCGATTTCTTGAAAGCATCCACGCCGTGCTGAACGCCATCGATGCCGCTCCGTTCGTCACCATCGCTGCCGTCCACGGCGTCTGCTTCGGTGGTGGATTCGAGCTGGCGCTCGCCTGCGACATCATCATCGCCGACAAAATGGCGCGCTTCGCGTTCCCCGAGCTGCGCTTGGGCCTGATCCCCGGCTTCGGCGGCATCCCGCGCCTCAAGCGCGACCTCGGCAACGCCTTCGTGCGCGATCTGCTTCTCACCGGCCGCAGCGTAAACGCCGCGCGCGCGCAAGGCGTCGGCCTGGTAGCGCAACTCGCCGCGGAAGGCGAAGCCCTGAAGATCGCCCGCTCCACCGCCGCGCAAATCGCCAAGTTCGACGGCGTCACCCGCGCCGCCGCTAAAAAATTCATCAAGCCCATTCCGCACGACGAGCTTCGCCGCGAAATCGACCTCTTCTGCGAACTCTTCACCCGCCCCGCAGTGATGGCCGCGCTAAAAAAATTCGTAGAGTCCACCGACGCCATGCCGTATCTTCCTTAGAGGCGCAGCAGATGACAGTGCGTGGGAAGCGGGCTCCAACTTGGAAGATTCATCCTGGTGAGATTCTTCGCCGGGAATTCCTGAAACCGATGGCAATGTCTGTCAGCGAGCTTGCTCGCGCAATTCATGTCCCCGCCCCCCGCATCAACGACATTGTTCTGAAGCGGCACGGCATCACAGCGGATACCGCCGTTAGACTGGGTCGTTTCTTCGACACGACCGAAGAGTTTTGGATGAATTTGCAATTGCAATACGAAGTGCGGGCCGCCCGCCAGCGCCTACGTGGTACTATCCGTAAAATTCAACCGCGTCGCGCAAAACAAGCCGCGTAATCTCCAGCTATGCCAATCGTCAGCCTCGACCACGTACAAATTGCCATCCCCATCGCCAGTGAAGACCGCGCTCGCGCCTTCTATTCCGGCGTCCTCGGCTTTACCGAGATCGCCAAGCCTACGCAAATGGCTGAGCGCAAAAGCATCTGGTTTGTGGCCGGCGCCGTAAATCTTCACCTCGGCATCGAGCCCGATTTCACCCCCGCGAAGCGCGCCCATCCCGCATTCGTGGTCGAAGGACTCGACGCAATCCTCGCCGCTTGCGATCGAGCCGGCATCTCCAGCAAGCCGGATACCTCCTTCAATGGCTTTCGCCGCGTTCACGTCTTCGATCCCTTCGGCAATCGCCTCGAACTAATGGAACGCGCGAACCCGTAACTCGCTCTCCAGCTCTCCTTGGCGCGAGGATGTCCCGAGCAGGGCCGAGGGACCTACTTTTGCTTCTCCCCACTCCAAAGAAAGACCTAGCCGTTCGGCGGATGTAGACGCCCCCGCACCTGCGGCATCTTGTTCATGGAGGCACCAAATGTCAGCCGAACTCATTGAACTTTCCAACGCCCTGGCGCAAGCCACCGAGCGCGCCGCGGCAAACGTCGTCGCCGTTCACGCCGAAGCCCGCGGCTCGGCAAGCGGCGTAGTCTGGCGTTCCGGCATCATCGTCACCGCCGAACACGCGCTGCGCCGCGATGAAGAAATTCATGCGACCTTACCCGATGGCCGCGTAGTGCCCGCAACTCTCGCCGGCCGCGATCCGTCAACGGATCTCGCCGTCCTGAAATGCGCGGAGGCAGCCGCAGCTGTCCCTAGTCTTGGTGACGCGACCGCACTGAAACCTGGCAACCTCACGCTAGTCGTAGGCCGCACGCGCGCCAGCGGACCCGTGGCTGCCCTCGGTGTAGTCAGCCTCGTCGCGCCCGAGCGCCGCACCTGGACCGGCGCCGCCCTGGCACCCTACATCCGACTCGATGTCGGCCTGCAGCCCACCGCCGTCGGCGGAGCCGTAGTGGACTCGCAAGGCCGGACCGTCGGCATCGCCACGCCGCGTTTTGCGCGCTTCGGCGCAATCGCCATCCCTGCGCCCGTCGTCGACCGCGTAGTCGACACCTTGCTGAAAAAAGGCCATATCCCGCAAGGCTATCTCGGCGTGGGCCTGCAGCCCGTGCGCTTGCCCGATGCGCTTCGCCAATCGCTGCAGCGCAGCGAAAAAACGGCAGCCATCGTCCTCGAAGTCGAGCCGGAAAGCCCCGCGCACAAGGCTGGCATCGTCATCGGGGATATCCTGATTGCGCTCGCTGGGCACCCGATCGCGCGCCTCGAAGATGTTCACGCGCAGCTCCACGGTGAAGCCATCGGCAAGCCGCTTGCGCTAAAGTTTATACGCGGTGGAGCGACACAAGAAGTGAACATCGTTGTCGGCGAACGTACGCGCGGAGGCGAATGAGATGGTTATGCATGGTTTCGGGGAAATCGCCGAGCAACTGCGCCGCTCCACCGTACTCGTCTTGCCCGGCGAGCGCGGCAACGGCTCCGGCGTAATCTGGTCCGCCGACGGCGTCATCGTCACCAATGCCCACGTCGTACGCGGCTCGCAGATGCGCGTGCAACTCTGGGACGGCCGCGAGTTCGATGCCGCTCTCGTGTCCCGCGATACTGGCCGCGACCTCGCCGAGCTTCGCATCAGCGCCGCAAATCTTCCCACCGCGTCCGTTGCCGATTCGTCGCAAGTTCGCCCCGGTGAACTCGCCATCGCCATCGGCAACCCGCTCGGCTTCGTAGGCGCGCTCACCACCGGAGTCGTCCACGCAGTCGGCCCGCTTCGGCGCTTCGGCTCTCAACCGTGGGTGCAAGCCGACGTCCGCCTCGCCCCGGGAAATTCCGGCGGCCCGCTGGCCGATGCCCGCGGCCGCGTCATCGGCATCAACACCATGGTCGCCGGGCGCCTCGCACTCGCCGTGCCCAGCAACGCCGTCACCAATTTTCTCGCTGCTGACCCGATCGACGCCTGGCTCGGTGTGACCGTTGCGCCCGTGCGAGTCCCGCGCCCCGGCAGCCGCGCCAAATCCTTCGGTCTCGTCTTGCTGGAAGTAGAACCAGACAGCCCCGCCGCAAACGCATCTCTCATGCCCGGCGACATTCTGCTCGGCACCGATGAAAAATCATTTGCGTCCGTCGACGATCTCGCCAGCTCTCTGCAGGGGTCCGGCCCGCGCCTGATGCGCCTCGCGTTTTTGCGTGGAAATTACGAGCGCTTTCGCCGCGTCACCGTCCAGCTCGGCGGCCAGCGCATCCCCAGGAGCGCCGCCGCCGCGTGATTCGCGTCTTCCTCATCGCCGCTTCGCCGCTCTCTCGCGCCGCGCTGCAAAGTCGGCTCAAGGCACAAAGCGTGAAGCTTGTCGGCACCGCCGCCGCTATAGATGGGTTGGGCGGCGAATTCTCCGACGCGCGGCCGGATGTGCTCTTGGTCGATGCGACTGGAGAATCGCCCGAGGCGATTATCGAAGCGCTCGCGGATTCCGACCTCGCAGCGGAAATCCCCATCGTCGTGCTCACCGAGGCCGCTTCTACCGCGGCGTCAGGGCAAGCATTGCAGGCCGGGATTCGCGCCGTGCTTCCTAGCGATATCTCCACTGATCAGCTCGTCGCCGCTCTGCAGGCCGCCGCCGCTGGTCTCGTCGTTCTGCATCCCACTGAAGTTCCCGCAGCCTTCCCGGCGGGCGCGCCCGCATCGCAGCCCCTCGCCGAACTCTCCGAGCCGTTAACCCGTCGCGAGCGCGAAGTCCTGCAAATGCTAGCTGCCGGTCTGGCCAACAAGGAAATCGCCGCCCGCCTCAACATCTCCGACCACACCGCCAAATTCCACGTAGCCGCCATCCTCGGCAAACTCGGCGCCGCCACCCGCACCGAAGCCGTGGCCCTCGGCATCCGCCGCGGCCTCGTCCTCCTCTAATCTCGCCGCTCTTTCCTCCTCGTAGGTGCGCAAACGGGACAATTCGAAATCCGTACAACTTTTTCGCGTCGGAAAACGTCAGACTTTCGTTGCTACATCGACACGGGAGACGAGAACACGGCGCATGTAAAGACACCTTGTAAGCCAAGTCCCCGAGCAGGTTCGCTGGAAGAGCACGATTTGGTACTGCCACGACCCAAGTACCAAATGTTTGGTGCTCCTAGCCCATTGAGGGACCTCGGGGCGCCCCTTACTTTTCGATGCGCTTCTGGATTAGACGCGAATGGTTTCCATCATTGCTTTGTTGTTTGCTCTCCCTGCGTTGGGCCAAGGCTGCCCGCATGAAGGCCCCGACCATCGAATGTTCGGTCGTGTGGGCTGCCAGCTTCAACGGAAGATGACCATTGAACGCGCCCGTCCGCCACACACGATTTGGTCTTTTCACCTCTTAAAGCTCTCAGTGAAAATTGATCCCAGGCATCCTCACCTGTTGGTGGAATGGCCCGCGCGATCGCAAAGACTATGGCGGTTTCGCGTCGGCTACCGTTGGGATGCCAACGCCCAAGCCTATATCTTCCCCGCGCTCGCCCTAAAGAAGGTCGACGCGCCTATGCTGGAATATCAGAGAAACTCTCAGCGGCGCATCACGCCGAAACCGTCCGTCCCAACATCTCCACCCGCACCGCCAGACTCCACGTAGCCGCTCCATCCTCGGCAAGCTTTTCCGTCGCCCTGAATTTTCATTCTTGTCCCGATGGTGATAAATTGACCTATCCATGCGCACCATCGATCAAACCACGCAGGAAGTGCTGAACCTGGCCTCCAAACATTTTCAGGTCCCCGCCGGTTCCCTTGCGCCCGATGACGATTTCTTCAAGAAGCTCGGCATCGATAGCCTGCAAGCCCTCGAACTCCTCAGCCGCCTCGAAAATCACTTCGGCATCGAGCTACCCGACTACGAAGTCCAGGGCGTAAGTGATTTCCGCACCCTAGCCTCCCGCATCCAATCCCGCCTGTAATGCTCGATCTCTCGAAGTATCAATCTATCGGCGCCGCGCTGAAGGACGCGCTCGACCAATTCGCTCCCGAGGTGTGCCTCATCGAATCCGATCGCGATCGCGAGAAGGAACGGCTGACTTATCGTGAATTCAGATCGCGCGCTCATCCCTTAGCGAAGGCTCTGCAAGATGCAGGATTTGGAGCGAACGACCCCGCCGCAATAATCATGACCAATCAGTCGAAGTGGCTGATTTCCGCCTACGCGATCTTCTACAGCGGCGGCGTCCTGGTTCCGCTCGACTACAAACTCACGCCCGAAGAACAGTGGCAATTACTCAAGCACTCGAGCGCCGCTGTTCTCGTCACCGAATATCCCATCTGGCGACAACTCGCCGCCTCCCCATTGCGCGAGTCCGCCACAAATCTCGAGACGATCCTGGTCACTGAAGCACCTCCAAACGTCGATCTTTCCGGAGCGCAGCGCTGGGAAGAATTTCGCAGCACCAGTGAACCCGCCTTCATCCCTCGCCAGCGCAGCGATGTCGCTACCATCGTCTATTCGTCCGGCACCGGCGGCCGCCCCAAAGGCTGCATGATGACCCACGAGAACTATCTCGAGCAGTGCATCGCCCTCACTTCGATCTATCCCTTTGCTCCCGGATTTCGCTACCTCAGCATTCTCCCGACCAACCACGCGATCGACTTCATGGTCGGCTTCTTCGGCCCCTTCGTCTGTGGCGCCGCTGTCGTGCATCTCCGCACCCTGCGACCCGAATATGTCCGCGAAGCCTTCCCCAAATACAAAATCACCTACGTCAGCCTCGTCCCGCTCGTTTTGAAAAATTTGCAAAAAGGTCTACAGGCACGTTTCGACGCTTTGCCGTCAGGCAAACGAAGAATTTTCAACGCGCTCGTCGCCGTCAACAAAACGTTCACGAAAAACCAGCCCCGCCTCGCGTTAAGCCGCCGTCTCCTCCCGCAAGTCCATGAAGCCTTCGGCGGCGAACTCCGCGCCATCGTCGTCGGCGGCGCCTTCACCGAGCCGCAAACGCTGCAATTCTTCTACGATCTCGGCATCCCCGTCGCGAACGGCTACGGCCTCACGGAAGCCGGCACTGCCATCACCGTCAACGATCTAAAGCCTTTCCGTGCCGACACCGTTGGCAAACCTCTTCCCGGCATGGAAGTCCGGATCGTCAATCCTGATGCGGATGGCATCGGCGAAGTCTCCGTGCGCAGCAAAACCGTAATGTCCGGTTACCTCAACGAGCCCGAACTCACCGCGGAAACCATCGTCGATGGCTGGCTAATGACCGGCGACCTCGGCCGCTTCGACGCCAAGGGCCATCTGCAACTCTTCGGCCGCAAGAAAAACATGATCGTCACCGAAGAAGGCAAAAACATCTATCCCGAAGACATCGAAGCTGCCTTCGAAAGCCTCCCCGTAAAAGAATTCTGCATATTCGCGGCCAATTACATCTGGCCGCAGCGCTCCATGGTAGGCGAGCAATTGCTTCTCGTCCTGCATCTAGAGCAAGGCCAGACCCTAACCGACGAACTTCGCAGCGACATCTCCGCGCGCAACAGCCGCCTGTTAAACTACAAGCGCGTGCACGGGGTCGTCCTCTTCAACGAAGACTTCCCCCGGACGGCGTCACTCAAGATTAAGCGCAATATCCTGGCCGAACGCCTGGCGCAGCTAGATCGCGCCTCAGCGATTCTGCCTTTGTAGATCTGCCGTTGGGGGCCATGGTGTGGTGTTGTAGGGGCGCGCTTTAGCGCGTCCCAGCGGCTTCAGCCGCTAAGCGTTCTACCTGGAGTTGGTCCAGAATTGTAACGCCAGCATCTTGCTGGCGGAAAACTTGCAAAATGGGCACCAGCCCTGAAGCTACTCAAGCAAATCGTGAGCGGCGGGAGGCCGCTCCATCGTGAGAGAAACGTTCTTCGCCATCGTCAATCCCGCCGCAGGCGGCGGCCGCTCAGCAAAGCTCGCGGGCCCTGCCATCGCGCGTCTGCGCGAAAGGGGTTTGCACGTCGATGTCATCGCCTCGACCGGTCCCGGCCATGCCGCCGATCTCGCCCGCGAAGCATACGCTCAAGGCTACCGCCGCTTCATCGCCGTCGGAGGCGACGGCACCGCTCACGAAATTCTCAATGGCATCTACACTCACGCCGGAACAAAGGCGCGCGTCTCGCTCGGGTTTCTTCCGCTCGGCACCGGCAATTCCTTTCTCCGCGATTTCACGCAAGACGGCGCCGAAGCCGCACTGCAAGCCTTGCTCGAAAATCGCAAGCGCCCCGTCGATCTCCTTCGCCTGACGCACTCCACCGGCGAAATCTACGCCTTCAATCTGCTTAGCATCGGATTTACCGCGGATGTCGCTGTGTTAACGAATGGCCACTTCAAAGCGCTGGGCCCCTTCGGCTATCTTCTCGGCGTTTTTGTTCGTGTAGCGCAACTTCGCCGCCGTGCCTTCGCGCTTCGCTGCGACGACGACAAAAATTGGGACGAGCGCCGCTGCCTCTTTCTCACCTTTAACAACAGCAAGTACACCGGCGGCACCATGCTCATCGCTCCGCAATCCGATCCCACCGACGGCCTCATCGAATTCGTCCGCTGGGGCCCGATCGGCCGGCTAGGTCTCTTGCGCATGCTGCCAAAACTTTACGATGGCACGCACATCCGTCATCCACTGGCCTCGCGTCGCGCGGTCCGCTGTGTCGAATTCAACTTGCCCGCTCCGATCGACGTAATGATCGACGGCGAAATCGCCACGCTCGCGATCCGCTCGCTCGACATCATTCCCGGCGCCGTGGACGTGCACATATGAAGCGCGCCCTCCTGGCGCTGCGCAGCGCTGTACTCTGGATCCTCAGCTTCCTGCATTTCTTCGTTGCCGCGCCCGCCCTTGTCTTTCTTAATATTTTTCTGGATATGCGCAAGCACGACTGGCTTCAGCGGGCCTTCTGCCGCCGCATCGCTTTTCTTTCCGGCGCTCGCGTCCAGGTTTGCCGCTCCCCCGGCTTCGATCCCCACCGCACCTCTTTCTTCATGGTCAATCACGTAAATCTCTTCGATCCCTTCATCCTTTACTGCGCGATTCCGCAACTCGTGCGCGGCTGGGAGCTCGAATCCCATTTCAAGATTCCCGCCTACGGTTGGCTCATGAAGCGCTTCGGCAATGTCCCCGTGCCAGACGTTCGCCGCCCCTCCGATCTGAAGCGCATGTGGCGCCTGACGCAAGACGCCGTCGATCGCGGCACCAGCCTCATCATTTTTCCCGAGGCCAAGCGCACCCGCGACGGACACATCAACAAATTTCAAGATGGCGGCTTCCGCCTTGCGCAGCAACTCGGCGTCCCCATCGTCCCCGTCAGCCTCGTCGGCTCCTTCCAGCATCACCGCACCGGCCACTGGATGCTCCGGCCCGCGACCGTCACGGTCTACCTCCATGACACCATCGACACCAAGGACCTCACCAAGGAAGATGTGCCCGCGCTACGCGACCGCGTCCGCAAAATAATCTCCACCCCCGTCGAGGCTTCGCTCGAAAACGTGAGGGACACTAACTTGCGTCCAGGGGATTGAAGATTTGGAGGCGGAATTTCTGCGCGGCGATGCACAATTGCCTATCCGATGAGGAGAATTCAACGTGTTCGTCGTATTTGCCAGGCCCCGCCCCTAATCTTGCTGCGTCTCGCAGCCAGAGTGCTGAAGCCAACTGGACGGCATCTGTACCACGTAAGGGGTGCGCTTTTACAATCGTTCGCACAAACCCTAGAACGCCCACGGCGAGCTCGACAGGATTCAGCTCGAATGTCCAATCTACATCGAAGCGATCATGCAGTTCATTTGCCTCATTCGTGGAGAGGAATTTCTCGCGTTCCCGTCGCGCGATGATTGCGTGAATTTCCGCATATGTGAGCGCAGAAGTGAAAATTGTCCGGGAGTTCTCTCGTTCGGTTTGGAGTTTCTGCTCTAAAGCTTCGGAGCCCTCCTCCTTCTGGTAATGCTTTATAAGAACCGAAGAATCGAGGTAGAGCACTACCTACGGTCCTCTAAGATCATCTGAGAGGCGGATTTTCCGCGAGAGGGTATTGCACGGAATTTGCTCAAGGGGCGTTTTGCAAGGCGAATCAAACCTTGCGCCTCGAGCTCTTTTAGCCGTTCGACGAGGCCTGACTGCTCAGGTTTGGCCCCGTCCGGCGGGACGACTTTCGCGACGGGCTTTCCGCGATCTGTAATAACCAAAGACTGGCCGCGGCGCACTTTCTTCAGATACCGCCCCATGCGGTTCTTGAATTCGCGACTGCCCACTTCTTGCATGTAGCTACCTCAATCATAATTGTAGCTACAACGGAAGAGAGGGCGCAACTACAAACTAAGCCGGATTCCCGGCAGCACGCGCCCCGCGCGGGTTTCTTGCCATGTGTACACAATGCGATGAATCACCGTGATCGTTGAGACCACCGCGATCACCCACAACACCGGCCCCATGCGGTTGAACAATCCGCCGATGATGAGCAGCACCAACCGCTCCGGCCGCTCCATAAATCCGACCTTGCACAATGGAATGAGCGATTCCGCCCGTGCCCGCGCATAGCTAACCATCACGGAACCCGCCGTCGCCACCGCAGCCAGCACCACATACGGGGTGCGCCCGCTCACCGAGTAATACACCAGCAAGCCCATGTACAGCGCCATATCCGCATAGCGGTCCAGCGTGGAATCGTAGAACGCGCCGAACGCCGTGACGCGATTCTGCCGCCGCGCCACCTGCCCATCCAGCATGTCCAGGAAGCCCGCAAAAAAAATGATCAGCGCGCCGGCGCGAAAACGCCCGATCGCAAACATCGCCGCCGCGCCAAAGTTAACCACCAACCCCAAAAAAGTCAGAAAATTAGGGTTTACGCCGGTGGCAGCCAGTGCGCCGACAATGCGGTCGAGCAGCCATTTACTTCCTGTTCCAATCGCTCCAGTAAGCGTAGCCATGCGCGCGCGTCATTCACCAGGAATGCGAGTATCCACAGCAACTTAGCCTGTGCAGCTTCCATAAAATCGTACACTAGCGTCGCGGTATCCCGCAAACCGCACGCTGCGCTACATACTGCATAAAAAATTCAAATCTGCTGGTCCCGCCCTTTCTCCTTGACGCCGCGCAACAGCCATCCTAAATTCCCTACGCTCAGTTGTTCTCACCAGATGATCAACGATCTTAGCCGTCGTGATTTCCTGACCCGCGCAGGCGGCGCCGTCAGCGCCGTTTGGCTCTCAACGCATTGGCCCGCAATCGTTGCTGCCTCGGAACATGCGCACCAAGCCGCGAAATCCGCCGCCCCTGCGAAATTCCAATTCTTCACGCCCGAGCAAGCCGCCGAAATCGACTCCATCACCGCGCGCATCATTCCTTCCGACGAAACGCCCGGCGCACGCGAAGCCGGCGTCGTCTATTTCATCGATCGCGCGCTCACCACTTTCGCCGTAGACGATCAGAAAACCTATCGCGAAGGCCTCCCTGAACTGCAAGCCCGCGTCCGCAAACTCTTTCCATCCGTCGAAAAATTTTCACGCGCCACTGCCGAACAACAAGATCAGGTTTTGCATGCTTTTGACGATAAAGCAGAATACGGCAGCAGATTTCGCCCCAACGCCAAAGACAAGCTGTTCTTTGAAACCGTTCGCGTCCACACCATCGTCGGTTTTCTGATCGATCCCGATTCCGGCGGCAATCGCGACGGTGTAGGCTGGAAACTCATCGGCCGCGACCGCGATCACATGTTTCAACCGCCCTTCGGCTACTACGACAAGGACTACGCCGGCTGGCAGCCCAATCCTCCCGACGCGGAAAAGACCAAAGCATGAAGGCCGACCAGCCGAAATACAGAACGTCCGACGAAGTCGATTTCGTCATCGTCGGCTCCGGAGCCGCCGGCGGCATCCTGGCCAAGGAGCTTTCCGCAAACGGCTTTCGCGTCGTCGTGCTCGAACAAGGTCCGTATCTCACCGAGGCCGACTTCGTCCACGACGAAGTCAAAGTCCTCGGCGAAGATCTCCTTACCAATAAGCCCGCGCTGCAGCCCACGTCCTTCCGCAAAACGCCAAACGAAAAAGCCAAGCCCCGGCGCGCTCTCGTCTACGGCCGCCTGGTGGGCGGCACAAGTGTGCATTTCACCGCGAATTTCTGGCGCTTCCACGAAATCGATTTTATCGAGCGCAGCAAAGTCGGGCCCGTCCCCGGCGCTGACCTGCGTGATTGGCCCATCACCTACGCCGATCTCGAGCCGTACTACACGAAAGTTGAATGGGAAATCGGCGTCTCCGGCCTCGCCGGAGCCAGCCCCTTCGATCCGCCGCGCTCCAAGCCTTATCCCATGCCACCGCTGCCCGTGAAAGGTTCCGGCGTGATCTTTGAGCGCGCCGCCCGCAAGCTCGGCTGGCATCCGTTCCCGGCGCCGATGGCCATTCTTTCCCAGCCGCGCCCCGGACGCAGCGCCTGCGTTAATTGCGGTTTCTGCCTGGCCTTCGGCTGCGAGGTCGGCGCAAAATCCAGTTCGCTCGCCACCGCCATTCGCATGGCAGAGAAGACCGGCCGCTGCGAGATTCGCCCCAACTCCTACGTCCATCGCATCGAAATGGACAACAACGGCCGAGTAACCGGCGCCGTCTACTTCGACGAAAACCGCAACACGCATCTGCAGAAAGCGAGAGCGGTCGTCGTCTGTGCCAACGGCGCGGAAACTCCCCGTCTGCTTCTGCTCTCCGCCAACAAACAATTTCCGAACGGCCTTGCCAATTCCAGCGGCGTCGTCGGCAAATATCTGATGCTCAACAGCGGAGGCGTCACCACCGCCGTTTTCGAGCATCCGATCAACGATTACAAAGGTTTTGCTGTCAGCCGCGTCCTACATGATTTTTACGAACTCGACCCACAGAAGGTTGGCTTCTACGGCGGCGGCGGACTCGACGCGCGCTTCGACATGACCCCGCTCAGTTTTGCGCTGCAAAATTGGCCCGAAGTTTGGAAGGATTCTGCCGCGTCAGGTCAACAAGGTGGCCTGCCGCCTGACGCACCGCGCTGGGGCAAAGCCTTCAAGGACACCCTTGCGCACAATTTCGGTCGCACCATGCAGATTTTTGCCCACGGCACTTCGCTGCCGGTGGAAAACAACAGCTTCTCCCTCGATCCCGACCTCAAGGACGCCTGGGGCCTTCCAGCACTCTGCCTCACCTACAAGGATCACCCCGACGACCTAAAACTCTGGGCTTTCCAGAACGAGCGTGCCCACGAGCTCCTGGACGCCGCCGGCGCGCAGAAGAAGTGGTCTAGCCCTGTCAAAGAATCCGAATTCGCCGTGCACCTGCTCGGCACCTGCCGCATGGGCAATGACCCCAAGACGTCCGTGATCAACTCCGATCACCGCACGCACGACGTAAAGAATCTCTTCCTCTGTGACGGCAGCAGTCTGGTCACCTCGGGCCGCGGTCAACCCACCATGACCATCGAGGCCCTCGCCTTCCGCGCCGCCGATCGCATCACCGCCCTAGCCAAGCGCGGCGAGATTGCCTGACCGCACCATTACGGCAATATGTAACGGATTCCCGCATACACCATGCTCAAATGCGCGTTTCTCGGTGTCAGCGGAACGGTTTGTGTCGACCACGGGCTTCGCACCAGGTACGAGTATTGCGTGATCACCTCGAACTTTCCGTACTCCTCGCTCGACCACAGCGTGGGAATTACGTCGACTGTAGCTTCTTGGATCGCGCGGTTGGTAGTGTTCGGGGAGCCTGGAAAACCAAACCCCACGCAAAGGAAGCCGAGCCGTCCGTTGCAGGTACTCCCCGGAGTCGGGAAGAGCCCGAAATTCTTCTCGAAGTAGGCTGCGCCGTAGTAAGCGTCGAACATATACCGCCGGTTGGGCGTCCATTCCAAACCGCCCAGGCCGGCACCCGAATGCACCGCCGAAAGAGTTCCATTCGGCTTTACGATCGCGTCGGGTCCTAAACCTTCGATGTACCGTCCTCCTCCATCGCCATAAAACGAGTTCGCGATGAGAGTAAGGTTTCTAATCACCTGCAAGTTGAGGTTGATGGACCCTCCCCCGCCGGTGATTGTGTCTGTGTTGTTCGCGAACGGGTTGAACACCTTGAAGCTTCGTATCACGCCGCCCACTTCCACATGAAACGGCCGATGCATGAGTTCCCAGTCGTACGCGACTTTCACAACGATGTCCGGGTGAAGATTGGGAACAAATGTGTTGATTGTGGCGCTTGCGGCATTTGTTGCGCTGCTGGTGTTATCAAACTGCGTGAGGAACGTGGTCGAAGGAAAAACCACCGATGCCGGAGCGATTTGCTGCGGATTCTCGGCCGATACGCCAATGGCCAACTTCGGAGTCGCGTGATAGACCACGCGGAATTGCCCTTGTCGTGCCCAAATCAGGCCCACCTGAAAGTTCGGGTCCTCATTAAATGTATAAAACACATCCGGAGTGTACGGCGAGAGGCCCTTGCGATTGGGTGTCAGCAGCGACCATTCCTGTCCGGCCAGGACCTCCCATTTGTTGTGTTTTATGTTCGCCCAAAAGACGCGCATGCGCAGCGAGTTGCTGTTTGAAGTGATATAGGCGTTCGCCGGCTGGAATCCGAGAAAGTCACTTTCAACGTAGCCCGTCAGTAACGTCGAATCCGTCACCGGAGCGTCCACTTTCAGGCTGAGCCGCGAGTATTGCGCCGAGAAGTGCGTTTCGGTCAAAAGCCCCTGCAGCGTATTGTTATACGGGAGAGACTGGAACGCAGTCGCGATTCCGCTTCCCAGGTTCTTGGTGCGCGTAAACTCGGTCAAATCCACAAACCCGCCGGGCGTAAAATGCGCCCTTCCAATTTCAAAATACAAAGGCGACGGTTTCTTTTCCTGATGCTTGTTCTCCTCTTGGGTTGCCGCAGGCGAAGGCGCGGCAGCTGGTTGCGCCGTAGACCCGGCGGACTCCGTCAGCACCGCGGGCTGTCCCGCGCTTGTTGTGCCCGCGCTTGTTGCGTCCGCGGCTGTTATGCCCGCGGCCGTTACCGAAGCTGCTGTGTTTGTCATGCTCGGTTTGCTGGCCGCCACTTCGCCCTCCACCTCTGCCAATCGCTGCTGCAATCCGCGGAGTCGGTCGGCCTGTTCCTGTACGAGTTGCTTTAGTTGCTGCACTTCCGATTGCAGTCCCGGGTTTGCTGTCGCGGGTTCCCCAGGATTGCTCCCGGGTTTGGCGCCGGGCTTGGGCGTCTCAGTTGCTTTCTTTTCCGTCGAGGCTCTGCTTTTCTCGCTTGACTTCGCGTCTTTGTCATCCTCTCTTGCCGCAGCCCGGGCAGAGCTGCCGGCAAAGAGACTGGTCGCTATCAGACACAAAACGATTCTTCGCATTGCACCCCTCCAAGGACCGGGAGGGTTATGTAGGGCAGGCCACGTTCCAAGAGCGACGTTCTGCCCTTGCAACAACCCACGTTTAGAATGACTCGTTTAGCCGAAGCTTGCATCCTCGGATTGAGTGTAGGGAGCCCGACGCCGTGTCAACACTTTGACACGCGTCAACATACGGACACCACCCGCCTCAAATTTCAAAGCATTTTCGTCAGACTTTGGGAGCGTGGAGGGCCCAGGCTTTCACGAATGACGCTGTTGATTTCCCTGTTCGACGCTGTTCCTGCATTGTGTAGCGTCCTTTGATGCCAATGGCATCCAAATCCCGGAGGCAGAGAAATGCCGGACGTTCGCATTACTCGCCGCGGTCACCTCGACCGCAACACACCGCAATCCGCCGGCATTCTGCGCCTCGCCGCCATCAACCGCGATCTTTCCAGCTCCTCGCATATCTGTGGCGGCATCATGATTGCCCAGCCGCATACCGCCAGCTCCGGGCACCACCACGGCGAGCAGGAAACGATTATTTAGGTGCTCGGCGGCAGTGGGCAGGTCCGCTGGGGCCGCTGCGGCGAACACTCCGAGACCGTGCGTCCCGGTGATTTCGTTTTCATCCCCGCGCAGCTTCCTCACCAGGAACTTAACCCCACGGAGGAGACCGTCACCTGGGTTGTCATTCGCAGCGGTTCCCAACCTGTCGTCGTCAACCTACCTGGCTTCGATCCCATCGCCTCCACATCCGCTGGTTAACCCGCAGACCAACTTCCGCCGTCGCCAAGCTGGCGAAATCGTTCATAGCGAGCCACTTGGGACCAGCAACTGTCTACCCGAAGAGATCTTCTGCGAGTTGTTCTTTTGTGATTTCGAGATACGAAGCCGCATCCGTGAGGATTTGCGCTAGCGTTCCGACGCTAAGTTCTTTGTGGGCCGGAATTGTGAGGTGATGTTCGAAGTTTTTGATGGCTGAGGTGAGACGCATGTGGCTTCCGCTTTGCCGGGTGATTTCGTAGCCGAAACGGCGTAATAGGCGTGCAAGTTTTCCCCCGCTGAGGTCGCGAGGAAGTCTCAAGCAGGAATAACCTCGTCCCTTACCGTGTGCAGGCGAATGACGATCGGTTTTTCGCCATTCTCAAAATGGCATGAGACTGCGTCGCGGACCATGGTCTTTAGTTCTTCCATGGAATCCGCCTGCGTGAAGATTGAGTAGCCAAGAGCGCGGGCTTCGTAGCCACCTTCCGGAGATTCTTGGACGGTAAAGATTATTTCACTTTGCGCCATAGGCGTAGCCTCAGTGGATTATACGCCGGTAACTTGCAGGGGTGAACCGCAGCGACCCACCATGTAGCGTGGCCTAGCAACGGATGCCTTTTCCTTCTATTTGGATAAAGGCGCAATCTCGACCGTTCTACCCGTCTGCGCCGACCGCAGCCCTGCATCCAGGATCTGCATCACCACCATATTCGTATCCAGCGACGAGAGATCACCATGCGGGTCAACGTGCCCGTGCAACACCGCAGCCAGGTAGCTCAGCGAATTGCTCTCCGCCTTCGCTAAAGGAGCAGCCGTCGTCTGCGATTCCGCGTCCTGCCCCCGGTAACGCACGCGCACCCGATCCGACCCAACCGTGATCGCGTAGCCACCGGTCCCGTACACCTCCATGTCCTTGCGCGAAAACGACCAGTTCCACGAAGGCATCAGCACCGCCTGCGCCTTCGCATAGCGCAGAATCAACGTCGCATCGTCATCCACATGCGGATAAATTTCCGGCTTGTCGGTTTGTGTCACGGCCGTTACGCTGATCGGCGCCTCTCCGTGCATCAGCACCGTCATCAGATCGGCTCCGTAGCAGCCAAAATCAAATAATGCCCCGGCCCCGTTTTTTACAGGATCGGTAAGCCACGACAAAAATTCTGGCTCGACTCCGATTTCCTTGGGCCCTTCGTGCCCGTCGTGAACTACCACTTTGCGTATCTCACCCAACTTGCCCTGTCCCGCTTCCACGAACACTTCCCGATTGCTCGCGTACCAGGTCGTTTCATAGTTGACCAGCACCTGCACATGTTTTGCACGCGCAATCGCGCGGATTGCCATAGCGTCTTCAAGCGTGCTGGAGAGCGGCTTCTCCACCATCGAACTCACTCCATGCCGCGCCGCCGTCTCAATCACTTTTCGATGGTCCGCAATCGCCGTGTACACCAGCACCGCATCCGGATGCTGCTCAACCAGCATCCGCTCCAGGTCCGTGTAGAACAGCTTGGAATCCAGCCCATACTTCGCCGCATACTCTTTAGCCAAAGCCTCCTGCGGTTCGACAATCGCCACCAAAGTCGCGCTATCGTTCCCAGGCAGCGCCCGCAAGAACCCTTTGGCGTGACCATGCACAAGTCCCACAAGAGCAACCCGCATCGGCGCCTCCCCGCCCGTAGCCCCAACAGAAAACAGAAAAAGCATCGCGCAACCCGCCACCAACCGACACAAAGATCCCCGAAACGCCTGAGTCATAAGATTCATCCCCGCGGAATAATCCAATCCGGCATTCTATTTGAAATTAGAAGGGTAATAGATTCTCCACTTTCTATCGTATCTTGGGCTGACCATGTTGTGCGCGAGATAGAAATCGAAATCCAGGCTAAGGCTTTTCATTACCTCGGTTTCGGTTGCTGGGAATCCGACTTGCTCCATCAAAAAACCAATAGCTTGATGATAAGGGTAGGTGTGCTCCAGACTCTTCAGAATTTCTAACAACTCCTTTGCTCCCACTAGCCCGTTCGTCCGAGCTACGGCGAAGGCCCTAAGTATTCCCGAGGGTCCCCCACAATATTGTGGCCGTACGGTAATATCGATGAGAGTTCGCGCTAGGTTGGTAGCCGGAACGCGACCAGCGACTGGGTGATTGAGCCAAGTAACTCCCAGGTTGCCGCTGTGTTTGCCGTTAAGAACCACATACTCGAGATTCTGGCCAGAACCTTTTGGACGGTACCGAAAATTGGACGATCGGGGTTTCCTCAGAAATGCTTGGTCGATCCTGTATTGCACCAATTCTGTGAACGATTTCTTGGGTGTTTGCTCCTTATTGGCAAAGATTGCTGGCAGCGCGGTCGACAACCCATGCAGATACGCCGCACTGCCATGCGAAATGTAACTTCCTCGTTTCAGCGACAGAGCTATTTGAAATTGAGAAGCGTCGGACATCGCGAAACGGGTGATCGGTGGATATTTTTTCGAATTCAGGACAATTCTTCTCAGTCCCGCGTTTTCTAGAATCGCCAAGAAAGCGTCATCGCGAACTGAGTCTCCCAGGCGCCATTCCTTTTTGTGATAGCTGCGCAACTCTTTAAGTTCGTACTCACTGAAGACTCGCTCTTCGCTTTTGGCAAAGTAACGATCGAGTTCATCGTGTGCGCGCTTCATTTGTTCCCTTAACTACCGCTAGGTATATATACCTAGCGGTAGCACAATGGAAGAATTCGTTGGACTTAACGACATAAAGCGCCATATTCGTCTGTATAGCGCACACAATATAATAGTGATGCGTTAAAAGGACACATATGGGCTTATATTAAATCATTATTTAGCATTGACACGTTAAAAGGACACTGTTACGCTGACGCAAGCATGAATCTCAGCGAACAGCTCGAACTGCTCAAACAACGGGGCTTTGACCACGACCGAGCGCAAATCATCATTTTGATACGCGAGGCGGCAATAATCTTGTTTCAAGCCTTTTCCGATTCGTTTCTGATGTATGGAGGCGCAAACCTGATCCTCTTCCATGGCAGCCTGCGCACCTCCCGGGATCTCGACCTGCTTTCACAGGGTACTCCGCTTCCTAAAGCGGACGATATTACGGCGGTACTGTCGGAAGGTCTTACACCGTTAGGAAACCTGCTCGGAGTTGCGCCATTCAAGCTCACAATCGAAAAGGCGACGTCCGCTTTCATAAAGATCGAAGTCATCGGTAAGGACGACCGCAGTCTGTTCACGGTCGATCTAGGAGGACTCGGATCAGTTCTGAGCTCAGGGATCGAGGAACATGTTTTGGAAGCCGTCTCTCTCAACACTGCTGCGACGATTAAATCAGTTTCCAGGGATCATCTGCTGCTGCAGAAAGCAGAAGCCTTTGTCTTCAGGCCAGGCCTCAAGGTCAGAGACGCTTACGACATTAAGTTATTGATGGAAGCGGGAGCGGCTCTTAGCACAGCGCTACAGAGCCACCTTTCTGACGCCCTCGCGATGCGGGAAATCGGCCAGAATGAGCTTGTAGCTCGGATTGATCAAGTGACGCCAAAACTGTGCCGAGCCCACCTCTCGGACGTGCTGCCAACCGGCCAGTATGTCGCTTTGGAGCGGGCCGACTTCGAGCCCTTGGTATCAGCATTGCGCAAATTATTTGAGCCCTGGCTGTAAGGAAACATATGGATTGGGTAGCAACTCTAGCAAAAGAGGCCGCAGCGAACCCTTTGGTTCGCATACGAGATATCGCGTCTAAATACCGCCTCTCGAGCGCCGCCGTCTCGAAGGCGCTCACGCGGCAAGCGAATCGGGGATTGTTGGAGAAGCTTTCCGACGACGTTTATTTGAATAAATTTGCGGCGTCCCCATCCCCGAGAGACATTGTCAACCAATTGGTGCCTGATTCGTACGTCTCGTTGAGCAGCGCCTTGGCCGAGTGGGGACTTTCCAGCCAGAACCCTGTCGCGGTTACCTGTGTCACAAACTCCACGCGCCGAACTATCAAGACGCCCTCCGTTCACATCATCTACCGAAAAATCAATCAGCAACTGTTTTGGGGCTATGCCGAAAAAAAAGCGCGGTATGGTTCCTATCGAATCGCGGAGCCGGAGAAGGCGTTCCTGGATTGGATTTACTTTACGCTTCAAGATGGTTTGCCTGTGCAGTTGGACGAAATTCAGTTCAACAAATTGAGCCGCGCGCGGCTCGTGGCCTACGCAAAACGGTTTCCCTCAACCGTTATGCAGGCACTATTCCTGCCGATGCTGGAGGGGGAAATAACTGGGTTACAGCCCTAGGCCGAGTGCCCCAGACGTAGAGGGTGCGCCACCAAATTCTGCCTGGAAATTTCTGCGCCTTAGCTCAGCCCTGGATTTTTCGGGTTCCCGAGTAACTAATGCCTACCCAAGAACCGCGTCTAGCGTTGGGAGCACCAACGAGCGAAATACCTCGTCGATCTGCGACGGTGTCAACCGGCTGCGGCGGTCCAGCCACCAGATCAACACCGCAAAGAAAGCGGAAGTAAGGTAGTGAACAAACAACTCAACGGGAACGTCCGAATTCGCCGTCTTCAGCTTCGCAATTTCGGCCTTGCATTCTCGTCGTATCAGCTCTTCCAGGACATCCTGTAATTGCTGGCGAACGAGCGGCCATGCCCCTGTATTCAAGAGAGCGAAGTAGACATTGCGGTATCCATAGGCATGCTCGAACATGGCACGGCTGAAGGCGATCACGTTCTCGTGACGCTTTGCAGATTTTCTGTGGTTCTCCAGCGCTGCGTGGAGCGTTCTACGAAGTTCCTGAGTACCTGAAGCGAGCAGCTCGTCCATGCTTTGAAAGTGCGTATAAAAGGTTGAGCGGCCAACGTCCGCGCGATCGAGAACTTCCTGGACCGTGATCGAGTCGTAGTTCTTCTCCAAGGCCAGAGAAATCAGTGCTTTGTGGAGCGATTCCCGCGTACGTTGAACGCGCCGGTCTGGTTTGTCCATTTGCTTGTTCCTATCGATTCCGCACAAAAGTGACGAGAATGTCCCGAACGGAACAAAAGTGCCTGGCCTGTTCTTGCCATCGAGCCGCCTCCATCTTACCGTTGTAACCGAACAACTGTCCATTAACGGACTGTTATGCAGAGTTGAAATTCAGAATGGGAGTTTTGTCCGGTACGAGCAAGGTCCGTGCCGACGCTTGTGGAGGACGAGATGAACGAATCGATCATGGCGACGCCTTCAAAAAGAACCTACCTGCCGGCGGCAGGACGGGACAGCCTCCTGCCCCTCTACGATCTAATGACAAGGCTGATGGGTGCCGATCAGGCGCGGATAGGACTGCTCAATCGGGCGCAAATTCGACCTGGCCACCGGGTTCTCGACATCGGCTGCGGAACGGGTACCCTACTCATTCAACTAAAACGCCTCTATCCAGAGACCGACGCCGTTGGACTCGATCCCGACCCGAAGGCGCTCGCCCGAGCCAGACGGAAGGGGGCCCGCGCAGCGGTATCGATCCACCTTGACCAGGGTTTTGGCGATGAGCTCCCCTATCCCGAAGCGTCCTTCGACCGTGTGCTGTCCTCGCTCATGTTCCACCACATCCCAACGGACGAGAAGGTCAAGACCCTGCGCGCGATCCGGCGCGTCCTAAAACCTGGTGGCGAGTTTCACATGCTAGATTTCGAAGGCCCAGAAAAGGGCGCACACGGCCTTCTGAGCCGCTTACTTCACTCTAATCGGCGCTTGAAAGACAATTCCGAGAGCCGAGTTCTCCGCTTCATGACCGAAGTCGGTTTTGCGGAACCAAAGAAAGTCGGCCACCGGGAGATGTTCTTCGGGCACATCGCCTACTACCGCGCGATCGCCTAGACGGCAAGAGTCTGAACGAAGAGTTATTTATGCGCAGGGGTTGGAGGATTCACAATGGAGCACCATCATGATCGACCTGTTCACGGCAGGGGTCTCGGCATTCTCACAGGGAAGAGACACATCCTGTTGGTCGTTGTCGTGTTGATGATAATCGCGGTCGTTGTTTTGCACGTTGGGTTCGCCAATTCGATATACAAGGCCGCTGGATTCTCACTTAAGAACCCGCTTTCCTACATGATGATAGGCGGCTTCCTTCTCCTCCTAGCGTTCAAGGTCAGGTATTTGTGGACTTTGAAATCAAGAAACGCGAACTCTAAGTACGTCTCCCTGGTCAGGGGAAAATCCGATTTTGATCTCAACAAATAATTGAGTAGTTTGTCCGTCATTTTCTGGTTTTCCCCGGCGCATACTGGCGGGAAGCCAGCAAAACCAACGTCGCGACCGTGATGGCACGATTCGTTCCCCTGCCGGCATTCAGTTCAACTCTCCTAATGCCCGTTCAACCCCGAAATTCGACCGTTCGCTGTATATTCCTTGCTTACTTTAATCTTGAGCTGCTACCGGTCCCCATGGTCAGCGCAATCTCGCTTATTCGTTCGTCGCCAGCGCTCCATTCCTTCTCGTGTCTCCCGCCGAATCCTTCGCCGTGTATCTGCGCCTCGGAGGCGGTCAAATCTGTCGCTCCTTTGTTTTCATATTCTTACGGATTGCTTTTTCCGCCTGCCCGCCGGACTCTTGGTGGGAAAGCCCTTTGTTTTTACGACGATCCGCATTGCCCCGGGGTGTGGGGGCAAATTCGAGAACTGCCTCCGGTTTTCTCTGTGCGCTCCCTGTCTCCGTGGCAAATCCATTCTTTTCATACGATTGCGGGCTCTTTGCCATCGCGAAAAAAGTCATCTGCTTTGGAATCAGGAACTTCTGGACTCTTTTGCAAAAACACCCGGGGTGGGGGGGGCAACCAAACTGGTTCCGGATCACGTTCTCCATGGAGTTCCCAATTCAAGACAGTCAGCGTGCGACGCTTTTCGCCGAGTCACGAGCAGTCGCGACGTTCCAGTTCCGGAACCACTACCTACGCGAGCCAGCCTTATGCTAGTCTTTGGCCTGCAAGACGCAGCACGTGCCGCGCAAGTCCTGGCGTTGCTCACGTCCTCTCGTTGTGTCTCCGCTTCGAGTGCTTCCCTTGCGGGAGGCGTACGTCTCGAAGAGCCTTTTCGCGAGAAGGGCACTTGATGCCAGGGGCTGCCGCACAAAAAAGGAACGACCAACCAATGACCGCCCAAGCCGCTTCAAAAACGTCCACGGAAGTACGGGAGATCAAGCTCGCGCATTCCCCCGACTCCGACGATGCATTCATGTTCTACGCGCTGGCCACGCACAAGCTCAACACGCCAGGCTATAAGTACACGCTGGAGAGAACTACGGTCCCATCGTCGTCGCGCCCAGATCCATGAAGGCCAATGAGATCGCCGGGAAGCGCATCGCGGTGCCCGGCCTGAAGACGACGGCATACCTCACGCTGAAACTTTTCGAGCCAAATTTCGAGGCCGTGGTGACGCCCTTCGACAAAATTTTGGAGGCGGTGAAGAACGAGGTTGTGGACGCGGGTCTGCTGATCCATGAAGGGCAGCTCTTGTTTCCGCAACTTGGCTTGCACCGCGTGATCGACCTCGGGGTGTGGTGGCACGAGCAGACGGGGATGCCGCTGCCGCTCGGCGGGAATGCGGTGCGGCGATCACTGGGGCCGGAAATTGGGCGAGCGATTGCCCGGACGATTCGCGATAGCGTGGAGTATGGGCTTGAGCATCGCGAAGAGGCTCTGAACTACGCGATGCAGTTCGCTCGCGACATGGAAACGGAGCTAGCCGACCAATTCGTCGGAATGTACGTCAACAAGTGGACCCTCGGTTACGGAGACCGCGGAAAGCGCGCAGTCACCGAGTTGATCGCACGCGGCACCGCGGCGGGGTTGCTTCCTGGACCAGCCACTGTCGAGTTCTTGAGCGAAGAGTAGAGGAACGCGAGCGGCATCTCGGAACTTGCTTCCGGTAGCGCTAGCATCCTTGCTTTACCTGAACCTCGAAGGGCCGGGCGCGTCCCCTTACGGCACTGCAAAACATTACTTTT
>WNFR01001921.1_pt1 | contig 28342 bp, 37 predicted proteins | sample 5400221 | NCBI WGS metagenome assembly WNFR01 (sample SAMN13153357, study PRJNA577476) | soil metagenome | isolation source: 40 cm soil under Madrone tree | place: USA:California | collected 2016-06-14
GCTCACCGACAGCCCGACTTCTTCAAGCTTCCTGCTGATGTGGCTGAAATTCGTATTGACGGTCTTGCCCGTCAGAATTTCATCGCCGGTGCAAATGATCTCGATGCGCATGCCCGCCTCCGCTGTGACGTTTGCAAATTTAGTTAAATCGCTCCAGCGTCGCCTTCTTGAGTCGATTCTAAGCTTGTTTTTCAGTGATTGAGTATATCCAGCGAAAGGGCATTGTTCGCTGACATTGTGGTCATTGTTAAGGTGATATGCATGCCGGGGAAGAGCACTCAGTAATGGAGAAGGTAGCGAATATCAAGGAAGAAATTTGAATAATAAAATGACCGCCGGGAGGCCGACGCTCATAGCACCGACGAGGCATAGATCGTAAAATCCCGCTTCATGACGCTTCGCCAATACTTGGATCGGGCAGAGTTCCAGGACTTCTATTTCATTCTGATGGTCTGTAGCTGGATCTGCTTTGGGGCGTTGATCTTTGTGGCTTCGGTCGGTCTGGTAGATTGGCTGATCTCTGAGGTTCTGTTTCGTATGTTGCGAAGTGAGGCATTCCGCTTCGTATCGCAACCGGAGCAAAACCGCCAGCCATCGCTGCCGTTCCCACAAGCGATACCGGCGCACCGAATGATCGGGATCGCACCGCGCCCAATGTGTCGATGCTCCAAACCGATGCCTGCGCCCCCTTCCGTGTGTGTATTGCGCACGTGTCGTTGCCGACCCAGAATTCCTAGATGGGCGCAGGTTGGCACTGACTGGTACATATCGTGCTAACTGGTAAGCATTGTGCTAACCTTGGCCAACCATGGATAGAAGTAGAGTGGATCCTTGGCACTTTGCGCGTCCGGAGTTGGCGCAAAAGTACCTGCAGACATTTGAGATCGGCCTAATTTCAGCTCAGGCGCTCTTTGCGCCACGCCGGATGGGCAAGAGCGAATTCCTCGAGCAGGACTTGATTCCCGCCGCTCAGAAGTCTGGTCTGCTAACTGCGTACCTCAATCTATGGGATGCGCGTGAACATCCTCGCGGCGCCTTGATTAGCGCGCTGGCTCGCGCAAGCTCGCCGCGAGGACTTTCCGCGCTCATCAAGAAGTTGAAAGCTCCGCTGAAGAAAGTAAAGGCGTCTGCAAAAGTCACGGGACTTGCCGAGGGCTCCCTTGAAGCCGAGCTTGTGGAAGATCCCAAAATCACCAGCCCCGCGCTCTCGGAATTGTTGCGTAGCTTCGATCGTCCCGACCGAAAGCTACTGTTGGTACTCGATGAAGCGCAGGTGCTCGCGTCGCCTGCCAACTCAGATCTAACTCATTCGCTGCGGGCCGGATTGGATATTCGAAAGCAGACCATCAAGGTCGTCTTCGCGGGTAGTTCGGAGAGCTCTTTGCGGCGCATGTTTGGTCGAGCAACCGAGCCGTTTTACAACTGGGCGCCGATTGAGCCCTTCGATCGCCTAGGTGCCGAATTCGTGACCTCTATGACGCTCAAGGTGAACCAGCTGTCTCGCTACCCGCTTTCGGAAAGGGAAGCCATGCGTGCCTTCGAGGCTTTAAAGCGAACGCCGGAGTTCTTTCGTCGCTATCTTCAGCGCTACCTCTCGTATGCCGAGCTCGGCTCACGTGCTGCGCTCGATGATACGCTCGCACATGTGTTTAGCGAATTGGGCTATCGCGCCACGTGGGATCGGTTGCTGCCAGCGGACAAGGCGATCTTGCGAGCCCTCGCTCAGGAGATGAACGACCTACATTCGCTCGCCGCCCGTAAACGATTGGGGGAAGAACTCGGTCTGGGGAAGCCAGCTCCCCTCGATACACCAAAAAACGCGCTCCGTCGCCTGCAAAAGGAGGAACTCGTGGTGAAACTCGAGTACGGTCGCTACCAGATCCAAGACGAGGGCTTTATCGAGTGGTTGCGCCAGCTCGAGCTCGAGGAATAGTTGGCGTGCTCGACAGCCTTACGCACTTAGTGCTTCAGCGACCGGCCGGCTCCCTCCAAAGATCGAATTGGAGCGGGCGATGGGAATCGAACCCACACGGACGGCGCTTCCGGGACTAGAGAACAAGTGGTTTGGCGCGATGGCGAATGCCAAGTGTGATTAGCGTGTGAATTTTCGTGGTATGTGGGGCCACGTAAGACTACGTAGGGATACATGGGCGTGCGAAGTCCCTGGCTCTTGCCGTTCAGTTGTGGGTCTCCGATCGGGCCAATTTCGGCCATTTCGAGTCGTCGCGAATCAACTGAACCGGACGGCCGGAAACCAATCACCTTGCTGACATACAATCGCGAAATGTATCGGGTAATAGTTCGACCGCAGTCGGCGCCGACTAAGGGCAATTGAAAGGCAAAAGAGTATGACTGACATTTCCGACCCACATTTCGCAGACCGTGTTCGTGAGAGTTTCGACCGGCAGAATGTGATGCAACTGATCCGGGCTACGTTGCCCGTCATTGAGTGCGGCCGCACCGAAATCCATCTTCCCCACTGGGAAGGCATTGAGCAGCAGCATGGCTTTGTGCATGGTGGCATCGTCGGGACCATTGCCGATTCTGCCGCCGGCTACGCGTGAAACACGAGGTCGGCAATACGAATACATAGAATTTGAGGACGAGGCGCGCCGCCAGTGAGTGGGTTAGAGATGTGCGCATGGATAATACCTACGGATTCGACGCAAGGACTCTCATGGTAGCTCTCCGCATGTCCAACGGCGCCGTCGGGTCGGCGACATCCAGCACGGGACCGAATCGAGAGCCGACTCCCGGGCCCCGATATCCGGAATTGCCCGCCAGGTAGCGGCCATTCGGATTCACTGCCGACGAGGGCTTGCAATACTCTGCGCACGGAGCAGGCGCCTCGCTCATTGTGCCGCTGCGTCTCACAGCGACACCCCTTGCCTTGCGCCTCGGGGACGATTCGGGCCGAGAGCCGCGTGTTTTTCGATTTAGGCCAGCGCGCCCTCCCTGCGAGGCTCCGCCCGAAGCCCCAATAGCCGGTGTTGAAGTCCCGCGATGATTCTGCGCGATAGCAAGGGCGCAAGACCGAGCCAGCGCTCGACCTGGTGGCTGCGACTGATCCCGTACCGGGACCATTCGGAGAAATGCTCACAATTGTTTGTCAACACCCGATAGCGATTTTCGCCAAGCCGCGAGCGAGCGCGAACTACGATGTCCTCCTGATTGAATGTTGGCGAATTTCGGCACTCAATGTGGACCGGCCTGCCATTTGCAAAATGTTCGAGAGAGATTTCTTCGACAGGTCCTGACCGGACGGCGCGGGCGAGGCCGGCATAGTGCATTACCCACCCGTGGCGGGTGTAAATGCCGTGGTGCGTGTAGCCTCGCCGTGGGGTTATGAGATGAGCTCCGGTGGGTGGCTCCTGCACATCGCTCGCGTGTGTGCATGGCGCTGCGCGCCGCCGTGGCACGCGAGCGGCCTCCCTGGATTGAGTCAAACCCGAATCGACCGGTGAAACGGAAAGCCATGTCGGCTGCCTCTCTCTGTCTCCGGCGACCGGGGCGCCCTGATTGGCGCGGTCGGCAGCACAATTGCACGGGTCACAAGTGCAAAGATATTTCATTGATGTCACCACTCGATGTCTTTAGGGCGACGCCAATTTAGCGAGTCTGTCCCAGTCGGACTTGAACGAAACGGCTAAGTTAGGTGCCAGTGGACGCTGTGCTGGCCGCTGAGTTCAGCCCGCTAGGTCAATGACGCTGGCCCTCGTAGCTGTTAGGCTGCGCAGCAACTAGGGGGCGTGTCGTGGCACTACTGATCGGGGTGTTGCTTGCATTCTCGGTAGGGCTCCTTGCGACAGGCCTGAGCTTGGATCGCGACCGGGCGTTCTATCCAGTCGTGACGATGGTGATCGCCTCCTACTACGCATTATTTGCGGTGATGGGGGTGTCCACACATACGCTAGTTCTTGAGTCACTGGTCGGTGCATTTTTTCTTGCCGTCGCAGTTTCAGGCTTCAAGTGGTCACTCTGGGCTGTCGTGGTTGCGCTCGTGGGCCATGGCATCTTCGATCTTACCCATGAAATGTTCATTGCCAATGCAGGCGTGCCCGTTTGGTGGCCGAAGTTTTGTCTCACATACGATCTTACGGCCGCGGCATATTTGGCTTGGTTGCTCACGAGCGGGCGCATTCGCGCCGCAGCCTGAGTCCAATGAAATTATCTGCAACCGGGCGCATTCTATTCTGGCGCGGCGGTAGCCTTTGGATCGGCCTCGCTGGTGAGCCGGCCGGCTTGCACGCTCACCACGCGGTCCAGATCGCGCTACCATTCCCTGGCGGGCACGTGCAATTTCAAGCTCCATCCGGGAACTGGATGCGTTTCGGCGCGGCCCTTGTGGCAGCCGATCAACCACACGCATTTGAAGCTCGCGCCCAGCATGTAGCGCAGATCTTTGTTGAGCCTGAATCGCAAGAGGGACGACACTTGCAACGGCGCTACAAAAATGAGGGCATCGTTGCGCTGCCGTCCGCCATGCTAGAGCAACCGATTGAGCGGCTTGCCGCCGCATACAGAAGACGCGCAAGCGATGCATCCCTCGTCGCATTGGCTCGCGCGGCGGTCGGCATACTTTCTGTCGCGATCCCTGAGCCCAAGAACCCCCCTGACGCTCGAATTGCGCGCGCAGTGGAGTTAATGCGTGAGCGGCTTGGCGATGCGATTCCTCTAAGTGCTATGGCTGCCGCGGTGCACCTCTCGCCCGATCGTTTTCGCCATCTGTTCATGAAGGAGATCGGAGTGGGTTTCCGTGCCTACTTGTTGTGGCAGCGCCTCGAATGTTCGCTCGCGGCATACGTCGCCGGTGAAACTCTGACTGAAGCTGCCCACACGGGAGGATTCGCCGACTCCGCGCATTTTTCGCGCACTTTCAGAAGAATGTTCGGACTTGCGCCTGCGAGCGTTCGACCCGAATAGCCGTATCGTTCAATTGTTCGCGGCCTTGTGTGGATAGAGTGCCTCTCGTCCAATCACCACACCACGGAGCAACAAATGAACTCTACATCCAAAAGTCTTGATTCGATTTCAACTGCCGCGAGCGTAGCCACCAACAAGAATGGGATGTCTTGCGCTTGCGGAACCGCTTGTAAGTGTGGCTCCGCATGCAAGTGTCGGCCCGGCGCGACCTGCACGCCGGCTTGCAAGTGCGGCACCCGACGTTGAGGCGCTGCCTGATACGGGCGATGTTCCGGCCATCGTTTTGTCCGGCATGCAGCCCTCGACGGGCGAGACGCACGCCTTCCGGACGGGTGCGACGGTGATCGGCGTGTCGCTGGACAATATCAACCGTCTGAACGCGTTTTCCGCCGACCCTCTGTACTGCGCCGGAAAGGTTCCGGTTGCGTCCGACGCGGATGGCAAGATCGCGGATTCCTATCACCTTAATATTGATCCCGAGGAACATGGCTTTAAGGACACGCGCGGCGTCGAAGTTGGCCACGGTTTTGCGGAACGCACGACCTTTGTCGTCTCGTCGGACGGCATTATTGCAGCGACGATCGGCGGCCTTGCGCCGGCGACAAATGTCGATCGCGCGCTCGCCGCGGTGCAGCGGCTCGCCGGCGCCGGACAACCGGCGAAGAAGTAGCCACCGGCTCGGAGCGCTGCGGTCCGCGTGGCGCATCACCGCCCGCTCTGGCCGTCTGCCGCCCGATGCACGCTCTGCTGATGGCACGCATCAATGGTAGTCCTCTTCGCTTTGATGCCGAATCGCTGTCACCGTCACAGTGTGATCGTCTTCAATTTCAAAAAGCGCGACATATCCCGAGTGTCCGAAGGGGATCAACAGTTCTCGCCAGCGGGGGTTCTTCTGCAAGAGCGCTTTTCTGCACGAAAACGGGGAGAAAGCGAGAAGGTTCAACGCTCGTTCGATGGCTACGAGTGCGCGCTCAGCCGCGCCCAAGTCACGTTTGAGCAAGAAATCGTAGAGGCGGTCGAGGTCCTCGTGTGCCTCCCCTGTGAGGCGGACCTTATAAGTCACTTGCGAACGCGCTGCGCGTTCGCAAGCCGTTTGCGTAGCCCAGCAATCACCTTATCGGCCGGCACGTAGTCGCCTTTTGCCCGCGCACGTTCGGCGCTGGCGATGCCGCGGGCGAGAAAGTCCAACTGCGATTTACGAAAATCAATTGTTCGAGAAACCGCATCCATTACGAACGCGGATAGGGTTTCCCCTGGCGCGAGCACGCTCTCAGCGTCAGCGCGCAGTTCCTCTGAAACTCGTAGCGGCGGAATGGTTCGCGATTTGGTACCCGACATGAACAGCTCCTGTGCATCGCAATTGCGATACATACTATCGGGCAGCGGAGTTTTGCGCAAGTTTCGCCTCCTGCGTTTGCCATCGAGTTTCCGCTATCGCCCAAGCCGTCACTGATGACTGTCCGCTTTGAGGCAACGAAAACCTCACGGCCTCTCGAATCGATTGTCAGTACCGTGACCATGGCCCGCCCGAGCAACCGGCCTCAGGACATCAGTGCTTCCTCCATGGCTTGAATCCCGCGCTGCGCCACAATAGTGAGGGATCAAACAACTTGCCGTTCGCAATGACCGCCGTGACATTGCGCGTGTTGCGAATGTCTGCGAGCGGATCACCGTCAATAATTATGAGATCGGCCCGCTTGCCAACTTCCAAACTTCCGGATTCTTTGTCGAGGCCCATGGCGTGCGCGGGAACTACAGTAGCTGCCTGGATCGCTTCCATAGGGGTAAATCCAGCCTTCACATACAGTTCAATCTCACGATGAATGCTATGACCGGGAATGGTTTGATCCGTCCCTGCCATAATCGGTACGCCCGCTCGGTGTGTGGGAGCTTCACACTCTCGAGGCCTAGCGCGCCTTGGCGGTTCGTTTGGAGCCCATAGATCTCGATCTGTCGATCAATCCTTGAAAAGCCTTTCTTGCCCGCATGTTTGCATCACGATTGCGCATGAACCTACGACCTTCGCGATTTGTGCGAGAGCATCTTGCTTGACGACCGGATCAGCACGGCTGGGGCCACTCGGCAGATTTGCCAATACCCGCACTAACATCGTGCCACCGGGCACGGTCTTGGACTTCCATCGAAAGGGGGAGCCTTCTGCCTCGGCTTTCTTATTCGCGTAATCAACGCTGCTTGATAGGGGCGAACTCTGGCAGACTAGCGAGACTAAATAGAATCGGTAGGCTTACAGCCCAGGACACCCACTTCGCATATTTGCTTCCCTGCATGTGCCTTAACTCCTCGATAGGTACTCGATAGGTCACATCACTACATCACCAGTTTGGTTAAGGGTCAAATAGGGCTGTTTGCCCACTCTCCGCGAATGTCTGCTGCGGGTCGAGGCTGTATGGATCCCAAGTGTGATTGGCGTGTGAATTTTCCGAGTATCAAGGGCCACGTATTGATGGATACATCGGCCAGCAAAACCGACTCCTGCCCGCCAGTCACGCAGTTTGCTATTCGATCAGGCGGCTTTCGACAGCGCTTCATTTTTGTCGCCGTAGTGGCGCCGAAGATTTTGGCGCCACCCAAAATCTCCTGCTTTTTTATCCGTCGCGAAGCCTCGTAAGTCGTCACCCGGAAGCAGTCGCTCACGGCTATAGCGGTCACATGGAGCATTATGTTCGATTCGCCCACTATTCTCTTGCGTCATTAGTTACCGATGCTTCGGTCGGAATTATCTGGCAATATCGGCACGGCAGCGCAGACGATAGCTTGGCAAAAGAATAGAGGATCACATGGACGTCATCTCCTTCGCTGGACGCGCGATTGACACGCTGAAATCAATTGACTCCAAGTGCATGCGTCTGGTACCACTCGCCTCCGCCCGCAACGTCTGTTGTGGCCATGGGCCTCTCTTGGCAAAGATCATTCTCACGATGTCGCTCGGAACTCTCCTGCCGTCATGCGGTGGGGGTGGCGGCGGCGGTGGCGGACCCTCAACTCCGCCCGCGCCAAGCGTGTCTCTATCGACTAATTTGCTTACTCAAACATCGCTTACGACTGACGCTGCGCCAAGCGTGAGTCTCACGGCAACAATTACGAATACGCCGTCCGCAGGCATTTATATCGTGGGTGCCGTAACCAACAACGGCATTCAAACAATTCAGCTCGGAAGTCAGATTGGCGCAACGGCAGCGATCAACATTTATTTGAAGCCCCCTAGTTCGCTAGCGCCGAATACCTACACGGATACTGTTCAATTGAAGTTTTGCCTGGACCAGGCTTGCGTCAGTCAAATCACTAATAGTCCTCAGACGGTCACGGTTAAATTTATCGTCAAGCTCCCTGACCCAGTGCTCAATTTCATTAGTACAACGTCCATTTATGCGGGTTCTCCCGGATTCGCATTGAGTCTGTCAGGGAGCGCATTTGCCAGCCAGTCCATCGGTCAAGTGAATGGAAGTGCACGGGCAACCACCTTGGTTGGTACTGGGCAGATCAATATGCAGATATCGGCGGCCGACATTGCGCACGCAGGTACGCTGCAAATCACGGTCTCTAACGCAAGCGGAGGGGGCGGTGTGTCCGCGGCATTACCGCTACAGATTCAACCGGCATCGATATCCACGCTCTCTACACAAAGCGTTTTTGCTGGTTCGCCAGGGCTTACCCTCACCGTGTTTGGGTATGGTTACTGGCCACAATCGGTCATTCAATGGAATGGCAGCAGCAGACCGACAACGTATACAAATGCTGGTCAGTTGGCAGCACACATATCAACAAACGATTTGGTTGCTGCCGGAACGTATCCTGTAACAGTATTGAGTGCTTCTGGAGACGTAAGCAACGCGTTGAACGTTGTTGTCCAGGCGCTTCCCGCGTTGTCACTTTCGTCCGTGGCGCCCATTTCTGTGACAGCGGGCGGACCCCTGTATAGCATGGTGCTGACAGGTACCGGGTTCACGACCCAATCTGTTGCGAAGTGGAACGGGGTCGCCCTAAAGACGACCTATCTGTCGCCCACAGAGCTGTTGGCGGTTGTGCCTGCCACTGATATCGCGACAACTTCCACTGCTTCGGTAGTGGTAAGTACAAGCGCAGTAACTTCCGCATCTTCGTCAGTAAGCGTCGTGCCACCCAGCAAGGATGCGATTGCGTTTCAATTGAACGCGACTCATTCCGGAACGATTAGCTTCAATGCGGTGGCACTGCCAACTTCGAAGAAATGGACCGTCAACGTGGGTGGCTCACCTTCCTTTGCCGTTATCGCCAACGGAAAGGTCTATCTCACGGTAACCGCCGCGGGGATTTCGAAACTCGTAGTTTTGGATCAAGCCACCGGCGCGAGTGCCTGGGGCCCAGTGAGTCTGGTTGGCTCGGCCAATGTGGCCTATGACTCGGGTGTTCTGCTGGTATTAAGCGCATCTTCAACCAGTGGCGGATTTCTGCAGGCATTCGATCCACTATCCGGCAACGTACTTTGGAGCACCGGCTTTATTACGAATTTTGGTATTCCCTCAGCGCCTACTGCCGCGGGTGGAATCGTCTATACCGGGGCCAGCTACTTAGCCAGCGATGAGCTCATTGGATTTGACGTTAACAATGGCGCTCAAGTATGGGGTGGCGAGAATGTTTTGAATGGCTCACCAGGTTCGCCCGCCGTCACGGCTGATGGCGTGTATGTCTCCTATCCCTGTGCCGCATATGATTTTCGACCGTATATTTATGCACTTGCTTGGTCGAACATCTCAAGTTGCACAACGGCCGGCGGAGCCACCCCAGTGGTAGCGAACGGAGTTTTATATTCTCCCAATGCTGCAGGAACTTACAGCGGCACAACTTTCGACACACAGTCAGGCGCTGTTCTAGGCAGCTATATTGCAGATAGTCCTCCAGCCATTTCGTCTACCACCGGCTATTTCTTGCAGAGCGGTACTCTGCGGGCGATTTCGCTTGCCAGTCAATCAACGTTGTGGAGTTTCTCGGGTGATGGCCAGTTGGTCACATCGCCCATTGTGGTCAATCAATATGTATTCATCGGCTCCTCGTCCGGCGAGATCTACGCGCTAGACCAGACATCAGGACAGTTGCTGTGGCAGGATTCTGTAGGCTCGGCAATTCCGACCGGAGTTGGCGCGAACGAGGTAATGCCACTCACCGGGTTATCTGCCGGCGACGGGCTGCTAATTGTACCTGGCAGCAATACGGTCACGATGTACGTTCTATCGACTAATCCTTAAAGGCGGCGAGTCTGGCTTCGCTCCCGCACACCCCAGAGAACCGCACCCGCAAATTCCGGTGCAGCCCATGGGTCGGGCCTTGTGATCGGCGGCTTCCCGGCCGGGAACCGACAGTTAGCATACGTGTTAGCCTTCGCGAAACCGGACGCTCGACCGACTGGTCGGGGCGATGCTCAATGGCGTTCGAGACCTCGAAGCGACCGCCGTGCCCGCACTGACCGACCCCCGCGTCCAGCACATCATCGACAACGCGGGGCACGGGCTCGGGCTGACGACGATGGCGATGCCAAGCGGCGCTGGGCATGACGCCCAAGACATTGCTCGCATCGCTCCAATTGGAATGATTTTCGTGCCAAGCGTAGGCGGTATCAGCCATTCGCCACGCGAATACACCGCACCCGCAGATATCGCGCACGGCGTGAACGTGTTGATGCGTGCGGTACTAGCTATCGACGCAGGTGACCTCGGTCGGTAATCAATTCGAACACAGCGGATGCGCGCGCCGCTGAACCACTCTGACGCGACTGGGGAGTTGCCGCCGCCCAAACATCGCCGTCTAGTACACAGCTCACTATCCGATACCAGCCGTTCGTGACGGCCTGCAACAGGTCGATGACCGACGGATGAGACCGCGATCAAAAGTTTCTGATCGATGCCGGCCGCGGTGCTCCCGTTAGACTTTGGCAGGTGAGAGTACCGCCGGGGAAGATCGATGTCTTGTTCCTCACCCACTATCATTCCGATCACACGTCCGGCATCCCAGACTTGTGGTTGACCGGCTGGCTGCCGCCGCCCTTCGGACAGCGCAAAACGCCTTTCCACGTCATCGGCCCGACTGGGGCAAAAGTACTGATGGAAAATCTGGAAAAAGCGTATGCCCTTGATATCAAGATTCGCATCGAGGACGAAAAGCTCCCGCCCGAGGGAATCGCGGTGAGAGTTGAGGAATTCGACAAGGAAGGGACCGTCTACGAGAAGAGCGGTGTGAAGATCACCGCCTTCGAGGTCAGCCACGGTGACGCCATCAAACCGGCGTTCGGGTACCGTATCGACTACAAAGGTCATTCAGCGGTTATCTCCGGCGACACCCGCTCAACGAGAACGTCATTGGGTACGGTGCAGGCGCCGATCTGCTGATTCACGAAGTCGCCATGGCGCCGCCGGCGCTGATGCAAATGCCGGCGATACAGCGGATCATCGCCCACCATACGACGCCGAAGGAGGCGGGGATTGTGTTCGCCAAGGCAAGGCCAAAGCTCGCGGTCTATACCCACATAGCTCTTTTCAGCAATGAGAGTAGTCCGGAGCCGTCGCTAAACGATCTCGTCGCCGAGACACGTCATACTTATAGCGGCCCGCTGGAGGTTGGCGAGGACCTCACCTCCTTCGAGATTGGCGATACCGTGACTCTGCATCACTTTAAGCCGTGACGCGCAACTGCGCGTCGGCTTCTTTAAGGTCGGATCGCCTGTTCTGAATTGAGTAAATTCAACTTAAAGAGACGCGAACCAAAGGCGAGTTGCGCGGATCAACTGCCGCAGACTATTTCGGCGTGCCCCAGTGCAAGAACGATTGGTGACGCCTCGATGGCGATTCACTGATACTGATGCTGCAAAGCCGCCGTTCACAGCGGGAACTAGACCATGAGCTCGGGCGCGTCCTAGGACAACGTTAGGACACGCCAGGCAACGAAAAATGGAGCGGGCGATGGGAATCGAACCCACACAGGCGGCGCTTCCGAGTCTTTAAAACAAGCGGTTTGGTGCGAATGCTGATGCCAAGTGTGATTAGCGTGTGAATTTTCGCGGTATGTGGGGCCACGCGGGGCTGCGTAGGGATACAACGGTGGGCGCAATCCCTGCTCGAGACTACCAGTCGTGGGTCTCTGACGGGCCATGACCCGCCGTCGGCCGCAGCAATCTGACGACTCCATAGCGGTTGTTGAGACTTTGAGCGTCTGTATGCGTATTCCAGCGAACGTGGTCATCGATTCCAGGCCATCGTGAACGCCCCGGTGATGTCGGCAGCCAGCCCGGCCCGTCGAGATGATCTGTTCACGATGAGGGCTATGAGCAGAGGAACGCCAGTCTTAGTGGCACGATTTCTGATCAATCTCCGGAACTTGTCATTTTTCCCATTTTTTGGCCCCTGCCGACGCATGTGCCAGCAATCCTGGCTATCGGAGAGTTCTCGTTATAGACCACTGAGCGGTATAATATGCAAACTGTGCAACATCCAAGACTGCCAATGTCGCAAGACACGCTAGGTCCCACCCGCGGGCGGATGGCGAGACTCCTAGATGATCTACAAGCGCGCGGAGATCTCGTCGTGTCGGTTGACGACGCAGCGGAACAAAGCACCCTGTCCCGGATCGCCGCGCGGCGACAGCTCGAGCGGCTCGCGCCGCGCACTACCCGGCTTCCCGGCCGACCGTCGGCCTTCCTGATCGTGCCTCCCGAACATCGGTTGCGCGGCGCGCCACCCGTCGCCGCCTGGCTCGACGAGTACTTTCGCGCGCAGGGCCAACGCTACTATGTGGGGTTGCTCTCGGCCGCCGCTCTGCACGGCTCCTCAGCCCAAGCCGTCCAGGTCACGCAGGTACTCCTCCGCCGGCCGCGCCGGCCTATCGCTGTCGGGAAAGTCCATCTCGATTTCTACGTGAAGTCGAAGCTCGAGAGCACGCCCCTCACCGAGATTCCGGGGCTCCCGGCGCCGCTTGCCGTCAGCAGTCCGGAGGCGACCGCGCTCGATCTGATCGCCTTCAGTCGTCGGCTCGGAGGCATTGAGCGCGCGCTCGAAGTCATCCAGGGGCTCGAGGACGCCATGACAGGGACGGGGATGCGAAGCGCCCTTCGCTCCGGCGTTCCGGTCACCGTGCTGCAGCGGATCGGGTACGTCTTCGAGAAGCTCAAGTTCGATTCGCTCGCGGATATCGTGCTGCGCGCGCTCCCGCAGCGTTTTCCGCCGGCGCTGCTGCAGGCGCACGGCCAGCGAGCGGCAGGCCCCGCGCGCGAACCGTGGTCTATCGTCGATAACGTCCAGCTACGTCGTAGCCGAAAGTGATCGCGCTCACGCAAAAGGACGTACTCGCCCACGAAGTCGTGGTGCCGTGGTCCGAGCCGTACCAGGTCGAGCAGGACCTGCTCCTCTGCCTCGCGATGCGCGCGATCTTCGAGGACCGGTTCCTCTCAGGCCAAGTCGCCATGCGCGGCGGGACTGTCCTGCACAAGGTGCATCTTGCGCCCGCGGCCCGCTACTCGGAAGACATAGACCTCGTCGCCGTCGGTGATCGCCCGGAGGGCCACATTCGAAAAGGGTTGCTTCGCGTCCTGCGCCCGGTGCTCGGCCGCGAGAGGTCCTCGGTCTGGGACTCGGTACAGCTCGCGGTTCGAAACGCCGCGAAACCCTCGCGGATCCTGCGCTGCATCTACAAGCTCCCAAGCGTCGCGGAGCCGGGGCGCGAGCTCACGATCGAGGTCGAGGCCAACGTGACCGAGCGGACTCCGCACTTTCCCGTGCAACGTCTGCCATTCCCGGTCCAGTTCCGTGGTGCGAACCTCGCTACCGAGATCGTCTCCTACAACATCAACGAGATGCTCGCGACGAAGATGCGAGCGCTGTTCCAACGAAAGAAGGGTCGCGACCTCTTCGACCTCTACTGGGCGCTGTCCGTCCGATCCGCACTTCCCGTGTCCGTCGCCGAAATACTCCAGGCCTTCGACTACTACATGAAGGCGGAAGGCGAGCTGGTTCCGCGGGAGAAGTTCATCGCGCACTTGCGCCAGTGCCTCGCCGACCGAGCAGGGTTCTGCACCGACCTTGACTCGTTCCTGCGGCGCGATCTCATCTACGATCCCGACGTCGCCGGCGCCCTCATCGAGCGGGACCTTCTCGGCTTGCTGCCTGTGTAATTGGACGCTGCCATACTCCTGGACCGAATCATGGCCATAACCGATCAAGACAGCTCCGACTTGGTCGTCACCAGCCGGCCAACACGAGACACTGAGATGTGCATATTGGACGCCGAATTGCAGCCATTCAGATTCAACGACTCACCAGCGAAGCCACTCGGATTTCTGCTTCTCCATCATCTTGAGCTTTCGGGTGATTTCGAGTCTCCGCGATTCTTTTTCGGGAGGAGTTTGGGAAAGCACTCGTTCCAACCGAGCCCTTTCGGCCCTCATTCGGAATAGGACCTTAGTTTGAATTTCGAGATTCAGCGGACGCACCTTTTTTTGCAGGATCGCCCAACCGGTGTTATCACCTCTTTTCGGGATCTTGAATTTATAGAAGACGTGTTCGGCCGGCTTGTGGCACTTCCTGCAATTTCTGGCAATTCGCAGGGCTGGGACCCTCTCGGTCGTCCGACAGTCAAAACAGACATATGTCCGATTGCTCATCGGTACACGCTCCTCCGTAAACGATTGGATTGGCTACACCACTTGTCGTGTGGCGGGTCAAATCGGCTGCCCGATACCGGACACTTGGGGCCGTCGGCAGAGGGTCGAGTCCAGCCAACTGCGATCGCTCTCGCTACGAGGGCAGCGTGGGAATCACACAATTTATTTTCTGTGAACTGCTGCGTGTGACTGTACGTGTGAACTTCGGGGCAATGCGGGGATACGTGAGGCCATGACACCGCCGCCCCCTCAGCGTCGATTTCCCAAGACTTTCCCATCGGATCAATGCCTTGACCCAATCTTGTAGCCCTGCGTGGCCTGGCGTTGCCTGGGAGTGGAGCGGGCGATGGGAATCGAACCCACACGGGCGGCGCTTCCGAGCCTTTAAAACAGGAGGTTTGCTGCGACTGCAGGTGCCAAGTGTGATTAGCGTGTGAATTTTCGCGGTATGTGGGGCCACGTAAGGCTATGTAGGGATACCTTGAAGTGCGAGATCCCAGGGTCGAGCCTTTCAGTCGCAGGTCTCCGATCGGGCCAGTTCCGGCCATTCAGTAAAGCGGATCATAGAAGAAAGCGGCCGTTGGAGCGGAAGCTCAATAGCTCACAATGCACCGGATGGAGAGCCGCATACATTCCAATGTTTTGAATGCAGCGAGTCCCGCATGCGTGATCACTCGTAACGAACCTTACCTTGTTAAGTCGCATAGAGGTGTCACACCGGCCAATTGCCGCTATTATCCGGTGAACAACGCCAAAGACGGCGGCCAGGGAGAGGGCGGTGGTTCACGGTTACGGACGACGGCATCGAGCGTTCATCATTTTGGGATGCATGGTGTTGATGAGTGCCTGCGGAGGATCTGGGGGAGGATCTGGAGGCGGCTCGGGTTCACCACTCAGGATCAAGCCGACGAGCGCCACGATCGACGGCGCGACCTCCGTGCCGTTCGTTGCCTCAGGTGGCCAACCGCCGTATTCCTTCAGTGTCACGGCGGGTTCAGGATCCGTCACCAGTGCGGGAGTCTATACGGCACTTAGTGCCGCCGGTTCGGCCACGGTCTCAGTGACCGATGCTGCGGGAGCCAAGGCGCTCGCCCAACTCACCATCAATGCAGTTCTTGGCCTGTCGCCTTCCGGCGGCGCTGTGGCGGTGAATACGACTCAGACGTTTCAGTCCGTTGGCGGGCAAGCGCCGTACAGCTACGCCGTCACGTCGGGCGCCGGCACGATCAATGCCAGCTCGGGGCTTTATCAGGCACCGACCTCGCCCGGCACAGCCACTATCCGGGTCACCGACGGACTCGGGACCACCTTCCCGATTACCATCACCGTCAATCCAGCGCTCTCGGTGCAACCGACCTCGATCACGATTACCAGCAGTTCAGGCCAATCCTTTCCCTTTGCAGGACAGGATGGCGCGCTTAATTACCGGTACACCGTACTCTCGGGCCCAGGTTCAATCGACGCGGCGGGTGTCTATACCGCCGGCACGAGCAGTGGTCCTGCAATCATCCAAGTAACGGATCGGCAGGGCACAAGTGTCACTGCCACCGTGACGTCCATTCGAATCCGAACCAACGGCCCGGTTTATGCAGCGGTGAGTGATGGCACGAATTGGTTTCTTGGCGGCGCCTTTACGGCCGTAAATCCCTATGAGGCGCCGCGCGGCGCAGTCATCGACCCGGTCTCAGGCGCACCGCAGCTCGGCTGCGATCTACAAACCGGCTTTGACAATCAAGTCAATACCGCTCTTTATGTCGGATCAACCTTGTACGTGGGCGGATACTTCACCCGCTACCGCGGCCAAAGTGCTCCCGGCCTTGCGGCGCTCGATGCCAAGACTTGCCAGCTCGTCTCGACGTTTTTCCAAACGAGTGATGGAGGAGTCTACGTTTCTGCACTCGCCGCAAGTGGTTCGTCCCTCTATATCGCCGGCAGCTTCAGTTTTTATCGTGGAGTTGCGCAATCGCCGGACGTTTATTCGGTCATCAAGGTGGATGCCAATACCGGAAATCTTGACGCAACTTTTGTGCAGCCGTCCACTCCGCTGGTCAGTACTCCAGCCGCGCTCATCGCCACGCCCACATCACTTTACGTGGGTGGCTATGGTGTCGCCCTCTGGGACGCCGCAAGCGGTACACCGGTCAGCAGTTTCAACACCCAGGCAGGCATGATTACCAATGTGCTCACAATGCAGTTGTCGGGAAATTCATTGTTCGTCGGCGGCTTTTTTGCCAATATGTACGGCAATCTCGCCAAGTTGGATGCGACGTCTGGAGCCTTGGATCCCGCGTTCAATTCGAGTGCAGGTAGTGGGTCCGGGTTTGATAGCACCGTCCAGTCCATGGCGATATCCGGCTCTTCACTCTACGTGGGCGGAAAATTCTCAAGCTACGGGTCGCATCCCAGCGCAGGCGTGGCCAAGATCAGCACCATAGACGGCGCTTTGGACTCAACGTTCAATACTGGTACCGGATTCAACGGTTCCGTAAATGGCCTTGTCGTGGGCGGCACGTCGGTGTATCTCGCCGGCTCATTCACTACCTATCAGGGCCAACCGGCGGTTCGCCTGGCTAAGATCGATGCTACCAGCGGCGCGCTGGATTCTGCCTTCACACAAGCCACGGGTCTGGACAATACCGCCGCCACCCTAGTGTCGAATAGCACGAGCCTTTTTGCCGGCGGTGTGTTTCGCACCTACCGCGGTCAATTGGTCTCAAACCTAGCGAAGCTGAATGCAAATGGGGTGGCCGATGCCGCCTTCACGAGCACTCCGGGCAGTGACGGAAAAATCGATTCGCTGATCCTGGTCAACGGTGCGCTCTATGCCGGCGGCTGGTTCTCGAGTTACAACGGTGCGTCAGCCAATTTCCTGGCTAAGATTGACGGTACTACCGGCGCGCTCGACACCACGTTCACGCGGCCCGCGGGACTCAATGACATCGTGTTAGGCCTGGCCTCCAGTGGATCGGCTCTTTTCGTTGGCGGCCGTTTTAGCACGTACCGGGGGGCAAATTGCAACGCTTTGGCCAAGGTGGACCTGGCCACTGGCGTTCTGGACACGACCTTTACCGGAGCCGCTGCTCTGCCCTCCCAAACAATCGTGACCACTGTCGGCAGTAACGGGCCGTACGTCTATTTCACCGATAATTCCGCCACCTACGCGGGTGTTCCCGCGCCCCCTTTCGGCCGGGCAAACACTGCGACCGGTGCCTACGACACCGTATTTGCTGCAAACGCTGCGCCGGCAGCTGGCAGCCCTACGGCCCTCGCTTTTTCACCCACCGCGGTCTATGTCGCAGAAAACTATTACGCGGCCCCAGTGCACTCCCTCGACTTGAGTACTGGGACTGCCAATGCGGCATTCGTGCCAAATGTTCCAGTACTGGGTTCGCCCCCTATCCCTTCCATGATGGTGCTGGGAAATTTCATATACGTTGCCGGCTACTATAGCCAAAACGGCTTTCTTCACTCAGCGGCAAAACTGGACGCGGTCACAGGCACAGTGGATACGTCATTCTCAGATCTTTTCACTACCGACGCTGGTGTCGAAACCATCTCCACTTCCGGTACGTCGCTATATTTTGGCGGAGACTTCACCACCTACAAAGGAGTTCGCGCCTACTATTTTGTCCCCGTGGATCCGATAACTGGTAACCAACTGGATCCTTGAAGCAGAACTCCACGCCAGCCGATGCTAGCGCCGTGTTCGCGCCCACCTGATCCACGGATAGTCGCGCGGGCAGCACGGTTGAATGCTCCGAAGCAGTCATTCGCGATGGCGATGACTAAAGCGGCCGGTCGTTATCGACGGCTTCGGGTCCAGCCACCCGCGATCGCTCTCGCCACGAGGGCAGCGTGGGAATCACACAATTCATTTTTGCGAACTGCTGCGTGTGACTGTGCGTGTGAATCTCGGGGCAAAGCGGGGATACGTGAGGCGACAAGGCCGCCGCCCAATCAACGTCGATTCCCAAGACTTTCGCATCGGATCAATGTCTTGACCCCAATCTTGTAGCCCTGCGTGGCCTGGCGTTGCCTGAGAGTGGAGCGGGCGATGGGAATCGAACCCACGCGAGCGGCGCGTTCGGAGCTTCAAAACATGCTGTTTGGCGCGATGACGGGCGCCAAGTGTGATTAGCATGTGAATTTTCGCGGTATGTGGGGCCACGTAAGGCTGCGTAGGGATACACCGATGTGTGAATCCTAGGCTCGAGCTTTCCAGTCGTAGCTCTCAGAACGTCCAGTTGGAGACATTCAGCGACTCGATATGGCTTCAGAAAGCAGACTGTTGCCAGCGGTCGGGATTATACATAGCCAGATCTCAGTGCCGGAAGCCATGGCCTTCGCAAACGCCCGGTGCAGTTGAGCGCGAGCACGCCCAGCCCCAGCGCCGGAATCAAGATTCGGTCAGTCGGTCACACTCATCAACTCCGCCTATTCCCTGCGAACAAAGGGCCGCTGGCTCAGAAAGCCAGCGACCCCGAATTCTCGAAAGACAATTCGCTACTGTGCGCCGCGCAGAGTCACGGTTGAACTGATATTCACCTGTTTGAACTCCCCCGTATCGGGGGCGAACCCATATGCGACACCGGTAATGCTCGCCTTGCCTCCCGTGAAGAGCAGCGCGGACCTCCCATGGAAGAGCTGAGTTTGAGATTGCACGCCCGCGCTCCAGCGGACCGTCGTAGTGTTACAGGGCACGAAGGCGGAGAAAAAGCCATTGATCGGTACTCCGCCTTTGGTCTGCTTGATCTGTCCGCTGATCGTGATGTACGAGTTATTGTTACAGCTCACCGAGCCATTGACGGTTGCTGCCCCCGTCGATGCGCTCACGGTGCCGAACTGGGAGATGGTCGGTGAGAACGTGAACGGCGGCGGTGCGAGTTGCAGATTGAAGACGAGATTCGCCGGCGACTGCGTGTACAGGGACCCGACCATGAAGTAGTAAGTCGTGCCTGCTGCGGCATCGAACCTGACTCGAGACTGCAGAGTCCCGCCGGCATCATCGTTGCACGCGACCTGGGTCAAGTTCCCCGGGGACCCCGTGTAGACCGAGAGCGTCGTGTCGTAATTGCTCCCGAAGACATTGGCCTCGAGGCGTTCGTTCGCCGTCGGCGTATAGGTGAACCAAACGCTTTGCGAATTCCCGTAGCAGTACGGCTCACTCGGCGATGAGGTGGCGTTCGTCACATCCTCGCTGGTCGAATACGGGAACGAGTAAATTTGGGTCGCGGACAGGATGTCATCATTAGGAGGCGGAGGCGGAATGACGATGATTTGCGTCAAAGCGGTTGTGGTGTTGCCCGCCTGGTTATTGCCATTAAAAGCAATGAAATACGCGCCCGCTTGCGCACTCGTGGGCGTCCAATTGAAAGAACCCGTGCTATTGCCAAGATCGGTGAAGGCGGCGCCAGCCGGCAAATTGGATGCGGTCAGTACCACCCGGCGTGACTGCTGATCCTGGCCCGTCACGGTAAACGCTACGTTCTGATTCTCAACAACTTTGATGTTCGTCGGTGCCGTTACCGCAACCACGACGCTCGCGTTGTAGCGGATCTCGCCGCGTAGCGCAGGAGTTCCTCCCTCGCAGTGCTGCTCAAACGTCGCATCGAAGCCGGTCACGGTGTTATTGGGCCCGTAGACCACCTGCAGGACCTGGAAGAAGCCATTGTCGCCATTGCAACCGCGACCGTCTCCGTACACGGCAAGCCCCGGAACGCTTGCAAGCTGGAACGGAAAGCGTGTCGCGTTGAGGTAGGTACCCGGAGTCAATGGCTGATTGTTGGGGGCTGCGAAATCCAGGTTCCAGAAGTCTCCCAGAATGAACCCCTGATATGCGATGGATACACCGCCGTCGTAATTGACCGAGGCACTGAAGGTGCCATTCGTCGGGGTGAGGAGGTAGGTCTGTCCTCCGCCGACATAGTCGCCTGGGTCGCTCGTCATGCTGAGCGAGGTGACTGTTTGAGCATAACTCGTGGCGCTGAATACAAGGATCGATAGCAGCGATACGAGCAAGTTTACGGGTGAGAGCTTTTTCAACATGCGTGACCCCCTGTTCGAAGACGGGGACCAGAACAGAGGGTAAGTGCCATCCCTGCACGGGTCGATTGTTTTAAAGCAGCGTCAGAAGCTGCGCGACCAGGCCAGTATCGTACGACGTGACGAGGGCGTCAAGAAACCTTCGCTCGCCCTTCCACCTACGCGCTATCGAGCCGCTACGATCGATATGTCTAATGCAGCAGCAAGTGCGAGAGGCGCCCTTGAATCCATCGACGGGCAGCACGCCGGCTTTCCCGGCACACAGCAGATCCCCGCGGCCCAGGCGATGCGCTCGCTGCTGGCGCTGAAGCTCTTCGGCAGTGCCCGGCACAGTCACGTCATGAGTTCGGTGTTCGACTCCAAGCTCACCACCTACCGGAACTTAAGCCGCCTCAACGAGCTCGGCATCCCTTTCATCACGCTGCGCCGCCGTGACCCGAAGATGCTTCAGGAGATCCGCACCCAGCCGGCCTCGGCCTGGCGCCGGATCGAACTCGAGAGCATCGCGCGCACCTATCGCACGCCGCGTATTTTGGACCACACGGTCACGCTGCGCGACTATGAGGACCGATCCGCCAGATTGCCCTGTCCTCCGCGGTCGCCATGAGGGTCAGTTGCGATCTGCAGCTCACCTTGATGGCCAGCAGCCTGTATCGGCTCCTCGGCGAGCAGCTCGGCAACGGCTACGCGACCGCCAAGTCCCAGCACATCTTCCGCGACTTCATCAACGCAGTCGCCCATGTGATGATCACCGAGCGGGAGATCCTGGTGCGCTTCCAGAAGCGCGCCCACAATCCACTTCTCATGGCGGCCGGCTTCGCAAAGATCGATCTTCCAGTGCCGTGGCTGGGAAACCGGCGCCTGCAGCTGCTCTTCGGGTAAATCCCGTGGCGGGGAGGCAAAATCGATGCGCGCCGCGGCTCAGCGCAGCACCGGCAGAGAGTCGGGCGCGACCAGCAACATGCTGCGGGCGACGCCGGGTGTGCGCCGGATCAGGCCCTTACGTTCCAAGGTGGTCAACATCTGATGCACGGTGGGTGGGGTGACCTCGAAGTATTTTTGAATGTCCGCTTCGGCAGGCGGGCGCCGCAGGACCCGCGTGTAGGCGTAAATGAATGCCAGGTACTGCCCCTGCGTGGGGGTCATTGGGGATTGCATCGTAGCTTTCATGAGCGCAAAGATCGAATGTACGATATCGCGCTCAATTGTGCACAAGGAGCAGATCTATGTTGACGAAATCAACGGACAATGGAGTCAACAGCGCCGTGCCCCGCCGTGGTGTCTACAGTTCAACTAACGCGCCAACCGCCCGTCCGCCGGGCGCCCTCAATGTTAATCCCATGGGGCGCCATGGAATTCCAGGCTAGACACTATGGCCTGACTGCCGGGAGTCAGGCCATAGTGTCTAGCACAACACAGGGACACGCCAGACAACGAGAAGTGGAGCGGGCGATGGGAATCGAACCCACACGGAAGGCGCTTCCGAGCCTTTAAAATAGGCACATTGGCGCGATGACGGACACCAAGTGTGATTAGCGTGTGAATTTTCGCGGTATGTAGGACTATCTAGGGCCGCGTAGGGATACATCGATGTGCGAAGTCGCAGGCTAGAGCCTTACAGTCGTGGGTCTCTGATCGGCCAACATCCGGCATTGCCGAGCAAACCCACCAAAACATAATACATGTGAGCAAAGCTAGCAGTCGAATGCCTGCAAAACCGGCCGCTTTCATGCAACAGCCCTCGGCAACCCTAACATTGCGCGTCGCCTGGCATTTCGGGATGTACGATCACTTATGTGAGATCGCAATCTCGGATATCCACCCTAGGCAAGTGATCATCGCAAGCAATATAACGACTAGCGTGAGCCCGCTCCGAATCTGGCCTATGTTGAGGTATCCGCAGAAGCCATCAGCTCGGCGAAATCGATTACGGACACAAAATACTTCTGTTCGGCGATACTTTCGGCAATGGCGCCCGCATGGATCAACACCGGTCGATAGCTCATGTGTCGCGGCATGCTGAGCCGCGCGATTTTCTCCTGCACGTCGGATATCACCGTGAGCGGCACGGCGTTCTTGGAGAATTTGATTTCACATACATAGAGCGTCTTCTGCCGGATCTGGATCAAATAGTCGATCTGGCAGCCCGCGTGGCGCAGTGTTTTTCGCTGAAAAAACGGGTTGTCGTACAGAACGTCGTTGGGGTCGATGTGCAGCCGCTCAAATATGGCCAGCCGGTTCTTTAGCACGATGTTCTCGAACTGCAGGCCCAATATGCCGTCGATATTCGGCAAGCGGGACAACGTTCCGCGCTCGATGCGCCGACGGTTTGGCTGCACGTATTTGAGATAAAACCTCAGATAGTTGTCGCTCAGGCGCAATTTGCTGTGCTTGCCCTCATCCGCCGTCTTGAGGTCCCAGGTGTAGTCGCGCGACAGAAATCCCGCCTGCACCAGATCCGCGCTGTATTCGCTGATCTTCCCGGTCTTGCCGACGCCGAGTGCCGCGTATAGTTCCTGTAGGTCCAAAGAGCCGTTGACCAGCGCCGCCACGATCTCGCGATAGACTTTGTCGCGTCTGCTGAACAGGTCATGGAAAATCAGGTCGAATTCCTTGAACAACAGCCCTTCTGGTGTGAAACACATGCGCTGAATATTCACGTCCGCCGATAGCGTAGGATTCATTTCCTCCAAATAACGCGGCACCCCGCCCGTTACGGACAGTAAGCGCAGTTTTTCATGAGGGGTAATGCGATCGCGGTGCTTGCCCCAGAACAAATTGCAGGTCGCCAACGGCAGCTCCGGCAGCGTGAAGTCCAGTGACACCCGACCCAGAAAGCCGGTGTGATGCAGGATATTGCGTTCGATCCAACCGCTCAACGAACCGGAAAGGATGAGGATCAAATGCGGATTTTGAGAAAATTCCGCGTCCCAGGCATTCTTCAGCTTCCCGAGGAACGTAGGATCTTTCGATCCCAGCCAGTTGATTTCATCCAGAACGAGCAAATGCCGGCCGGTTCTGGTTCGATCGGCAAGGCTCCATAACAGCGTATTCCAATCATCTGCCCGCGGCGCCGGAATGCCGAGCTGGCGATTGATCTGCTGCGCGAAGTCTTCGCGTTCCTGCCCGGCGGTCAAGTGCGCGGTGGGCGGCAGTCCTTGAAAACTCAGAGCGCCGTAACCCGGTAATCGACGGGCGAGTTCAGTGGCCAGGCGGCTCTTGCCGATGCGGCGACGGCCCTTGATGATGACCAAGCTGGCGGTTTTCTTGCTCGCAAGCTCTTGGAGGCGCCGTAGTTCGTGCTCTCGCCCGTAGAAGGGGGTGGTGCCAGCAGATGCCATTTTGGTGCACCTTGTGAGGTAGATAGTTGGTGCCACCCAAACGATAATTGTCGATTTGGTGCACCAGCAGCCAATCTATCAGAATGCCACAAGAATGACAATTGTCGAATTGGTGCACCGAATGATACCGGTTGTCGAAGACCTGAGTGGGTCAAACCCGGACGATCGCCCTGAAAATGCTTGGCGATTGCCGCGCTGGAATGCAACTTCACTGTGATCTTTCACCGCTGAGGAGCGGCCGCTGGTCGATGACGTCATTCGGTCGATGGGACGACCTACGGCCGTCGGACCAGTGTCTGTCTCAGAACTCCGGTCATCGAGAGGCCTGAATTCATCGCTCAAGAGCGGCCGTTCGGACCTGCGTGGAGTTCATGCCGCGCGCCGCACGCGACTCAAAGCCGTGTAAGACCCTGCGGAATCTTCACGGATACCTCGCTCGTGCTCGCCGCTGAACGTCTCGAGAAGCGAGCAGTCTGCCGCAGCCCCACACAGATGAGACAACCGACGATTCCAACGCCCGCCAGCACCAGGAAAGCACCGCTATCGCCACCCGTCCCGCGCTTGAGGAGGCCGATGAGGAGCGGGCCGAAGAACGCGCCGCTCGCTCCGACGGCACTGATGAGTGCGATCGACGCTGCGGCAGCCGGTCCGCTGAATAGCATCACCGGGAGACACCAGAAGGCTGGTTGGAATACGGCACCCCCGATCGGAATCAACGCCAGCGCGGCGACCCGCAGCCACGAAGTCGGTGCAATAGCAAACCCAACGCAACCCAGGGACATGAGCGCGCCTACGCGCGCAGCGACCCGCGATTTACGGTGTTACTGTACAAGCTGAAGTTACCGGAATAGCGGCGTCATGCAGTCCATTTCTTGCGTGATTGGCATTACCTAAAGCCGACGGTCGTAGGCGCCCGCATTGTGACGCGCCGACGGGACGCCGGATCGACTGCATCGGGCGGCAGGCGGCTACCTGTAATAGCCAACGCCGCAGGTCAGATCGCCGACCTTAGTTACGAAGCTCACCTTCGGCACTGGCTTTGGGTCCGCACCTGGCTTCGGGAACATGTAGCTGACCTCGCTGATGCGACCCTCCGGCTTCTGGCCCGCGGCGTAGATTTCCGCGCCGAAATCCTTGCCGGTGCTGTCCTTCATGGTCCGCTCGTCCTGGCCAAGCAGGTTCTGTCTATTCGGATTGCCTTGCGCAACGATCTTGCCGGCTGAGTCGTTGCAGAAGACATAGAGGTCGCGATCACGAAATCCACCTTCTCCCTTGTTGAACATTTCAAGTGCTTTGGCTTTATCGGCTTTCACCGCGGCAACGGCCTTCATGAGCATCGCTTTGGCTTCATCGGCACTGCCGTACTGGGACTTCTGCTGTGTGAAAGCTGTTGGCGAGAGCGTGAGAATTGCCGCCGACACCGCGGCGATTATGCATGTACGCATCATGGGTCGCACGTGCACGCCCATCACCCAGTGATTCAGTTCCGCTTCTTCGAACAACTGAAACACCGCAACATTATCCGGGTCGGGATCCTTTACCTGGTCGCGTGCTGGCTCATTCTCGACCCTGTACACGTCGTCTTTCACATGCTGGAGGTTCCGGCCTGGGCCAACCGGCTGGTTGTCATTCTGTTGGCCATCGGCTTTCCGGTGGTGCTTCTGTTCGCGTGGGTCTACGAGATCACCCCGGAGGGACTGAAGCCGACTGTGGAGGTTGATCCCCACCGATCGATCAGGAAGCGGACCGGGCAGCGTCTGGACCGCGCGATCATGGTGCTCCTCGTGCTCGGGGTCGCGTATCTGCTGGTCGATAAGCTCTGGCTTTCGAAACACGTCACGGCAGTGGAACACGAGGTCGCCACGTCGTCGCCAGCGACCACGCCGGTTCCGGCAATCTCTGAGAAATCAATTGCCGTCCTGCCGTTCGCGGACACCGCCCATTGTTGCAGCAGGTATAGGGACGTGAATTGGGCGGTAAACCACGTCACGGTCAGTCCGGCAGAAATGCCGAACAGGGCCACGAGCGTTCGCCGCAGGTTGGGGCCGCGAACGCTTTCCCGCAACGGCGACGGGGCGAGAATCCCATCTCGCTTCATCGCCTCAAAGACCGGGCTTTCTTTCAGTTTGAGCCGCACGTAGACGGAGCCGGCGAGCAGCGCGAATGACAATAGAAATGGAATCCGCCAGCCCCAGCGATGCCACGCTGTATCATTCATCGCCCCGTGCACTGCCAATACGACGGTTAGGGCGAGGAGGAATCCGACGGCACCGGCGAGCTGGATGAAGCTCGTATGGAGTCCTCGTCGGCCCGACGGCGCATGCTCGGCCACGTAGATCGCCGCACCGCCATACTCACCGCCCAGAGCTAAACCCTGCACGAGGCGTAGGAAGACGAGCAGCGCCGGTGCCAGGAGACCGCTGCGGGAGAACGTCGGCAGCAGGCCCATCGTCGCCGTTGCAGTGCCCATGAGTACGATCGTAATCAGGAACGTATGCTTGCGGCCGACGCGGTCGCCAAGCACGCCAAACAAGAGCGCTCCGGCCGGGCGTACGGCGAATCCGGCGCCGAAGGTGGCAAACACGAGAAGACGTGAGGCGACTGCATTCCCCGCAGGGAAGAACTGTTCACTCAAGAGCTGCGCCGCGGCGCCAAAGAGGAAGAAGTCGTACCACTCAAAGATAGCCCCAAGCGACGAGGCCACGATGACCCGCCACGCCGACGCATCCAGTCGTGCGCCGGCCGGCGCACCAGCCGGTGTCACCAGTTCGGCTGCCGCCGAAATCCCGGTTCGCGTCGAGTCTTCCGCCATAACGCGCTCCTCAGGATGTCTATCGACCATCTACTATGGCGGTGCAGGAATCTGTCTACTGTACGATCGACCCGCATCCTTCCGGTGCGGCGACAGTCACTAAGACACTCGGCGTTGTTGCGAGATGCATACCGATGCTAAGGCAGTTCCTAACCAACCGAAAAAATCCCCCAACTCATTATCCATCAAGCCCGGAACGCACGTCCGCTGCGCCGCGCGCCGTGCGCATCTACTGAAAGGCGAGCCGGCAACCTACCGACGTCGCGTTGTTGAGACCTCATTGGCTTCCAGGAAAGCAGACGGTCGCGAACGGCAGCAGCGGGTCGAGTCCGGCCACCTGCAATCGCCATCGCGCGGCGCAGAGAGTGTGGGAATCACACACATTATTTTTCGAAATCGCCGCGTCTGACTGTACGTGTGAATGCTGGGGCTGTGTAGGGACACTTCAGGACACGAGACCGCCGCCAAATCGATGTCCGTTCCCCCCGCTTTCCCACAGGATCAACGTGTTGATCCCAATCTCCCGTCCCTACACGTCCTAGGCTAGCCGAAGAATGGAGCGGGCGATGGGAATCGAACCCACACGGCCGCTGCTTCCGAGCCTTTAAAACAGGCGGTTTGGAGCGATTGCTGATGCCAAGTGTGATTAGCGTGTGAATTTTCGCGGTATGTGGGGCTACGTAGGGATACGTGAGCAAGCGTTCGTAACTGGATGTGCTAGGTGCGGCCGCCGGACGGTTTACACGTCAATCAGACAGCTTTCGACAATGCTTCGGCCATCCGTGTTTGCCAGCCCGGACCCGTGGCCTTCCAGCGCGCCAATGTCTCCGGCGGCAATCGGAGAGAGATTGATGTACGCGCGTTGCCTGATTTCGGTCGTCCACGAGGCTTCAACATCTTGGCAGCAGTCCCGGCACCGAAGATTTCCGGCAACACATCACGCGCCTTGCGAGCGCGTGCAAAGGTTTCCTTCGTCCACGCTGGGTTCTCTCGATCGGCCTTCTGGGGATTAGACTTGCGCTTCATATCGTTTGACCTCGCGTTTGTTGGCCTTGCGCAGACTGATCACATGTGCCTTGTTGGCCCGCGGCGTGAACACCATCACATGCAATCGATTTCCGATCAGACCTAGTGCCTGGAATCGCCGTTCGCCGTAGTCTTTCCGAAGATCTTCGACCAGGAGCGCGCTGTTCCACTCGAACCCGGCCGCCAATTCGAACGAGATGCCCCGCGCGAGCAGATTCTTCTCGCTCTTGGCTGAGTCGAAGCTGATATCCATTTTTTATTGTATATACGTATATACGGGAATGCAACCGCGTTCCTAAGCGCGCTCGCGTTCGGTTACTCATCAGAGGAGGTTGCGAATCCCCCAGCCTGCGGACGTGGCGCTTTCGGCCAACTGCGGCCGGTGACGGAGCCGGCCGCAGGCTGTCGTGGGCGACAATTCTTGTCGAGTTGCTCGGAGGATTGGCTGTGATTGTCGGAGCATTTATCCCTCTCGCCAGTATCCCGATGACAATTGTGCTGCTTCTCGCCATCTTCACCGTACACCTGCCGAATGGCTTCAGCTCCATCAAGCTC
>WNFR01001078.1_pt1 | contig 28331 bp, 11 predicted proteins | sample 5400221 | NCBI WGS metagenome assembly WNFR01 (sample SAMN13153357, study PRJNA577476) | soil metagenome | isolation source: 40 cm soil under Madrone tree | place: USA:California | collected 2016-06-14
ACTCTAGCGCTGGGCGTCGGCGCGAACAGGGCGATCTTCAGTGTGATCAACGCCGTGTTGCTGCGCGCCTTGCCGTACCAGGAGGCCGACCGTTTGGTGGTCGTGTGGGAAAAGAACCTCCGGACTGAGCAGAACACGGTTAGTCCGGCCAACTTCTTCGACTGGCAGGAGCAGAACCACGTTTTTGAAGGCATGGCGGCATTCAACGACACGCGCAACAGCCTGGCCAGCGACGGCTCCCCGGAAGAGATTCCGGGGCAGCTCACCACCAGCAACTTGTTTTCTGTGCTGGGCGTGAACGTTCTGCTGGGCCGCACGTTTGAGCCCGAAGATAGCCAGCCGGGACAGAATAACGTGGTCGTCATCGGCTATGGCTTATGGCAACGCCGGTTCGGCGGCGACGTCAACGTAATCGGGCGCAAAGTGCTCCTCAACGCAATTGACTACACGGTGATTGGCGTGCTGCCGCCCGATTTCAAATGGCACGTCAGAAAGAATTCGCAGACCGGCCAAGCGGCGGAGCTCTGGACGCCGTTTGCAAACAGCACTGGGTTCAGGCAGTTGCGCGGACGCTTTATCTGCGCCGTCGCGCGGCTCAAACCCGGCGTCTCGCTCGAACAGGCGCGCACTGAAATGGACGGCATCGCGGGCCGCCTGGCCGAGCAATACAAGCAATTCAACAGCGGCCACGGCATCAACGTCGTTCCGCTGCGGCAACAGCTCGCCGGGGAGATTCGGGGGGCTTTGCTGGTGCTGATGGGGGCAGTCGGTTTCGTGCTACTGATCGCGTGCGCGAATGTGGCGAACCTGCTGCTGGCGCGCGCGGCGGCGCGGCAGAAAGAGATGGCCGTGCGCGTCGCGCTGGGCGCGGGACGCGGGCGCATCGTGCGGCAATTGCTAACCGAGAGTTTGTTATTAGCAGCCTTGGGCGGGGCCGCCGGATTGCTGCTGGCGTGGTGGGGCACGGCAGTGCTGGTAAACTTGAGCCCGCCGGAACTCGGCGATTTTCAGCACGTCGAGATCAGCGCGCCAGTGCTCGGCTTTACCTTCGTCGTGACCTTGCTGACCGGTGTAATCTTCGGACTGGTTCCGGCTAGGGAAGCGTCGAACCTCAAACTCAGCGACACGCTCAAAGAAGCGGGCCGGAGCCTCACCAGTCACACGAGCAGCCAACGGTTGCGCAGCACCATGGTGATCGCTGAAATCGCGCTCGCGCTGGTGTTGTTGGTCGGCGCAGGCTTGCTCGCTCGCAGCTTCCTGCGGCTGCAGGGCGTCGACACGGGCTTTAACGCGCGGAACGTGCTGACGATGCGTGTCGCGTTGCCTGGTGCACGCTACAATGATGACGCGAAGCGAATCAACTTTTTCACGCAAGCCCTCGAACGGATGCAGACTCTACCCGGCGTCGAAGCGGTCGGCGCCATCAACTTCACCCCATTCCTCGGTTTGGGTACGTCAACCGAGTTTGAAATCGAAGGCCGCCCGACGCCGCTGCCCGCTCAGGTAATGAACACTACAGGTGTGTGCCTCACGGATCAGAACTTCTTCCGCGCACTCGAAATCCCGCTCAAACGCGGGCGGCTCTTCACCGAGCAGGAAATCCGCCAGCGGCGCAATGTTGTCATCATCAACGAGGCCCTGGCGCAGAAGTATTTCCCGCATGAAGACCCGCTCGGCCAACGCATCACCATTCCGTTGCGGCCGCCAAGCGTGCCGACCGAAATCATCGGCATCGTCGGTGACGTGAAGCATACGCAACTCGACCAGGGAGCCGAACCGATGTCGTACTGGCCGATTGCGCAAGAGCCGTTCCCCTTCATGACCTTCGTGCTGCGCACGCGGGGCGAGGCAACCGCGGTGGCGGCGGCTGTGCGCAACGTGGTCCAAACGCTCGACCCGCAACAGCCGGTGGGCGAGATGCGCTCGCTCGCCAGTCTGGTGGGCAATTCCATCGCGCGACAGCGGTTCAACGCGCTGCTGCTCGCGGTCTTCGCCGTCGTTGCGTTGTTGCTTTCCGCCATCGGCATCTACGGCGTGATGTCGTATGCGGTTAGCGCACGCACGCACGAAATCGGCATTCGCACCGCTTTGGGCGCGACCTCCTCGAACATCCTGCACTTGATGCTGAAGTGGGGGATGACGCTCGCGCTGCTGGGTGTGGCTAGCGGGTTGGTGGCAGCAGTTTTCTTAACGAGCTTGCTCAAAAATCTGCTGTTCGACGTAGGCGCGACTGATCCGCTGACGTTCGTGATGATCATGCTCCTGCTCACCGGCGTGGCGCTGTTGGCCTGCTACTTCCCTGCGTGGCGGGCGACAAAGGTGGACCCGCTGGTCGCCCTACGGCACGAGTGAGAGACAAATGGCTAATCCGACGCAGACAAGTCGCTTGCGCTGGTGGCTTTGGCTGATCGGCGTAATTGTGCCTCGCCGGTTGCGCGCCGATTGGCGGCAGGAGTGGGAAGCCGAGTTGCGGCACCGCGAGTTGCTGCTGGCCGACTGGGACAAGCTCAATTGGAAAAGCAAACTGGATCTGGTGCGCCGCAGTCTCGGCGCGTTTTGGGATGCGCTATGGCTGCAACCCCAACGATGGGAGGACGATATGTTTCAGGACTTACGCTATGGCGTACGAATGTTGATGAAGGCCAAAGGCTTCACCGCCGTCGCAGTCCTCTCGCTGGCGCTCGGCATCGGGGCGAATACCGCCATTTTCAGCGTGATTGACGCAGCAATGCTGCGGGTGCTGCCAGTCGAACGACCGGAGCAATTGGTTTTGTTCAGCCGGCTCAATCCTCAGGGAGGAGGCGAGAGCTTCACCTATCCGCAGTTCGAGCAATTCCGAGAGCGCAATCAGGTGTTCGCCAACGTCTTCGGATTTGCCTATCGCCAACCCAGGGTAAACATCAACGGTCGCGAGGAAGAAGCCCTGGTCCAGCTCGCTTCCGGCCAGTACTTTTCCGCGCTTGGCGTCAATGCCGCGCTCGGCCAGACCTGGACTCCGGCAATTGATCGCACGGCCGGCGCCGCAGCCGGAGATGAGCAGATCGCGGTGATCAGTGACAACTTCTGGCGAAAGCAGTTTGCGCGCGACTCCGCGGTCGTGGGCCAGAGCCTCACGATCAACGGCAAAGCCTTTGAGATCATCGGCGTAGCCGCGCCCGAGTTTGTCGGCGTCTCGCTGGATTACACAGTCGATATCTGGCTTCCGTTCACCGCCCAGCCGCTGCTCGATGGACAGTCTGAGTTGAGTGTGGGCGGCAGGAACTGGATAAGAGTCATGGCACGGCTAAAACCGAGAGTCTCTCTGGAGCAGGCGACCGCCGACACAGATCTCATCTTTCGGCAGTACCTGCTCTCGGTGAACGCGCCACCGGAAGCGCTCGCGCAGAGAATCGGATTGGCTCCGGGAGGCAAGCCCGTCTCGGGATTTCGCCAGGCTCTGTCTCAACCGCTGCTGATGTTGATGGTGATCGTCGTTCTGGTCCTGATGATCGCCTGCGCCAACCTCGCAAATCTGCTGCTGGCAAGGGCAGCCGCGCGCCAGCGGGAGATCACTGTGCGCCTCGCGCTTGGCGCAAGCCGCCTTCGGCTTATCCGGCAATTGCTGACTGAAAGCATACTGTTCGCGCTACTCGGCGGCGCCACTGGTATTTTCATCGGCAAATGGGGCAGTGATCTGCTGATGGCTCTGACGTTCAAAGGACTGGCTCTTGGCCCGCCTCCTATGCCTCTGACTTTCCAATTCAACCTCCGACTCCTCAGCTTCGCGGCATTGATCTCATTGATCGCCGGGATAGTGTTTGGGCTCGCGCCTGCCCTACGCGCAACCAGGCCCGATCTGGTGGCCGGACTCAAGGAGACCACCAGTCACTTGAGTAGTCACAGACGCCGGCGAACACTGAACCAGCTCCTGGTAGCCGCGCAACTCGCAGCTTCTCTGGTACTGCTGATTGCGGCGGGCTTGTTCGTGCGCAGCTTTCAAAAGCTCGCCAACGTGGAGCTTGGCTTCAATCCGCAAGTCGTTCAGGTGCGAGTCACACCGCCGCCCAACTACACCGATGCTCAGCGTGACAGTGTGTGGACCGCGGTCGAAGAAAACATATCGGCAAATCCGGGCGTGATCTCTTCGAGTGCGTCACTGCCCGGTTTATTCAGCCATAACAATTATTACACTGTAGCGTCAGTCGAAGGGACGCCTCCACGGCGGCCCAGCGGGGAGCGTGATCACGACGTCGAGTTCTTCGTCAAGCCCGGGTTCTTCTCTACGATGGGAATGCAGTTGCTGATGGGCCGCGACTTCGGCCAGCAGGATCAACAGAATTCCGTCAAAGTCGCGATCATCAATGAAACGATGGCGCGCCGCCTGTTCCCAAACCGCAACCCCCTCGGTCAGCGCCTCAGTCTCGGCGGAAACATTTCGATGGAAGTCGTAGGACTGGTGAAGGACGCGAAGTACGACAGCGTGCTCTCCCCGGTCCCGGCAATGATCTATACGCCGGTGGCGCAATTGCCATTCCCTTCCCAGACGAGATTCTTTGCAGTTCGGACAGCCGCTGACGCGGCCGGCGGCGTGGCGCGTTTGCAGCAAGCTGTGCAGAACATCGGCCCAAATCTTTCGGTCGAGTCCCACCCGCTGGTTGATTTGGTAGACCAGTCTCTAATGCTGCAGCGCTTGATTGCCAGACTCACTGGCCTTTTCGGTTTGCTTGGGCTGCTGCTGGCCTGTGTGGGAGTCTACGGAATCATGTCGTTCACCGTAGCACAGCGGACCAACGAGATGGGAATTCGCCTCGCGCTAGGTGCGCAGCGCGCGGATATCATCCAGCTGGTTCTGTGGGAAGCAATGTTACCAGTGCTCGGCGGAGCCGCAATTGGACTGGTCGTGGCATTGAGTGTCACAAGCCTGGTGGCGAGCCAACTTTTCGATCTCGCTTCGACCGATCCGGTGACAATCTCGGCGGCAGTCTCGGTGATGGTAGCGGTCGCGGCGCTGGCGGCCTACTTCCCTGCCCGCAAAGCGTCGCGAGTGGAACCGATGGTCGCGCTGCGTTACGAATAGAGCACCCCAGGCAGTGAGGTAAGAGGGGCCCAATGGCTGACCGCAAAAAGCAGCGCTTTTCAAACCCACATCGCTGGCCGATCACCTTCATCGGCGTGATCGTGCCGCGCCGGTTGCGCGCCGATTGGAAGCAAGAGTGGGAGGCTGAGCTGAGACATCGTGAAGCACTGCTCGCGGATTGGTCAAAGCTCAACTGGCGCACCAAACTCGATTTGCTCTGGCGCAGCCTGGGTGCTTTCTGGGACGCGCTCTGGCTGCAACCACTGCGATGGGAAGATGAGATGTTTCAAGACCTGCGTTATGGCGTGCGAATGCTGCTCAAGCATAAAGGCTTCACGACGGTGGCCGTCCTCTCGCTCGCGCTCGGTTGCATTGGCGCGAACACGGCCATCTTCAGCTTGATCGATGCATTGCTGCTGAAGTCGCTGCCGGTCAAAGACCCCCAACAGCTCGTTTTCTTCTCGATTGCCAGGCCGGTCGGAACCGATGTGACCTTCAGCTATCCGCTGATCGAGCGCTTCAAGCAGGCTAAGGATTCCTTTGCCGGCGTCATTGCCTTCAGCGCTGGACCCAAGCTGCGCATGAGCGTCGCTGAACCGGGTGCAAGCGGCCAGCCTGAGCCGGTGCAAGCGGATCAAGTGTCGGGCGATTATTTTTCTGTGCTCGGCGTGAATGCTGTCGACGGGCGCACGTTGACCGAAGACGATGATCAGGCGTCTGATCCACAGCCGGTCGCGGTCATCAGCTACGACTTCTGGCAGCGCCGGTTTGGAAAAGACCCTGGCGTCGTGGGCCGCAAAATTACTCTCAACGATTTTCCGTTCACCATCATAGGCGTCGCGCCGTCGAGCTTCTCTGGTCTTGAAGTCGGCGGCAAACCTGATCTCTGGTGGCCGCTCCAAATGACTCCGCAGGTCTATCCCGGCAGGCGGTGGCTGAAGAATAGCGCCGACTGGCTGCTCGTGATGGGGCGGCTGCGGCCGGGGGTGAGCACGGAACAAGCGCGGGCGGAGATGGATGCAGTCCACCGTCAGCAACTGAGCGAGATGCCTGCTGAACGTCTCGCCCAACTGACTCCGACCGAGCAGAGCAATTATTTCGCGCGAAGGATCGAATTGGAGCCGGGCGGCGCGGGCTGGACGCTGCTGCGCAAGCAGTTCCGGCAACCGCTGCTCGTCTTGATGACGCTCGTTGGGTTGGTGTTGCTGATTGCCTGCGCGAACGTGGCGAACCTGCTGCTCTCAAGGGCGGCGGCGCGGCAGAAGGAGATCGCCGTGCGGCTCGCGCTCGGCGCTGGGCGCTTCAGACTAATGAGGCAATTGCTCACCGAGAGCGTGCTGCTGGCGCTCACTGGCGGCGCGTTAGGGGTGTTGTTTGCGTACCAGGGAACTCGTGTCTTGATCACTTACCTGCCGCAGAAACGGCCTGTTTTTCTCGATCTCACTCCTGATGCCCGTGCGCTCTGCTTCACGCTAGCTATTTCGTTGCTCACCGGAATTCTGTTCGGACTCGCGCCTGCGCTGCGTGCAACGCGACTCGACCTGACGACCTCACTGAAAGAGAAGGCCGCGAGCGACAGTCCCGGCCGCTCCCGATTAGCGCTCAATAAAGTTCTGATCGTCGCGCAGGTCGCGCTGTCGCTCTTTCTCCTGATCGGAGCGGGGTTGTTTGTCCGCAGCCTGCAAAAGCTAAGGAGTCTGGACGCTGGGTTTGAGCGGGAGAATATCGTGGTCTTCACGGTTGAGCCTGGCTACGGTTTGAGTGCGACGCAACAAACGAGTCTATACAGACAGTTGCTGGCACGGCTGGAGGCGCTGCCGGGCGCGCGAGCTGCCAGCGTCTCGAATCGTCTCTTGTTCAGTTTCAACGTGACCGCCGGTGGCGCCAATATCAAAGTGCCTGGCTACACTCCGCCACCGGGCGCAGACACCTCTAGTTGGGTGCTCTGGGTCGGGACGAAGTTCTTCGAGACGATGGGAATGCGGCTTCTTCAGGGCCGCGATTTCGGCCCGCGGGAAGAACAGCCGGTTGAAGCAAACACAGGAAAGCAAGCTTCCGGACAAGCAACTCAGAATGCGCCTCCCTTCAGTGAGGCTGCGCCGCGGGCAGCAGTGATCAACGAGACGATGGGCCGTGACTTCTTCGGTCATGATAACCCGGTGGGGAAAGATTTTTATTTCCTGGATGGAGGGCTGCAAGCCGCTCACTTCCAGGTCATCGGTGTCGTCACAGATGCGAAATACACCAGTTTACGTGAAACGCCACAGCGAGCTTTCTATCTCTCGTGGTTCCAGAATCCAAGCGCTGGTTCGCTGACTTTTCTGCTGCGTACTACCGGGAACCCCATCAGCTTCGGCAACGCGATCGAGCGCGCAGTGCGCGAGCTTAATCCCACCCTAGAGGTGGTTGGGCTGAAGACGATGGACGATGTGGTAAACGAATCGCTCGCACAGGAGCGCTTCATCGGGCAACTCGCCGGCTTCTTCAGCCTGTTCGCATTGTTGCTCGCCTGCATCGGGCTGTACGGCGTGATGTCTTACGCGGTGAACAGGCGCACGAATGAAATCGGCATTCGCATGGCGCTCGGCGCGCGGGGCAGGGATGTCGTCAGACTGGTGTTGAAGGAAACAATGCTGCTGGTGGCGGTCGGTGTCACCATCGGACTCGGCGTTGCGCTGGCCACGACTCGTTTGATTTCAAGCCTGCTGTACGGGCTGACGCCGAGTGATCCGGTGACGATAGCGGTGGCGGCGTTGCTGATGATCGCCGTGGCTGCCTTAGCTGGCTATTTGCCTGCCCGCAGAGCGTCGCGCGTGGATCCGATGACAGCACTGCGTTACGAGTGAAGCAAGAAAGCTTATGGCCGAGCGCAACAAGCAATCCTGGTCGAAACCGCACCTCTGGCTGATTCGCGTGATAGGCGTGATCGTGCCGCGCCGGTTGCGCGCTGATTGGAAGCAAGAGTGGGAGGCCGAACTCCGCTACCGCGAGATGCTGGTGGCCGAGTGGGACCGGCTCAACCGGCGCAGCAAGCTTGATCTGGTGCGGCGCAGCTTGGGCGCGTTCCGGGATGCGTTGATATTGCAACCGCGAAGATTGGAGGACGAGATGTTTCAAGATTTGCGTTACGGCGCAAGAATGCTGCTCAAACATAAAGGCTTCACCGCGCTGGCTGTGCTCACGCTGGCGCTCGGCATCGGCGCCAACACCGCGATCTTCAGCATTGTCTATGAGGTGCTGCTTCGCCCACTGCCGTTTGCCGGACAGGAGCGACTGATGGTGGCGTGGAAGAAGGATACGACCGCCAACAGTCCGTTAGTGGAGCTGTCGGTTGCCGAGTTTCAAGACTGGCAGGCGAACAGCCGCGGCTTTGACGGACTCGCGGTAATGCCGACCACGGTCTATGGCTATGGCTATGTGCTGACCGGCGGTGGGGAGGCCGTGCAACTTGAAAGCTCGAGAGTGACGGGGAGTTTCTTCCCGCTGCTCGGCGTGCAGCCGGCGTTGGGACGAGTCTTCGATGAGACGGATGATCAGGTCAACGCGCCTCGGGTCGCGGTCATCAGCGACCGTTTGTGGCGCGACAGGTTCAATGCCGATCCCGAGATGATCGGGCAGACCATCACACTGACGCAGCATGGATTCACCGTCGTCGGCGTGATGCCGGCGAAGTTCGAGTTCCCCAAGGGTGCCGACTTGTGGGTGCCGCTCAGGGCGACAATGAATGCGCGTGGCATTGAGAATCGCGGCGCCGTCTTCTTGCAAGCCATCGGCAGGCTGAAACCGGATGTTACGACAGAGCAGGCCGAAGCGGAATTGAATACCATCATCTCGCGCGTTGCGGCGGAGCATCCCGAGACTAAAGCAGAGGGACATCGCGCGGTCATCACACCGTTGACCCGCTACCTTTTCGGCGATGCGCGCCCCGCGCTCTGGTTGTTGTTGGCAGCCACCGCAATGTTGTTGCTAATCGCTGCGGCCAACACCGCAAATATGCTGCTGGCGCGCGCCACCGTTCGCCGCCGCGAATTCGCTATTCGCGCCGCGCTGGGTGCAGGCCGCTTCAGGATCATTCGCCAGTTGCTGAGCGAGAGTTTCCTTTTGGCAAGTTGCGGCGGTATTTGTGGCGTGCTGCTGGCGCACTGGCTTATCGGTTTGCTGGTCTACATTGCACCCTCGGACATTCCGCGCTTTGAAAGAATCAGTCTGAATGCGCAGGCGCTGGGCTTCAGCGTTTTGATCACCTTGTTTGTGGCATTCATTTTTGGACTGTTTCCGGCGCTGGCTGCTTCACGACTAAATCTCAATGAAACTCTCAGCGAAGGCGGCACCAAAATGTCAGGCGAACGCTCCGGCATCCGTATGCGCGGCGCGCTGGTGATAGCCGAAGTCGCGGTGACCGTTGTCCTCTTGACTGGTGCGACCCTCGTACTGCGCAGCTTCATGAATCTGAGCCGGGTCGATCTGGGCTTTGAGCCGCGCAACGTTCTGACGATGCACTTGCGTTTGACAGGTTCAAAGTATAGCGGCCCCGAACCGCGTCGCGAGTTCTACCGGCAACTGGTTGACAGGCTCGAGGCTGAGCCCGGCGTGATCGCGGCGAGCGCGGTCCTTATTCGCCCGCTTGAAGGAACGATTGGGTGGGAAGCCGATTATGCGCGCGAAGGCCAATCGGTCGACGAATCGCGCCAGAATACCGTCGCCAATTTTGAAGTCATCACGCCTCACTACTTCCGCACGTTTGGCATCACGCTCAAGGCCGGACGCGAGTTTACGCCACAGGATAAACTCGAGACAGAGCGCGTTGTCATCGTGAGCGAGACGATGGCAAGAAGCGTATTCGCTTCCGCGGAGAACGCGGTCGGCAAGCGTATCAAGCTCTATCCTTCAGCGACGGATGAACCGTGGCGAACGGTAGTCGGTGTAGCAGCAGACGTGCGCTACCGCGAATTGCAGAACGTTCGGTTCGATCTTTATGTGCCTATCGCCCAGGGCATGGCCGCTGTCAATCATTTTGCGGTGCGCACCGAGACTGATCCGGCGGCTTTTCTAACAACGGTTCGCCGCGAAGTTGCCGCCCTCGACCCCACCCAGGCCGTCACCCGCGTCGCTACGATGGAACAGCTTGTCGCCGCGAATCTGGCGCGGCCGCGTTTCAGCGCTGTGTTGCTGTACTGGTTGTCGGCGCTGGCGCTGTTACTCGCGGCGGTCGGGATCTATAGCGTCGTCGCGTATTCCGTTGCCCAGCGCGTTGGAGAGATTGGTGTACGCGTCGCGCTGGGGGCGCAGGCGGTTGACATTTTGAAACTTGTCATCGGGCAGGGAATGCGCCCGGTTGTGGCGGGGATCGGAATCGGTCTGACTGTTTCGTTCGCACTGACGCGACTGTTAGGCACGTTGTTGTATGGCGTGAGCGCGACCGATCCGCTGACCTTCGGCGCGGTAGCGGTGATCCTGGCGCTGGTGGCGATGTTCGCTTGTGCGTTACCGGCGCGCCGGGCAACGAAAGTCGATCCGCTGGTGGCGCTGCGATGCGAATGAGCGCGTGCTCACACGGGTTCGAGTTGCTTTTGTCGAATTACAGGCTGGCCTCACCAGGGCCTCACAAAGAAGAGAGGTGAGTCGATGAAACGGATCTTGTTGATTGCGCCGCTGCTGGCCGCGGCATCTGTTCTCGCGCCGGCCTGGGGCGGCAACGCGGCCGCACAGCAGGTGGAAGCTGAACGTGAAATCCGTCGCTTGCTGGACGATTGGAACAACGCTTACCTCAAGGGCGACAAAGCTGCGTTCGACCGCATCGTTGCCGATGATTGGGTAATCACTCTCACTTCCGGCAAAGTCGTTGAAGGAGCCAAAGCGGATGAAATGTCCGATCTTGTTCCGCTCGACTCTTCCTATGTCTTACGAAGCGACGAAGTGAAAGTGCGGCTGCCTGGCACTGATGTAGCGGTGGTGTCCCGACTGGTGACGGATAAGGGCAGATACCTCGGGCGCGACATAGACCGTGTGTCTCGCAGCACGGACGTGCTGGTAAAGCGCAAGGGACGCTGGCAAGTTGTCTCAACGCATCTTACGCGCGTTGCGCCGCCTCAACCGAAAGGCTGAGCGGATTGCGGAGCGAAGTGGAATCGAGAGACGAAAAAGCAGATACCATTAGGCAGCATCTCTGGCTCTGGCTGATCCGGGTGATCGGGGTGATCGTGCCTCGCCGCTTGCGCGCCGACTGGCGGCAGGAGTGGGAGGCCGAGTTGCGATACCGCGAGTTGCTGCTGGCGGATTGGGACAAGCTCAATTGGAGAACCAAACTCGATTTGCTCCGCCGCAGTCTCGGAGCGTTTTGGGACGCGCTGTGGCTACAAACCTACCGATGGGAGGACGATGTGATTCAAGACATCCGTTTCGCAGTGCGAATGCTTCGCAAAAAGCCCGGTTTCACTTTGATCGCCGTCTTCACGCTGGCGCTGGGAATCGGCGCCACCACGGCGATCTTCAGTGCGGTTAATCCCATTCTGTTCGAGCCGTTGCCTTATCCCAATGCCGACAGGATCACCGTGATACTGGAGCTGGGTAGCGACGGGTCGCGCAACGCCGGAACGTTCGGCATGTATCACGGGCTCGCGGAGCGTAACCAGTCATTCGACGCCATGGCCGTGTTCAAGCCCTGGCAGCCGACCCTGACCGGAGCGAACCAGCCGGAACGCTTTGAGGCGCAACGTGTGAGTGCGAGCTACTTTAGGGTGTTGGGCGTGTCGCCGGCGCTGGGGCGTGATTTCCAGGTGTCCGATGATCGGCCCGATGGCCCCAGCGTGGTGATACTCAGCAACGCGCTGTGGCAGCGGCGCTTCGGGAGTGATCGCACTATCGTCGGACGTCAGGTCACGCTGGACGACAACCTCTACACCATCATCGGCGTTATGCCAGGGGGGCTCGATAATGTGCTGGCACCTTCGGCCGACCTGTGGGCGCCGCTGCAGTACGACATGTCCCTGGCAAGCGCCTGGGGCCATCATCTGCGCACAGTGGGACGGCTCCGGCCCGGGGTCAGTGTCGATCAAGCAATGCGAGAGGTCGATGCGATCGCGCACGACGTGCTGACGGAGGAGCATCCCGAGTCGTATGGCCGCGGTGTTGCGTTCATCGCCGCTTCGCTGCAGGACGACGTCACCCGCGGCGTCAAGCCGGCACTGCTCGCCGTTCTCGGCGCGGTGCTACTGGTGCTCCTGATCGCGTGTGTTAACGTGACAAATCTCCTGCTCGCTCGCGGCGCACAACGGCGCGGCGAATTCGCGGTGCGCGCAGCGCTTGGCGCTGGACGAACGCGGATCATCCGGCAACTAGTGACGGAGAGTCTGCTGCTTGCCGCCCTCGGCGGCGCAGTCGGCATGGTGGCGGCGGGGTTCGGCGTACGCGTTTTGGTGGCGCTAAGTCCGCCCGGGCTCCCGCGGGTGGGCGCAATCGGCGTTGACGGCCCGGTATTCGCCTTCGCACTCGGCGTTACAGCGCTGATCGGCCTGGTGGTCGGGCTGGTTCCGGCGCTTCACGCGTCTCGCAGCGATCTGCACACCGGACTTCAGCAAAGCTCACTGCGTACCGCGGGTGGTCAGCAATGGACGCGCCGCGTGCTCGTCGTCGCGGAGGTCTCGCTCGCTCTCGTGCTGATGGTGAGCGCGGGATTGCTGTTGCGCAGCCTCGAGCGTCTGTTCGCGATCAATCCGGGATTCGACGCCTCACACCTGCTGACAATGCAGGTGCAGACCTCGAGTCACCGATTCGACAAGGAGACCACCGATCGGTTCTTCGCACAGGCGCTGGAAGCGGTACGGCAGGTTGGCGGCGTCGAGGGAGCGGCGTTCACCAGTCAGTTGCCGTTGAGCGGCGATGACGACGAGTACGGCGCGCGCTTCGAGGGTGACGACCCAAAAGCAGGTTACAGCGTGTTTCGGTATGCGGTGAGCCCGGGCTACCTGGAAACGATCGGCATCCCACTCCGTCGTGGACGCTTGCTCGACGAGCACGACGTTGCGGGCGCACCGCTCGCGCTGCTGATTAGCGAGTCACTCGCCAACCGCAAGTTCCCCAGTCAAGACGCCATTGGCCAGCGCGTTCACGTCGGGCCCCCTAACCGGCCGTGGTTCACAATCGTCGGTGTGGTCGGTGACGTAAAGCAGGCCTCCCTGGCGGTCAGCCAATCGGATGCGGTTTATATCACTCCCACGCAGTGGTACTTCGCAGACAACACAATGTCGCTGCTGGTCCGCGCACACGGCAACGCCGCGGCGCTTGCACCAGCCATCAGAAACGCTATCTGGTCGGTGGACAAGGATCAGCCGATCGTACGGGTCGCAACGATGGACGACCTCCTCGCGGCGTCAGCCGCAGAGCGACGCTTCGCGCTGATCCTCTTCGAGACGTTTGGCCTCGTGGCGCTCGTGCTCGCCGCCACCGGGATCTATGGCGTGCTCTCCGGCAGCGTCACCGAGCGCGCGCGCGAGATCGGGGTGCGTTTGGCGCTGGGCGCGCAACGTCGGGATGTGCTCGCGCTGATTCTGCGGCAAGGCGTCAAACTCACGCTCAGCGGCGTCGGCCTCGGATTGCTGGCCGCGTGGGCGGTGACACGCTTGCTCACTACGCTGCTTTACAGTGTGAGCGCGACCGATCCGTTGATCTTCGGCGGCGTTGCGGTCTTGTTGACCGTCGTCGCGCTGATCGCTTGTTACTTGCCCGCGCGCAGAGCGACGAAGGTTGATCCATTAGTGGCGTTACGGCAGGAATAACCAGGGGCGAACGTGAAACCGCATCTGTGGCTTATCGAATTCATCGGTTTGATTGTCCCGCGCCGGCTGCGCGCCGGCTGGCGGCAGGAGTGGGAAGCCGAGTTGAGATACCGCGAGTTGCTGCTGGCTGATTGGGACAAGCTCACTAGCAAAACCAAACTTGACTTGCTGCGCCGAAGTCTCGGCGCGTTCTGGGATGCGCTGGCGTTGCAACCACAGAGATTGGAGGACGAAATGTTTCAAGACCTTCGTTTCGGCGCGCGAATGCTGCTCAAGCATAAAGGATTCACGCTGGTGGCTGTGCTTTCACTAGCGCTCGGCATCGGCGCGAACACGGCTTTGTTCAGTGTGGTGGATGCCGTGCTGCTGAGGACCTTGCCGGTCGCCGAGCCGGAGCGCTTGGTTCTGTTTGAATATCAAGCCGGACTCAGCTTCAGAAAGAGTGGGATGAGCGGCACGTCGTACGTGCCCACATCGTCGGGCACAGAAGGGGATTCGCTATTTCGTTACGAGGTCTTTGAAAAGATGCGCCAGACAAGCGCCGCTACGCCTGAAAGCCCTCTCAGCGATTTCTTTGCCTTCGCTCCGATTGAAGAGGTGACATCGATGGTGGGCGACGAGGCGGAGGTCATCAACGGACAAGCCGTGTCGGGCGCCTATTACACCGGCCTCGGAGTGCAACCGAGCTTGGGACACGCGATCACTGACGAAGATGACGCGCCAGGCGCCGCGCCGGTGGTCGTGCTCAGCCATCAGTATTGGCAGGAGCGGTTCGGCGCGAACCCGGCAGTCATCGGTCAGCCCCTCAAACTCAACAAGCAGTCATTCACCATCATCGGCGTCACGCCGCCTGCGTTCACTGGCACGTTGCAGGTGAATTATCGCCCCGCCGTCACCATCCCACTGGCCTCCGAGCCGTTGTTGCGACGCGAGGACAGCCGTTTGGGCACGGCGAAAGAGCCGGGCGTCTGGTGGCTGGATTTGATGGGGCGGCTCAAACCGGGCGCAACCTACGAACAGGCGCGCGACAGCTTGAACGGCGCTTTTCAAGCCGCCGCCTTGGAAGTCATGCCGCCGCCGCGCAAAGCGAATGAACCGGCGCAAATCGAGGCGAAAGATTACCCGCGCCTGCTTGCGGAATCCGGCAGCCGCGGGATGTTGGACGAGCGCAGACTTTATTCAACCACCATCTATGTGCTGTTCATCGTGGTGGCGCTGGTTTTGCTCATTGCCTGCGCCAACGTGGCGAACCTGCTGCTGTCACGCGCGGCCTTGCGCGGTCCGGAGATCAGCCTGCGGCTCGCGGTCGGCGCGGGGCGCTGGCGTCTGGTGCGACAACTATTGACTGAAAGCGTGCTGCTCGCGGCGTTGGGTGGCGCGGTTGGCGTGCTCTTCGCCTTCTGGGGCAAGCGCGCGCTCCTGGCGTTGAGCGACAAAAACACGGGAAGGATCTTGCCCAGCGGCGTTGACCTCAGTCTGAACTGGCGCGTGCTCGTGTTCACGCTGGCCGTCTCGTTGCTGACCGGCGTGCTGTTCGGCTTAGCGCCCGCGTGGCGTGCGACAGGGCTGGATTTGGCGACCTCGCTCAAACAGAGCCGCCGCACGACGGGCGCGGTTTCGCGGTTGAGCAAAGGGCTGATCGTCGCGCAGGTCGCGCTCTCGTTGCTGTTACTGGTCGGCGCGGGTTTGTTCATCCGCACGCTCTTCAACCTGCAACGAGTCGACCTTGGCTTCAATCAGGAGAACCTCTTGGTCTTCCGGTTGCAGCCGCAACAGGGCGGATACAAAGACGAACGCCTGCTGCAGTTCTATCAGCAACTCTTTGCGCGGCTGGACAACCTGCCGGGCGTGCGCGCAGCGACGTTCGGGCGCGTCCCGCTCATTGCGCAGGACAATTATGTCAACGGCATCTTGCTGCCCGGCGAGGAGGCAATGACCGCCGGACCGCACCCCACCAACCGGCAGATGGCGCGCGAGAACTATTTTGCGACGATGGAAATCCCGCTGCTGCGTGGACGCGGCTTCACGGCGCAAGATGACGAGCGTGCGCCCAAAGTCGCCATCGTCAATCAAACCTTCGCCCAAAAGTATTTCCCCAACGCCGACGTGCTCGGCCAGCGTGTCACATTTAGATATAACAAACGCGAAGTCGAGATCATCGGTGTCGTCGCCGATACCAAATACATGCGCCAGCGCGAAGAACTCAAGCCGCTGCTTTACACGCCGTGGCAGCAGGAAGTCGCGGCGATCGGCGAAATGTCTTTCGCCCTGCGCACGGCGGGCGAACCGACCGCGCTCGCCGCCACGGTGCGTCAAGTGGTGCGCGAACTGGACAGCAATCTGCCGGTCACGGAAGTCAGCACGCAAACCGCGCGCTCGCAGGCCACCTTGGGACAGGAACGCCTGACGGCCCGGCTCTTGAGTTTTTTTGGCGGACTCGCGCTATTGCTGGCCGCCATCGGACTCTCCGGCGTGTTGGCCTACTCGGTCACTCAACGCACAAACGAAATCGGCATTCGTATGGCGCTCGGCGCGCAAGCCCGTGATGTCTTGCGGCTCGTGGTCTGGCAAGGAATGAAACTCGTGCTGCTCGGACTGGGAGTCGGCGCGTCGACCGGGTACGCCCTGAAGCAACTGCTGGCGAGCGAATACTTCAGCGCCGAGGCGTGGCAACGCCAGGTGGCTGAGCAGCTTTACGGCGTGAAGGGAACCGACCCGTTGACCTTCGCGATAATCGCGTCAGTGCTGACAATGGTAGCGTTGGTGGCTTGCTGGCTGCCCGCGCGCAAGGCGTCGCAAGTAGATCCGCTAGAGGCGCTGCGGCAGGAATAACCGAGGGCTAACGTGAAACCGCATCGCTGGCTGATCGAATTCATCGGCTTGATTGTCCCGCGACGATTGCGCGCCGATTGGCGTCAGGAGTGGGAAGCAGAGCTGCGCTATCGCGAGTTGCTGCTGGCTGATTGGGACAAGCTCACTAGCAAAACCAAACTTGACTTGCTCGGCCGTAGTCTTGGCGCCTTTTGGGATGCGCTCGCGTTGCAACCACAAAGATTGGAGGACGAGATGTTTCAAGACCTGCGTTACGGCGTGCGAATGTTATGGAAGCAACCCAGCTTCACTTTGATCGCTGTCCTTACGCTCGCGCTTGGCATTGGCGCTTGTACGGCGATTTTCAGCGTAGTAGACGCTGTCCTGCTGCGGCAGTTGCCGTATCCGCAACCGGAACGCATCGTCAGTCTCCGAGAGGTAGATGCGCAGAGCCGACAAATCACGTTCGCCGACCGGAATTTTCAGGACGTGCGAGAGCGCAATCATACGTTGGCCGCAGCCGTACAATATAGGGCGCAGGTAATCACTGTGCTTGGCGGCAGCGAACCCGTCCGCGCTCAAGTGTCGTTCGTCTCGCGCGAATTCTTCCGGGTGCTGGGCATCCAGCCTGCCATCGGGCGCCGCTTTTTGCCGGAAGAAACCAAAGTCGGCGGAAATCCCGTCGCGGTGGTGAGCGCAGGATATTGGGAGAAATTGCTGGGCAGTCGCAGTGATCTGGCCGCTACTCCGCTGCGGATTGACAATACCAATTACACGGTCGTTGGCGTGATGCCGCGCGGCTTCACCTTTCCTCAAAATGCCGAAATCTGGTTGCCAGTAGAATTAGACGAGCCCACGCCGTCGCGCACCTCGCACGGACGGCGCGTGATCGCGCGCCTGGGAGATGGCGTCACACTGGCGCAAGCTCGCGCTGAACTCAGCACCATCGGCAAACAGCTCATGCAAGAAAACGGCAAGGACATTGATCTGGTTGACCTCGCCGCCACGCCGTTGCAAGAAGCGATGGTCGGCTCATCCAGTCAGACGCTGTTGGTCATTATGACGGCTGTTGCCGTGCTCTTGTTGATCGCCTGCGCCAATGTCGCCAATTTGTTGCTGGCGCAAATCACCGCGCGGCAGCACGAATTCGATGTCCGCGCGGCATTGGGCGCAACACGCTGGCGACTGGCGCGCCAATTCGTGACAGAAAGTTTGTTGCTGGCCGTGCTGGCCGGCGGTCTGGGCGTCTTGCTTTCGATCTGGGGCGTGAAGGCGTTGCTCAGTTTGAATCATGACAACCTGCCGCGTGCGGAAGAAATCGGCGTTGATGCCCGCGCCCTGACCTTTACCTTTGCGCTCTCGACGCTCGTCGCCGTCGCGCTGGGGCTGGTGCCATTGTTGCGTTTTGGCAGGCAGGATTTGCAGTCCAGTCTGAAAGAAGCCGGGCGCGGACATACCGCCCACGCTGCGAGTCATCGTTTGCGCGGCTTATTGGTCGTGACGCAAGTTGCGTTGACTTCGGTGTTGTTAGTAGGCGCGGGGTTATTAGGCAAGAGCTTCGTCAAACTGCTGAGCATTGATCCCGGCTTTCAGACGGAGAACGCGGTCGCGATGGAAATCTCAGTGCCTGTAGAAAGCGGTAACAACGAAGCGCAAAGACGCGCCTACTTCTATCAGGAATTGGTGGAACGGGTGAAAGCGTTACCCGGTGTCGCCGCGGTCGGTGGCATTAACGGCTTGCCAATGACCGATGGCGGCACCAACGGTCAATTTTTGATTGAGAACGATCCGGCCTTAAAAGGCTACGCCGAATTGCGGATCGCAACTCCGGGTTACTTCAATGCGATGGGGATTCAACTATTGCGCGGGCGATTGCTGGCCGAGAGCGATGGCCCTGACACCCAGCACGTGGCGGTAATCAGCGAGAACTTAGCGCGTCAGTATTGGCCGCATGAAGAGCCACTGGGCAAACACCTTCAATACGGCAATATGGACGGCGACAAACGGTTGCTGGAAATCGTCGGTGTTGTAAGCGACGTGCGCGAATTCGGACTTGATGCGAATGCGCGGCCCACGGTTTATGCGCATTATCTGCAACGCCCACGTCAAGCCTGGAGCTTTACGATCGTGGCGCGCACCCAGGGCGACGCCACGGCGCTCATTCCCGTCTTGGGATCTACTTTGTACTCCCTCAATCGCGATGTGCCTACGAAATTCCGCACGCTGGAACAAATCTTTTCTTCATCGCTCGACCAACGTCGCTTCAGCCTGGTGCTGTTCGGTGTGTTTGCGGTTGTGGCCTTGCTGTTGGCCGCGCTCGGCATTTACGGCGTGACTTCGTATGCAGTGACGCAGCGCACGCCGGAATTGGGCTTGCGTCTGGCGCTCGGCGCGCAAAGACACGATGTCTTGCGACTGGTCATTGGACAGGGGATGAAAGCCGTGCTGGCCGGCGTAGGCATTGGGCTGGCCGGAGCTTTGGCCGTCACACGGCTGATCGCTCATCTACTGTTCGAAATCAGCGCGACCGATCCGTTGACGTTTGCCGCGATTGCCGGCGTTCTGCTCTTGATCGCGATGCTTGCCTGTTTTGTTCCGGCGCGACGGGCAACCAGGGTAGATCCGATGGTGGCGCTCCGGCATGAATAGTTGGAGGACGACATGTTTCAAGACCTGCGGTTTGGCTTGCGAATGTTGCTCAAGAAACCCGGCTTTACTTTGATTGCGGGGCTCACGATGACCCTCGGCATCGGCGCGAACACGGCAATCTTCAGCGTCGTCAATGCGGTGCTGCTCAACCCGCTCCCTTTTGCGGAGCCAGAGCACTTGATCAGAATCTACGGTCACTTCCTTGCCACTAGCCAGGACAACATGAGCGCCTCGGTGCCGGAGTTCACCGACTACCGCGAACAGACGCGGAGCTTCGAGCAGATTGCAGGGTACGATGACTTCAGCGCCAACCTGACGCCGACCGATGGCGACCCGGAACGAGTCGAAGCGTTAGCGGTAACCCCAGAGCTATTCTCTGTATTGAAAGTAACTCCGCAAGCCGGGCGCGTGTTTCTATCCGAGGAGGCTCAGGACGGCCACGACGACGTGGTGCTGATAAGCAATGAGCTGTGGCGCCGCCGTTTCGGAGCGGATCCGAACGTTGTGGGACGGAAGGTCATCGTCAACGGACTGAATAACACCGTCATTGGAATTATGCCCGAGGGCTTCGCGTTCCCGCGGCGGACAGAGTTATGGAAGCCGCTCTGGTTTCCGGCGGAGCAATACGATCAACAACGGCGCGGCAGTCGCGGCCTGGAAGTGATCGGCAGACTGAAGCAGAACGTCAGCCTTCGGGCGGCGCAAGCTGAAATGGATAATCTGGCGGCGCAGCTTACGCAACAATATCCGCGCAACTATGAGTCGCGAGGCTGGAGTATCGGCGTTGTGCCGCTGCTCGAGGACTATGTCGGCCAGGCGCGCAAAGGGCTGCTGGTGCTGCTCGGCGCGGTGGCGTTCGTGATGCTGATCGCTTGCGCCAACGTAGCAAATCTCTCACTGACGCGGGCGACGTCGCGGCGGCAGGAGATCGCCCTGCGGTTGGCGCTCGGCGCGCCGCGGTGGCGGGTGACGCGACAGTTGCTGACTGAAAGCGTACTGCTTGCATTCGCCGGAGGCGCGGCCGGACTGCTGCTCGCCGCGTGGGGCACTGGCGTGTTGCTGCGCTTCGCGCCGAACGATCTGCCACGCATTCACGAAGTCCGTCTGGACTGGCGCGTGCTCGCTTTCACCTTCGCCGTTTCACTCGTCACTGGAATTCTGTTTGGGTTGGTACCCGCTCTCGCGGCCTCGAACCCCGACCTCAACGAAACGCTCAAAGAGGGCGGGCGCGGCGGAAGCGGCGGAGTCAAGCGTCAACGGATGCGCAGCGCTTTCGTGATCGCCGAAATCACGTTGGCGCTGGTGCTGCTGGTTGGCGCAGGGCTGATGCTGAAAAGCTTCTGGCGTTTGCAGCGCGTTGACCCTGGTTTCAATCCCGACGGTGTGCTGACGATGAGAATGATGCTGCCGTTTGGAACCTATCAAAAGCCGGCGCAGCGCAGCGCTTTCTACAGACAAGTGCTCGAACGTATCAAATCAGCGCCCGGCGTCGAAGCCGTGAGCGCGACCTCGCGCGTCCCCTTAACGCAGGGCAGCAACTCGGGCACGATCAGCGGCGAGAATTCCGCTGTCGGTCCAGGCGATCTGCCCGTCGAAGCCGAATGGCGCTGGGTCACGCCGGACTTTTTCAAAGCAATGAGCACAACGCTAATGGCTGGACGCGCATTCACCGAGGCAGACGCGGAGGGCGCGCCGTTGGTCGCGGTCGTCGATGAGTCATTCGCGCGGCGCTACTACCCGAACGAAGATCCGCTGGGCAAGCGGATCAAGCGCGGCAAACTTGATTCGACGCGCCCGTGGATGACGATCGTGGGCATCGTGCGCAATGTCCACAGCCGCCGGCTTGATGCGGAGTCGGGCGTTCAAGTCTACTTCCCTTTTTATCAGGACCCCACGGCTTACAACATGTCGCTGGTGATTCGGACGAGCATGGCGGACCCGCTCGCGCTCAGTGGCACCGTTCGCGCTGCGATTCAATCGTTGGATAACAATCAACCGGTCTATGACGTCTTTACGTTAAGGCAGATTGTCGGCGATTCGATGGCGCAACGGCGATTCTCAATGCTGTTGATGGGCCTGTTCGCGGCCGTCGCGCTGGCGCTCGCGGCGGTGGGCATCTACGGCGTGATGTCGTATTCGGTCGCGCAGCGCACGCACGAAATCGGGATTCGGATAGCGCTGGGAGCGCAAACGAGCGACGTTTTGAAGCTGGTCATCGGCCAGGGAATGATGCTGACCTTGATTGGCGTAGCAATAGGATTGGCAGCCGCACTGGCGCTGACGCGATTGCTGGAGACGTTGTTGTTCGGGATCAGCGTGACCGACTGGGTGACTTTCACTGAGATCGCCGCGCTGCTCACGGCCGTCGCGCTGCTGGCGTGCTACCTGCCTGCACGCCGCGCATCGCGGTTGGATCCGATGATCGCGCTTCGTCAGGAGTGACGGATTTTTGATTGCCGATTGGCGATTGCCGAAATGGAGGACAATGTGTTTCAAGACTTACGTTTTGGCGTTCGGATGTTGCTCAAACAACCGGGCTTCACGTTGATTGCGGTGCTCACGCTCTCGCTCGGAATTGGGGCGACCTCGGCGGTTTTCAGTCTGATCAAAGGCGTGCTGTTGACACCGCCGCCGTACCCAAAACCGGAGCAGCTCATGCTGATATCGTCCGCTCGAACAAACGGTCAGCAGACGCCGCGCCCGCCGGATTGGGCCGCCGCGCAATGGATGGAATGGCAAAAGGAAACGACGTCATTTGATTCGATTGCCGCCTACCGCTGGTCATTCAACTTCCTCGTCATGGAAGACGGCAGCGAATCGCTCGAAGGAATGTGGGTCACCAGAGATTATTTCCGTGTGGCCGGACTCCAACCCGTGCTGGGCCGCACATTCCTTGACTCCGACATCGGGGCAAACACGCCACCGGTTATCATCCTCGGCTATGACCTTTGGCAGCCTAAGTTCAACGGCGACCCGAACATCGTTGGCAAGACGATTCGCCTCTGGCAGCGGCAGTTCGGCGGCGATCCGAATCTGATCGGCCAGAAGGTGAACATTGAGAATTTCGGCGAGCGGCAGCAGATTCTGCTCGGCGTTATGCCGCCGGAGTTTGACTTTCCGCCGCGCACTGAGGTGTGGTTCCCATACGTCCTCACTCCGGGAGGCACTAGTTGCTTGTATCAAGGAAACTGCTATGGGCCACATCGTCGCTAAGTTATGGCGCGAATGGCCTTGGGCGAAACGATCCACTAGCAATGTTATTGATACAAGCAACTAGCAACCACTATCTTCGCGCCGTCGCGCGGCTCAAGCGCGGCGTAACGCTACCGCAGGCGCAAGCTGAGTTGAATTCGATTGCGCGCGCGTTGGCTGATCAGTCTCCGGAGACCAACGCGGGATTGGAAGTTTCGGTGGTGCCATTCCGCGAGTACTTCTTCGGGAGCGCGCATACCGCATTGCCGTTACTGCTCGGAGCCGTTGGCTGTGTGCTCCTCATTGCTTGCACCAACGTCGCCAATCTGCAACTGGCGCGCGCCGCCGCGCGGCAAAGAGAGATTGCGATCAAACTCGCGCTCGGTGCAGGCCGGTGGCGCATCATCAGACAATTGCTCACGGAAAGCGTGCTCCTTGCGCTGGGCGGAGGAGCATTGGGGTTGCTGCTGGCTCTGTGGGTGGTTGATGTGTTGCGCGTCGCGGGGCCGAGTTCGATTCCGCGTCTGCAAGACGTGGCCATCAACTCACAAGCGCTGTGGTTCACGTTGGGGCTCTCGGTTCTGACCGGCATCCTGTTTGGCTTAGCGCCCGCGTGGCAATCTTCCAACCCTGATCTTCACAACGCGCTCAAAAACAGCAGCCTGCTCGCCACTGCCTCAGCGCGTGGCCAGCGCTTTCGTCAGGCGCTGATCGTGTCGCAGGTCGCAATAGCGCTAGTGCTGCTCATCGGCGCAGGCTTGCTCATCAAAAGCTTCTGGCAAGTGCGTCAAATCAATGTGGGCTTTGCGGCGGAGCATGTGTTGACGGCCACCGTTTCGCTGAGTTTGAACGACTATCCGGTTCAGCGCTCTCGAAAAGACAATCCGCCGGGCAACGGGCCCCGCACGGCTTTCTTTCACCAGGCTCTGGAGCGCATCGGAAGCCTGCCGGATGTTGTTTCAGTCGGCGCGACTTCGCAACTGCCGCTGAGCGGGCGCGAAATAGATATGGTGTTTGAAATAAAAGGCCAGCCGCAAGGCGGCGCCAAGACAGATCGTCACGCGGAGTTGCGCATCACCACTCCATCGTATTTCGACGCGTTGCGCATTCCGCTGCGCAGTGGACGCCTGTTAACCGAGCGCGACACTGACTCGACGCCGCCCGTGATCATCATCAATGAGGCGTTCGCCCGGCGCTACTTTCCGGACCGAAGCCCACTCGGCGAGCAATTGAAGTTCGGAGATAACTATTTCGATGGCGAGATCGTGGGCCTGGTCGGCGATGTGCGGCATCGTGGGCTGGAGGCGGTTGCGTTGCCGGAAATGTACATTTCGTATCTGCAAAAACCTATCCTCTGGCCAACGATGAGTTTCGTCATCCGCACCACGTCCGATCCAACAAGCATCGTGGCCAGCGTGCGCCGCGAGTTACAGGCGGTTGATCCGCGGCAACCGATTTATGGTGTGCGGCCGATGGAGGGACTTTTCTCGGCCTCAATAGCCGAGCGGCGCTTCAATATGGTGCTGCTCACCGCGTTTGCTGTGCTGGCGGCGCTCCTTACGGCGACCGGGATTTATGGCGTGATTTCATATTCCGTTGCGCAACGCACGCGTGAGATCGGTATCCGGATGGCGCTGGGCGCGCAGACTGGGGATGTACTCAAACTGGTTGTGCGACAAGGGCTGGCGCCGGCGTTCGTGGGTATCGTCCTGGGCCTGTCGGGCGCTTTCGCGCTGACCCGCGTGATCGCAAGCTTGTTATTCGGGGTCAGCGCCACTGATCCGGTAACTTTCGCCAGCCTTCCGCTCCTGTTGGTAGCACTCGCACTGCTGGCGTGTTGGCTCCCGGCGCGCCGGGCGACGAAAGTTGATCCAATGATTGCACTCCGGCACGAATGAAACCGATGTCCGATTCATCGCAAACAACTCGCTTCCGTTTCTGGCTCTGGTTGATCCACGTCATCGGTGTGCTGGTGCCGCGGCGGTTGCGTGCCGACTGGAAACAAGAGTGGGAAGCTGAATTGCGCTACCGCGAGTTGCTGCTGGCCGATTGGGACAAGCTCAATTGGAAAACCAAATTCGATTTGCTGCGCCGAAGTCTCGGCGCGTTTTGGGATGCGCTGCTGCTGCAACCACAAAGATTGGAGGACGAGATGTTTCAAGACCTGCGTTTTGGTTTCAGAATGCTATTGAAGAAGCCGGGCTTCACTTTGATTGCCGTTTTCACGATCGCGCTCGGCATTGGCGCTAATACGGCGATCTTCAGCGTGGTCAACGCCGTTCTGTTGCGTCCGTTGCCCTACCGAAACGCTGAGAGAATCGTTGCGATCGAGGAAATCAGCACCGAGGGCAAGCGCATCCAAGTCACGCCCGCGAACTTCCTGGACTGGCGAGCCCAGAACACGGTCTTCGAGCATCTGTCGGCCATCTTCACCCGCGGCTCGAATCTCGCCGGTGAGGATGGAGCCGAGCGAATAAGCCTGGCGGTGACCTCGGCGGACCTCTTCGATGTGTTCGGCGCGCAACCGCAGCACGGGCGGCTGTTCCTTCCCGCAGACGAACAGGCCGGTCATCCCCCGATCGTCGTCATAAGCGATGCATTGTGGCAGCGGCGATACGGCGGCGATACGGGCGTCATCGGCCAATCCATCGCGCTCGACGGGACCAGCTACACCGTCGCGGGCGTCGCCCCCGTGGGATTTCAATACCCGGACAAAACCGAAGCGTGGCTGCCGCCGGTTAGACTCGCGCCTGCAGTTACCGAATCGATGGATGTGACGCAGGTGCGCCGCTGGGGCTATTTGAGCGCCGTGGCATCGCTCAAACCTGGCGTTTCGCTTCAGCAGGCAAGAGATGAAATGGAGGCCATCACCGCCCGCTTACGCCAACAATATCCCGAAACCAATAACAACCGGTTTGATCGCGTCGTCGGATTGCATAGATATCTCGTCGGCGACACCAGCACCGTGCTATGGCTGCTGCTGGGCGCGGTCTGTTTTGTGTTATTGATCGCCTGCGCCAACGTCGCGAATCTGATGCTGGTGCGCGCGACGGCGAGACAGAAAGAGATAGCCATACGTACCGCGTTGGGCGCCTCGCGGTTAAGGATTGTGCGGCAACTGCTGACCGAAAGCGTAATGCTTGCATTCACTGGCGGCGCGTTCGGCCTGTTGCTCGCGTGGCGTGGAGTTGATCTGCTGACCCGGCTGCTGCCAAAGGACTTCCCGCGATTGCAGGATATCAATCTCGACCTCAAGGTTCTCGGCTTTACAGTTTTTGTCTCATTGATTACCGGCGTTGTGTTCGGATTCGCGCCCGCGTGGCAAGTCTCGAAAGCCGATGTGCACGAATCATTGAAGGAGAATTCACGCGGATCGAGCGGCGGAATGCAAAACCGCTTTCGGAGTCTCTTCGTCGTCGCCGAAGTCGCGCTTTCGCTGGTGTTGCTGGTCGGCGCGGGGCTGCTGTTTCGCACCTTCCTGCAACTGCAATCGGTCGATGCGGGCTTCAACGCGCAACGGGTGCTGACCATGACGCTGAGCCCATCGGGGACGAACTTCAAAGGTGACCCGCAGTTCATCGCTTATTACAAACAGGTCGAGGAGCGGCTGCGTTCGATTCCAGGCGTCGAAATGGTCGGCGCGATCAATACTCTGCCGCTGGAGAAAGGACCGACCCTGGCCTTTCGAATCGAAACTCGCTCGCCACTCCCGGTTGATCAGTGGCCTCACGCGAATTACCGCAGTGTCAGCCCGGATTACTTCCGCGCCTTGAGCATTCCACTCCTTCAGGGCCGCGCGTTCGAGGAAAGAGATGACGCCTCACATTCGCTCGTCGTCCTCATCAACCGGGCGCTGGCCAACAACAATTTCGGAGGCGAAAATCCAGTCGGCAAACGCATCGGCTTCGGCGCCACGGACCGCAACAACCAGCCGGTTTGGTATGAGATCGTCGGCGTCGTGGCGAATGTCCGAAGCTTGGAGTTGCAAGAAGAACCGACGGCGGAAGTTTACTTCTCTTCCATGCAAGACGCCTTTTCGGAAGTGTCCTTCGTCATTCGCACTCAAATCGAGCCGGCGGGTTTGGCGGCGGCGGCGCGCGAGGCCGTTCGGGGTGTAGACGGCGCCCAGCCGATAGCGGCAATCCGCACGATGGAGGACATAGTCAGCGAGTCGGTAACCCAACCTCGATTCAATCTGACTTTGCTGGGGGTCTTCGGCGGGATCGCGTTGATCTTATCGGCGGCGGGAATTTACGGTGTTACATCTTACACGGTAACTCAGCGAACGCATGAGATAGGAATAAGGATGGCTGTGGGCGCGAAAGAACAAGATGTGTTGCGGTTGATGATGAAACAAGGAATGAAACCGGCGGTGATGGGCCTGGCGATCGGATTGGCTTCGGCCATAGGCTTGACGTGGCTGATGAAGAGCCTGCTGTTTGGCGTGAGCGCGACTGACCCGCTGACGTTTGCAACGCTCGCGTTGTTGCTGCTTGGCGTGGCGCTGCTGGCCTGTTACTTTCCGGCGAGGCGGGCAACGAAAGTGGATCCAATGATCGCATTGCGCTACGAGTGAAACCGATGACGCAGTCAAAGCGAACACCTCGCTTTCGTTTCTGGCTCTGGCTGATCGCTTTGATCGGCGTGATCGTGCCGCGCCGCTTGCGAGCCGATTGGCGACAGGAGTGGGAAGCGGAGTTGTGTTATCGCGAAGCATCGCTGGCCGATTGGGACAAGCTCAATTGGAGAACAAGGCTTGATCTCTTGCGCCGCAGTCTCGGCGCGTTTTGGGATGCGCTGCTGCCGCAGCCAGGAAGAGTGGAGGACGAGATGTTTCAAGACCTGCGTTTTGGTTTGCGAATGTTGCTGAAATCTCCCGGGTTCACGACGGTAGCAATTCTGTCGTTGACCATCGGCACCGGCGCGACGAGCGCGATTTTCAGCGTTGTCAACGGCGTAGTTCTTCGCCCGTTACCGTACCGCGATCCGGAGCGCCTGGTCCGATTATGGCAGAACAAACCACAAGCCGGGATGAAGGAAATGCCCGTTTCGGCGGGACTCGTAAACGTCTGGCGGGCTCGGGCGGAATCGTTTGAAGGCATCGCAGCGTTCTATCAAACATCCTCAGTAATGACCGGAGACGCCGACCCTGAAGTGATCCGCGGTGCCGGCATCAGCCACAATCTTCTTCCCTTGCTTGGGTATCAACCGCTGATCGGGCGCAATTTTCTTCCCGACGAAAACCGCAAGGGCGGCGAGGAGGTAATCATTCTCAGCCACAAATTGTGGCAGCGCCGCTTCGGAGGCGATCCGGAGATTCTGGGACGCACGATCACTCTCGATCACACCAACCAATTTACCGTCATCGGCGTGATGCCTCCGGAAGCGAGCTTCCCCAGTAACTCCGAGTTCTGGCTGCCCGAAAAAGTTACCACCACTGACCGGCACGACATGCGCCGGCTGAGTGCGATCGCACGCCTGAAGCCCGGCGTCACCCCGAAGACTGCGCAGGACGAAGTCGCGTCGATCAACGAGCAGCTTCGACAACAACTCCCTGGCGACTACAAGGAATGGGAAACCGAACTAGTGCCGTTGCACGACAGTATTGTCGGGAATGTGCGCCCGGCGTTGCTGGTCTTGTTTGGAGCGGTGGGATTGGTCTTGCTGATAGCCTGCGCAAATGTGGCCAATCTCCTGCTGGCACGCGCTTCGGTCAGACAAAGGGAGATTGCGATGCGCGCGGCTCTGGGAGCCGGCCGCTGGCGATTGATCCGCCAGCTGCTGACTGAAAGCACCTTGCTTGCATTGCTTGGCGGCGCAGGCGGATTGCTGCTGGCGCGGTGGGCGGT
>WNFR01001080.1_pt1 | contig 28324 bp, 24 predicted proteins | sample 5400221 | NCBI WGS metagenome assembly WNFR01 (sample SAMN13153357, study PRJNA577476) | soil metagenome | isolation source: 40 cm soil under Madrone tree | place: USA:California | collected 2016-06-14
TCGAGTTCGGGATTCAACCAGCATTGTTTCACAATTCGACTGGTACTCCGCTCTACGCTCCGTTTCCACTAAGTGTTGCTCTGCCGGCGATGATGATCGGGCACTTACTAATTGCTGGACCGGTAGAGTTCGTCATAACCGGAGGCGTTGTTGCCTTTCTGCAGAAGACAGATTTGTCTCTTCTGCGATTGACTGCTCCTGACTTTAAACGCAACACCGAATCCACTGCAGCAGGATGGCGAACAACCCGGCCTTTGTGGATTGGCCTCGCCGTGTTGATGATATTGACACCGCTGGGACTTTTGGCTGCCGGCACGGCTTGGGGGGAATGGAGCCCCCAGGATTTCTCGGATGCCGGAAAGCGAGCTGAAATTGCCGCAGTGTCGAGGAGTGTCTTACCTCCGAGCGAACCTCCACAGGGACTCGTTAATTTGTCGACAGTGTGGACAGCTCCCATGCCTGATTATGCGCCGCCAGTGATGCATAGCCGATCGTTCGGATACATCATGTCTGCAATGGTGGGTACTGGTCTGATCATACTGATATGTCTTTTTATTGGATGGGTAGCCGGCCGGTCCTCGGCGTTACGGCGAAACGGACAAGCTTGAAAAGCCAGCCCAGTCCGCAATTATATGCTGCCAGGCTCAGAACCAGCTCAACTCGATAAGTCGCATACTGGGCGTATGGCCGTTCGTAAGGATTTTGTACAGCGAACGCTGGATGGGCTCGGGCGTCGGCTCGAGCAGTCGTTTTACGCTGAGGATCTGGCTAGAGCCGGCGGATTGTTGCAGTCTCTCGATCCGAGGGTGAAGGTCATTGGGTTATTGATACTCCTTTTGAGCGTCGCCTTGTCCAGGAATGTCCTTGTCATTTTGGGAGTCTTTCTCCTCACCCTGGTCCTCGCTGCACTTTCCAGAGTGCCCATTAGGACTCTCATAACCAGAGTTTGGCTGACGGTTCTTCTGTTCACCGGTTCCATTGCCCTGCCTGCAATCTTCATCACGCCGGGACGTGAAATTTATCGACTTCCCTTATTACATTGGGCGGTTACTGCCCAGGGATTACACAGTGCTCTATATCTGATTACCCGTGTCGAGACGGCAGTAACGCTTTCAATGCTGCTGGTATTGTGCACACTTTGGACACATATTTTAAAAGCGCTTTCGGTTATGGGCGTGCCGGTGATTTTTATCGTCATTCTAGGAATGACTTATCGTTATATTTTCCTCATGCTCCAGACTGCGCACGATATGTTCGAATCCCGGCGTAGCCGCATGGTCGGGAAACTTGAGGGACATGAAGCCCGGCAACTTGCCGCTGCAAGCGTTGGAGTGCTTTTGACCAAAAGCTTCCACCTTAGCAACGAAGTGTATCTTGCAATGCAGTCCAGAGGCTTCCGTGGCGAAGTTGATACTCTTGATGAATTTCAGATGCAACTCCGGGATTGGCTGGCTCTCCTTTTCGCATTTGTGACAGCGATAGTCGTCGTTTGGCTAGGTCGCTTCGGCGATCGGCTGTTTCAGTGACTATTCTATTAAGGGCATTTGTGACCAAAACTTTGTTTGACGTCAAAAACGTCGTCTATCGATACAACGAGATATTGGCGCTCAATGACCTGTCATTATCAATCGAAAGAGGCAAACGTATAGTTATTCTGGGTGCCAACGGCTCGGGGAAATCGACGCTATTGCGACTGCTGGATGGCCTTTACTTTCCGGAATCCGGCAGTATTTCGTTCGACGGTGAACCGTTGACCGAAAGCCGGCTTCGATACGAGGAATTCGCCTTCGCATTTCGTAAAAGGGTCGCCCTCGTCTTCCAGAATCCAGACGTCCAACTGTTCAATCCGACTGTTTTTGACGAGATAGCGTTTGGTCCTTTGCAACTTCGATGGCCAAAGGATGAAATTCGCCGGCGGGTCTCGGACGTGCTTAATATGATGGATATAGCGAATCTAAAGGACCGCTCGCCGCACAGGCTTTCCGGGGGCGAAAAGAAACGAGTAGCACTCGCCTCGGTTTTGATTCTTGACCCTGAGGTCCTGCTTCTTGACGAGCCCACGTCTGCACTGGATCCAAAAAGCCAAAGCCAGTTGGTCGATTTCCTTGTCGGTTGGGGAGGTGGTGTCAAGACGGTCGTTACGGCCACTCACGACCTCGATATCGTCGAGGACATAGCGGATCATTGCTTCGTGTTTCAGAATGGCGCCGTGGTCGCTGAGGGCACACCAGCTTCGATACTTCAGAATGAGGTTTTGCTCAAAAACACCAACCTGATTCACGCGCACAGGCACGTGCATGCCTCAGGAGAAGTTCATTCGCATCCACATTTGCATCGGGGTCATGAGCATTGAATGTTCCTTGCGGAAAACAGGAAACGGGGTTCGGGGTAAGCAGATGGTACGGGAGGTCCTTTGCGAAGTCGCCTCAATCCCAAATTTCTCCGCAACCCCACGAGGCCGCGATTTTTAGATTACGCATGCTGTTCCGTAGAGTAATGACCTGCAACCGAATCGTGAACTCGTTCATCGAAGGCCCGCTGATCGAGTAGCCTGATTATCTCTCGATCCCACACTTCAATTTCTACCGCATTAACCTGGTTTCCCGCTCCAGAACGGATCTGGTCGACCGCACCCGCTCCACTTCCTTCGTGCTATCGGCGGAAGCATCAACGGTGTCCAAATGCGAAATCAAACCGTTCAGGGCGGTATCATATTTCAAGGCGGTTTCCTGAAGGCGGCGCATAATCTTTTCAGTATGAGCCGCATTGGTGTTGCTTCGAACTCTTAAACGGTCCGACACTGCACTGTGATATTCGGCGGCAGCATCGTAAGCTTCCTGGCGAAGCTTCAGTAAATAATTATCCATTCCCATATTTACAATCATAACAGGCGACCGCCCATGAACCTAAGCTGAACTGCACCTTCGGAAATTCCTGCGAATCCATCGCTGATTTGCTGGGAAAATGTCTTGCGGTTTTTCTTTGTATTACGATTACCGTTGAATTGACCTTGGCTGAGGCTCGTGAGAATCTTACCAGAAAGCGGTTTTACGTTTTGGGCAGAAACTGCGGCTCGCTTGGCAATATGTTAAATATATTAAACACAATAATTAGATATGTTTAACTCAGGTAATACTGCACCTTTACCTTACCTGGGAAATGTCTTTCCCAACGTGGCGGTATGCGCTTGCCTTTGTTGTTTTCAGTCGAATTACCGTTCGTCGATCCACCGGAAGCGTTGACTAGCATGTCAAACTCGCAAATATCCAGAATTCGCGTAATCGATTCGCACACTGGTGGCGAACCAACCAGAGTAATCGTAAAAGGTGGCCCGGAATTGGGTGCCGGGACAATGGCCGAAAGACTGGAAATATTCAAGAAAGACTTCGATCACATTCGTTCGGCCGTGGTCAATGAACCGCGAGGATCAGATGTGGTGGTCGGCGCGCTGTTGTGCGAACCTGTTGAGAACGACTCAACAGCAGGCGTAATATTTTTCAATAATGTTGGCTATCTTGGAATGTGTGGCCACGGAACCATCGGACTGGTTGCGACACTTGCCCACATGGGAAGGATCGGTACCGGAGTTCACATTTTCGAAACTCCAGTGGGCAAAATCAGCGCGGAACTGCATTCCTCGGGCGACATCACTGTTACAAATGTCCCGAGCTTTAGACTTTCGGCCCGAACTCAACTCGAGATTGACGGCTACGGAACCGTTTTTGGGGACGTGGCATACGGTGGCAACTGGTTTTTCCTTGTAAGCGATCACGGTCACCAACTCGACCTGGCTAATGTCGACAATCTTTCAGCCTTGGCCTGGAAAATTCGCACAGCGCTCAATCTACAAGGCATAACCGGCAGTGACGGCAGTGAAATTGACCATGTCGAACTTTTCGGACCGCCGGAAAGTAGCCACGCGGATAGCAGGAATTTCGTGCTTTGCCCGGGTGGAGCATACGATAGATCTCCATGTGGCACCGGAACCAGCGCAAAACTGGCTTGCCTTTACGCCGACGGAAAACTCGCCGAAGGCCAGGTTTGGAGACAGGAATCTATTGTGGGCAGCATATTTGAAGGCAGTTTTTCGCTAGTCGAGAATCAGTTATACCCACATATAAAAGGTTCGGCATTCGTTGGGGCCGAGGCCGAATTGATTTTAGACCCGCGCGATCCGTTCTGCTTCGGAATTCGTCGATGACGCTGACGAAATTTGATGTCGCAATCATTGGTGCTGGAATAGTAGGAGCCGCCTGCGCGCTCGAATGCGTTCGCGCCGGCATGAGCGTGCTTGTAATCGAGGCTCGGATCATTGGAGGCGGCGCGACCGCTGCTGGAATGGGCCACCTGGTAGTGATGGACGATTCCGAAGCCCAGTTTGCCCTGACTCGGTTTTCGCGTGAACTTTGGCACGAAGTAGCTTGCGATCTTCCGCGACAGTGTGAATTCGAAACCACTGGCACAATCTGGGTCGCAACAGATGGCGAAGAATTGAAAGAGGTACAGCGAAAGTACAATTTCTACCGCGAACGTAGTGTCAGGGTTCAGGTGCTCGATGCGAAAACATTGAACGAGGCCGAGCCGAATCTCCGTCCGGGACTCGAGGGTGGCTTGCTGGTCCCGGATGACGCCGTTCTTTATCCCCCGTGTAGTGCAAGGTATCTATTGAAGGAGGCCGAGCGAATTGGTGGCTTGAACAGGTTCAGGCTTATCCATGGAAAGCAGGCCGTTTCTGTCGATGAGGCAGGTGTGGTGCTCGATGACGGCACTTCTGTTTCGACGGGCATCACTGTAAATGCCACGGGTAGCCTTTCGCCGCATCTCTGCCCTGGCTTGAATGTTCAACCTCGTAAGGGGCATCTTGTGATTACGGATCGATATCCGGGCTTTCTTCGACACCAATTGATCGAGCTTGGTTATCTGAAGAGCGCGCACTCCACGACCATGGATTCCGTTGCATTTAATATACAGCCTCGCCAGACCGGACAGCTGCTGATCGGATCTTCGCGTCAGTACAGTGGGACCTCGCCGGAAGTTGAGCCCGGCATATTACGCCGAATGATTCTGCGCGCGTGTGAGTATATGCCAGGCTTGAGAGAATTATCGGCAATTCGGACCTGGACCGGTTTTCGGGCTGCGACACCTGACAAGCTTCCTTTGATCGGTCCTTGCAACGGCTCAAAACGCATTTTTTTGGCAACTGGACATGAAGGTCTTGGTATCACAACTTCCCTTGGAACTGCGCGTCTTCTTGTCGATCAACTTCTGAACCGCGCATCAGCAATACCGGTCGAGCCCTATCTGCCATCAAGATTCGAGCTGGCGGCCGAAAAGGAACTCCATGTCTAAAGTTGCGACGATTATCGTAAACGGAACCATGGTCACCGCGTCTGAAGAATGTTCCGTCGCTGCGGCAATTCTTGGCGCCGGAATCAGCAGTTTCAGGAAATCCGTATCCGGTGAGAGTCGCGGACCGCTGTGCGGAATGGGTATCTGCTTCGAATGCCGTGTGACAATCGACGGAACTATGCACTGTCGTAGTTGTCAGATTGCCTGTCGAGATGGAATGGTAGTTTTGACTGATGACTAGCACTAATCACTCGTGCGATGTGGTCGTCGTTGGCGGTGGTCCGGCCGGGATTGCAGCCGCGGTTGCTGCGGCCGAGGGTCGCGGACGCGTTATTATCCTGGATGATAATCCTGCGCTCGGGGGGCAAATCTGGCGCGCAGATGCGGGTCGTATCAGCGCACCTCAGGCCATGCCATGGCTCAGGCGATTGCACAGAACAAAAGTTGAGATTTTCGCCGGTGCACGCGTGGTCGATACCATCGGACCAAACACTCTCATCGCGGAATTCCCTGACGGAAAAGCGCATCGGCTTGATTTCCGAAATTTGATACTGGCGACCGGCGCACGCGAAAGATTCCTTCCGTTTCCGGGCTGGACGTTGCCGAATGTTATGGGTGCGGGTGGACTTCAGGCGCTGGTAAAAGCAGGTCTGCCAATCGCGGGCAAGCGCGTCGCAGTTGCCGGAACTGGACCTTTGTTACTTGCTGTTGCTGCGTTTCTTCGGAAACATGGCGCCAAAGTATTGTTGATCGGCGAACAGGCAAGTCGAAAAAATCTCCGTCGATTTGGAACCGCGCTCGTGCGATACCCTGCGAAGTTTTGGCAGGCCGTTGCACTGCAAAAAAATCTGTTCGGCATTCCCTACTTAACAGATTGCTGGCCGTTGCGCGCCGAAGGTAACAGGTCGCTGGAACGCGTCACGTTTCATCGCGGACAAAAGACCTGGGATATTGAATGCGACTATCTCGCATGTGGCTTTGGTCTCGTTCCAAACGTGGAACTTGGCGCATTGCTGGGCACCGATATTGCCGGCGGGACGATCATAGTCGATGATCTCCAGCGAACCAGTCTTCCGAACATCTTTTGTGCAGGCGAGTCGACCGGGATCGGTGGCGTCGACCTTTGCCTGATCGAAGGAGAGACCGCCGGATACGCCGCCGCGGGTATGTTGGAGCGCGCCCAATCGTTGACCACAAAGCGTGAAAAACACAGACAATTCGCACGGCTTCTCGAAGCTACGTTCGCACTCAGAGTCGAATTGAAATCAATTTCAACGGCTTCCGCATTCCTCTGCCGATGTGAAGACGTCACAGTCGAACGTGTCAGGGAATTTGATGATTGGCGAACGGCGAAATTGATGACGAGATGTGGGATGGGACCATGCCAGGGCCGGATCTGTGGACCGGCAGCCGAGTTTTTGTTTGGTTGGAATGCCCAGTCGGTCCGTCCACCTGCGTTTCCGGTAAAATTAAAAACAATCGCTGGTGAGGGTGTAAGTGCCGATTTCAGTTAGTGGATCAGTTTGTTACTCGAATTGTAATCTAACCGGCTTTAATTAAAGGATTGAAACGATGCTCAAACAGGATTGGAATGGTGTTATACCGGCAATCACTACCCCATTTAATCAGGATTTGACTGTGGATGTTGTTGCAATGGAAAGCCATGTTTCATGGTTGATGGAATCAGGATGCCGCGGTGTCGTCGCTCTTGGCTCCCTTGGCGAAGCCTCTACACTCGGTTTCGATGAAAAAATCGAAGTTCTAAAGGCCTGCAAAAAGGGTCTTCACGGGCGCGGGCCACTCGTTGCGGGGATCGCCGCCATCAGTACTGCGGATGCGGTAACTCTGGCGATAGCCGCTTACGAGGTTGGATGTGATGGCCTGATGGTACTGCCTCCGTATGTTTATCGAGGCGATTGGCGCGAGACCGAGGCTCACATGGGAGCCGTCATCGCTGCCACCCCACTTTCCTGCATGCTTTACAACAACCCAATTGCATACGGCACAGATATTTCGCCCGCGCAAACCAGGCTGTTTGCAGACAAATACAGCAATCTGCATGCGGTAAAGGAATCATCAGGCGATGTTCGAAGATTAATGGCCATCAGGGAACTCGTGGGCGACCGGTTGGCACTTCTCGTTGGCGTCGATGATTTGATAGTTGAAAGTGTCGCCGGCGGTGCTTGTGGGTGGATCGCTGGTCTGGTCAATGCCTTTCCAGTCGAATCCATCAGATTGTTCGATCTCGCTGTTGCTGGTCGTTTCAAAGAAGCGTGCACCCTGTACGAGTGGTTTCTTCCACTTCTCAGGATGGACACGGTTTCGAAATTTGTTCAGCTCATCAAGCTTGTTCAGGCTGAAGTTGGAAAGGGAAGCGCCAGGGTCAGACCTCCGCGACTTGAACTGGAAGGCGCGGAACGCGAAGAGGCTTTGAACATTATTCGGACGCAAGTCGCCAGGCGCAACGTCTGATTTGTGTCGACAAACAAACGAACGGCCCTGATAGCGTATGGCGGTCACGTTTCCACTGCCATTCTTCGCTATAATACTTAGTTCGGGAATTGAAAGGGAGAGTGCGTATGAGATCGTCGTTGATTGTTTTCGCCGTTTTGTTCGCCTCATCTTCCACTTTGGCTCAACATCCGCATCAAATGCCGGTTGAAAGCCGGCCTGTTACCTTAATGTCGGGCCTCGGAAGGCTTCACCACCCGGTTTCAACCAAAAATCCCGAAGCTCAAAAGTTTTTTGAACAGGGTCTCCTGTTGCTTTATGCGTTCAATCATGCTGAATCAATCCGTTCGTTTCAGCGCGCAGCAGAGCTCGATCCGGATCTCGCTATGGCTCAATGGGGAATTGCGCTCGCATTGGGGCCGAATATAAATTCCGATGTTGATCCCGCACGTGAGAAGGCAGCTTTCGAGGCCGTGCAAAAAGCATTAAGCATGAAGGCACCGCTGCCGGAGCGAGCGTATATCGAGGCGCTTGCCAAACGATATTCGATCGACCCAAACGCAGATTTGCGCAAGTTGTCGATCGACTACCACATTGCGATGCGACAACTGTCCAAAAGCTATCCCGACGACCTTGACGCAGCCACGCTCTATGCCGAGAGCGGTATGGATCTGCGCCCCTGGAAACTATGGTCCAAAGACGGCTCACCGGCTGAAGGTACCGAGGAACTCATTTCGGTCCTTGAGTCTGTTCTTCGGCGTAATCCCGATCATGTCGGTGCAAATCACTACTATATCCACGTCGTCGAAGCATCTCGACACCCGGAATGGGCGATCCCAAGCGCCGACCGCCTTACAAGGACCGTAAAGACAGCAGGACACCTCGTTCACATGCCTTCGCACATCTATATGCGTGTGGGTGATTACGAACTTGCCGCGTCCAGCAACAAGGATGCGGCAAAGGTTGACCGTGACTATATCGAGGCCAACCAAATCAAAGGCACCTACGCAGCCGGATATTACAGTCACAATTTACACTTTTTAGCGATTGCGAACTCCATGCAGGGAAGGTTTAACGAAGCGCTTACGGCTGCCGACCAGTTGTCTGAAAACGTGAAACCGTACCTAAATGAAATCTCGTCTCTGGAATCCTTCCTTCCGACATCTACTCTTGTCCTGGTGCGATTTCGAAAGTGGGACGAGTTATTGAAGACCCCTCAACCTCCTCAACAGCTTTTGTTGACAAGCGGTATTTGGCACTGGAGCAGGGCAATGGCCTACGCCGCAAAAGGACAAAAACAAACAGCACAGTCTGAACGTGAATTGTTTCGCGGGATAGCTGTTAAGGTGCCGAAGGACACTGAGTGGGGTCTAAACCATGCGATCGATATTTTCGCAGTAGCCTCGAAGGTGCTTGATGCAAAATTAGATGTCGTTAATGGAGACACTGGTAAGGCCATCACGGAATTAACAGAAGCGGTTGCCCTTGAGGATGCTTTCGCATATGACGAACCACCTGCATGGTTTCTTCCAACTCGGGAATCCCTCGGCGGTGTGTTGTTGCGAGCCGGAAGGTTTGAAGAAGCAGAGCTAGTCTTTCGGGCCGACCTCGAACGAAACAGTCGCAACCCGCGTTCGCTCTTTGGTTTGGTGGAGAGCTTAAAAGCTCAGAACAAAAACGATTCGGTACAAATGGTGCAATCGGAATTTGATCAGGCCTGGAAGAATGCAGATGTAAAGTTGAATGATAGCGATCTTTGATCGGGGTGAACTACTCAAAGGAGAATACCGATTCAGTCAGGTTTTGATCCGCGCATTATCTGCGTGAAATCCGCGGCAATTTTTTCCCATGGGACGCTAAAGTGAAAAGCCCGGCTTAGCATAACTGGCATGCTAAGCCGAGCCCGGTTTTATTTAAGTTGTATTTCTTTCAGTATCCCTGCGCGTTCAAGACTGACCTTAAAATCGAGTCAAGGATGCTGTACCTGCCGTCCGAGTAGCTGCCGTATGCGAAGCGGCCATAGTAACCATCTTCGTACCCTCGCCGAAAGCCTTCCCGGAAGTAATAACTATATTCACTGGAGTCGACGTAAGAACCGCTGTATCCGTAAATTCCGCTTCGGAAATCGTCCGCATCCTCAAAATCGTATCCGCGACGATCCTCGCGATCCGCACGTCCTGCCTGCATACCCTGTTCGTATCCGACATTTATTGCCTGTTGCAGCATTCCGATGCCGTTATAATCCGTCTGGAAATATCCACCGTTGCGATAAACCCTGTAATGCTGATAACCATTATATGAATAGATCGAGCGATTGTTTCGATAGTAGCGATCATTCAGGTTTTCACGCCTTTGGCGTTCAAGTCTCTCCTGTTCACGTTGCCTTTCGATGGCAAGTTGTTGATCGCGCCCGCGATCGTTCCTAAATGAACGATCATCGTAGTTCCTGTGATCGCGTTGCGCATTTGCGCGCTGTTGTTCCTGCTGTCTTTGAACCTGCTGCTGTCGCTCCCGATCGAATCGTTCGCGTTCGACATTGCTCTGCTGCTGCTGTTGTTGTTGTTGCTGCTGTTGTTGTCCGGAGTTGACCACATTACGCTGGTCCGGTTGATTACGCCACCGATTCTGTGAATCAGCACGCTGCTGATCCTGACCGGCTCCCCGTCGTTCCGGACGTGCCTGAGTATCAGGGCGTGGTTGAGATTGACGTTGAACAGGCTGGTCCTGCGCCTGACGCGTTTGTCCCTGTTGTGATTGATGGTCATGCCTGCGATCCTGTGCACTTGCCACCGTGGCCGAACCCGTCAAAAGGACCATTCCTGCAAGTCCCGATACGATAAAATTGCTGTTTTTCATAAACCCTCCATAACCAGGAAGCTCCGAGCCAAAAGTCGCAGACAGGAGTCAACCTGGTAGCAATAGAGTTGTTTTGACTCTAATTTCCATCTCTACAATCATTCTATAGGGCAAGTACTGTGCCGAAGCGCGTTTCACGTAGATTGCTCAGGTTTTTATAAATGAGACCCGTTCCACGACACTATTAGCGACACGACTACCGCGTATAGGGTACGCGTTTCAATGCCACCCCGACGTGGCATGGGCATCTTGCCCATGTACCTTCGGTACCTGAGTTGACGGCCTAAACCTCTCATCTGCTTTATAAGCACGGCTACAACCACTATCCGTTCTACGGCGAACGTGCTATCGCCTGATAGAAGCCGTCATCACTCGAATGCATTTACCAATTGCTCTGATGGAGAAGGAACAGTCATGTCGAGTTCACTGAACGCTGAACTGCCAGGGACACTCAGGAATGTCCAAACCCGACCACTCTTCGCCATGCGCCTGGATGTCCGACCATGTCGGTTCATTAAATGGTGGATTCGACAAAAGTGAATTTAACGGTCGAGGACCTAATGACTATTGAGCAGTCTGCAGTTCGCTCGCGAGTCGCGCGGCCTGTGTGAGAAGGTAGTTGCGCTCCGGCAAGCTCCCTGTCTTTCCTGCCGCCGTGCGGTAGTACCTGACCGCGCCCTCGCGGTCGCCGGCTAGTTCCAGCAGATGTGCTCGAACTGCGTCCAGGCGGTGATGATCCGCAAGTCGGGCGTCCATTTTGAGGGCGTCCAGCATTTCCAGACCCTTCGTCGCGCCGTGCACCATCGCTGCCGCGATCGCGTGATTCAACGTAACCATTGGGTTGTCGGACATGCGCCTCAGCAGATCGTAGAGCGCCAGGATCTGCGGCCAATCCGTGTCTTCGACGCAGGCGGCTTCGTCGTGAACGGCGGCAATGGCAGCTTGCAATTGGTACGGTCCGACCGAGCCCTTAGGTAACGTGGCCGAAATGAGCGCGATCCCTTCGGCGATCTGTTGCCTATCCCAGAGCCCTCTGTCTTGCTGCGCGAGCGGGATCAGCTCGCCTTCAGAACTCGTTCGCGCCAGGCGACGAGCATCGGTCAACAACATGAGCGCGAGCAACCCAGCGACCTCCGTGTCGCCCGGTTCCAGAACGTGGACGATCCGCGCCAGGCGAATCGCCTCGTGCGACAGATCGGTTCTGATCAGATCGGGTCCGGCGCTGCTCGTATAGCCCTCATTGAAGGTCAGGTACAGGACATGTAGCGCTGCACGCAGCCGCTGCGCTCGCTCTGGCGTAGTCGGCAGTTCGAATGGAATGCCGGACTTCTTGATGCTTAGCTTGGCCCGGCTGATCCGCTGGGCCATTGTCGCCTCCGGCACAAGAAACGCGCGGGCGATCTCGGCCGTGGTCAATCCGCCCACCGCTCGCAACGTCAGTGCAATCGCCGAAGCCGGGGTCAACGCCGGATGGCAGCACATGAAGAGAAGGACCAGCGTGTCGTCTTCTTGCGATGAAGTCCCGAATACGCTCGATTCCGGTGTGTGCGCAGCCTGCAAAGCTGCATCATGGACCAGTTCGCTTTCGCGACGGCGGCGAGCAGACGCGCTTCGAATGTGGTCGGCCATCCGCCGGAAAGCGACCTGCGTTAGCCACGCGCGGGGATTGTCTGGTATGCCCTCCCGTGGCCATTGCATCGCCGCGGCCAGCAACGCCTCCTGAACGGCGTCCTCGGCGGCAGCGAAGTCACGGAAACGGCGGATGACCACGCCGAGCACCTGCGGCGCGAGCTCGCGCAACAGATGCTCGAAACCAGGGATCAATGACCTTAAGACGGTCAAAGCAGTTCCTCGGGCCGCACGCTCATCATCACCTGCCGAACTTCGATCGGCATATTCAGCGGATCCCCGCCAAGTCCCGGCGCCGCCGAGGCCCGCGCTGCGATCACATAAGCGCGTTCCGGAGTCTCGACGTCAACGATCCAGTAGCCTGCGAGAAACTCTTTGGATTCCGGAAACATGCCGTCCGTGATCGGCACTCCGCCATTCCCGGCGCGCACGACCTTAGCCTGGTCCGGCCTTGACAAGCCTTCGACGGCCACCAACTCTCCGGATTCGCTGAGCTCCCTATTGAGGCTCTTCCAGTATGCCATGTGCGCCTCGACGTCCTTGTTCGGCCAGGTGTCACTCTGGTAGGTACCCCCCTTCGGGACTGACATCATTAAAATATATTTCATGTCTTCTGCTCCTTTCCATTTTCGCGCTGGTTTCAGCGCTTTCGTAGGTTAGTCGGAGCATGCGGCACATTCTCGACATATTGGAAACGATTTTAGAGAGAAATTTCGATGGCGAGCCCAAGCTCAGTGGCGAAGGTCAGGCTGATCCGCGGTGCTCGATTCCGAATTTCAAAAGTTGTCCTGTCACTGCAATTCTTCCGGTGGGCCGCTCATCACTTGCCGCACTTCGATGGGCATGTTCCCAGGAGTCCCTCCTGGCCCGGGCGCCGCCGAAGCCCGCGCTGCGATTCTGTACGCCTGCTCCGCGCTCTCCACATCAATAATCCAGTATCCGGCGAGAAATTCTTTGGACTCTGGGAAAACTCCATCAGTAACAACAGGCGCCCCATCCGCCGTCCTACCGATCGTGACTCCTTTAGTAACAACAGGCTCTCCGTCGCTTCCAGCGCGAACGACCCTGGCCTCGTGTGGGAACGCCAGGCCTTCGGTTGCGACGTACACGCCCGAGTCTTTGAGTTCCTTGCTGAAATCGCGCATGAAAACAAACTGCTTCTGGAGGTCCTCTTTCGACCACTTGGCGTACCAGTCAAAATCGGCCTTCGTACCCGTCATCATCAGAATGTATTTCATGTATTTTTTGCTCCTCGTTGATATTAGCACCCAGGTTGGTGCGTTTTCATGGTGTAGTCGGATCAGATAAAAGATTCTCGACATCGCTCAGGGATTTTTTTCGGCTGTGGTCCGGGGAATGATCTCACCACCCTCTTCCCCACTCAAAAGTCCCAACGGCAGTTGGGGGATCGTTAAGGTCCTGCCTACTTCTTGTCGCCACCACACTTTCTCATATCTTTTCAACGGCAGTTAAAGTCCAACGTACTCCGCCGTTGATCCCACATTCCCGGATCCACGTTCTATCCGCGCAAATCAGCAGCTAATTTTTTCTCTCTTGCGCAAAACGACGCCGCCCGAAACGTCTCGTTAGTCCTGGAGAATTTTAGTCTAATCGCTCGGGGAGGCCATTTTCTGAAAATTAGGACGGTCGGTAATTGGAACTATGGGACTAATGTACATATAGATTAAGTGTGAGACTTATGTTATAGTCCTGGAATCCTTAACTGACCGAATTTGCTCTCAACTAGCAAATCTCTTATCAATCTGGGGTTTCACCAAGCGCTGATCCAGGGTTCTCGACTTATCTTTTCTGGGAACTTTTTGTGTCCTCGCTCGAATCTGACCGAAAAAGGCACACTCCGCGTGAGCGGAGGCCGCAAAGCTGACAGGGGTCATCGTACAGAACCTGACCTGGCTGAGTTGCTGAAGGTAAATGGGTAAAGGGGTCCTGCCGTAAAGCTCTATTTGGAGCAACGCCGGCTCTTTATTCGGTAACCCAACAACTTAACCAGGTTCTGTGCCTGTTCTGAATCCTTGGAGGCTTTACGCTATGTGTCCCGATGGCACCTTCTATCGCACCTCTCTCTTGGCTCTCTCTTTTATCGCCTTAACATTTGCCGCTTCAAGTTTTACGCGCGTTTCTGCCCAGACCAGCTGCGCCATATGTATTAGTGAATTCCGCACACGTGGCCTGAGCAAATTCGACGAGTTCGTTGAGCTTTACAACAACTCTGATTCCCCGGTCACCGTCAACAACGGTGGGTGGGCAGTTGAGACTCTCGGACCCGGCGGCACGCTGGCTAACGTGTTCACAGTCCCCGCAGGTACCATAATCCCCGCCCGCGGGCATTATCTGGCTGCCAACAACAATGGCGACCAAAACAACAACGGTTACACCATGTTCGACTACGCGACCGCGGATTTCAACTACGGTTCGGACGTACGTGACAACGGCGGGCTTGCAATCTTCAATAATGCTACGACGTTCACGTTGGCCACCCGATTTGATGCCGTGGGCTTTGCGAGCGCTGGCAATAGTGCCGCCGCCCTGTTGCTGCGCGAAGGCACGGGATTGCCCGGAAACTTCAGTAATTCAGACAACACACCGAATACGAACGTGCAATACAGCTTCGTACGCAGGTTCCCTCCGGCTCCAGGTCCGAGCGCGGCGCCGGTCGACACCAACAACAACGCCAGCGACTTCCTGTTCATTTCGACGACGGGAGGCATGTTTGGAGGAGTCACCTCGATCCTCGGTCTGCCAGGACCTGAGAACCTCGCATCTCCCGTTTCGATGCTCGGCCCGATCGCCTCTGGTCCATATGATCCGACCGTGGCGCTGGACGTATCGCCGAACAAGCAACGCACGACGTGTCCGGCAGCGCCGGAATGTAACCCGGACACGGCACAGTTTGGCACGCTGACGCTCAGACGCAATTTCAAAAACAACACGGGCCGGACCGTAACGCGGCTTCGTTTCCGAGTTGTTGACATTACAACCTTAAACAACCGTGCCCCCACCGAGGCGGACATCCGGCTGCTAAGTTCAAACACCGAACTACCCCCATCCGGTTGCGGTGGCTCATGTGGCCCGAGCAACGGTTCGAAGTTGGAGAGAAGCCAGTCGCAGGCAAAAGGCGGCGGGGTAAACAGCACCACTGGCGCAGTTAACGGGGTGATCGATCTCTCGACCACTCCTCTGTTGCCTGGCGCTTCTATCAACATAAGGTTCGTGCTCGGCGTTCAACAGGGAGGCCTTTTCCGCTTCTTTATCAGCGGCGAAGCTAATACGACGCCATAACTGGTCCTGAAAGAACACGGGCCCGGGCCCTTCAACGCAAATGGACTGCGCATCGGCAGATGCGCAGTCCATTGTTTTTTGTGACCCGTCTGGATATAAAGCGAGGAGATCGGTTTAGAATGTTTCACGTGAAACATTGTGTCACTCACACAACAGCCGTCAATGAACTTTCCCCTGCCGAATGATGCCTCGACCATTCGCGCTTATTACTAATAAAATTGCGTATGTTTAAACAGTATTGACAATGTTGTTCCAATTCCGGTAAGATATAAGAGTCCGGTTACACGATATTTTGTAGTCGGTCTCACAAAAGTTTCCGCGACTCGGAGGTTGCGGATACAACTCCTCTGGAAGTTGCAGCCGAACGAAGCTGCGACATTTTGAACTAACCGATAAAGGCACACTCCGTGTGAGCGGGGGTCGCAAAGCCTACGGAGGTCAGTGAAGAAGTATTCGCTGACCTGGCCGGGTTGCCGAAGTGAGATGAGTTCGTGCGCAGACCGGTGATTTATCGGTCCTGGCGGCGGACCGCCCCAGTCCAGATCATCTTCCACTTTCCGCAGACTCCTACTCACCAGACCGCCCCGATTAAATCAGTGTCCATTTCTCTCTAAACAGTTTTTTTTCCAGCCGCAAGCAAGGTTGCTCAGATGGCAAATAGAAGAGGTGAATGATGCGAGGACAGATGGTGAAGCTCTGCGCCGCGATACTAGCGGCCCTTCCGTTTTTTGTAATACTTCCGCCCTCACGCAGAGCGCACGCCCAGACCGGGAAACCGGCGAAGGCGCAGTCGTTCGTCCCTGGGCGGGTACTGGTACACTTCAGCGCCGACGTCGGATCCGCTCGCGCACAGCAATCGATCGCAGCTGCGGGTGGCCTTAAAGGCAAAGAAATTCCTCATACTGGGGTTTACGCCGTGCAGTTACCTCCGACGGCCGACGAAGAGGCCTTTGCAAACGCTTTTCGAAACAGACCAGGTGTGACCTTTGCCGAATTGGACAGCGTCGTCGCTCCCCAGGATACTACGCCAAATGATCCCAATTATCCGAGCGAGTGGCACCTCCCGAAGATCTCCGCTCCTGCCGCATGGTCAACCACGACGGGAAGCAGCACGGTAACCATCGCCATCCTCGATACAGGCGTAGATGGTACGCATCCCGATCTCGCCCCAAAGATGGTTCCCGGTTGGAACTTCTACGACAACAATGCGGATACGAGCGATGTATACGGGCATGGCACGCCCGTAGCCGGAACGGCGGCGGCCTCCAGCAACAACGGCAACGGCGTGGCGTCGGTTGCCTGGAACTGCATGATCATGCCGATTCGCATCAGTGACCCTTCGGGGTTCGGTTCAGTGTCGGCAATAGCAAACGGCTTGACCTGGGCGGCCGATCACGGCGCTCGTGTCGCTAACATCAGTTACCAGGTAACCGGATATTCGACGATAAGCACCGCTGCCAAGTATTTTCAGAGCAAGGGCGGCGTGGTCACCGTCGCCGCGGGTAACGGCGGAGTTTTCGATGCCACTGCAGCCGATCCGTACATGCTGACGGTCAGCGCCACAGACAGCTCTGATGCTCTCGCGTCGTTCAGCAACACTGGCAACGCCGTAGACATCGCAGCGCCCGGGGTCAGTATATATTCAACGAACAAGGGTGGAGGGTACGGCAGTTGGTCCGGCACATCGTTCTCCGCCCCGATCGCTGCGGGAGCTGCCGCGCTTGTCATATCTTCCAATCCTTCTTTGACCGGTGCACAGGCGCAGGACGCGCTGATTAAATCGGCGAACGATCTAGGCCCGGCCGGTTGGGATACCGCGTTCGGCGCCGGACGCCTGAACGTGTCTCGCGCAGTCAGCGCTGCATCAGGCTCGAGTTCAGGAACAACGGATACAACGGCTCCGACAGTGAGCTTCACAAATCCCACCAACGGCGCCGCTGTTTCCGGCACCGTAGCTGTTCAGGTCTCCGCCAGTGATAACGTGGGCGTCAGCTCTGTGAGTTTCTCGGTCGACGGTACAGTGTTGGGGACCGACACGGCCGCGCCGTACAATTTCACATGGAACACCTCCGGCGTTTCAAACGGCAGTCACACGCTTTCCACAACCGCCCGTGATGCGGCCGGCAATCCATCAACGTCAACAATACTCGTCTCCGTCAGCAACATCGGCGACACGTCGAGCCCCGTGGTAAGCATAACTTCACCGGGCAATGGCGCCATGGTGACTGCCAACGTAACGGTAACAGTAAGCGTTGCGGACAATATCGGTGTCGTAAGGAACGAGTTGTATGTCGACGGCACGCTGGCTGCCAGTTCTACATCGGCTCCGTTCACAACGAAGTGGGCCACGAAGAAGGCCGCCAAAGGACCGCACACGCTGCAGTGTAAGGCCTATGATGCTGCGGGCAATGTGGGGCTGTCGCAGGTAGTGACGGTGTACAAGTGAAGGAGTCAGTACAAAGTAGACTGTAGAGAATAGACGGTAGTCAGTGGCCGGTAGATGAGGGCTCGCGTCATTCAAAGGCGCGGGCCCTCTACTCTTTGAGCTGCCAGGCAGAGCGCAAACGAAAAGCAGAAACAAGGAGCCGTTCTCACTTGAAAGATATCAGAGATGAGCTCACCACAAAGATACGGAGGTCCACAGAGAGCACAGAGAAAAATATGAAACTGACCCAACGCCGCTTGACTCCTCAATCGTCGAGCACCGCTAAGTCGAGCTGGCGCAGGCTCGCGGGGTCAGCAACCACATCAATCCTGGCGATCTTGCCGTTACTGAATGTGAATCTTAGTACCCTGGACAATCGTCCACCCGGGGCCAGAACGACTCCCGCCACCCCGTTTACCAGCGCAGGTTGTGTGAACCTTGCGCCACGCGAGAAAGCAATTGCACCCTTTGCCCAGTTGCGAGCGCCGCGGACTTCTGTCGGTGCGCCGGAAGAAGCTGCAGCAGCGTCGGCGTGGACCACTACGTCGGGGTCTAGCACCGCCAGGAGCCCTTCAAAGTCACCGCCGCGCAAGGCTGCGAGAAAGGCGTCGACAACCTTTCGCTGTTCGTTGAGATCGGCCTCGGGAATCGTGGAGTTCCCTCTCACCCGGCGTCGTCCACGGCTTGCAAGTTGTCTCGCCGCGGCAGGGGTACGTCCCACAATCGAACCGATCTCGTCAAAAGACATATCGAAAATGTCGTGCAGCACGAACGCGAGCCGCTCGGCGGGTGCCAGCGTTTCGAGGACCACCAAAAGCGCAAGACCGACCGATTCTGCGAGCAACGCTTCGTGCTCGGGGTCGGGCCCAGAGTCGCGGTTCAACACAGGCTCGGGCGCCTGGGCCTCCAGGGACTCTTCTTTACGCGACTTGCGGCTGCGAAGCATGTCAAGGCACACCCGCGCGACAACTGTCGTCAACCATCCCCCTAGATTCTCGACTTCACTTGTGTCGGAGCGGCTGAGGCGAAGCCAAGCCTCCTGCACAGCGTCGTCCGCCTCGGTCAGCGAGCCAAGCATTCGGTAGGCCACCCCCCTGAGGTGGTCCCGGTTGCGTTCAAATTGTTCCGCCAATTCATTGTGTCTTTCCATCGGTCACATTTCCTCGTCGTGTTTCGTCATAGTATTGACGAATGAAAACCGGCTGATGTGACAAGGAAATGTTCGGCATCCCGGTTTAGCAAATAATTTGACGAATCATTGAGGAGAGTAATCATGCAAGCACGAATGAGCAACCCGGCATTGATGGTTCCTGACGCCCTACAGGCCCTGCTGGCCCTGAATGCGTCGGCGGAAAAAGGCGGCGTGCCAAAACGGACGCTCGGGCTGGTCCACCTGCGCGCGAGCCAGATAAATGGCTGCGGCTTATGCGTCGACATGCACTGTCGCGATTTGAAGATGGCTGACGAATCGGACGAACGCCTATTCGCAGTCGCGGCCTGGCGTGACGCGCCATATTTCACCGATGCCGAACGCGCCGCACTGGCGCTGACCGAAGCCGCGACGCGGCTCAGTGATCGGGCGGACCCGGTACCGGATGAAATCTGGCAGGAGGCCACACGGCACTATGACGAGGCGGGGCTTGCCGCCCTGGTCATCTCGATCGCGGTGATCAACGCAGCGAACCGCATAAACGTTACGACCAGGCAGGTGGCAGGATCGGTCCCTGGGAAGGCTGAATGATCGACCTCGCCAGGTCCGCCTCCTCCTCCCGAGGCTGCGTCATAGCCTATTGGGTCACCACTGTGCTCGTCGCTTTCCAACTCGGTTCGGGAGGAGTGGGGGACATCTTGCGAATACAACCCGTCGTCGAGGGCATGGCGCACCTGGGCTACCCGGCCTACTTCTGCGTGATCCTGGGCGTTTGGAAGGTGCTTGGCGCGGTGGCGGTAGTCGCCCCGCGCTTTCCACGTCTCAAGGAGTGGGCCTATGCCGGTACTGTGTTCGACTTAACAGGAGCGGCCGCCTCCCACCTGGCTGTGGGTGATGGCGCTATCAAGCTGGTGGCTCCAATCATATTTACCGGCCTTGCGGTCGCCTCATGGGCTCTGCGTCCGTCAAGTCGCCGCGACATCGCGACGACTTACGCATCCACAATCCCGAACGCTTTTGCTGACCCCACACAAACCGCTTACAACAAACCTTGAACACAGAAAGGAAAAACGTGAATGCTTTGCGTCAATAACTATACTCAAAAATATATAGATGAATGCCGCTCGAAAGTTGATTTACAGCTTTCAACTTACAAAAACCTTCTTACAACAGCGAGAAAACAAGTTGGGGCCAATGAAGCGATACTTAACTCTGCAATTGAAGCTTTTGAACCTGTTTTCTTTAATAACCTGGTTTTAATTCTAGATAATTATTTTTGTCATAGAAGTCGGACTATGGAAGGGAAGGATGGCAATCCATTGAATGAGGTGAGGGTGTTGTGCAATTCAATGATGAATGGCAATCATAAAATGTGTGCGGATAAAACAATTAAGCTTGATTCGGCCAAATCAATATTGAAATATAAGGTCGGGGATGAAATTAAACTGAATGAGGCAGCTTTTGTACTAATATACAAGGCCTTTTTACTGAGCTTGAAAGTCGATATTTATAAACCGACAAGAACCGACTAACCCGAGGTGGCATAGGCATCTTGCCCGAGTACTTTCATTAGCAAAATTGACCGGCTAAACCTTTCGTGCGACCTGGCATGGGCATCCTCCCCATTCTCACCTCCCGCTCCTCTCAACACTTTAAGCCGCCAAATTGATGACATATATCTTTTCACGCCCGCCGTCGATACGTTTACACTCAACCGAATAATCCGAGAAACCAGAGAAAACCTCGTCGAGAGATTCCTCTGTGAAACGGCGAAGTTGAGTTCCACTTCCGGGGTTCGTGAGCCGCTTTGCAATCGAAGCGATCAACGGTGACGTTGCGTGAGTTAAATTTCGAATCGGTTCGGATATTATGACCTGCTTTTCCGCCGCTGCCATCATCCTGTTGATTATTGGAATCGGCTTAGGTAAGAAATGGTAGAGACTGGCCTGCATCACAACGTACTCTGCCTTGGGTATTGGACTGTCATTTCTAAGGTCAAAAAGCCTGCCGTCAATGCCCCTGCACTTCAGACCATTCACAAAGCCCGGATTGATGTCCAGCCCGATATATTTAACCGATTTATGCCGAAGATATCGATGATATAAAGCTGCTGGTCCGCAGCAAATATCCAGCACTTCAGACCCTACGGGGATCAATTCCGCTATAGTACTGTATCTCGACGAGTAATGACGGCCATACAGCCCGATCATTGCCAGCTCATATATCAAGGCGTTTTTATAAATTAGACTCGTGGCCAAGCTTTACCTCTTCATATATTTCCTTCCCCATGCCGGACATTGAATGACCTTCAATACCTTCCCTCAGAATCAGACGTATTGCCGTCTGTGGCTTTCCGCTGACCAGCAGAAAGGTTCTCCCTGTGTATTCGCCCAATGCACCAAAAAAGATCATCTGAATTCCACTGGTAAGCAGGATTGCCACCATTAATGAAGCCCAGCCAACGGCCTCTGCCGTGAATGCTTGAGGGAAGAAAAGACGGTAGCCGATAACTCCAATCATTAGCAGCAGTCCCAGGGTAGCAAAGAGAATGCCGCACCAACTAACAACGCGAAGTGGTTTGCCTGAGAACGAAAAGGCCAGCCTGGCAGAGACACCCAAAGACCGAAGAAACGTGTAATTGCTCTGGCCTTCAAAACGAGTGAAGTGCTGGACGGGAACCTGCGCAATCCTCGATGTACACTGAAATAGCAGGCCGTCAATATATGGCGATGGGCCGGTATACCCGCAGATCAACTCAGCGACTTCGCGGCGTACGACCTTATAAGGAGAAAGATAAACCCCCTTTGGCTTATCAATAACCCATTCGGCGATTTTGCCATTAATCCAGCTCCCAATGTTCTTCCATACCTTTTGACGCTTACTCCCAAAATCGGCGTAGACGACATCGGCCCCCTCCTCTAGTTTTTCCAGAAGGGCAGGGAGGTAACTTGGATGATGCTGCAGGTCGTCGTCCATAACTGCGATGCACTTGCCCTTTGCATTCCGAAGACCGGTAAGTATTGCATTGTCCTGCCCGAAATTACGACGTAAATCCACACCTACTACTTTGGAGTCAGACAAGCAAAGGTACTCAATAACCTTCCAGGAACTATCGGGGGAACAATCATTGACGAAGATGAGTTCGTAATGGCAGGCAAATGGGGCCAGGGCCTCCGCGATGGCATCGTAAAGTGCAACAAGACAACCTTCGCTCCGGTACACCGGAACCACGATCGACAAATCGGGCTGTCGAGATTCGCTATCAAGGTTCTTTAAGGACACCATAGGTTCAGTCGGCGCGTGCCCGCAATTTTTAAGCACGGGCAAGCTCAAGTTCTGAACCTGGGGTGGTAACCGTTGCTCGTCCAAAGAACTCAGACAGTTGTTTAACCACCTGTATTTGTTCCTGTTCTCTAAGATCTGGATAAGCTGGAAGTCTAAGCAGTCGCCCGCTCATTTCTTCGGTGACAGGCAGATCCCCCGCTCTATAGCCAAACGTTTGTCCCATCGGAGATGAATGCAATGGAACATAGTGGGAAGCTGCCGCTGTGCCACAGCGATTAAGGTGCGCCATCAAGGCATCGCGCGTCGTTCTATCAGGTAACATTACATAGTAAATATGATAGTTGCTTTCACAGCCTTCCGGAGTTGATGGCAACCTCAGCAATCCCTCTGCTGCAAAGCGATGCAAATGACGATCGTAGAAGTGAAAGACCTCTTCGCGCCGATGACGGATTAGGTCGAGCATCTCCAACTGCGCGTAGAGAAATGCGCAAGAGAGCTCGCTCGGTACGTGGGACGATCCGGAATCGAGCCAGGTGTACTTGTCGATCTCGCCGCGCAGATATCTACTTCGATTTGTTCCTTTGTCGCGAATGATTTCCGCTCGCGACAATAGTTCCGGCGAGTTAATGCATAGAGCCCCACCTTCGCCGCAGGTCTGATTCTTCGTGTGGTGAAAGCTAAAGGCGCCCAGGTGTCCAATCGACCCCAGCGCGTATCCCTTATAAAAGGCGCCGAGACCCTGGGCCGCATCCTCGACGACGATCAGATTGTACTTGCGCGCAACCGCCATGATTCGATCCATGTCGCAACCGATGCCGCCATAGTGAACCGGGAAAATCGCTTTCGTGCGCGAGGTAACAACCGGTTCTATAAGCCGTTCGTCGATATTCAGTGTATCCTCACGTATATCTACGAATACCGGCCTGGCCCCAAGCCTGATAATTGGGTTTGCTGTCGAAACAAAGGTGAAGGCAGGCAGGATAACCTCATCGCCCGGCTTTAATTCGCACAGCATTGCGGCTATCTCGAGGGCTGATGTGCAAGAGGGTGTCATCAACACACGCGGAATAAGATATCGCTGTTCCAATAATCGGGCGCATTCCCTCGTAAACCGCCCGTCCGATCCAATGTCGCCGGAATCGATCGCTTCCGAAATGTATTGGAGCTCTTTTCCGGAAAAGAATTGCTTGTTCGAGGGAATCTTCATCTTCAACAAATATCCTTCAATTGCAGAATCGAGCCTGACCTTCGTCGTATTCAAAACTGGGGAATATCTGAACGTAATTTATGTTGTACGAACCGTTAACCAGTTCATACTTACAGCCTTCCCGGGTGTGTACTGCTAACCAGGATTGTCCTGCCGTCGACGACTTGAGAAATTCTATTGCCGAAGTTTCCAACCATGCGGCACTGTTTCGCCCGTAGATTTCTTTCAATGCGCTCTCGGAAACCTGATCCTCAACCTGACTTAGCTTTTGCCACCTGGTTGAAGGATTGAAGTATCTGAAAAGTTCATTATCTGCACTTGAACTGGCGTAATAAATGGATGTACCAGGGGCCCATTTGCTGTTCAATGCCAGCGCTAAAGCCAGCGGTGGGTTCTTTTCCACATGGGAAAGGGGATAGATAAAGAATAGGAAATTACTGAGGGACAGCGCCGTCGCGAATAAAGCGGCATACCATTCCCGGCCGGGAGGCCTAACCTTTCTGTACCGTGCAAGGACAATTCCAAATAAAACGATCAGGGCCGGCAAGTAGAACAAACGATACGGGGTAAAGTAAGGGTACCAGAAAAAGAGAAATGTTAAGTACACTCCGATCCACAGGCAGCAGAGCGCCCCTGGTCGGATCAATGACAGGTCGGATTTTCCTGCTGCAATGCGAGTTAGAGCAGCACTTTTCAAATCCTTTACAAATTGCACAATGAGTACAAGAATCGCCCCTGTAAGAACAACTAATAAAGCGACGATTTGCGGGCTGACGAGTCCTCTGAGCCAATTGAGTCTGCCGCCGAAGAAGAGTCGCGCATGACCGCGCAATGTGAAGACGACATTACTCCATAGATCAAAACTGAAGCTATATATATTCGGACTCTGCACATAAGTGGTTAGCCAACCAGCGAATGCACCGACGCTGAAAGCTCCAGTTTGAAGATGAAAACAATAATAATTCGCCGCTAAGGTTATCGAACATGCAGTCACACTGTATTTAAGAACGATAAGTGCGCGCTGTCTGAAACTTAACTCGCGGCTTTGAAACAGGATTCCCAGGACAATCACGGGATAAAAAAAGACCGCTAACTGGTGCATAAACATGCTGGCCGCATGCACCAATGAAACGCAGTATGGTCTCGGTTTTTGACCGTTCACAGTCAGATTCAGGCACACCAAAAACAGCAGGATGCACGGCACATAAGCGTCTGCGTCGGTCGAGTATTTCCACCACGTCGCGGAAAAAGCGAACAGCAGAGTCAGAACCGAGCTTAAATAAACCGATCGGAATGTCTGAAGCAGGAATCGAAGGAACAGGGCTGCACACAGCGCGCTCAGCACACCGTTTGTGACCTGCAAGACCTGAAGCGCCCTGACGTGTAAACCTGCTGAATCACAAAGATGATAAATGGCGTATCCGAAAACATTATAAAGAAGATGGTGTGGGTGAATTAACGAACTGCTCCACCCGGAAGAATTCTCGATCGAAAGTGCAAAGTTGACCCCATCCCAGTAATAGGTCCTGGTTGGAAAAGCCAGATAGACTATCAGAATCCCAATTGCTGTGATCCAGGGTGCGGCACTAACTCCTGCGCGGTCTCCAATAAGAACGATGTGATCATCCGAAGCAATGCCTGGCGCTTCCGAGAATGAAATAGGGGAATTGATCGACATTAACGAAAACCTATTATTACAAGCTGTTGAATTGTTTTCTTTTTGAATGCAGATGCGAGAACCGAAAATCCAAAACCCAATCGCTACGTGCCGGGTGCCTGTCGTTCAAACAAATCAATCGATAGACCAACATCGATTGATTTGTTCTCAGTGCTACCTGACGTAGAACTTGCCGGAGTAGTCGCCGTGGGTACCAACTCAATTTGTTACGCGACTATTAATCGCCGTAACCAGAACTCTAATAGAAGGTTCCGTTGGATTCGCTGACTTACGCAAACCCGATCCCGGCACACAATTCGTAATATTCTTGCTTCCTGGCAGAGGGGGGTGGAACTCGACGTGGCAAAATCACTAAATGGTAGCAAGTAGGGATCTGTTGAGTGCTTGATCGTTTTTGTAATTACAGAGCATTTCAATACTGAAATATTCATTTACAAAAAGCGCGACACATTTGCCCCTAATCGCCACCTTAATCCGCCGGCGGCCTTTCATTATTCGGTTGAATTGCTTATTACAAGAAGTCGGAGATCACTGCCGCGGATTACATGCGGCTTACGCTCCGGCAGTTCGCTTTCTCCCACGCTGAACGCCGATGCATAAATTCAGGGTTCGCTGACGGGCTAAGCCGTTCCAACGATGGATTGCAACTTTAATCAGCAAACTACGTGCCTTAAATTTTTGTGCAAAAAAACCAACCAAACGGCCATCTCGCGCGTCCAACCATCGCCTGGCGGGGCATAGTGTGAGACTAAAAGTGCCTTATGGTGAGTATTTATGCCTCACGACCCTTTTCCCCCTCGTGACTTTTTCGGTGTCCACTCAAGGTTGCACAGATCTCGCTGGATTTTTTGAATCTGTCGGCTCTGTGATCGCCCACCCCATCCTTCAACATTTCACCGAACGGCGAAACACGCAATATTGCTCAAATTCTCACCTGCGAACCGTTCTGCTTTGATTTCATTCGCATTGGTAAGTCGGCTTCGCTGGGCATGGGAACAAATGAATCGTGTTCAAAATTAACAGTTCTGAAATAACTCATTAGTCTCTCCTTAACGCTGCATCTCTACTCTTACGTTTTTCTTGCTCGCTGTCAGCAATTAATCAGCGACAAGCTGTACAGATGTAACCAACCCAGGAGGAATTTAATGCGCCGGCTCAACTTGCTTAAAAAATGCACACTGTTTCAGTTACCCTTGTTGTTATTGATAGCACTTTTCGCTCCCGTCAACACCGTTTTCGCCCAGGTCGATAACGCGTCATTGACGGGACTTATCTCTGACTCGACCGGAGCGGTGGTTCAAGGAGCCAGGATCGCAATCGTCAATCAAGCAACAAATATCGCCTCTGAAGCTGTGACCAGCGAAGATGGCTACTACAACTTTGCAAACCTTCGCCCGGGTCTCTACACGATATCGGCCGAGAAAAACGGATTTCAACGTCAAAGCCGCACGGACGTAAGACTCTCGGTGGATCAGCGGGCGCGGCTCGATTTCGCGCTTAGTGTGGGCGCGGTTACGGAAACGATCACCGTGACCGGCGACTCTTCGGTTTCGCTTCAGCGCTCCGATGCGTCGCTGGGGAACGTTGTCGATTCACAACGAATAACAACGCTTCCGCTACTCCAACGCTCGTGGGACGATTTGATAACCCAGGTTGCGGGAACACAGGCTGATCCTTACACCGAACAGTCTGGCGGCACAGCAGCGGGACGCACCGGAGCCGTTAACGTCCACGGTGTTCGTGCGCTGATGAACAACTTCATTCTCGACGGTCAGGACAACAATTCGATCTCTGAAAACGTGCAGGAACTTTCGACTCAGGTCGCGCGGCCCTCGGTAGACGCAATCGGCGAGTTCCGGGTAATCACTTCTCAATATTCAGCCGACACAGGACGAGCCGCAGGCGGTGTAATCAGTGTAACCACCAAGTCAGGCACCAATAATTTTCACGGAATTGGTTATGAATATCTGCGTAACAAAGTGTTCGATGCAAACGATTTTTTTTCGAACCGGCTGGGCCGCGCGAAGCCGCAGAGGATTCAGAATCAGTTTGGCGGGAATATCGGCGGCCCGATTGTTCGCAATAAGGCTTTCTTCTTCGCCGATTATGAAGGAACCAGAATCCGCCAGGGTGTGCTAAGAATTGCGACCGTCCCGCTCGCAACAGAAAGAGCCGGGAATTTCGCGTCGAACCTCGGGTCGGAGATCGTAGTTAACGGGCAGAAAGTTCCGATTCTTAATCCCGATGGGACACCATCAGGACAGTTTGTAAGACAAGGCCAGATATTTGATCCACGGACGCAGGTCGCCAATCCTAAATTTGACCCCTCGCAGGCGGCATCGCCGTTTAACCCGAAATATATCCGTCAGCCGTTTGCAGGGAACATCATCTCCAACATTGACCCGATCGCGGCAAAGCTTTTCGGTTTTTATCCTCAACCGACGTTGTCCGGCAGGTCGAATAACTTCGCCAGGACACCGAGTTTGAGTGATGACCAGAACCGTTTCATCACGCGAATCGACTATCGGATCAACGCCAAAAACGATCTTTTTGGGCGTTATTCGTACACTAATCGGAATAGATTCGTGCCCGGCTTTTTCGGCGGAGTCGCCGATGGCACGGATACCTCGGCGTGGGGCCAGACCAATATCCGAAGTCATTCGATGACGCTTGGATGGAACAGAATCCTTACGCCGAATATAGTAAATGAATTCCGATTTGGCTGGTCGAAATCGGATGCCGATTCAGTTCAGGAGCCCTTTGGGCAAGGTTCGACCAGCGACTTTATCAAGGGAATACCGAACAGCGACGTCGTGCAGGGTGGTTTGCCCGCAATAATTCTGAGCGGTTTTAGTCCTCGACTTGGGTCGCCGGATTTCCTGCCAAAGTTCCAGCGTTCTCAGCAGTTTCAATATACTGACACCCTTTCATGGACCTCTGGAGTGCACAGTTTCAGATTCGGAACTGACTTACTAACGCCGGTTAAGCTCGACT
>WNFR01001081.1_pt1 | contig 28310 bp, 25 predicted proteins | sample 5400221 | NCBI WGS metagenome assembly WNFR01 (sample SAMN13153357, study PRJNA577476) | soil metagenome | isolation source: 40 cm soil under Madrone tree | place: USA:California | collected 2016-06-14
GCTGAAGCAGAGCGCTTGCGGCAGAGCCTGCTGGCCGATGCCGGACGAGGAGATTTGCTCAAGACGATAATCGACCGGGTCGAGCTCCGTCCGAACGGTCTGCGGATGATCCTGTCGCTCGTCCCGCTCACGCCGGCCGTAGCGCCCCCGAACCGACTGCAAGGTTGCGTCTTCACCCCGAGAGTTTCCGCTGCGGATCAAGCGCCGCGGGTGGAGATGAGGTTCGCCATCGATGCACCCGACCCGAGGGCGACCAATCCCGATCCGGTGCTGCTCAAGGAAGTCAAGCGAGCCCGCCGCTGCTTCGACGCCCTGGGGGCCTCGCTCTTCTCACCTACAGGCGACGCACCCCGCCCTCGGTTTGGGCCGATCCCTCGCGCAGTGCCGGAGCGGGTCGGGGCGAGACCCGGGGTTACTACTCCGCTGCGACGGCCTTTTCGGTGTAGATTTCGGCCCCCTGCTCGAGGAAGGCCTTCGATTTCTCCTCCATTCCCGCCCGCGCGTAATCGCGGATCTCCTGCGTGATCTGCATCGAGCAGAATTTGGGGCCGCACATCGAGCAGAAATGCGCGAGCTTCGCCCCTTCGGCGGGCAGGGTCTGGTCGTGGAACTTCTCGGCCGTCTCGGGGTCGAGCGACAAGTTGAACTGGTCGCGCCAGCGGAACTCGAAGCGCGCCCGAGACAGCGCGTCGTCGCGCTCGCGCGCCGCCGGGTGACCCTTGGCGAGATCGGCCGCATGCGCGGCGATCTTGTAGGTGATGACGCCGACCTTGACGTCGTCGCGGTCCGGCAGCCCCAGATGCTCCTTCGGCGTGACGTAGCAGAGGAGCGCCGTGCCGAACCAGCCGATCATCGCGGCGCCGATGCCGCTGGTGATGTGGTCGTAGCCGGGCGCGATGTCGGTGGTCAGCGGCCCCAGGGTGTAGAACGGCGCCTCGCCGCACTCCTCGAGCTGCTTTTCCATGTTGACCTTGATCTTGTGCATCGGCACGTGGCCGGGGCCTTCGATCATGACCTGAACATCCTGGTCCCAGGCGAGCTTGGTCAGTTCGCCCAAAGTCTCGAGCTCGGCGAACTGGGCGCGGTCGTTGGCGTCGGCGATCGAGCCGGGCCGCAGCCCGTCGCCCAAGGAGTAGCTGACGTCATAGGCCCGCATGATCTCGTTGATCTCGCGGAAATGCGCGTAAAGGAAACTCTCCTGGTGATGGGCGAGACACCACTTCGCCATGATCGAGCCGCCGCGCGAGACAATGCCGGTGACCCGCGACGCGGTCAGCGGGATATAGGGCAGCCGCACCCCGGCGTGGATTGTAAAGTAATCGACGCCCTGTTCGGCCTGCTCGATCAAGGTGTCGCGGAACAGTTCCCAGGTCAGCTCCTCGGCCTTGCCCCCGACCTTTTCGAGCGCCTGGTAGATCGGCACCGTGCCGATCGGCACCGGCGAGTTGCGGATGATCCACTCGCGGATCGTATGGATGTTGCGGCCGGTTGACAAATCCATGACCGTGTCGGCACCCCAGCGGGTCGCCCACACCATCTTCTCGACCTCCTCGGCGACCGAAGAGCTGACGATCGAGTTGCCGATATTGGCGTTGACCTTCACCAGGAAATTCCGGCCGATGATCATCGGCTCGGTTTCCGGATGGTTGATGTTGTTGGGGATGATCGCCCGCCCGCGAGCGATCTCCTCGCGGACGAATTCCGGCGTGACATATTCGGGGATCGAGGCGCCGAACGACTCGCCGTCGACAGCGCCCTCCCGCCGCAATTTCTCGCGGCCGAGGTTTTCGCGAACCGCGACGTATTCCATCTCCGGAGTGATGATGCCGCGCCTGGCATAAGCGAACTGGGTGACCGTGCCACCGGGCTTGGCGCGCAACACACGACGTCCGCCGCGATCGAACAGCGAGACTGCGCTCGCCTCGCCGCGGCGCAGGCCATTGTCTTCCGGTTTGACCTCGCGGCCCTCGTAGAATTCGACGTCGCCGCGCGCCACGATCCAGGGTTTGCGCAGCTCCGGCAGGCCCCGATTGATGTCGATCCCGATCACCGGGTCGGAGTAGGGTCCGGAAGTGTCGTAAACACGCACCGGGGGCTCGCCGGCCGAGAGGTCGAGATCGATCTCGCGCAACGCGACCGAGATTTCGGAGTGGAGCCGGCCCGGTACATGGACCTTGCGCGAGGCCGGAAACGGCCCGGTGGTGACCCGAAGCTCCTCTACCTTCGGCATGAGCTTCGCGGATGGAAGTGGAGCGGAATCGGGCATCTGGACCTCCGTTGCGCCAGTTGAACGAAGACCCGGGAGTATCTGCGAAGAGGAGGCGCGGCTTTTGCCGAGATGTTCCTGTCCCTACGCCGGCACGACCCGGATCAGGTTCGAAGGGTTGCCGCGCCCCGATCATGCTTGTTCCCGCATCGATCGGGCCGGCGGCGTCTCAGCCCCCTGCCGGGGCACCCCTTGGATGGGGCAATTATCCCCAGAGTATCCCCGAGCCGTCAAGGTTTCAAACAAACAGCTCGCGACAGCTTCGATGTGTCGGGATTCTCAACCGTACCCTGCTCGGTCTCAGAACAGCGAGCCGAAGTGCTTCGACGAATACGACCGATACCGTTTGGTAACATGTTCCGAGCATCTCCAAAAAGAGGTACGCCTTTATAACTATGCAGAGCACGCAACGTTCGTTGTAGTTACGACTTCTGCGCGGTTGCATTCAAATGTTTTGACGTATCACAATATATAGCTCGGCTATTCTGTCCAATGTGATCCCTTCCCCCGGCACAGGAGCCTAACGGCCAGGACAGATAGAAGCCGAGCGTAGCCGGGGAATCGCTCCAGCAAACGGAGGAGGTATACCCATGTCAAAGATGCTATCGCTCATTGCCGGCGTTTCTGTGCTGGCTCTGGCAGGAACGGCGAATGCCGGCGGGCCGCTGAGGCTGACGAATATACAAATGGATGTCGTCACCGCCGGCGGATCGTCATCTTTCGACTTCAGCAAAGATCTCAGCAGTACATCCAGTAACAACGTAAACTTCACGGGCAAGTCAAATATCACTGACACCTTCACCAAAAAGGCAAACATCAACGTGAAGTCACATGTGATAGGGAACTCCGCTTCGTTGGCTTTCGATAATGAAGCCATCGGCAAAAACAGCAACGTACAAGGCAGCTTCAGTCAGGAAACAGTTGCGGGCCAAGGATCATCTCAGTCTGGCCTGTTTGTCTCAGCGGCGAATGGGCGTGTGTTCACGCCTAGGAACTAGTAAACGGCCGGAGATGCCATTACCAGCAGCCTGACACACGCGTGGACACCCCGCAATTGCGGGGTGTCCCTTCGTTTAAGGTGGAAGGCCGTTTCCGCGAATGCCGGCTCCGGGGAGGGCGCAAACGTAGCCGGGCGCTCTATCCTTTTGGGGAGGTGGCGCATGAACAAAGCGTATGCTCGCTTGGCGGGCCTCTCAATGTTTGGTCTGGCTGCGGTCGCGCATGCCGGGGCGCCCATGCAGCTGAGCGATCAGCAAATGGACGCGGTGACCGCCGGCAGTGCCAAGACTATCACCGCCTTTCAGACCTCCGCGGTTGGGCGAAATACAGCGACTCAAACGAGCGTCGGGAATATAGCAACGGAGAGCCCTGGCGGAAGCCTCGCCCGAACTCAAACCGCTGTGCTCGCGACAGGTGTCGGCAACGCATCAGTCGCCACCGACGTGGTTAACCGGTCGGCGGCGAACGGCCACGGTCCCGCCCAGGTCGCCACAACCTCTACCGCGGGATCGGCCAGCGGCGACATAGCGACCGTGCACAGTGTTGACGTGACAACGGCTATCAGCGCTTCAGGCCGGTCTGGTTACAGCTCTGTAGGGATCGCAGACTCGTTGGCTTACGTCACGACGTTCAGCGCGAGCGGAAAATCGCATTAACCGCCAGTGGCGAGCAACTCAGCCAGAGTCCTGTGGCGCGCGCGGTACCTCAGTACATTTAGTCGATTTGGTTCACGGATGACAAAGCCCGGATTATGGCTCGCTGCTGGCCCAGTGACCCTTCTCGGGCTGCTGTTGTGCAGTTCGGTCGGTGCCGGCGACTATCGCCTTGCCGAGGGAGACCGCCCGGTCCGATCGGTACTGGAGCTTCGCCGCGAGGGTGTCATGATCCAGAAATGGGATCTGAGTTGCGGCGCGGCCGCACTCGGCACCCTGCTGCGTTACCAGTTTGGCGAACCGGTTACGGAAAAGGAAATCGCGCGAGGGCTGATGAGGCGCGCCGAGTATGTCGGGCATCCGGAGGTCGTGCAGTTCCGTGAGGGATTTTCTCTACTCGATCTCAAGCGCTTCGTTCAGAGCTATCGTGCAAGGCGCGTTGCGGCGAAGTTGCCGAAGGGGGAAAAGGCGATTCGCACGCAGCTTGCCTCTCTGCAGCCGACAAGGGTGCGAATTGCGCCGCATAGCGCCAAGCGCTCGACCTTGGCCTCCGCTCGCATCGTGAGCGCTTACAAGGGCGAGGGTTTGGGCCAACTTGAATTGAGCGACCTGATAGAGCGGGCGCCGCTCATGGTGCCAGTCAACGCCCTCGGCTACAATCACTTCGTCGTTTTTCGCGGCGTCATGGGGAATCGTGTTCTGGTTGCTGATCCCGCCTGGGGAAACCGGACGATGACGATCGACAAGTTCCAGCGCATGTGGCTTGACTACGGGGAGCCGATGGGCCACGTTGGCTTCGTCGTCGAGCGTGCTGATGGGCGGAAGCTACCGAACAGGTTACACCCGAACCCGAGCGATTTTGTAATGCTCCAGTAGCGCTTAATCGACACACGGCCGTTGGGGGGGAAGACCAACGGCGCATGGGGGAAAGAGCGATTGAGAGCTACGCGTGTGCGGCGTGGGCTGGCCAGCACCACGGCGGTGACGTTGGTTGTACTGTTGGGTGTGATGCTCCCCGGTTCAATGGGTGCCAAGGCCCGGACGACCAAACCCACCATCGAACAGCTTCAAAAAGAAATACGACAGAGGGACGCGATCATCCGGAACCTGGTTCGGCGGGTCGAGAACTTGGAGCGGCAGACGGGGACCGGCGATTCGGCCAGCGCGAGCCGGGCTGGCGTCCCAACCCGATCAGCGGCAAGGTCGCAGGCCGTGCCGCGCGCTCCTGCCCAGACGGAGGTTGCCGCCCTGGAGCCGGAGGAGCCAGCGCCACCATCGACGAGGCCAGCAAGAACGGCTTCGGCTTCCTCCGCGGGTGCAACCCAACAAGCGGCGCGCACCAACCCGCCAGCGCCGGGGCAGTTCAATGTCAGTGAGGAAGATGCGGAACGGGCGCTCGAACGGACACTCGTCGCTACTGGCAATTTGCTAGTACCGAGCGGTTTCGCAGAAGTCGAGCCTCTGTTTGGCTATACGCGACGTGAGACCCCCGCTCCGATCCTCTTTAATCTCAATCGCAATGAGTTCAATTGGGCCCTCGACATGCGGTTTGGCTTGCCTTGGGAATCCCAGTTCGAGATAGCGCTGCCCTACAACCTCGTGCAGCAGCAGGTGACAGACATTGCCGTGGCACCGCCACAACAGGCCTCAAATCGCTGGGGTAACTCTTTTGGCGATGTGACAGTCGGTCTGGCCAAAACCCTGGTGCACGAAAGCGGTTGGGTTCCCGATCTGCTGGGCCGGGTCAGCTACGAAATCCCCACCGGACCTGATAACAGCAACCAAGTCCCGCTACCCAGCCGCCGCAACAATCTCGCCTTTTCGGCGACTGCACTGAAGCGGCAGGATCCGCTCGTCTTTGTGGCGACCGGCGGCTACACAAAAGCATTTCAAACGGGTCAGCTCAATCCGGGTGACCAGATCAACTTCCAAACCGGCGCGTTTCTCGGCACCAGCCCCGAAACCACATTACGCGGGGTTCTGCAGGAGAACTTCTTTCAGAATATCAGGGTAAACGATGTCACGCTCAGAGGCTCGGACACGGTTCAATCGATACTGAACTTCGGCGCGTCAACAATCCTTGGCCGCGGCTTGCTGGTCGACTTGCAGGTCGGCCTCGGGCTAACCAATGCTGCCCCCAAATATTCTGTGATCCTCTCATCCACCTATCGCTTCGGCGTGCCGGGGCTCTGAGCTCGATCCGTGAGCCGCAGAGGGGTGGACAAGACGACTTGCTCGGCTTCTTGGCCGAGCAGGCGATTGGCCACAGAGGCGGCATGTGTGCGGTTGGCCGCGTGGAGTTTCTTCAAAATGTTCCGAACGTGCACCTTGACCGTGCTTTCCTGCATTTCCAGTTGGGCGGCAATCAGCTTATTGGGCTTGCCCTCGCGCAGGAGATCGATTACCGAGAACTCACGCGGTGTCAGGTCCAGTTCGTCCAATCGCCTCTGCTGCTCGCTCTCGACTTTGTTCTCCTGCTTCGCGGTTGCGGAGCGCAGCGCATTTGCCGGGACGAAAGTGCCACCTGCACTGATAAGCCTGAGCGCAGCGACAGCCACTTCGCACTCAATCGACGTAGGGATGTACCCCCGCACCCCATGGGTCAGAGCCCGGTTGACTTCGTCACCATCGTCTCTGTCGGAAAGGACGACCGCCGGGGCGTCCGGCAGCCGGGCCCTCAGAAGCTCTAGCGTGCTCTTTACGCATGTGTTCGTCAGCCCCGCGCTTCTGATGTACACGACGACGAGATCTGGACTGCCGATCCGTCCCCCCTCGATCTCGAGTAATTCTTCGCACGTGGAAGCCGCGACCAATGAGTATTCGGGGAACGCCCTGGCCAACAGGTCTCCGATCGATCGACGCGTCAACGGCTTCGGATCGATCAACGCCAAAGAGACAGGTAACTTCTTACGCACGCGCTCGGCCCGATCTGGCAGGCTGGGCGGTTCCATCAGCCGCAAGCTACGCTTGTGGCCGCCGTTACCGGAGTCAGGCGGCACGCTGACTGCCCGGGCAGTTTCCCTTCGGTGCATAAACTTCCCCCTACCGAATCCAACCCTTCCGAGTTAGAACTTTTGCGATAATAACATTTTAGGAATAAACCAAGCAATAGCTGGGGTCTTTTTTTTTAGCCAACCTTGAACATCAGCAAAGTTCTCGCGGTGGATAACGCGGATTTTATGGACACGAGCCGGGCCAACGAGGGTCCTGATTCGGACTCCTCTGTATTTCGCGAGACCTGAAGTAGGTCTCGACCTTACGCGGCATTCTGTTACTTGGCTGGGAAATATCCCCAAGATGTGGTATGGAATGTGTTCATTTAGGATGGTGATGTCTACGCATAGAACCTTGAACCGCAGGAGGTGTGGATCGCCGATAATGGCGGGTGAGGTGGGTTGGTCACAGCTTCTCGACGGAGCGGAATAGGGACACATGGGCAACCGTTCGGGCTGGAGCGGGATAGTCTTGGCGACGGTATTCTTGGCTGGCTGCCAAACGGTCATCATTCAACGTCCCGGCGGGGCGAGGATTTTGACCGGCTCCGAGATGGACGAGGTCACAGCCGGCTCGGCTGTTGGCGCTAGCGATGCCGCGGCTCAGGCGCTCGGGTCAAACGCTCGCACAGATGTTTTGGGAGACGCCTCGGCCTATTCGGGTGTCGGCCCGATAGCCGGCGCCCCCTTCCTCAACTACGCGAGCTCCCGAGCGAACGCCTCCGCCAGCGGCGATGAACTCGCCGAAACCGGGCTCTCGAGCCAAGCTTTGGTAGACGGCGCAAATGGGGGAGCTTCGATACGCGCAACGGCCGCCGGCGTTGGAACGAGCCGCGCCCAGGTCACCGCGCAGCTTTATGGGACGAGTACGAATCGCGCTGATATCGTGTTCGGCTCGGTCGCTGCTGTCGCCTGCTGCGGTTCCGGTGCCGGAGCGGAAGTCAAGGTCGATAGCAGCACAGGCGGACCCTTCTCGAGAGAGCTTCGCGCCGCCCCAATGTCCGACGCGCCCGGGCAAGTCCAAAATCGGGTGGACATCTCCGTCATTTCTTCCACCCTCCCCATCCTTGATCCAGCACAGGTGTCGGTTGCCGGCGCGCCCACCCGCGCATCCCCGAAGTATTGATAGCAGGTTGTCGGACAGCTGTCTGTGACGAACCTTTCCTGATGGTCTTGGAGGAGATCCTGCTAAGATCCTGGCAGAGTTGCGCGCACTGATCGAGGAAACGCGGCTGTCTTGCGGGGCTACCGATGATAGGGCGGCTGATCGGCTGGATTTTCTTTCTCGCCGGCGTCTCGGTGCTGGTGCGAGATGTGCTGGTCTGGATCGACACGAAACAGTGGGCGCCGATCACCCTCGGCCAGCTGTGGTTCGATTTCAGCCGATCGAGCCTGAACCTCGTCCAGGCGGTGGTGCAGCGCTACATCCACCCGTTCCTCTGGGACCCGATCATCGTCACGGTTCTGTTGTGCTGGGCGTTTGCCGTCCTGATAGTGCTCGGCCTGCTGATCCTCGCGCTTTCCGGCAGGCGCGCACGACGGAGACCCGGTCTCAGCCGTCGCCCATCTTGAGAGCGGCGATAAAGGCGGATTGCGGGATTTCGACCTTGCCGAACTGGCGCATCCGCTTCTCGCCCTCTTTCTGCATGTCGAGAAGCTTGCGTTTGCGGGTCACGTCGCCGCCGTAACATTTGGCGAGCACGTCCTTGCGCAGTGCCTTGACGGTCTCGCGCGCGATGACCTTGCCGCCGATCGCCGCTTGGATGGCGACTTGAAAGAGCTGGCGCGGGATCAGATCCTTCAATCGTTCGCATAAGGCGCGGCCGCGCCGCTCGGCCTCTTTGCGGTGGACGATGATCGACAGCGCATCGACCGGCTCGCCATTGACGAGGATGTTCATCAGCACAAGGTCGCCTTCGCGGTAATCGTCGATCTGGTAGTCAAAGCTGGCGTAGCCGCGGCTGACCGATTTGAGCCGGTCGTAAAAATCGAACACCACCTCCTTCAACGGCAGGCGGTAGACCAGCATGGCGCGGTTGCCGGCATAGGTCAGATCGACCTGCACGCCGCGCCGCTCTTCGCACAAGGCGAGGATCGGCCCGAGATAGGCGTCGGGGACGAGTATTGTCGCCTTGATCCACGGCTCCTCGATATGGTCGATGCGCACCGGATCGGGCATGTCGGCCGGGTTGTGCACCTTGTCGACAGCCTGGACGGCGCGTAGCGTCCCGCCGGCGGCTCCCGCAACGACGTGTTCAGGCGAGCGCACCTGGATTAAACTTCGCGTACTGGGCGCGGCTTCGGGGACGCGCAATGAAGATCGGGAACAGGGGCGGGCAGCGCCGCCGTAGAGACCTGATCGAGCTGTGCGCGGCGGCATTTCTCGCTTCCGGCGCAGCGGGCGTGTGGCCGCTCAATGCGGGCGCGCAGCAGCCGGCCAAGGTCTGGCGGGTCGGCTGGATTTGGAGTGGACGATCGGCGGGAGACCCGGCCGAGGTGGCGGGATTTCGCCAGGGCCTGAAAGAGTTCGGGTATATCGAGGGCCAGAACATCGTGGTCGACTACCGCTTCGGCGAGGGCCGCAACGATCACCTGGCCGATCTCGCCGCCGAGCTGGTGCAGCTACGGCCGGACGTCCTGGTCGCGCTAGGTGACTTTCCTGTCCGCGCCCTCAAGACTGTCACCACGACCATTCCCGTCGTGTTGATGACCGGTGACCCGGTCGGCGCGGGCTTCGTCGCCAGCCTGGCGCGGCCGGGCGGCAACATCACCGGCGTATCGATGATGCAAGGTGTGGAAGGGCTGACCGGTAAGCGCGTCGAGCTTCTCAAGGATGCCCTGCCGGCGGCGACGCGAATAGGGCTGCTGTTCTACCCCGACAACCCGACCGTTGTCGGAAGCCTTGCCCAGGCAGAGGAGGTAGCGAGTCGGCTGGGTCTCGGCATTCGCCGATTCCCGGTGCGGCGCGGCAACGAGCTCGAGGCGGTCATCAACTCCGTCGCCCGCGAGGGTGTTGATGGCGTGGACATCGAGCCAATCCAACCGTTCACCAGCTACCCTCGGGAGACCGGGGAGCTCCTGTTGAAATACCGGGTTCCTGCCGTTTCCGAACTACGTCGAATCGCCGAGAGCGGCGGGCTTTTGTCCTATGGCCCGAACCTCTTCGATGCGACGCGCCGACAGGCCTATTTCGTCGATCGCATCCTGAAGGGAGCCAAACCCGCCGACCTCCCGGTGGAGCAAGCGAGCAGGCTCGAGCTGGTCGTCAACCTCAACACGGCGCGGGCGCTTGGCCTCACGATCCCGCCATCGATCCTCGCCCGCGCCAACGAGGTCATCGAATGAGGCGGCGGGCCGCATTTTTGGCGGTGATAACGCTCGGGGCGGTCGTGGCTGGCACCCCGCTCACTTCCACGGCGCAGCAGCCGGCGAAAGTGTTCCGCATCGGCATCCTGTCGCCGGCGGGATCACCATCGACGAAGGCTTTCGATGGCCTCCGTGAGGGACTGCGCGAGCTCGGCTACATCGACGGCGCGAACGTCGCGATCGAGTATCGGCTCGCGGCCGGGGATTACGGCCGATTGCCGGCGATGGCAGCCGATCTGGTTCGGCTGCCGGTCGACCTCATCGTCACCGATAGCGGGATCGCCACACAGATCGCGCAACAGGCCACGCGGGCGATCCCGATCGTTGCGGCAACGGCCGGCCCCGATCCGGTGGCGACAGGTCTTGCCGCGAGCCTCGCGCGTCCCGGCGGCAACGTCACCGGCTTTACCGGGTTTGAGCTTGGAGGCAAGCGGGTGGAGTTGCTCAAAGAGGCTTTTCCAACGGTCTCGCGCATCGGAGTTTTGCGAAATCCGGCGACCCCCATGTTGTCTCTCGAGGCCACCGAGGAGGCGGCCCGCGCCCTGCACCTGCAGCTCCACCCTGTCGCAGTCGCCACCTCGGGCGAAATCCCCGCCGGGTTCGAGGCGGCCGTCGGAGGTGGCGCCGAGGCGCTCGTTGTCTTGCCCGATGGAATGTTCTGGAACGAGCGGGGGCGGATCGTCACCCTCGCGGCTCAGCACCGGCTACCGGCCATCTACGAGGAACGGGAATACGCCAATGATGGTGGGCTGATGTCCTACGGGCGTAACGTTTCCGAGAATTTCCGCCAGGCTGCAGGGTATGTCGACAAGATCCTGAAGGGCGCCAAGCCCGCCGACTTGCCGATCCAGCAGCCGACGAGGTTCGAACTCGTCGTCAACTTGAAGACCGCCGCGACGCTCGGCTTGGCGATCCCGCCTTCGATCCTCGCCCGCGCCGAAGAGGTCATCGAATGAGGCGGCGCGAGCTGATGCTCGTCCTGGGCGGCGCGACGATTGCGACGCGAGCCCTCCGCGCGCAGCAAAAGGCGATGCCAGTACTCGGCTTCCTCAGCAGCGCCGAGCCCGGCTGGTTTGCGCCGAATGTGGCCGCGTTCCTCCAGGGACTGAGCGAGAGCGGCTACGTTGAGGGCCAAAACGTCTCGATCGAATACCGCTGGGCGGAGGGTCGCTATGATCGGCTGCCCGTATTGGCCGCCGACCTCGTCGGCCGCAAGGTCAATCTAATTGCGGCGAGCGGCGGCGACCGTTCGGCACTGGCGGCGAAAAATGCGACCTCGACGATCCCGATCGTCTCCGTTATCGGCGGCGACCCGGTCGCGGTTGGCCTGGTTGCCAGTCTTGCCCGGCCGGACGGCAACCTCACGGGTCTCAGCATCCTCACCTTCGAGCTGACGCCCAAGCGGCTCGAGCTGTTGTCGGAGCTGGTTCCCCAAGCCAGGGTGTTCGCTCTTTTGGTGAACCCGGGCAATACAGCTACCGAGCGCATGATGCGGGACGTGGAGGAAGCGGCGCGCACGAAGGGGGTGCAGCTCCCGATCCTGAAGGCCAGCACCGAAAGCGAGATCGACGCCGCCTTCGCCTCCCTCGTCCAAATGCAAGCCGGCGCCCTCGTCGTCGCCGCCGACCCGCTGTTCAGCAGCCGGCGCGAGCAGCTCCTTGCGCTGGCATCCCGCGATGCCGTCCCGGCGATCTATGCGTGGCGCGAATTGGCCGCGGCCGGCGGCCTGATCAGCTATGGCGCGAGCATCGCCGGCCTGGTTCGGCAGGTCGGCATTTACGTCGGAAGAATCCTCAAGGGCGAGAAGCCGGCCGATCTGCCGGTCGAGCAGCCGACGAAATTCGAGCTGGTCGTCAATCTCACGACCGCCAAGGCCCTCGGCCTCACCGTCCCGCAGTCGATCCTCGCCCGCGCCGACGAGGTGATCGAATGAGGCGCCGCGAGTTGATGCTGCTCCTGGGGAGTGCAATGACGGCGGCGCGCGCCCCGCGCGCGCAGCAGAAGGCGATGCCGGTGATCGGGTATCTCAGCAGCACCTCGCCCGGCCCGTATCTGGCCATGTACCGCCAGGCGCTGAGTGAAATGGGCTACGCCGAGGGACAAAATTTGGCGATCGAATACCGGTGGGCGGAGGGCCGCACCGATCGGCTGCCCGCATTGGCTGCCGATCTTGTCGACCGCAAGGTTGACCTCATCGCAGCATTCGGCGGCATCGACTCCGCTCGGGCGGCAAAAAAAGCAACTTCGATAATCCCAATTGTTTTTCTCATTGGCACAGATCCGGTCGCCGATGGCCTGGTCGTCAGTTTCACCCGGCCGGGCGGCAACCTCACGGGCGTCACCCTCCTTCTCGAGGCGCTGTACGCAAAGCGACTCGAGCTGCTTTCCGAGCTCGTCTCCCAGGCTCGCGTGATCGCCCTGCTCGTCAATCCGAGCGGTATGGCCACTGAGGGCGTGATAAGAGAGGTGCAGGAAGCTGCGCGCGCCCGGCGGCTACAGCTCCATATCTGGAAGGCCGACTCCGAAGCCGAGATCGACGCTGCGTTCGTGAGCCTCGTCCAACAGCGCGCCAATGCGCTCCTCGTGAGCGCCAACCCGTTCTTCGATACCCATCGCGACCAGCTCCTGGCGCTGGCGGCGCCATGCAGTTCCTGCGATGTACGCATGGCGTGAATTCGCCACGACCGGTGGCCTGATCAGCTATGGGGCTAGTCTCGCCGACATATATCGCCAGCTCGCCATTTATGCCGGAAAGATCCTCAAGGGCGCCAAGCCGGCCGATCTGCCGGTCCAGCAGCCGACCAGGTTCGAGTTGGTCATCAATTTGAAGACCGCCAAGGAGCTCGGCCTCACTATTCCGCAAACAATCCTCGGCCGCGCCGACGAGGTCATCGAATGAGGCGCCGCGAGCTGCTGCTCCTCCTCGGCCGCGTGATGACAGCGGCGCACGCCCTCTGCGCGCAGCAGAAGGCGGTGCCGGTGATCGGGTTTCTCGGCCCCACGTTTCCCGGGCCAGCCGCTCCGTTTGTGGCCGCCTTTCAACAGGGACTGAGCGAAACCGGCTTCGTCGAGGGGCAAAACGTGACGATCGAATACCGCTGGGCGGAGGGCCGCGATGATCGGCTGCCCGCGTTGGCCGCCGATCTCCTCGGCCGCAAGGTCGAGGTGATCGCGACCACTGGCGGCGCGGTGCCGGCACTGGCGGCCAAGAGCGCAACCGCGACGATCCCGATTGTCTTCCTCACCGGCGACGACCCGGTCGAGAACGGCCTGGTCGCCAGTCTCGCCCGGCCGGGCGGCAACCTCACGGGCTTCAGCATCATCACCGTCGAGCTGATGCCCAAGCGGCTCGAGCTGCTGTCGGAGCTGGTTCCCCAGGCCAGGGTGATCGCCTTGCTGGCGAACCCGAACAGGTTGACTGCCGAGCGCATGATACGAGACGTGCAGGAAGCGGCGCGCGCGAGGGGGGTGCAGCTCTCTATCCTGAAGGCCGGCACCGAAAGCGAGATCGACGCCGCTTTCGCAAACCTCGTCCCACTGCAAGCCCGCGCGCTCGTCGTCGGCACCGATCAATTCTTCAGCAGCCGGCGCGACCAGCTTGTGGCGCTGGCAGCACGCCACGCCGTTCCGGCGATCTACGAGTGGCGCGAGTTCGTCGCGGCCGGCGGCCTGATCAGCTATGGAACGAGCCGCACGGCTGCCTATCGGCAGGTCGGCATTTACGTCGGAAGGATTCTCAGCGGCATCAAGCCCGCCGATCTGCCGGTCCAGCAGCCGACGACATTCGAGCTGGTCGTCAATCTCAAGACTGCCAAGGCGCTCGGCCTCACCGTGCCGCCATCGATCCTCGCGCACGCCGACGAGGTCATCGAATGAGACGCCGCGAGTTGCTGCTGCTGTTGAGCGGCGCGCTGACGGCGCCGCGCGCCCTCGGCGCGCAGCAAAAGGCGATGCCGGTGCTCGGCTTCCTCAGCAGCACCTCGCCCGGCCCGTATGCGCCGTTTGTGGCTGCGTTCCGCCAGGGTCTGAGCGACACCGGCTATGTCGAAGGACAAAACGTGACGATCGAATATCGCTGGGCTGAGGGAAGCTATGATCGGCTGCCCGCATTGGCCGCCGATCTCGTCGGCCGCAAGGTCGACCTGATTGCGGCGGCCGGCGGCATCCCTTCGGCACTGGCGGCGAAAACGGCGACCTCGACGATCCCGATCGTCTTCGCGGTCGGCACCGACCCGGTCGGGGACGGCTTGGTCGCCAGTCTCGCCCGGCCGGGCGGCAACCTCACCGGCATTAGCTTCCTCCTCGTCGAGTTGATCCCCAAACGGCTCGAGCTGCTGTCCGAGCTGGTTCCGCGGGCCGGGGTGATTGCCCTGCTGGTCAACCCGAACAACGCAAATGCCGAGCACATCATACGAGACGTGCAGGAAGCGGCGCGCACGAAGGGGGTGCAACTCCAGATCCTGAAGGCCGCCACCGAAGGCGAGATCGACGCCGCCTTCGCAACCCTGGTCGAGCTGAAAGCCGGCGCGCTCATTGTCGGCAGCGATCCGTTCTTCAACAGCCGGCGCGAGCAGCTCGTGGCACAGGCGGCACGCCATGCCGTTCCGGCGATCTATGAGGGTCGCCAGTTCGCCGCGGTCGGCGGCCTGATCAGCTATGGAACCAGCCTGACCGCTGTCTATCGCCAGGCCGGCGTTTACGCGGGGGAAATCCTCAAGGGCGCCAAGCCCGCCGACCTGCCGGTCGAGCAGCCGACGACATTCGAGCTGGTGATCAATCTCAAGACCGCGAAGGCGCTCGGCCTCACGGTGCCGCAATCGATCCTCGCCCGTGCCGACGAGGTCATCGAATGAAACGCCGCGAGTTGCTGCTCCTGCTCGGCGGGGCGGCACTCCTCTGCTCCCCTATCGGTCGCGCGCGAGCCCGGGAGGGTCTATCGGCTCGGCATAATGGCAGGGTTGCTACGCGAAGACGCGGGCTATGTAGCGTTGTTCGACGAGCTCCGTCGGTCGGGGTTTGTCGAAGGCCGGAACCTGCAGGTTGTCAGCCGCTTCTCAATGCGCGTAGAGGAGGCCCCCGAGGTCGCGGCGATGCTCGTCGCGGCCGGGGTCGACGCGATCCTGACCGGTGGCGCTCACGTCACCCGTGTGGCGCAGAAAGCGACCCGGACGATCCCGATCCTCGCCATTGCCGACGATCTGGTGCTGAGCGGGCTGGTGACTTCGTTGGCTCATCCCAGCGGCAATACGACCGGGATCAGCATTCTCGCGACCGAACTCGACGGCAAGCGGCTGGAGCTGCTGACGGAACTGGTTCCGGCTGCGCGCCATATCGCGGCTCTTGCCGATCCCGCGAACACCATGCCCGAGCAGCTGCGCGTGTTGGAAGACGCGGCACGGGCGCGCGGCATCGAGCTCTCGATCCACCTTGCCTCGAAACCCGACGAGATCGTCGCCGCAATCGATGCGGCGCAGGCTTCGGGCGCACAAGCCCTCAATGTGCTGGCGGCGCCAATGCTGGACGCCAATCGGCGGCTGATCATCGAGCGCTCCGCCACGATCAAGCTGCCTGCGGTCTATCAATGGCCCGACATCGTGGAGGTGGCCGGTCTTGCCGCTTACGGTCCACGCCGGACCGAGGTCGATCGGCAGCGCGCCCGTCAGCTCATCAAGATTTTTCGAGGAAGCAAGCCCGGCGACATCCCGGTAGAGCAGCCGGACAAATTCGAGCTGGCCATCAATCTCAATACCGCAAAGGCGCTCGGCCTGACCGTGCCGCAATCGATCCTCGCACGGGCGGAGGAGGTCATCGAATGAGGCCGTAAGCTCCCTGCTCCCTCAGCTGTCGCCCATTTTGAGGGCGGCGATGAAGGCGGATTGCGGGATTTCGACTTTGCCGAACTGGCGCATCCGCTTCTTGCCCTCCTTCTGCTTGTCGAGGAGCTTTCGCTTGCGGGTGACGTCGCCGCCGTAGCATTTGGCGAGCACGTCCTTGCGCAGCGCCTTGACGGTCTCGCGGGCGATGATCCGGCCGCCGATCGCGGCCTGGATCGCCACCGCGAAGAGCTGACGCGGGATCAGGTCGCGCAAACGCTCGCACAGCGCGCGGCCGCGCCGCTCGGCTTGGGCACGGTGCACGATGATCGACAACGCGTCGACCGGCTCGCCGTTGACGAGGATGTTCATCAAGACGAGGTCGCCCTCGCGGTAGTCGTCGATCTGGTAGTCGAAGCTGGCATAGCCGCGGCTGACCGATTTCAGCCGGTCGTAAAAATCGAAGACGACCTCGTTCAGCGGCAGGCGATAGACCAGCATCGCGCGGCTCCCGGCATAGGTCAGATCGACCTGCGCGCCGCGGCGCTCTTCGCACAAGGCGAGGATCGGCCCGAGATAGGCGTCGGGGACGAGGATCGTCGCCTTGATCCACGGCTCCTCGATATGGTCGATGCGCACCGGATCGGGCATGTCGGCCGGATTGTGCAGGGTGCGCACCGCGCCATTCGTCAGATGCACTCGGTAGACGACCGAGGGGGCGGTGGCCAGCAAATCGAGGTCGAATTCGCGGGCGAGCCGCTCCTGGATGATCTCGAGATGCAGGAGGCCGAGAAACCCGCAGCGAAAGCCGAAACCGAGCGCCACCGAGGTCTCGGGCTCGTACTCGAAGCTCGCGTCGTTGAGTCTGAGCTTGGCGAGGCTGTCGCGCAGCCGCTCGTAATCGGCGGCATCGGTCGGGAAGAGGCCGCAGAAGACGACCGGCTGCACCGGCTTGAAGCCGGGCAGCGGCGCCGCCGCCGGTCGGCGGTCCTCGGTGATCGTATCGCCGACCCGGCAGTCGGCTACGGTCTTGATGCCGGCGGTGATGAACCCGACTTCGCCCGGCCCCAACGCCTCGACCGCCACGCCTTTCGGGGTGAAGACACCGACCCGCTCGATCGTGTGGACCGCGCCGGTCGCCATCAGCCGGATCTTCTGCCCCGAAACGAGCACCCCGTCCTTGACCCGGACCAGGATCACGACGCCGAGATATGGGTCGTACCAGCTGTCGACTAGCAGTGCCTTCAGCGCGGCCTCGGCATCGCCGGCCGGTGACGGCAGCCGGGTCACCAACGCTTCGAGCACCCGGTCGATGTTGAGCCCGGTCTTGGCCGAGATCAAAAGCGCGTCGGCGGCATCGAGCCCGATCACATCCTCGATCTGCTCCTTGACCCGCTCGGGCTCGGCCGCCGGCAGGTCGATCTTGTTCAGAACAGGCACGATCTCGTGCCCGGCCTCGATCGCCTGATAGACGTTGGCGAGGGTCTGCGCCTCAACCCCCTGGCTGGCATCGACGACGAGCAGCGACCCCTCGCAGGCCGCCAGCGAACGGCTGACCTCATAGGCGAAATCGACATGACCCGGCGTGTCCATCAGATTGAGGACATAGGTCTCGCCGTCCTCGGCGCGGTATTCGAGACGCACGGTCTGCGCCTTGATCGTGATGCCGCGTTCGCGTTCGAGCTCCATGTTGTCGAGCACCTGCTCGCGCATCTCGCGCGCCTCCAGCCCGCCGCAAGCCTGGATCAGCCGATCGGCCAGGGTCGACTTGCCATGGTCGATATGCGCGATGATCGCGAAATTGCGGATGAGACGGAGAGGGGTCATGCGAGGCCGAACATGGGGGCGCTGCGCCGCCGGATCAACGCAGAGCCGACCCGCGTCTGCCGGTCACATCGCTGCGAGTGGAATGCCGAGCGCCTGCGCTGCGGCCAAAAGGCGATTGTCGTAGCTGGCGAGCTCTACCGCCTCGCCGCGATTCGAGAGGAAATCCATCGTGGCCAGATGGAGCGCATCAAGGGTCCGAAGAGAAACCGGGAGCGGTTGCAAGGCCCGCGCAAGCACCGGCCTGTGCATGTCCAACATCTCGATGCCCATCAGTAGCAGGGCGGCCTCATTTTCGTGCGAGCCGGTCAGACCGTAAGCGTGCACCCGGTTCCAGACCTCGTATTCGAGCAAACGGCTCGACACCAATTGCTCCCGCCAGAACTGCCGCGGCGGAGAACGGGATTCGAAAAGCAATCGGGCGAGCGCGACCGAACTGTCGATGTAGATCACCGGTCTTCGCGGTCGCGATCGAGATCGGCCATCAGCTGCTCGAAGGTGAGCCCCGGCACCGCCTTGCTCGGCGGGGGCCAGTTGGGGCCCCGCGTCGCGGGCCTGATCCAGCCCTCGCGCACACCGCGCTCGATAACCGACTCCGGTTCTCGTCGCGGCGGCACGATTTCGGCGACCACTCGGCCGCGATCAGTGACGACGACCGTCTCGCCCGCCGCGGCCAGCCGGACGTATTCGCTCAACTTATTCTTTAAGATTTTCAGGCCGACGGTGCGCATATAAGAGAAGTAGCTCCTAGAAGCTACTTTGTCAACTGATCGAGCGAGGACCGACGGTCTCCTTGATGAGGCATCACTCCCCGCTGTTTTCGCTGTTATTTGCAGCGATTTATCAACCATCGGCATCCCTTGGCCGCGGACATCCTGGAGCGTCGACGCCTCGGCGAGCGAACGAACAGCGCGCGCGATGCTCGGACCCTCTGTTTGTTGCGAAAATAGAAAAGGTCGCGAGACGCCAGCCCGGCGCGGGGGTAGGCGGCAGCGACTACCATCACTGCAATGACAACATAGCCTTCGAGGGTTTGTCAATACAAATAAATGCTATTTTAGCACTACCCGCTCGGAAGCAACCCAAGTGATGGCCCGAAGCATCAACGCGAGCCGACCGGCCGTTCGATGCTATGGTTGCGGGGGAGGTGTCAGCATGGGCTCCCGTGTGCGACCGGTGCTCGCGCCGGAGGTCATCGAATGAGGCGGCGCGAGTTGGTGCTCCTGCTGGCCGGCGCGATGACCGCGGCTCGTGCCGTGCGCGCGCAGCAGAAGGCGATGCCGGTGATCGGCTACCTCGTCCCCGGCTCGCCGGGCCCGAATGCACCGTTTGTGGCCGCGTTCCGCGAGGGACTGGGCGAAACGGGCTATGTCGAAGGAAAAAATCTGGCGATCGAATACCGGCGGGCGGAGGGCCACTATGATCGGCTGCCCGCTTTGGCCGCCAAAGCGCTCGGCCTGACCGTGCCGCCGATCCTCTTGGCGCAGGCCGACGAGGTCATCGAATGAGGAGGCGCTTCCTCATGGCCTCTCCTCGCCTTGCCCTCATGCGCCCAGGAGCTTCACCGCAGACGCATAAAGACCGTGCCGGGCAGCCGCTGCCGCAAACCCTTCGTCGGCGGTGATCAGGGTGGCCCGTTCTGCCAAGGCCGCGGCGAGGTAGAGGCTGCCGTAGACCGTCTGATCGAGGTCGAAGGCCATCGCCTGGGCGGCGGCGACGTAGGCGGCGGCAGGCAGCAGCTCGACCGGGGCCGCCTGGATTGCCGCCAGCGCCGCGCGGGCGAGATCGCGCGTGAGAACTCCCCGCCGTGCTTTCGTCCAGAGCACATTGGCGCATTCGACCATCAAAAGGTCCGGCGCCGCGAGCGGCTCTTCCAGCAGCAACGCTCCCGCCGCTTCCGATCCCTCTTCTTCGATCACCCATTTGAGCGCGACGCTGGCATCGACGATGACCGTCATCCCTTGTCCCGGCCACGGTCCCGGCGCAGATCGTCGAGGATCGAAGGCCCCTCGAGCCGGCCAATCATGCGGCGGACCTCGGTGAGCCGCCGCGCCGCCGACTCACGGTCCATCCCGACCGCCTTTGCTAGCGCGCGGCGGGCCTGCTCTTCCATCGAGGTGCCGCAGGCAGCGGCACGACGGCGCAACGCTTCGATCACCGCAGCGTCGATGTTGCGGATCATGATCTGACTCATAGCTCTTGGTACACCGATTGCGATATCGATGCAATCACGGTTATCGGCGCGACCGATGGTGGCGATACCGATTGGCCCGCGGATCGGTTATGATCCGCCGAGTTTCGGCATCACCGTCGGCTGGGTGTTCTCACCTGTGCCGGCGAGGCGACCCTATGATTGATGCGGTGCGTACATTCTCCTCGGCCGGCCGGCTCGCGCTCGGCCGCCTCGGGCTGCTCGGGCCACGGCTGCGGCCGGGCGCGAATCGGGCGAGTGTACAAGGCCCGCGCGGCCGGCTGTTCCGTAAATATGTGCTGCTGTTTATCGGGCTGGTCAGCTTCGTGCTGTTGCTCAACAGCGCTCTCGATTTCTGGTTCACCTACGACGAAAACAAGACGGCGCTGTTCCTGATCCAGCAGGAGAAAGCCGGGTCGGCGGCGCGCCGGATCGAGCAGTTCGTCGATGAGATCGAGCGCCAGCTCGGCTGGACGACGGCCCCGCAATGGGCGGCGGGTCCGCTGGAGCAGCGCAAGTTCGACTATGTGCGCCTGTTGCGCCAGGTGCCGGCGATAACCGAGCTGATCCAGCTCGATGATTCGGGCAAGGAACAACTCAAGGTCTCGCGCCTGGCGATCGACGTCATCGGCAGCGAGAAGGATTATTCCGAAACGCCGAGCTTCATCGAGGCGCGCAAGCATCGGGTCTGGTTCAGCCCGGTCTATTTCCGCAAGGAGTCCGAGCCTTACATGACCTTGGCGATGGCCCGCGCCGGACGCAATGCCGGGGTCACCGTCGCCGAGGTCAACCTGAAGCTGATCTGGGATGTGATCACCGGGATGAAGATCGGGCAGAGCGGTTACGCCTATGTCGTGGATCGCGACGGCCGGCTGATCGCCCATCCCGACATCAGCCTCGTCCTGCGCAATACCGATCTCTCGAAACTGCCGCAGGTCGCGGCAGCGCGCGCCGAAGGTCCGGGCGGACAATCCGCATCGTCGGCAGTGATGATCGCGAAGAGCATCTATGGCGGCTCGGTGCTGACCGCGCATGCCGCGATCGCCCCGCTCGGCTGGACGGTCTTTGTCGAATTGCCGCTGAGCGAAGCTTTGGCGCCGCTCTACGGCTCCGCATGGCGCAGCGCGGGGTTGCTCACCCTCGCCCTTGGCCTCGCGACATTGGCGGCGCTCATTCTCGCCCGCCGCATGGTGGTGCCGATCCGCATGTTGCAAGCGGGCGCGGCGCGGATCGGCGCGGGCGAACTCGACCGACGCATCGACATCCGTACCGGCGACGAGCTCGAGGGGCTGGCCGGCGACTTCAACAGCATGGCAGGGAACCTGCAAAAATCCTACGCCGGCCTCGAAAGAAAGGTCGAAGACCGCACCGCGGAACTCAAGGAGTCGCTCGACCAGCAGACCGCGACTGCCGAGGTGCTCGGGATCATTTCCAGTTCGCCCGGACGGCTGGAGCCGGTGTTCGACGCGATGTTGGCGAATGCGGTGAGGATCTGCGGCGGCGCCTTCGGGATCCTCGCGCTGCGCGACGGCGACGGGTTCCGCGGGGTCGCCGTGCACGGCGTCGGAGCGCAGTTCCGCGAGGGGCTGTCGCGTCTCCATCACCCACCGCCGGACACCGGCCTTTATATGATGCAACAGACCGCGCGGACGATCCAAGTGCCCGACTGCGCTGCGGAAGCGGCATACGATCCGGTGCGCGCCGTCAATCCTGACTTTGCCGCGGTACGGACTGCGCTCCATGTGCCGATGCTCAAGGAAGGCGCGCTCCTCGGCGCGATACTGATCTTTCGCGACCGGGTGATGCCGTTCGGCGGCAAGCAGATCGAACTGGTCGAGAACTTCTCCAAACAGGCGGTCATTGCAATCGAGAACGCGCGGCTGATTACCGAGACGCGCGAGGCCTTGGAGCAGCAAACCGCGACCGCCGAGGTTTTGGGAGTCATCAACAGCTCGCCCGGCGACCTCGCGCCGGTGTTCGACGCGATGCTGGAAAAGGCGACCCGGCTGTGCGAGGCGGCCTTCGGCTTAATGTCCACCTACGACGGCGAACAGTATCACACGGTGGCAACGCATGGTGTCGGACCCGAATTGGTCGAGTTCATGCGCGCCCCGCCGCATCCCGACCCGGAGCGCGCGCTCGGCCGAATTGCGCGCGGCGAGGATTTGGTCCTCTTCGACGACATTGCCGAAACCGACGTCTACCGCAAGGGCGACCCACGCCTCCGTGCCATAGTCGATCTCGGCGGCGCGCACAGCTACGTCATGGCCGCTTTGCGCAAGGAACGCAAACTGCTGGGTATCATCGCCGCGTACCGCCAGGAGGTGCGGCCGTTCTCCGACAAGCAGATCGCGCTGCTGCAGAATTTCGCGGCGCAGGCGGTGATCGCGATGGAGAACGCGCGGCTGATCACCGAGACGCGCGAGGCCTTGGAGCAGCAGACCGCGACCGCCGAGGTGCTGCAGGTCATCAACAGCTCGCCCGGCGACCTCGCGCCGGTGTTCGACGCGATATTAGAGAAAGCGCATAGCCTCTGCGGCGCCGCGAAGGGCTCCTTGGTCACTTTTGACGGCGAGCATTTCCGCGTGGTCGCCATGCGCGGTTTATCCGAGGAATACGCGGCCTTGCTGCGCTCCTCGCAACACAACCTGCCGGGCTCGCCCCCGCAACGCCTCTTGGATGGCGAGAGCCTGGTCGAGATCCCCGATATGCGCACCCTACCGTTTCCGATACCTGCGGCCGCGGCCGAACGCGAGGGCGCTCGCACCGTAATATATGTCCCGCTGCGTAAAGATGCCGCGCTGCTCGGCTACATCACCGCTTACCGCCAGGAAGTGCGGCCGTTTTCCGACAAGCAGATCGCGCTATTACAGAATTTCGCCGCGCAGGCGGTCATTGCGATGGAGAACGCGCGGCTGATCACCGAGACGCACGAGGCATTGGAGCAGCAGACCGCCACTGCGGAGGTATTGCAGGTCATCAATTCCTCGCCCGGCAACCTTGCGCCCGTTTTCGACGCGATGCTGGCCAAGGCCTTTCATCTATGTGAGGGCGTTCAAGGCTCGCTGTGGACCTTCGATCGCTGTCAGCCGAGGTTTGCCGCCGCGCAAGGCCTCTCCGCTGAATTTGTCGAGATTTTACGCGAGCAATGGGAGCGCCGCCAACCGAGCGAGCATCACCCGATGTCTCGGCTAATGCGCGGAGAGCGTGTTGTTCAGCTTCTCGATATTGCAGCGTCGGATCTGTATCTGACAGGCGATCCGACGGCTGTTGCAGCGGTCGAACTCGGACGCGTGCGTACGCTCATGTTCGTCGCCTTGCTAAAGGACGATGCGCCTTTCGGTGCCTTTATCATCGCTCGCCGCGAGGTGCGGCCCTTTACCGACAAGCAGATCGCGCTGCTGCAGAATTTCGCCGCGCAGGCGGTCATCGCAATGGAGAACGCGCGGCTGATCACCGAGACGCGCGAGGCGCTCGACCAGCAGACCGCGACCGCCGAGGTATTGGGGGTCATCAACAGCTCTCCCGGCGATCTTGCCCCCGTGTTCGACGCGATCCTTGAAAAGGCGCACAGCCTTTGTGGTGCGGCAAAAGGCGCGTTGGTGACGTACGATGGCGAGCATTTCCGAGCGGTAGCCACACGGGGTCTGTCCGAGCCATCTGCAGAGCTGCTGCGCGCGCCCCAAAACAATCCACCGGGCTCGCCCCCTGACCGCATGTTGGGTGGGGAGAGCCTCATCCATATCCCCGATTTCCGAACTTTAGAATTCCCAATACCTCGCGCCCTTGTCGAACTTGACGATGTTCGCACCGCGCTGTTTACGCCGCTGCGGAAAGACAGTGTGCTCCTCGGCTACATCACCGCGTACCGTCTGGAAACGCGGCCGTTCTCTGACAAGCAGATCGCGCTGCTGCAGAATTTCGCGGCGCAGGCGGTCATCGCGATGGAGAATGCCCGTCTGATCACCGAGACGCGCGAGGCGCTCGATCAGCAGACCGCAACCGCCGAGGTATTGGGGGTCATCAACAGCTCGCCCGGCGACCTCACCCCGGTGTTCGACGCGATGCTCGAAAGGGCGACCCGCCTTTGCGACAGCGATTTCGGCATCATGAACACTTATGACGGCGAGAATCTTAGCCCGGTCGCGTTTTACCGCGTTCCGCCCGCTTACGCCGAATTGGTATCTGCGCTGCGGACGCCGAGCCCCAGCGGTGCCGCCATGCGCATCGTCCACGGCGAGGATGTCGTCCACATCGAGGATGCGACTACCAGTCCAGGTTACCAGTCGGGCGAGGCCCTCCCCAGGGCGCTCGTCGAACTCGCCAGTGTCCGCAGCGATGTTGCGGTGGCGCTTCGCAAAGATGGCAGGCTGCTTGGCACCATCACCGTCTTCCGGCAGGCGGTGCGGCCGTTTACGGAGAAGCAGATCGCGCTATTGCAGAACTTCGCCGCGCAGGCGGTGATTGCAATGGAGAACGCGCGGCTGATCACCGAGACGCGCGAGGCGTTGGAGCAGCAGACCGCGACCGCCGAGGTGCTGCAGGTCATCAACAGCTCGCCCGGCGACCTGAAGCCGGTGTTCGACGCGATTCTGGAGAAGGCGCATGCGCTTTGCGATGCGCCCTGCGGCAGCCTGCAGGTTTTCGACGGCGAACTGTTCCGCGCCGTCGCGACGCGCGGTTTGCCCGAGGCTTATGCGACAATTCTCCGCCGAGGCGTCCGTTCCACCGACTTGGATCCTCGGGCGATCGTGCAATTCGATTTCGCCGAGCGCGCGGCGCGTTCGCCGGATAATCAAAATGCGCGTATCGCAGTCGAGGTCGCGAAGCTGCGTACGGTATTGTTTGTGCCGCTCCGCAAGGATGACGTTCTGGTCGGTCGCATTGCGGCGGGGCGACAGGAAGCCCGGCCGTTCTCCGACAAGCAGATCGCGCTATTGCAGAATTTCGCCGCGCAGGCAGTGATCGCGATGGAAAATGCACGGCTCATTACCGAGACGCGCGAGGCGCTCGATCAGCAGACCGCCACCGCCGAGGTGTTGGGGGTCATCAACAGCTCGCCCGGCGATCTCGCGCCGGTGTTCGATGCGATGCTCGACAAGGCGATACGTCTATGCGAGGCGACTCATGCTCACCTCTTCACCTACGACGGTGAACGCTTTCATCTCGCGGCGGCCCGTGGTGAGGCGCGCTACATCGAGTGGGCGCGGCAGGCCGGTCCTGTTCAGCCATATCCAAACTCTCCGTTAGGGCGAATCAAGGACGGCGAGCGAATCGTCCACGTTGCCGATATCCAAGAAGAAGAAGTTTATCGTGCTGTCCCGATATTCCGAGAGTCGGCCGAGTTGAGGGGCGTACGCAGCCAAATTACAGCGGCACTTATCAAAGACAACATCCTGCTCGGCGCAATGGTCGTTTACCGCCAAGAGGTGCGGCCATTCTCCGACAAGCAGATCGCGTTGCTGCAGAACTTTGCCGCGCAGGCAGTCGTTGCGATGGAGAATGCGCGCTTGCTCGGCGAGCTGCGCGGGCGGACGCGCGATCTGCAGGAGTCGCTCGAATACCAGACCGCGACCAGCGACGTGCTGAAGGTCATCAGCCGCTCGGGCGCGGAGATCGAGCCTGTGCTTCAGACATTGGTCGAAACGGCGGCGCGGATTTGCGAGGCCAACATGGGCCAGATCTACCGTCTGCGCGACGGCCGTGCTCGGATGGCAGCATCGTTTGGCTCCACGGCGGAATTCGACGAGTTGCTAACGGGCAGTCCGATCCCTCCGGGACGGAAAACCCTAGTCGGTCGGACGATGCTAGAGCGTCGGGTCGTATGTATCGAGGATGCGGCGAACGACTCCGAATACTGGAGCGAGGCGCAACAGATCAGCCAGATCCGAACCGCGCTCGGGGTTCCGCTCCTCCGTGAAGATGCACTGATCGGTGTCATCTGCCTCGCCCGCTCGCGGGTCGAGCCCTTCACCGAAAAACAAATTGCACTGGTCTCGACCTTCGCCGACCAGGCGGTAATCGCGATCGAGAATGCTCGGTTGTTCAGTGAATTGCGTGACCGCACGGTCGAGTTGGGGCGCACGGTCGAGGAATTGAAGCTGTTGAGCGAGGTCGGTCGGGCAGTTAGCTCGACGCTCGACCTGCGCTCCGTCCTCTCGACGATCCTCAACGCCTCGCTCGGGGTGACCTGGGCGAATGCCGGGGCGATTTTTCGCTACAGCCGCGCAGAACGCGCATTCCGGCTGGTCGAGGCGGTGGGGTGGGACGAAGCGCTCACTCAGTCGGTGCGCGAACTGCGTGTTGCCGAGACCGAAAGCGCTATGGGTGAGGCGGCGGCGCGCCGCGTGCCGATTCAGCTCGCCGATCTCGCGGACCGGGCGAGCTACCCGCTGCGCGACATCACCCTCGCCGCCGGTTTTCACTCGGCGCTGATCGTGCCGCTGGTCGGCGCCGAGCGCATCCTCGGGGCCATCATTCTGATGCGGCAAATGGCGGGCGAATTCCCGCCGGAGACCGTCCGGCTAATACAGACCCTCGCCAGCCAGTCAGTGCTGGCGATCCAGAACGCAAGGCTGTTCCGCGAGATCGCCGACAAGAGCGAGCAATTGGCGCTCGCCAGCCAGCACAAATCGCAGTTCCTCGCCAATATGAGCCACGAGCTCCGAACCCCGCTGAATGCGATCCTCGGCTATGCCGAATTGCTGGTCGACGGCATCTATGGGGCATTGCCGGATCGGCCAAAGGGCGTGCTCGAGCGCGTCCAGAACAATGGCAGGCACCTGCTGGCGCTGATCAACGACGTGCTCGACCTCGCCAAGATCGAGGCGGGCCAGCTGACTTTGACGCTCGAGGACTACAGCCTGCCCGAAGTGGTGCACTCGGTCGTCACGGCAACCGAGCCGCTCGCTACAGGGAAGGGGCTAAAGTTCACTGCCTCGCTGCAAGCGGATATGCCAAAGGGTCACGGCGATGCGCACCGGCTCTCGCAGGTGCTGCTGAACCTCGTCGGCAACGCAATCAAATTCACCGACGAGGGCGCGGTCGAGATCTGCGGCTCCGCCGATCGCGGCCAGTTCATCCTCGAAGTACGCGACACCGGGCCGGGCATTCCCGACGCCGATCAGGATCGGATCTTTGGTGAGTTTCAGCAGATCGACAACTCGAACACCCGCAAAAAAGGCGGCACTGGACTGGGCTTGGCGATCTCGAAGCGCATGGTCGAAATGCAGGGCGGGACGATCTCGGTCGACTCGGTGCTCGGCCGAGGGTCGACGTTCCGGGTCGTTCTGCCCGTGCATGTCGACGAAGTGATGGAGGCGGCCTGATGAGCAAGCGCATCCTCGTCGTCGAGGACACCGAGGACAACCGGCAGATCATCCGCGATCTGCTGACCAGCTTCGATTACGAGCTGATCGAGGCGGTGGACGGCGCCGAAGGGGTGGCGATGGCGCAAAGCCATCGCCCCGACCTGATCCTGATGGACATCCAGCTTCCGGTCATGGACGGCTACGAGGCGACGCGCCGGATTCGCGCGATTCCGGAGCTCGCCCGGGTGCCGATCATCGCGGTCACCTCTTATGCCCTCTCCGGCGACGAGGCCAAGACGCGGGAAGCGGGTTGCGACGGCTATGTCGCCAAACCCTTCAGCCCGCGCCAGCTGCTCGCCAAGATCCGGGAGTTCCTCCCTTGAGGAACACTTCACCGCAAAGTACGCAAAGGATGCGCGAAGGACGCGAAGGGTGATAGCTCATCGTCATTCCCCTGAAGGCGCAGGGCCGTCCGCGGAAACGAAATCGGTTTGTGGGGCCACAATCCTGGGCAACCAAAGAGGACCCCCATGGCCGGGCTTGTATCTGACCACTCCCCACAAATGCCTTTGGACACGGTTGTGTCGAAGCTCCACCACGGAGGACACGGAGAAAGGACCCCGGATCAAGGCCGTGCGCCCTTCGAGACGGCCGCTCCGCGGCCTCCTCAGGGTGAGGACATTCCTTAATGCCATCAAAGTCTTACCTCATGCTGAGGAGCGCTCGCAGAGCGCGTCTCGAAGCACGCACCGGCAGCGATGCAGGCTTTCGCGCTCCCTGTTCTGCGTTGAGCCGAATTCGGCGGCTAGGCATGACTGTCCGATGCAGACTTATGGGAAAAGATCAGGGCTTGTATGGGGCGCAGTGTTTACGGCGCCGGCTGATACTCGCTGTC
>WNFR01002812.1_pt1 | contig 28310 bp, 28 predicted proteins | sample 5400221 | NCBI WGS metagenome assembly WNFR01 (sample SAMN13153357, study PRJNA577476) | soil metagenome | isolation source: 40 cm soil under Madrone tree | place: USA:California | collected 2016-06-14
CCGCCAGCGACTGAGGCCCTCGCCGCCGCATGCCGCCCACCCCGACCGCATTCGCCCTCTTCCCCGTAGGGGCACGACACAGTCGTGCCCGTCTTCGTCACAGCACTCCGCCCGCCCCAGACAAGCGCGCGTGCGACAAGGTCCCCGTAGGGGCGCAGCACTGCTGCGCCCCATCTCGGCAAGTTCTCAACGCCGTGCGCGGTGCGCGGCTGTGACCCCAATCCCTCTTCTCCTCTCCGCCGGCGAAGCCAGCGGCGACATGTACGCCGCCCGCCTCGCCACCGCGCTAAAGCAGCGCGCCGATCTTGAAATCTTCGGCATGGGCGGCCCGCAAATGCGCGCCGCCGGCGTCGACATCATCACCGACTATTCCGAAGTCTCCGTCGTCGGTATCACCGAAATCCTCAGCCATCTTCCCTCCCTCATTCGCGCCATGCGCCGCCTCGTAAGCGAAGCCAAGCGCCGCAAACCCGCCTTCGCCATCCTCACCGACTTTCCCGGCTTCCATTTGCGTCTCGCCAGAAAACTCAAGCCGCACGGAATCCGCAACATCTATTACATCTGCCCGCAATTCTGGGCCTGGCGCCCCTGGCGCGTGCGCGTAGTCCGCCGGCGCTTCGCCGAAGCCCTCTGCATCTTCCCCTTCGAAGAAAAATTCTACGGTGATGCCGGAGTCCCCGTGAAATTCATCGGCCACCCGCTCGTCGGCGCCGTACATGCCTCTGTCGATCGCGCGGCCTTTTGCCGCCAGCACAATCTCGACCCGCAAAAGAAAATCGTGACCATCCTGCCCGGCAGCCGCGCCTCCGAGCTTCGCCAGCATCTCCCCATCCTCCAGGACGCGTGCCGGCGCATCCATGCCGCATTGCCGGCGCAATTCGTCCTCGCCGCCGCACCGGGCAACAACGTCGCCGCATTGCAAGACGGCTGGCCGCCAGAGCTCTCTCTGCAAATCGTCGCCGGCCAAACCTATAACGCCCTCGCCGCCGCCGACGCCGCCATCGTCTCCAGCGGCACCGCCACCATCGAAGCCGCCCTGCTCGACGTTCCCATGGTCGTCGTCTACCGTGTTACTCCCCTAACCGCCGCTCTCGCCAAGCCCCTCGTGCGCACACCCTTCTTCAGCATGGTCAACCTGATCGCCGGAAAGCGCGCCGTTCCCGAGCTCATTCAAAATGACTTCACTCCCACCCGCGTAGCCGCCGAAATCCTTCGTCTGCTGAACGACCCAGGCGCCCGCGAAGCCCTCCGCCGCGACCTCGCCGAAGTCCGCCAGCGTCTCGGCCCTCCCGGTGCCGTCGACCGCGCCGCCGACGCCATCCTCCAGATGCTCGCCGGCAGCCCTGGCCAAACCAGCCCCCCGCGTGGCAACGCCAAATGAGGTCTCTGCTATCTTATAGAGGTATAAGGCACCAACATGCCTTGCATCCGTCGAGGCTCTTCGGTACTCAAAGTGGTAGGCTGTGCATTAGCCTGCCTGCGCCAGCAGAGTCCCCAGTCGCCTTAGCCGCTGGGAGGCCTGCTAACCATATCGACTTGATGAACGGAAGTGGCCGGTCCAGAATCGAGTGTCATCCTGAAGGTGTAGCGCCCATTACCGGGGTTTCCGCATTTCAACCGATCGCTTGTAGACACTCTACCGGCAGCGTTACAAAGGAGAGGGGTCCCATGACCCGTAGCATGACCCGCAGTAAAAAAATGAAATCCGTTTCCCTACTGGCAGTTCTTCTTATCTGCGCCGCCGTGCCCGTCATGGCCCAGGCCCCGCCTCCGCCCGCCCTCCTCGCCGACCATTACGACATCTCCGCCACCCTCGATCCCATCACGCAGACCCTCTCCGCCGTCGCTAAAGTCGATTTCAAGGCCCGCGAAGTCTCCGGCGCCGTTCGCGTCGAGCTCCATCCCAACCTCAACGTAACCGACGTCAAGTCCGCCGACGGTAAGACCCTCGGCTTCGAGCGCGACACCCAGAATCCCTTGATCCTCATCGTCAACCTGTCCACACCGGTGGCCGCGACCGGCAAAGTCACTCTCACCTTCACGTATTCCGGTCCTCTGGCCAACGAAGAAAACAGCCCGGTCCCCGGCGTGCGTGCCGCGGCCATTACCCGCGACGGCGCTTTCCTGCTTCTCCCCGCGCGCTGGTTCCCTCTCACCAACTATCCCTCCAACCGCTACACCGCCACCTTCCGACTCAACGTTCCAGACTCCTTTGCGGTAGCCGGCACCGGCAAAGCCGCCGCTCCCACGCCGACTCCCGGCAAGAACACCGTCGAAGGCAATCGCCTCGTCTACACCTTCCAGTGCGATTCGCCCGCTCCCCACGGCACCTTCGTCGCCGGCAATCTGCAGTTAAATCCCAAGCAAGCGGAAGGCATCACCGTCAACGTATACGCTCCGCGCGAAATGAGCGGCGATGCACAAAAGTTTGCCGACAGCGTGGCCCGTTCCACCTTGGCCTTCTCCGACATGTTCGGCCCGTTGCCTCGGCCGGAGTTCACCGTCGCCCAGCTGCCCGACGGCACCTTGCGCGATTTCGCCGCACCCGGCCTGCTGCTTCTCAGCAAACGCATCTGGGATCCCCGCGCCTCGGACCGCACCATTGCGCGCCTCGTCGCTTCCCAATGGTGGGGTAACGCCGTGCTGCCCGCCACGCGCAGCGACGTTTGGATCAGCGATGGCCTCGCCCGCTATTCCGAAGCGCTCTACGCCGAGCAAAATGCCGGCAAAGAGGCCGGCCTGAGAGCCGTCGACGAATTTGCCGTCGGCGCCTTAATGTACGAAGAAGCCGCGCCCATCGCGCAAGCCGCCCGTCTTGCTCCCTATTCCCCCGACTATCGCTCCGTCGTCATGAACAAAGGCGCCATGATCTTCCACATGGTCCGCGCGCAAATGGGTGATGTCGCCTTCAAATCCCTTTTGCACGATTTCTACGTTAAGTACGCCGAGGGCAGCGCCTCCATCGAAAACTTCGAAGCCCTGGCCCAACAACACGCGCAAGCTTCCGCGAAAGCCGGCGATGCGCCGCCCGACCTCCGCAGCTTTTTCGCGCAGTGGCTCAATTCCACCGGCGTTCCCGATTTCGCCATCGACTATGTGATCTACCGCACCCACCAGGGCTTCCGCGTGGTCGGAAAAATCAAGCAGCCCATCGACACCTTCCACATGCCGGTCGAGCTTCGCATCGATACGGAAGGCAATCCCGAGCTAAAAACGATTGACGTCGTCGGCACGGAATCTGAATTCACCGTCGAAAGCTTCGGCCGTCCTAAACCCGGCGGCATCAAGATTGATCCCAACAATCTCATCTTGAAGGGCAGCTCCACTCTCCGCGCCCGCGCCGCCATCGCTCGTGGCGAAGAGCTTGCCGAGCAGGGCCGCTACTATGACGCCATCGGCCAGTACCAGCGCGCTCTTTCCATCCAGCCCAATCGCCCCCTCGCCAATTTCCGTATGGGCGAAGCGTTTTTCTATCAGAAAAATTACCAGGCCGCCGCCAACTCCTTCCGCGACGCCCTGCAAACCGTTCCCGAGGCTTCGGAGAAGTGGACCGAAGTTTGGTCGCACATCTATCTCGGCAAGATCTTTGATCTGCTCGGCCAGCGCGCTCGTGCCGTCAACGAATACAGTAAAGCCAAGCAAACCAACGACGACACCGGCGGCGCCCAGCAAGTCGCCGAGGGCTTCCTGAAGAAGGCCTACGCCGAAGGCGGCATCTCCGCTTCCGCGCCGGCCACCGGCGCCCCTCCAGGCGGAGCCGCCGTTCCGCCGCAAAATCCGCCAGCCAATGAGCGCCCGGTCTTAAAGAAGCGCACCGACCCCGCCTCCAACTGACTAAGGGGGTCGGAGCTTTAGCTCCGACATAAAGCACGTCGCATGAGTGCGCTTTAGCGCCTGAGGAAACGTCTTATCCGTTTTTTCCGCAACTTGTTCAGCCGTGCCGTTCTTACAGTCAATCGCCCTGTTCGTTCCCTCGCTCAACGCGGCGTACTAGCTCCCCGCTGTTTTTCAAGGAAATACGGTATATACAAAATCTTCCTTCCTCGTAAGCTTGCGTAGGGCATTCCCTAGCGTATTCCCGGTCCTGGCCTGTTCCCGGATCGACGCCATGCGTTTCTCCCTTCACCTCGCAGCCCTTGCGACAGCCTTGGCTATTGCCACGACCTGCTGCGCCCCCATTTCTTCCGCCCAATGTAGCGAGCCTCGGCCCGGCGCAAAGTCCGTGCTGGAAATTTACGCCAGCCCTGTGCAGCACAAGTTCACTCTAGGCTCCCCTGTGCTTCTGAAAGTAAGCATGACCAACGTCTCCCGTCATGACGTTTCCGTTTGGCTTGAGAAGGGCGGCGGAGAGAACCAGTACGAGGTCGACGTCCGCAATACTACGTCCGCGTCCAAAGGGCCGACCCCGAAAGCGCCGCCATAATCAAATCCAACACCGTCCGAGTAACCGTCACCCCGTAACGCCCGCGCCACCCAAAACGAAATGTTCTCGCACCGCCCCGCCCGATGCCCTCTTAGGTGGAAGCCCCTGACTTCAAGTCAGGGGAGCGGCGCTTTCTAACCACATCCCTCTCAAAAGATGGGCTTTAGCCCAGGCCTTGCGAAATGTATTGACAAACTACTAATCACTCTGGTAGACTTTCTCTCGTAAAATACTGCGCCTCGCCCCCGCGAGGCTCCCCCAAAAATCCCAAATTCAAATCCTTCTCTCTGGAGACTTCCATGTCCACCATTCGCTCCAAGGACCGTTCCTCTTTGTGTGCTTTCACCTTTGCCGACGGCCGCCTCTGCCGCACTCCGCGCCAGACCGGCCATCCCTACCTCTGCGCCTTCCACGCCCGCAAGGAAGCGCAAGCCCTCGCTGGCGAGGAAGCCGGCAAGGACATCGCCTATCACCTCTCCGGCAGCTATCTCTCCGCCTGCGACCTCAGCTCCGCCCTCGGACGCCTCTTCTCCGCCGTAGCCCAAGGCCAAGTCAAACCCAAAACCGCCTCCACCCTAGCCTACTTAGGCCAAACCCTCGTCCAAACTCTCCCCCTCGCCCAGCACGAGTACATCAACGCCTACGGCGCCAATTCCTGGCGCCAAACCATCCGCACCTCCCACGAACAGTCCGCCGACCATACCCAGCCGGACGACACCCCGCCCGATCCCCCATCGCCTCCTGCGGAACCAAAACCGGCCCCAGCCCCAACTCCCGAGGCGACATCGGACGTGCCCTTGTAGGGGCACAGCACTGCTGTGCCCGCGCCGAGTTTCACCGGCTTCTTCGCTTGTTGCCCCAGACGTAGATTCCACATCTGGTCCTTTCAGCAAAACACGCTCCATTTGCGTCCCGAGCCTCTGCCGGCTCCCGCCCTGGGTATTAGCTCGTGTAGCGCCCGCTTTCTGAAGCGGGCCGTCTGCACCCCGGATGATTTTGCGGGGCGGGCTCTGGCTTTTTCTTTAAGAGGTGGGGGCTTAAGCCCCCACGTAAACAACGTCGCCGAATCGGGCTTTAGCCCCTGAAGAAAGCTTTAGTATCGCGAACTGTGCAACACGCACGCCGTTCCCTGTAGCGCAGGGCGCAGTCTGCGTAGCCCTGCGGCTTTTTCGATGTACACCGACTTCCTCCGTCAGTGGTGGGAGGAGACGAGATATCGCGATGAGTTTCTGGCACTGGATTCAAGACGCAGAAGTAAGGCGGGGTGCCGCACCCTGCGGGGCTTGATTTTCTCTCTGACTGCCTCAGCGACTTTTCCGTCCGCGGGCTCAAAGTCAAAATACGCAAGATTGCTTCCGTGCCCGTAACGCACCGTCAGGAGTTGCCGCCCCGCTTGCGGAAAATGGATTTCTCCGCAATCCGCTTTGTTCCAAATGTGCCACACGATCCAATCGGGATACGTCTGCAGAGGAAACTGTCCTGCAGGATCGATGGGCAACTTGCAGTCAGCAGCTGGCTTGTTATTCAACCAAAACTGAATCGTTTGCGGAGTATGAGAATACATGGCGGCGATTCTGTACGTCCCCGCCTTTCTTACTTCCACCGTGTAGTTGGTCCACTCGCCATCCTCCGTCCACCCGATGTACAACTGCTGCCATTCGGGCACGACCATGTTTGGATGGTTCAGATCCGCTCCCTTCTTGACGTAGGAAAGGTCTACCCCTTCGTTCTCGCGAAACCGGCAAATCGCAACTGCCACGCCTTCCTCGCAATGTTCCGGCTTGTGATTCAACTCCCCGCTGCCATGGTTGATTTGGTCTACGTCGTGATACGCAATTCCTTCGCCACCCAAGTCGTACAGCGCAGCTTCCAGCCGGCCAGGTATCGTCCGCGGCCCAGCCGTGTGAGTAGCATCTTGGAAAGGTTTGCCCTTGTAATCGTCAGGAACGCTTCCGTCCCCATTGGACGCAAGCAGGAACAGCAATAACGCGAATTGCGCGACAGGTGCTTTCACGGGGATTAACGCTCCACCTTAGCGGGGTTTCATGCTCTAACCGATTTTCCGCGCTTGCGGATTGGACCTAATGCCGCCACCAAACGAGCCGCATCGGTCTCTGTCTAACTACATTTAGAATCAACACTTGCAAAAGTGTATCAAAACAAAGCACTTTAACCACCTTTAGAATCAACACTTGTGAAAAACATAGGGGGAGGGGGCCAACGCCTTTCTTGGAGTGCGGCGGTCTTGCCGCCGCTTTTACGCCGTAAGCCCTGGCTCCGCCGCCTCCGACAACGCCAGCCGACGCCCGCCCACATTCGTCGCCCGCCCGGAGACGCGAAGTCCCCTGTAGCGCAGGGCGGAGTCCGCGGAGCCCTGCGCCTTTGCTCTTGGGTCAGCGCTCTGCGGAGCCGCAGGCGCACTTTCTTGCCCGGAGGTGGGCGCTTATTCCTGCAGGCGCTTCCAGATGCGCTCGAAGACTCCCGTGGCCTGCTCATCAAACAGCACAAAATAAATGGTTTCGAGCGAACTTCCGTTCCGTAGATGCTCTCCCGCCTCCTGCAGCATGATCTCCGCGCATTCCTTCATCGGGAATCCCGCGATGCCCGTCCCCACCGCGGGGAAGGCAATCGTCTTCAAACCGCGTTCCGCCGCCAAGCGCAGCGCATGCGCCGTGGAGCGCCGCAGCGTCTCCGCCGTAGTGAGGCTGCCCAAGCCCATGCTCGCCGCGTGGATCACGAACCTGGCCTTCAGCTTGCCGCCGCTGGTAATCGCCGCGTACCCCAGGGGGATACTACCAATCACATCGCACTCGCGCTGGATCGCTTCCCCGCCCTTCCGGCGGATCGCGCCCGCAACCCCAGCGCCTAGAACAAGATCATTGTTCGCGGCATTCACAATCGCGTCGGTATCCATCTCCGTCAGGTCGCCCTGCTGGATCACGACTCTGGATGCAATTTCCTTCATGCTCTGCTGGCTCATCGTGATTCCGTGAATTCGCGGTCAGGCAAAATAATGATTTCTTTACCCATTCGCCGGCCAAACTCCTGGCACCTCGCAAGGGTTTCCGCCGAACTCTCCAACGTGGTGACTAACGCAAGCGCGTTTGCTCGCCCATCTTCGGACCTATCTTCGGACCCATTTGTGGACCCATTTTTGGAAGTGAAACGGATACCGATGCAGCGCTCCCGGCAAAACGTCACCTCTGCCAACTCTGCGATCGAAATCGAACGCGACGTACTCGCAAGGATCGCATTCGGCTTGGCGAATTTGTCGAAGATGGTGAACATCTCAATCTTCATCTCCATCTCGTCCGCCACCGCTTCGACAAGTAAGTCTGCCTCGCGAACCGCCTCCTCGATTTTGCTGGCGAGAACAAGTCGCGAGCGCGCCTCGGCGCTAACATTCGCGATCCAGTGAGCAGCTTGCTGAAGTCTATTTTCGGAAACATCCTCAAGGATCGTACGGTAACCGGCAAGCAGCGCGCCGCAAGCAATCTCGCGCCCCTGCTCGCCCGCCCCGATCACCGCAACAGTCTGGATTCCGTTTGTCATAAACCGTTGTAGGGGATGCGCTTTAGTTTATCCTGCTCGCCATGAGCGAAGGCGAAGGGCGCGTCAGCGCGACACGTAGCGGCGATCTTTAGATTGGCCGCAGGCTGCCTTCAGGCAGCCCGAGCGCCGATCTGAAGATGGCCACTACGAAACTTAAATTCACCCACAAACACGCATCCGGCCGCGCGCCTCAATACCGCGGCACGCTGGCATCAATCTCCGCGGACCAGCGATCGATTCCCCCGGCCAGCGATTTCGCGCGCTCCACTCCTTGCCCGCGCAGCCAAACCGCAACGTCGAGGCTGCGCATGCCGTGATGGCAGTAGCAGATCACGTCGTCATCGGTGTCCAGCGCCTGCAAATTCGCGGGAATCGTACCCATCGGAATCAGCTTTGCGCCTTCAATGCGGCAAATCTCGAACTCCCACGGCTCGCGCACATCCACAAGCAACACGCCTTCGCCGCGCTCCAGCCGCTGCTTCACCTCAGCCGGAGTAATCTCCAGATCATTCATGCAAAACGCCCCATTTGAAATACAGAATCAATTATAGGCTGGAATACCCAGAGGCTGGAACTTGCTGGCCCCGGGAACGCCATTCTCCTGAATGGCGCTTTGGTGAAAGAAAGCAAAACTACTTGCCTTGAAATTTCGGCGGGCGCTTCTCGAAAAACGCGCGGATGCCTTCGCCGCAATCTTCCGAGTAAAAGCATTTCATCTGCTGCTCGACTTCCAGGTTCAGCAGCTCAGTGAGCTTCTCTTTGTCGCGGCCGAACAAAGTTTCCTTCACGGCGCGAATCGCAACCGCCGGGCCTTGCGCAATCTTCTGCGCCAGCGCGCGCACTTCGCTTTCGAGTTGCGCTACGGGCACGACGCGATTCACGATGCCGAGGCGCAACGCCTCCGCCGCATTAATCATGTCGCCGGTGTAAAAGAGTTCCGCCGCTTTTGCCGGACCCACCAGCTGCGGCAGAAAAAAAGTCCCGCCGTAGTCCGGAAACAATCCCACCTTCGCGAAATTCTGCCCGAACATCGCGTCTTCCGAGGCAACGCGAATGTCCGCAGCCAGCGCGATATTCATGCCTGCGCCCGCAGCCGCGCCGTGCACCGCGGCAATCACCGGCTGGCGCATGCTGCGAATTTTCAGCACCGCCTGCATCCCCGCGCGCAGAATGGGCTGCAGTTCGGTGATGTTATTTTCCTGCCGCCCCTTGCCAATCACAGTCAGGTCGCCGCCGGCGCAAAACGCGCGCCCTGCTCCCGCCAGCACCACCACCACAACATCCTGCTCCGCCTCCGCTCGAGTCAACGCATCGTTCAGAGCCACAACCAGGTCTGCGTTGAGCGCATTCATGCGCTCCGGGCGATTCAAAATTAAAGTGGCGACGCCGCCCTCCCGCCTCTCCAGGACGGCGCGATTCTCCTGCTCGGCGTGTGCGGATGTGGTCATGCCAATGTACTTATACCTGCTCTGATGCGGATGTGCTCATGCCTGCTCTACGGGATGGGGGATGCTGTCGCGTTCTTTCTCCACGCGTTTCACCAGTTGCGCCAATTTGCGGAAGTGCTGCAGCTTTTCATTTTTGCTTTTCATCTGCGGACCGGGCGTTGCCGGCAGCACGTACACACGCGCGCCATACAACGATTCCTTCTGCAAACCGAATTTGCATTTTCTCTGCGCAAACAATTCGTAAGTCGTCTTTCCATTAAACGCCACCACGCGCGGAGAGAACTCTTCCAGTTTCTGCGACAACACAATGCGTCCTTCCGCAAAATCCTCGCGCGCCAGCTCCGCTACCGTTTTCGACGGACGCTTCACCAAATCGGTAAGCCCGATGCCAAACTCGATCACGCGCTTGTCATCGCGATAATCAAATGGTTCGGGCACCACGCCGCTGTCAAAAATCAGGGGCCAAAATTCGTTGTCGCGCCCGGCATAGTAGTGTCCGACGCGCACAGAGGATTCTGTCGGGTGGCAGCCGATAATCACCAGCTTCATGCCTTTGCGAAGGTGGTCGGGGAGGGTCCGCATGCCGCTAGCTTACCTTTTCCGCGCCTCCCGCGGCAGGGATGGTTCCATAATGCTGCGCAATTGTCACGTACCCTGACCGCGTCAACGGGCGTCATTTCTAAATCGCGAAGGCCCAAAATGGCGGGGTCTAAATCGCGGTGATTGAGAATAGCGGGGTTGAATGGCGGGCGCTTCAACTCGCAGGGCGTGAAGCACTTGGGGCTGAATCGCGGGTGGGCCAGAGTCGCGGCGAGTCTGAATCACGGATCTGAATCACGGATCTGAATCGCGGATGGGGCTGAATCGCGCTTCTAAATCGCGGATGGGCCTGAATCGTGGGTGGGGGTCGGGTCATCCAAGTATGTGGTTTCGAGGTGCGGCGTTGTATTGTGCTACTTTAGCGACACGAAGCATCCAACCTGGGTCATTCGAACCGGGGTCATTCGAACCGGGGTTGTTCGAATCGGGGTTCCTCAAATCGGGGCTTCTCGAACCTGGGTTGTTCGAACCGGGGTTACCCACTAATCTGGCAAACGCTACTCTGGCAAACGTGCCTACCTTGAGCTCACCGAATCCACATCGGCTTCCCTCCAGCGTCGTCCGCGAAGACGAGCACCTGCTTGTCGCCGCCGCGAAATCAGGCGATGCCGCCGCTTTCGAAGAGCTCGTGAATCGCTACGAGCGAAAAATATTTCGACTTACCATGAACATCACGCGGAACCGCGAAGACGCGGAGGACGCAATGCAAGACGCGTTTATGAAAGCGTATTCGCACCTGGACAAATTTCAGGAGGAGTCGCGCTTTTACACCTGGCTGGTTCGAATCGCCGCGAATGAAGCGCTGATGCGGTTGCGCAAGCGCCGGCCCAATCAAGTTTCACTGGACGAGCCGATCGAGGGCGAGGATGATCTGATTCCGCAGCAAATTGAGGACTGGGGACCGAGCCCGGAGCAGCGCTTCGCGCAAACGGAAATGCGGGATATTTTGCGCGGTGTGATCGAAGAGCTGCCGCCGGATTTTCGGATCGTCTTTGTACTGCGCGACGTGGAAGGACTTTCCACCGAAGAAACAGCGGAAACGGTGGGAATCTCCGAGGCGGCGGTGAAGTCGCGACTCTTGCGTGCGCGACTCAAGCTACGCCAGAAATTGAATCGCCACTTTCGACAGGACGGAATGCAATGAATTGCCATGGCGTAATTCGGCGCATCTCCAGCTATATCGACGGCGAGCTGGAAGCCACGATAGTGGCGGAAATCGAGCTGCACCTAAAAGAGTGCCCAGAGTGCACCACGTTGGTCTGGCAGACGAAACTTATTATCCATTTGTACTACGATGCGGATTTGGCAGATTTTCCGGTAGACGTGCAGGCGAGATTGCATGAGACGCTGGGGCGGAAGATTAGCGGGGATCGAATATGACGGCCTTTGCAGTTTGCGCATGCTGGGCCGGGGCTAAAGCCCTTCATCTTAGTGACGTCCTCTATCGCGGCGCCTGAAGGCGCCGCTCCCCTGACTGAAGTCAGGGGCTTCCACCTGATTGGGGAACGTTAGAAATTAGGGGCGCACCGACCTGTTAGATTGTGTGTGTCGCACCTCCGGCGCTTTAGAAACGGCTCGGAGTATTGCGGATGGGCGGGCACAGCAGCCCTTCGCTGCGCTGCTACAGCAGAAAAATGAAGTCAGGGGCGTCCACCAAAAACGCCAGCCTTCCGCGAAAAACGCCGGTCGTGATAGCGGCAGAGAAGAAAGATGCGGAGCGCTCGCTCTGCTCGCTGACTGGGCTGAAGCCCAGCCACTACACTGGGACGCGCTGAAGCGCGCCGCTACAACACCCTGCAACGGCTTAAGACCGACGATTATTCAGACCAGAATGGTAGGGGACGGCCTAGGTTTTTTTCACGGGCTTTTGCGTAGACCTGCATTGCGACGGCTAGATCCCATGAGGCGATTCCATTTGATTTGAAGAGGGTCACTTCGGTGTCGCTGGATCGGGCGTTCACCTTTCCTGTTACCACGTCGGATAATTTCTTTACGGCGGTCCAGCGGGCCTCGTCGCCCTGGAAGGCGATGATCAGGTCGCCTGCCTCCTGGCGGGACTGTTCGATGGAGTCGACCACTATCGCGCCGGCACGGGCAACGGCTTCATCATCGAGTTCGCGCTTGTGTGCGTGATTGGCGCCGATGGCATTGATGTGCATTCCGGAGACGATATCGGCTCCGCTGAGCACGGGCTGCGATGCGGTGGTGGCGGTGCAGACAATGTGCGCGCCGCGCACTGCCTCGGAGGAGGAGTTGGCCGGCTCGACCGGGAGGCCGATTCGCTGGGACATCTCGCCGGCGAATCGCTTGCGGCGGTCGGCGTTGCGGCCATAGACGCGCGCGGAGGCGAGCTTGCGCACGGCGGCAATGGCTTCGAGTTGCGTTCTGGCTTGACCGCCGGTGCCGATGATGGCGGCGACGGATGCGTCGCGGCGTGCGAGATATTTTGTGGCCACTCCGGAAGCGGCGCCGGTGCGCAATTGCCCCATGTAGTCGGCTTCGATCACGGCGATCAGATCACCACTGGCAATTTCGTAGAGAGGAACCAGAAAGCGGATCTTGCCGCGCACAAAGGTGTACTGCTTCATGGCCAGGAATCCGGCGGTGTAATCCGCGGCGGCCATGTAATGAAAAAAACCGCCGGAGTGAAGCTCGAAGCGGCGACGCGGGTGAACAATGACGTCGCCGGCGGCCTCTTTGCGGGAGATTTCTTCGACAGCTTCGAGGGCCATCGGCATGGTGAGAAGTTGCTGAACTTCGGCTTCGCTGATGTGCAGCGTCATTCGTTGCGCCTCCGTGAGTAGTGGAATTCTAACAGGGAGATGGAAAATCGGTCGGCCTTCAGCGGATGAAAGGCACGGCCCTCCGCGGCTATAGTCTTGTGATTTGGCGCAAAGTACGGCATGGCTGGAGCCCTACGCTGACGAAAAACTTGCCAAGGACGCGGGGAAAAAGCCGCAGGGCTCCGCGGACTCCGCCCTGCGCTACAGGGATGCTCACTCGCGGACTTGTTCGATGGGATGCGCTTAAGCGCACCCCTACAACGGCTCGGCGCATTCGACACAATCTCGAAATGACGGGAGACCTCAACAAGAGAAGAGCACAGGCTGACGCCTGTGCTACTGGAGGTGGAGGTGAAAGCGGAAGACGCGGGCGGCGGCGGTGTCGAGGAGGAGCAAGTCTCCGGCTGGGGTGACTACTATTTTGCGGACGATCGTGGTTTCTGCGCCGGGAACCCATGCGGAGAGATCCTGGGTGAGGCGGTAGGAGCCATCTAGCGACCAGATGTAGACGGAGGGATGTGCTGCGCTGACGGCAAAAATAAATTTATTGTTCACGGCGATGCCGGTGAGCTGCGCGTCTGTGATGTCCGCCGGGACAGAAAGAGTACGTTGCGGCGTTCCGGTGGAGTCGTAGACTTTGATTTGGGGCTGGACGGATTCGCTGAGATAGATCAGGCCATCGGGGCCAACAGCGAGAGCGGAGGGATTGTCGATCTTATCGCCAGTCGGGGCGTCAGTCGGGGCCGCTTTTGCCGGGCCATTACCCCACGAGCCGATGGGACGAAGTGCCGGGCTAAATTTGTGAATACCGTAGGGCTGCCTGGCAGCGACGTAGATGGTGCCGTAGGAGTCGACGGCGATGTGCAGCGAGTCGCGAACTGCCGAGGGCGCGCCGGTGCGCACTTCGCGGTGACGCATACCGTCAGAAAAGAAAATGGCGACCGTGCCGGTACGGCGATCAGCTACGTAGATGGCAGCTCCGGCATCGACGGCGATATCGGCGGGATGCAGATTGGTGCGATCGTCCTGGAAGGAAAGGCGCGGCTCGCCGCTGGGGGAAAATTTGTGAACGAAGCCTGTGGCAGCGTCGGTGATGTAGATGATGGACTCGCCGTCGCTGGCCATGGCCACGGGTTTATCGAACTGGCCGGGACCGTCGCCGTGGGAGCCCCAGGTGTCAACGTACTCGAAAGGCGGCGGAGGAGCGGCCTGCGCAGCGACCGCGGTTTGCGCGGAGCGCGAGCAGGCGCACAACATCAGGGTTGCGATGAGGGAGAACACCGGCAAGATGCCGGCGTTACGGGGAGCGCGGCTTACGTTTGCTTTGACCATTACGTTGAGATCTTTCGCGTACCCTCGTCGGGTGTGCTCAGGATGACACTGCATTCGATGTGAGATCGAGCCGAGCGGGTATGGTCGGGCGAGCAAGAGTTCGTGTTCACTAGAGTCTCTATAAGAACCTAAAAGCAAAGCCCTCAGCGGCTAAAGCCTTGTTGATTTTGTTTCAGTTACGACACGGCTAAAAGCCGTGCCCTGACGAAAAATCAGGGTTGCCACACAGACTCACTAGCCCTTCGGTGCCTTCGTTGGAGCTTTGTGTGGAGATTTTTGTTCTTCGCCGGGTTCGCGGACGCGGCGCACTACCGTTTGCGTGAGGCGGTAGACGCGTTCGTCTTTGGCGCCACTTATCTGGCGGAAACGGAATTCGGGTTCGCCTTTTGGCCCTTTGCCGAGACGGATGGGCATTTGACCGCATAGATTGTTTTCGATGAAGGCAGTTTCGTAGCGCGTGCGCCTGGCGTTCCAGGTGTAGACGCGGAGAACGGTGAAATCGCAAGGCTGCCCTTCGGCGCTATGTGTTCCCGCGACCAGGTATTGGGGCTGGTCTCCGGAGGCGCCGGCAACGCGGTTCAGCTCGAACCAGGCGGTGGGACGCACGTTGGCAGAGGCCATGCCTTCGCGGACGGGATCCGGCAAATCAAGCTCAACAAAGCGGGCGATGACCCATCCAGCGATTGGAACGGTCTGGTCGCCAGGCTGCGTAGTGGTGTTGGATTCGGAAGCACGGGCAGAGGCTTCGCCCGGGGGACGCGTGGCCATGCCGCGAACCAAGAACCAATCCTCTTTCTTGGCTTCGCGAGCTTCATTGGAACTTTCGCGTTCGTCGCTGTCTTGCACCCAGTTAGCGACGGAGCGCGCTACCACTTCCACCGGGACGCCGCGACCGAACTGATATAGGCGCGCCTGTGTGCGACCGGGCTCAACGCGAAGATTGGTCTGCACTTTGGTGCGACCGCGGGCTTGCACGGGCATTTCTTTTGCGGCGTTGAGGAGCTTGACGCTGCGCTGCCAGAGAGCGGGCTCGAGGAGCAGCCTGGCGTCGACCCAGCCGATCACGCCGCTAACGGTGCGGACCTTCACGCTGTCGTTGCGGCGAGACATGACGTCGACGCGATCGCCGTAATGCAGGGTGTCAATGGGCTCGCGCACCTGGGCGACGCTGCTCCACAGCGTGGTGCTGCGCTCGCTGACGTAGGCCTCTCCGAGGTATTCGTGCTTGGGGCGAAAGAACCAGGCCAGCACGGCGACCAGGAAGAGAAGAGGGACGGCGACGAGGAGCTTGCGCTTCATCGGCGGGCCTCGGAGATGGCGAATGACACGAAGAGTGATGGAGCGTCCATGCGGTGAAGATAATTGTAACCGATTCTTTGGCGTGGCCAGAGGAACCGTGTGGGGAGGTTTCTGTTACAATTCGGCGAATTTGTGATTTTGCATATGAAAACGTGTGACGCACCTCCGGCGCTGCCACAATGCGCGCGCGGCTCAGCCATTTTCGGCGGAACATTTTTTGCGTTCATTTGACGGGGTAAAAGCGGCGGCAAGACCGCCGCACTCCAAATTGGGGAGAGCATAGGTGAAATTTTTGGATTCGTTTCGGCCGTTGGGATTGCTGGTGCTGCGTATTGCTCTGGGAATTATTTTTCTATCGCACGGATATCCGAAGCTGGCGCACTTGCGCGGCGGGACACAGATGCAGGGCTTTTTTGTGGAGCACGGCTTGCCGGGATATTTTGCTTACCTTGCCGGGGTGATCGAGACGTTTGGCGGTGGGTTGCTGCTGTTGGGATTGTTTACGCGGGCGGCGGCGCTGCTGTTGGGAATCGAAATGTGCGTGGCAATTTGGAAGGTGCACAGCGGGCACGGGTATTTGGCGGTGCATGATTATGAGTTTCCGCTGACGCTGGCTACGGCGTGTTTTGCGCTGGCCACGGTGGGCGCGGGACTGATTTCGCTGGATCAGCCGTTGTTTGAGAGTGGGGGAAGGGCGAAGGCGCCGCGGGGTCCGAAGAAGTAGGGCGGGTGCGCAGATTTTGCAGGACGCCAAGGCGCCCGCGAAAGTCCGCGGCCGCTACACTAAGAGCTGCTCCGATTGTGGTGTCGAACACATTTTCCGTTGAGGTCCTTCGGTTCCGGCAAACGGCGCCGGAACCTCAGGATGACACTAACTACTGTGGTCGTGGTTCGGTTATAGCGGAAGGTAGAATGCCAAAGGCGCCCGCGAAAGTCCGCGGCCGCTACACTAAGAGCTGCTCCAATTGTGGTGTCGAACACATTTTCCGTTACTACTGTGGTCGCGCTTCGGATAGATCGAAAGCGGACAGTTGACCGAGGGCGACGGGCAGATCTCGCTAGAATTTAACGCCTCAAAAGCGGCGGCAAGTCCGCCGCACTCCAAAAGCTATGACGTTGCTGGGGCTGATGGAGCGGATGAGGTAGTTGGTACTCCTGTTGGGCCGGCGGGCAACGCGATCCAGAGGATGATGTACGCGAGCAGGCCTGCTCCGGCGAACAGGAACGCTAGCAGCCAGACTAGACGGATGATTGTGGGATCGAGATCGAAGTAGTCGGCCAGGCCGGCGCAGACGCCGGCGATTTTTTTATCGGTGGTGGAGCGCACTAAGCGCTTTTTGGGACCGCAGTCGGCCGTGTATGCGGGTGCAGCGGCGGTGCCGGCTGCGGGCTGCTTGGCGCCGCAGTTGTAGCAGAAGTTCGAGCCGTCCGCAATTTGCTTCTGACAAGTTGCGCAGACCATGATTCACCTCCACAGAGCGGTGCTAAAGGCCATTCTACTTATGGATACGAATTGATGGCAAATAAAGTTTCGTGTTAGATCGCGGTCAGGTGCAGCTTATAGCTTCTCGCTCTTTGCGAAAAGGCCTCAGGGCTCCGCGGACTCCGCCCTGAGCTACAGGTCTTCGCACAATCGATTTTGCGAGGGATTAATAGTCGAGGAGCTGCTTGACTGCTGCTGTGATGTGTTCGGTTTGGGGGAGGATTACGTCTTCCAGTTTCGGCTGGTAGGCGCAGAAGGTGTCCATGGCAGCGACGCGCTTGACGGGGGCGTCGAGCTCTTCGAAAAGCTCGTCGGCAATGCGCGCGGCGATTTCGGCGCCGAAACCCCAGCTGAGCATGTCTTCGTAAGCGACGATGACGCGGTGATTTTTGCGGACGGTGGCAGCGATGGCGTCCCAGTCATAGGGAGATAGCGAACGAAGATCGATGATTTCCACGGAGACGCCTTCGCGCTCGAGTTGCGCGGCGGCAACTTCGGCGCGGTGCACGATGGCGCCAAAGGTGATGATGCTGACTTCGCTGCCCTCTTTGACGAGGCGAGCTTTGCCGAAGGGGACGGTGTAGTCGGGGCCGGGATATTCGGAACGATTGTAGGGCTGGCGATAGAGATGCTTGTGCTCGAGGAACATCACGGGGTCGTCGCAGCGGATGGATGTGCGCAGAAGTCCGGCGACATCGAGCGCGGTGCTCGGCATCACGACGCGCAAGCCGGGGCAGTGCGTGAAGATGGATTCGCCGCTCTGGCTGTGATAAATGCCGCCGCCGGTGAGATAGCCGCCGATGGCGACGCGGAGCACGGCGGGAGACTTGAAGGTGCCGTTGGAGCGCCAGCGCAGAACGCAAAGCTCGTCGCGAATTTGCATCATGGCGGGCCAGATGTAATCGAAGAACTGGATTTCGGCGACAGGCTTCAGGCCGCGAGTAGCCATACCGATGGCGCGGCCGACAATGCCGGCCTCTGCGAGAGGCGTATTGAAGACGCGATCGGTGCCATATTTTCTTTGCAGGCCGGAGGTGGCTTTGAAGACGCCGCCCTTCCCTTTCAGGTGCTTCAAGTTTTCGTCGCGGCTGGCGTCGGCGACGTCTTCGCCGAAAACGGAGATGCGCTCGTCGCGAGCCATTTCGTCGGAGAGCGTGGCGGCGACCATTTCGACCATAGTTTTGGGGGCGCCGTGAAATTGCGGCTGGGCGGCGAAAGCCGGTGAAGTGGGATCGACGTCGGGCGAATAGACGTTGACGCGAATGGAATCGATGGACGGGGGCTCGGCCTCGAGGGCTTGATCGGCGGCTTCGCGGACTTCGCGGTCGACCTCGGCTTCCAGGGCTTCGATTTCTTTCTGGTCGAGCAAGCCTTCGCGAACGAGGAAGAGAGAAAATTTGGAGAGCGGGTCGCGATGGGCTTCTTCTTCGCGCTCTTCGGCGGTTTTGTAGAGCTTTTCGTCGTCGGAGAGCGAGTGGGAATAAGGACGGACGACGTGGGCGTGAAGCAGCGCGGGACCGCGGCGCTGGCGAACGTAGTCAACGGCTTCTTTGCCGATGGCGTAGCTCTCGAGCGGATCGGTGCCGTCGAATTCGGCGACGTGAAGGCCGGGAAAAGCGCGGACTAATTTGGAGATGTTGCCGCCGGCGGTCTGAACTTCGACGGGGACGGAGATGGCGTAGCCGTTGTCTTCGATGAGATAGAGGAGCGGCAGTTTTTTGGCGCAGGCGGCGTTGAGAGATTCCCAGAACTCGCCTTCACTGGTGGCGCCGTCGCCGGCGGAAACGTAGACGATTTCATTGGCGTCGTGACCAACGTACTGACCTAGTGGGGCTTTCTTGGCTTGCGCGAGCGCTTTGGGACGATTTTGGTAGTAGAGCGTGGCTTCGGCGGCGCCGACGGCTTGCACGAATTGCGTTCCGGTGCAGGAGGATTTCGAGACGATGTTCCACTTGGGATGGCCCCAGTGCGAGGGCATCTGGCGGCCACCGGAGGCGGGGTCGTCTTTGGCGCCGACGGCTTGCAGGAGAGTTTCCAGCGGGGTGACGCCGAGCATCAAGCAGAGAGCGCGGTCGCGGTAGTAAGGGTAGAGCCAATCGACGCCGGGACGAAGAAGAAGGCCCATGGCGGCGGTGACGGCTTCGTGGCCGGCGCTGGAAATCTGGAAGAAAATTTTATTTTGGCGTTTGAGCTGGATTTCGCGGTCGTCGAGGCGACGGGAGAGAAACATCGTGCGGTAGAGGTGGATGAGGGTTTCGCGGTCGAGGCCGTGAAACCTGGTGGCGTCGAGCTTGGCTACTTTTACGCGCGTCTGTACTGCCATTCAGTGGGCCCTCTCGATGAGATGAAGATGCTCGCCGTTGGACGTTCTATTATATCGAAAAGATGCATGAGGCTGCCGGGAGGGCGCCAGGATTTCACCGGATTCATGGGGCGATTTCAGGGTAGCGGCGCGCAATGGCTTCACTCTAGCGTGTCGAACTGCTTGAGGATTTCGGCGAAGGCGGGCTCGCTTTCGCGGACGATTTTGGGTGAGGCGCTCTTGAATGGCTCTTCGGCGGGGATGCGGTCGAGCCAGCGCTGCTCGGAAAGCTTTTCGTGGCCGGAAAAATAGAGGCGGACGAAGAGCTTTACGTCGCCGTGGTTCTCGGTCTCGGCGTGCGGCGCGTCGGTGGATTTGGTTTTTGGCTTTGCTTTCGTCTTCGATTTCGACGCGCTGGGCTTGGCTTTTTCGGCTTTGGCCGGCTCCGCTTTTGTGAGCTCGGCTTCAGGCTCCGGCGAGACAGTCTGTTCGCGTTCGAGTTTGTACTGAAGCTTTTTGTCGAGCCGGAAGGCCTGCTTCCAGCTTTCGAGTTTGTGGCGGGCCTGCTGGACTTTCGCTTCGTCCGACCCGAAATCAAAGAGCAAATAGGTATGCGCCATGACGGAAGTCTGCGACGCGGGGTGACGTGAAGTCAAGGCGCGGGGGCGGGCAAGGCGAGACTTAGTTACGCCAGGGAGCCAATTTGGACGGGCAGAGGGCGCGGTTTTGGCTTATTATTTGTAAGATCGGATCGGTGGCATAGAGAATAGGGACGTGTACGCCTCAAACCAACAGCGCAGGAGAATCGTCGCCGCGTGGGTGTGCCTGTTTGCGGCTGTGGCTTTGTACGCTCCCTTGGCTGGCGCTGCGTGGTCGGCGCACGCGATGAGCTGCTGCACAGGGGATTACTGCCCGATCGCGGAGCATCATCACCAGAAAAAGCAGGCCTCGCCGCATGCTGTCATGGATTGCGGGCATGACATGGGTGAAATGATGGACTGCTCCATGTCGTGCCGTCAGGGATCTGAGCAGCCGCTGGTCACTGCCGTGGCGTTTGTGCTGCCGGACTTGGCGTTCGCTTTGGCTCCTATTTTGGTTGCCAGCGCTGCTGAAACTTTGCAGCCCCTTGAGATTCTCCGGTCGCTCAGGCCTCTTTCTCCTCCGCCTCGCTTCGCGCGCGCATCGTAAGGGCCGTTCTCTCCCAACCAATTTGATCGGCTCATGCCGCGACTTTGCGTCGCGCGATTGCTACTTTGGAGAAAACTCATGCGAGGCATTTTGAAGTTGCTTGCTGCGTTGCTTTTCCTAAGTGTGCCTGTGCTGGCTACAGTTTTTGGGACGGTGCGCGGCATTGTGCACGATCCGCAGCATCGGCCGGTTGGGGGCGCAACGGTCACGCTGAAAGCGAAAACATCGGACTACACGCAGACTGCGCAGACCGACGCGGAGGGAGGATTCCACTTTGATGCGGTGCCGCTGGGTGAATACAGCGCGAAGGTGTCGCAGGCAGGATTTACGATGCAGGAGCAAGTAGTCACGGTGCTGTCGGGAACGGCGCCGATCTTGCATTTCGAGTTGCGGCTGCCGACGCAGGTGCAGTCCGTAACTGTTTCAGCGGAATCGTCGCCTGCGCAAACGGAATCCGTCACTCCGACCACACTGGTAGATCGTGTGGAGATCCAGCAGACGCCGGGTGCGACGCGTAGCAACAGCCTGGCGATGATTACGAACTATGTTCCGGGCGCTTACCTTACCCACGATCAGCTACATGTGCGTGGCGGGCACCAAGTGAGTTGGCTAATTGACGGCGTCACGATTCCCAACACGAACATTGCCAGCAATCTCGGACCACAAGTCGATCCCAAAGACATCGATGCCGTTGAAATGCAGCGTGGGAGTTATTCGGCGGACTTCGGCGACCGCACCTACGGTGTCTTCGATGTTCTGCCGCGGACGGGCTTTGAGCGAAATAATGAAGCGGAGCTGGTCTTAAGCGCGGGCAACTTCTACCAGACCGACGATCAAATCAATTTTGGGGGCCACACTAACCGGTTTGCGTATTACGCCAGCGCGAACGGGAATCGCACAAATCTGGGCTTGCAGACTCCCACGTCAGCCGTTCAGCACGACGCGGCGAACGGCTACGGCGGATTTACGTCGCTGATATACAACGTGGATTCACAGAACCAGTTGCGCCTGGTTGCGCAAGCGCGGCGGGACTTTTACCAGGTGCCGTTTGACCCGAACAATCCGCTGAATAGTCCCGGCGCGACGCTGCGCGACGTCAACCGCGAAAGCGATTCCTTTGCCGCCTTCTCCTGGGTGCGCACGTTCAGCCCGGGGCTGGTGCTGACGGTTTCTCCGTTTTTCCACTACAACAGCGCCGATTACGCAAGCGATCCAAACGATTTCCCCAGCGCCGCAACGCAGAACCGCTCTTCAAAATATGAAGGGGGGCAGGCGACGGTGTCCTGGATAAAGGATCGCAACAACGCGCGCGTGGGTCTCTACAGTTTCGCTCAGCAAGATGCGCAATTTTTCCACGTGGTTTACAACGACGGAAGCGGCACCGTAACGCCTTTGTCGCAAAATCCGGACGGCAGCCTGGTCGCTGCTTACGTGGAGGATCAATTCAAGGTCAATTCCTGGCTGACGCTAAACGGCGGACTGCGCCAGACGCATTTCTCCGGTGTGGTGGTCGAGAATGCCACGAGTCCACGCGTTGGCGCGTCGTTGCGTATTCCCAAATTGAATTGGGTGTTCCGTGGCTTCTACGGTCAGTTCTATCAGGCGCCACCGCTGAGCACGCTATCAGGGCCTACGCTGAACGATATCCAGACTCAACAGCAGCTTGATTTCGTGCCCTTGCGCGGGGAACGAGGGCTGGGTGCTCGATGCCGACAACTTTTTGACTCGCGCAAAAAACTTTTTCGACCACAACAGCTTGAACAACTCAAACGTGTTTTTCCCCGTGGATGTACAAGGCGCGCGAATCAGTGGCTGGGAGCTGACGCTGCGTTCTCCGCGCATCAAAAACCGGGCGCAGGTCTATCTCACTTACTCCAACCAATTGGCGCTTGGCTTCGGCTGCGTCATCGGCGGCCTGATCGGTACGTGCCCTACGCCTCCTCCGGGCTACTTTCTGCTCGACCATGACCAGCGCAATACGTTGCATCTTGGCGGGCAGTACACACTGCCATGGCGGGCATACGCTTCCGCGGACGTTTATTACGCCTCCGGCTTCTCCAACAGCAATCCGGCGATCGCGGGGGGTCATCTTCAGCCGCACACGACCTTTGACCTGACGGTTGGGAAGGAGTTTGGGGACAGGCTGGCGGTTTCGCTAAATGGGATCAACGTGGCAAATCGCCGCGTGTTGCTCGACAACAGTTTTACTTTCGGCGGGACGCATTACTTGAATCCACGGGAGGTTTTTGCGCAGGTGCGCTATCGCTTTCATTACTGAGACTGCGAAATGCGGACAGCCAAAAATGACTGTCCCACAGTTGCAACCTATTGTGCGGTTTGGGCTGCGCGGCTACACTATCGGCGCTGTACACAATTCAAGGCGATGGAGTTCGCCGTAACCGTTCCAGCGCGTGTGCTGGAGCTGATGACTCCTGGCTGCCGGACGGCGCCAGGAGTTTTTTTGTTTCGCCTGGGCGGCAGATGGGAGATAAATTTGCGGCTGATCTTGATTGCGGTCTTTGGTGCGGTGGGGACTCTGGCGCGTTATGGACTCCAGGGATTTGTGCAAGTGCGCGCTGGGGGAACCTTCCCGTATGGCACTCTGCTCATCAATCTAAGTGGGTGCTTTTTACTCGGGCTTATCGGACAGTTGACCCTGAGTCGCCTGATGATTTCCGCGGACTGGCGCATGGCCATCGCGGTGGGATTTTTCGGCGGGTACACGACTTTCTCCAGCTTCGGGTGGGAGACGGCGAAGATGCTGGAGGATGGGGAGTGGCTGCCGGCCACTACTTACGTGGCTGCGAGCGTCGTGATTGGCTTGCTGCTGTCTGTTGCGGGAATTCGGCTGGCGAATCGATTTTGATCGGCATTTCGGATCTCAGGGTTACCATCATGGCCCTCGGATTCAAGTGGACTTAGGGCCGACACCGTTAAAGCGGCGGCGAGTCCGCCGCACTCCATATAGGAGGTGGGTATGACGCATGAGAAGTTTGAAGGCGAGCGGACGTTAATGCGTATCCACATCGGAGAATCCGATAAGTGGCACGGGAAGCCCCTGTATGAAGCGATTGTGGAGATGCTGCGCAAGGAAGGATTTTCCGGCGTGACGGTGCTGCGGGGAGTAGCGGGCTATGGCGGCTCCAGCGTCTACCACACCGATAAGATCCTGAGGTTGTCGCAGGACCTGCCCATCGTGCTGGAAATTGTGGAAGCCACCGAACGAATCGAACAGATTTTGCCGAGGTTGGACACCATGGTGGACGGCGGCCTGATCACGCTAGAAAAAGTGCGGGTTATTTTATACCGGGGGGCCAAGAAATAGCGGGGCTTCTCTGGAACCGGAGCACCCGCGTTCGATAACGGCTTATCCGGTTCAGGGACTCGAACGCGGGCGTTCCGCCAGCTCTAGAGACTTGGGCTCGATTGCGTGCTCTAGGACAGCAACAGCACAAAGCCCGACCTGGAGTCGATGCTCTGGAACCCGGATAGCACTCTTACGTACGCCTCGCAGGACCGTCAAGGGAACCGGAGGTGAAAATACAATGACCCAATAAGTTCTGTCTGCTCAGTCAAATAAGAGTTCATGTGAATCAAATTCTGGCTTGAAATCGGGTGGATTGTGGTATCGTCATCTCAAGAAGTTTGGGGCGCCCCGTGCTCGAGTCAAACGTCACTCACGTGGTGGCGGTCAAATTCGGCTTATTTGAAGTAAACCTTACCCGTTCGATCCTGAGCCGGCAAGGTGTTCGGATCAAGCTTCAAGAGCAGCCCTTTCGCATCCTCGCATTGCTCCTCCAACATAATGGGGAAATAGTGAAGCGGGAGGAACTGCGGCAGGCCCTTTGGCCGGAAGGCACGCACGTCAATTTCGAGGGAAGCCTTAACGCGGCGCTGAAGAAACTGCGTGCCGCGCTGCAAGACGACGCGGAGAATCCACGCTTCATTGAAACCGTACCCCGCCAAGGTTACCGCTTTCTGGCGCCTGTGCACGTGATCAGTTCGGCCGCTCCGGTCCCACAGGGCCGAGTCGCTGCTCCCAGCAATGGCGGAGAGTCCATTGAGGTACGCCTGCGGGTGCATCCGGAACTCTCGTCCGAACTTGCAGGGGAAACGGATTGGGATCGAAAGCGCGCAGAGCGGACGCAGCGATGGTTCGACACTATTCTTCTCACGGCCGCCATATTATTTGGATCCTGGCTGCTGTTTTTTATCGTTTACCCGGTTCCCCGGCCAAGCGTGCAACGCATGACGCGAATTACACACGCGGGTCGCATCGACGAGTGGGGCGGCATTGTGTCCGATGGAACGCGGATATTCTTTCTCGAACACGATGGTGGTCACTGGAATCTCATGCAGACGTCCGTGGAAGGCGGGAACGCGGAGAAGCTGACTGCGCCATTCGAGAATACACGGCTGTTTGCAATCTCGCCGGATCACTCGCAGTTTGTGATTGGGCAGTTTACGCGACATGACGATGAGATGACGCTTTGGCTGTGGCCGGTCCAAGGGGGTGAGCCGAGACGCCTGGGTCAAGCGGTCGGCCACGATCCCGCCTGGTCGCCGGACGGCACTCAGATCGTATTCGTGCGCGGGCAAAGCCTGTATTCGATCCACCGGGATGGCACGCAGCTCCGCGAACTGGTGCATGTCGGGGGACGCCCCCGGACGCCAGCGTGGTCGCCGGATGCAGAACACATACGCGTTACGTTGGACCTTGGCGAATACGGCGCGCAGTCGTTGTGGGAGGTGTCAGCAGACGGCAGCGGGGGCTTGCATCCAATTCTTGCGAATGGGCGGCCGTCTCTCCAGTCCAATGGGAACTGGACTGCGGACGGCAAGTATTTCCTCTTTTCGGGCTGTGAGCGATACGACTGCAATCTGTGGGCAATCCGGGATACATGGAGCTGGTTTAGACGATCGCAACACGGGCCGTTTCCCTTGACGAGCGGACCCGACTCATTACATGTGGCGATCCCGGCACAAACCGGCTCACGAATCTTTGCTTTCAGCTTTCGCTCGCACCGCGAACTAGGGCAACTCGATCCCAGAACGTCTCGATTTTCGACTTTGAGCGTCGACTCCAACGCCGAGGAAGCCAGCGTAGGGCCGGACGGCCAAGTAGTGGTCTATTTCGACCGGCCGGACGGCTCGTTGTGGCGTAGCCGGACGGACGGATCGCAACGAGTGCGACTAACGAACGCACCGCTTCAGGGATTGTCCCCACGCTGGTCGCCAAAGGGCGAGCAGATTCTTTTCACGGGGACGCGCACGGGGCAGCCCCGGCAGATCTACGCCGTCTCCTGGGATGGCGGGTCGTTGAGGCCGGTACTTCCGAAGGGTTGGGAGGGATTGAACGCAGACTGGTCACCCGACGGGTACCGCATCGTAGTGACCATGCGCAACCCGAAAACTCATCCGCAATATGGGTTGTATTTACTGGAGCCAACTACGGCTGCTTTGAAGGAGTTGCCTGACTCGAAGGATCTGATCGAACCCCGCTGGTCTCCGACCGGCCGTTATATCGTCGCGCTGGACAACTCGAACCATCGGCTTGTGCTGTACGACGTACGCAAGGACGAATGGTCCGAGATTGCGTCGGGCGGATTTCTGCAAACGCCGCATTGGTCGGCAGACGGCTCATTCGTTTATTTTCAAGACGAACTTGATGATGAGGAGTCGGTATTTCGCGTGGATGTCGCAACCCGGCGGGCAGAGCGCGTCTTGGGATTTGAATCTATTCTTCGGGGCAGCGCGACGCAGTGCCTATTGAGCGGGGTTGGCAACGACGGATCGATTTATACGATGATCGAGCGCGGAGTGACGGACATCTACGCAGTGGATCTGGACCTACCCTGATCCATTAGAGCAGCCTAGCGAGGCAGTTATTCTCCGTGAAAATAGTTGCGCTTCTTGTAGGCCATAACCGCGATGGCGATGCAAATCAGCATTGGCGGGGCCACCAGCATCAAGATTCCACTACGCAAGGCATGGATCATGCGCTGACCCGCACCGGCGGCTTGCGTGTAACACAGCGCGCAATTCTGCGCACACGTCAAAGTGGGGGCGGCGAGAGCGCCTAGCAGAGCGAAACCGCGGGCGAGGTAGTGCGAACGGGTTTTGGCGTTCTGGCTCATATGCGTAGTCCCGGCGGCGAGTATGGCGGTCAAAGGCTTGGCCGTCAAGCGAGCAGCCGCTAGCTAGCGCGCAAAGGGGCGCATGTGCAGCAGGCGAAAACTGTCGGACCAGATCATATTCATCATCAGCAGAACAAAAATCGTGGCGGGAATCAGCGTCAAGAAAAGACTGCGCGATTCCTGGGCGAGATGCATGAAGTACATCACGGCCAGAGCGCCACCGCAAACCGCCAAGCCGAGAAGAATGGCGAGGAGCGACCCGGTCGCGAAGTGCTGGTAGGCAATAAAGACTTCCAGCGCGGAGATCCCCAGCAGAACAAAATAGACCGGGAGATACCTGACGATGACGTTTTTCGAAGCTCCTGAAGCGGCCATCATTCCTCCGTCAGATTAACGCGAGATATTCAAAAGGTATACGATCGGGACGACGAACATCCAAACCAGGTCCACGAAATGCCAGTAAAGGCCCACGGTCTCCACATGGCCAGCGGTGAGGCGCCCTCGGGAGAAGCCGCGCGAGATGACCACGATGGCTACCACGCCGGATATCACGTGCAGCAGGTGGAGGCCGGTGATGCTGAAAAATGTCGCACCGAATAAGGGCGAGCCCCAAGGATTCTGGAAAAGGCGGACACCTTCGTCCATCAGACCGATCCATTCGCGAATGTGCAGGCCGGCGAAAACCACGCCGAGAAGGATGGTGGACCACAAAAAGCGGGCCGTTTTGGGCTTATCACCAAGTTTTGCGGAGTCCACAGCCCCTAACATGGTGAGGCTGCTGGTGATCAGCACCACGGTCATGATCATGACGTTGAGAATGCTGGGAGTGAGCTTGAAAGGGGTTGGCCAATCGCTGCTGGCGGCGCGCAGGTAGCCGTAGCCGAACAGGAGCGCTCCGAAGGTGATCGCGTCGGAGATAATGAACAACCACATGGTGAGCTTCCTGGAGGGGATTGCGTAGGGCGATGCCTCCACGAGTGCGCCAGCGTGCGCGTGTATGGCCGCTTCGGTATTGCTCACGATTCGCTCCCTTTGCTCAAGTTCATAGGTTCGTTCGGATCAAGAAAAGAAGATACAGCCACAAAATCCCCATAAAGTGCCAGTAAATCGCCATGTTATCGAGCAAGCGGCGCCGGTACGTCAGATGGCTGCCGGCGAGTCGCCCGATGATGAAAACGAGAGCGGCAATTCCGGCAAGGACATGCAGAGCGTGCAAGGCGGTAAACACGTAGAGAAAAGAGCTGTTGGGGTTCGTGGCGAGATAGAGTCCCTGGGAGGCAAGCTGGCGCCAGGCGAAGGGTAGCCGCCAACCAGGCGAGAGAGACGCCAACTGCGTTGGGAGTAAGTGCCGCATCGCGTGCTTTGATGCGACGCGCTAACTCCATGGTGCCGCTGCTCAGGAGGAGCGCCAATGTGTTGAGATAAATGACCGAAGGCACTGTTATGTGGGACCAGTCGCCCGAGCCCTGACGCACGTAGAGCGCGCTGCTGAGCGCTGCGAACGACATGGTGATGGCAAAAACGCCTACCCAGATGCCGCTACGCGATGCCTCAGAGCCAGTCGTGGAGCTCGGAGGAGAAACCAGAGATGATTGTGCTTGCGTTATAGAAGACATTATCGATATACGCTCCAACGAAGGGCGAAGCCGCCGGGGCCGCGCCCTTGCACGGGTATTTAATTGGCCGCAAGTTGCTCGGGAGAATCCTGCATCACGAAGTCACCCTTTGCGCCCTTGACGCCAATTTGATGGGCGTCGTGATAT
>WNFR01001082.1_pt1 | contig 28297 bp, 23 predicted proteins | sample 5400221 | NCBI WGS metagenome assembly WNFR01 (sample SAMN13153357, study PRJNA577476) | soil metagenome | isolation source: 40 cm soil under Madrone tree | place: USA:California | collected 2016-06-14
TCGAAAGCGACGTGTACTCGCAAATCGGTTTGGTGATGTTGATTGGCTTGGCGGCCAAGAACGCGATCCTGATCGTGGAGTTTGCGAAAGAACAATACGAACAGGGCAAGCCCCTGGCGGACGCGGCGCTCGAGGGAGCGCGCCTGCGGCTTCGCCCGATCTTGATGACTTCGTTCGCATTCATCTTGGGAGCAGTCCCGCTGTGGACCGCTTCGGGTGCTGGAGCTGTGGCTCGTCAGATTATGGGGACAGCTGTCATCGGAGGCATGCTGGCCGCGAGCCTCATCGGCATTTTCTTCATTCCCGCCATGTTTTATCTGGTTGAGAAGTGGTCCGGTGCAGGCAAGCAACGCCAGCTGCTCGCTGCTACCGAAGGCGCACCCGCCGAGGCCGACTAGAATGAAGCCTCGTCTTTTCTTGTTGAGCGCCGCTCTTCTGGCTTCCGGCTGTACCGTGGGTCCGAACTATAAGCGACCCACTGTCGCGGTGCCGGGCTCGTACCGGGGAACGATTTCGGACGAAGCTGCACGAACGCAGCTCGCCGCGCTTGGAGACCAAAAGTGGTGGGATATCTTTAAAGACGAGCAGCTTCGTACGCTGATCCGCACTGCGCTTACTCAAAATTATGATTCGCGCATCGCAGCTTCCCGCGTGCTCGAAGCGCAAGCGCAACTCGGGATCACTGGCGCCGATCAGTTTCCAAGTATAAGTACCGGAGCGGGAATTTCCGACAGCCGCACTGCCCAATCCAAGTTTCTTCCTGCATTTGAAACGAGCACCGGACAGGCGAGCATTTCCGCCGCTTGGGAACTTGATTTTTGGGGAAAGTACCGGCGCGCAACGGAAGCCGCGAGAGCAAATCTGGTTGCTAGTGAATGGGCACGGCGGGAAGTTCTTTCGACGCTCGTGGCCAATGTTGCCAGCGCGTATTTCCAGCTGCGGGCGCTTGATCTGCAACTGGAGATTTCAAAACGTACGCTCAATTCGCGGCAGGAATCGCTCAGGCTGACACGAATCCTGGCAGACGGGGGCTCGACGTCGCTGCTCGATGTGCGCCAAGCCGAACAGTTGGTTTTTACGGCAAGCGCGGAGATTCCAGTTCTCGAACAGCAGATAGAGCAGCAGGAAAATTTTCTCAGCATTCTGCTCGGTCAGAATCCAGGCGACATACCCCGAGGTCAAACACTCGCCGAGCAGCGCCAGCCTCCCGAAGTGCCGCCCGGACTTCCGTCGTCTCTGCTCGAGCGTCGACCCGACATTCAACAAGCCGAAGCGCAGATGGTTGCGGCAAATGCGGAGATCGGCGTGGCACGTGCCGCCTATTTTCCTCAGATCTCGCTGAGCGGCCGGTGGCTTCCAGAGTTCTGCATTGACCAGCTTGTTCACCGGACCTGCTGGCGCTTGGAGCCTCGGCGCCTCACTCACTCAACCAATCTTTACGGGTGGCCGGCTACGCTCGCAGGTGCATCTCGCGGAGGCGCGCCAGCAAACGGCTGTGCTTTTCTACCAACAATCGATTGAGGGAGCCTTTCGCAGCGTCTCCGATGCGCTGGTGGCTTACCGCAAGACGCGGGAATTCCGAACACAGCAAGAACTACTCTTCCGGTCAGCCGAGGACGCGGCGCGCCTTTCCCACATGCGCTACAACGGTGGTGTCACGGGCTATCTGGAAGTCTTGACCAACGAAACCAACGCTTTCTCTACGGAGCTTGGCCTCGCGCAGGCACAGCTCAATGAATTGTTGGCTGTGGTTCAGCTGTACCAAGCCTTGGGCGGGGGCTGGCAGCAATAGCGCGTGCGTCCTGGTCCCGTCACGCGGCAAGTTGCGCTCTTCCAATCCGTTAACTTCGGCAGTTCAGTTCCCACGATTCTAATCGGTCGGATTGCTCTACCTTCACCTGGCTCAAGCCCACCGAACACTGTATCAACCAGCGCGTCGATAAAATGCGTCAGATATCACTCCATTTTTGGTCGTAACGCTAACAAAACAAACGAAATTCGGTCCGTGCGAGCGGGTCAGTGAATTAGCAAACCGCCGACTTAGAATCTCCTATAAGCGTATGGGCTGGTCTAGATTCCAGCCAGAAAGTTGCTACCCTGCCGTTGAGTTTCCGGCGCGCTATGTCCGACGAGCTGACGACGTTTATCTCAATTTATCCCAATAGGCTGCCAACTGTGCCCAAACCACCCACAACGAGCCGAACGCCACCTTTAGTTCTCAACAACTTCCAGCGAGCCAGGGCGCAATCACCCGCCTTGAAAACCACCGCCTCTCGGATTCGGCCTTCGTCGGTTTGTTGGAGCGAATCAAGCGACGCCCAAACAGAAGGGAATCGACAGAATATCCGCCCGGCCCCAAGAGGAAAAGAACAGTGGTAAAAACGTGAAGCAAAAAAGTTCGATCAGGACCAAACAATAAAACAATCTGACCCATTCCCAACCTTAATGTGAGTAATAGGAGTTGACTGCGGGGCTTACAAGAGATATCATGGCCATGATAATTAACGTGGCCGTGGTAATTAACGTGGCCGTGGTAAAATTATGCCAGGCCATCACCCAAATTCATCGGTCGACAACGAGGCCCAACTCGGGCGGATCGTGGCCAACCTGTTCCGTGACGACGGCTGGGAGGTTCTCGAAGAGCCCCGCGAGAAGAATGTTGCGCCGGACTTCCTCGTGTCGGGACGCGGGAAGAAATTCGTCGTAGAGGTAAAACGGGCTTCGGAGGGGCGCAAGGATCGCGTGATTCCCTTGCTCTCGCAGGCCGCACTGGAAGCGGTCCATTATTCCCGAGTCATCCCCGGTCACCCAGTCCCCGTCGCGATTGTGGGCGCAAACCGTATTCCGGATTCCGTTGCCGAGGAAGCGAAGCAATTTGTACGGGAACGGGCCCCGGAAGTCGCAGTTGGAGTGCTGGACCTCGATGGCCTTCGATTGTTCGCCGGCCATGGCTTGGAGTCGCTGAGTTCAGCGAGGCGTCCGCAGAGCGATCTCCGTTCGCCGAAAGTGCGCGCGCCGCAGCTGTTTTCCGATTTGAACCAATGGATGCTCAAGGTCCTTCTGGCTCCTCGAATTCCCGATGCGTACTTGTCGGCCCCGAGAGGCCGCTATCAGGGAGCATCGCAGCTGGCGGAAGCAACTGGCGTTTCCGTGATGAGTGCATTTCGTTTCGTCGAGGAGTTTTCGAAAGAAGGCTTTCTCGAATCTGGTCCGGGAGTATTGCAGCTAGTTCGGTTGAGAGAATTGATGAACCGGTGGGTTGCTGCGAACCAGCGACGCGTTCTGGAAATCCCGATGCGTTGGGTGCTTCACCGTGGAAAAAAGGCGCTCGGGAGCGCACTTCGTTCCTACCAGTCGGACCAACGGATGCCCTCTCCGAATCTCGCCGGTCAGCTTTCGCCGCCACGGCCGCGTTTGTGCCTCGGGTTGTTCGAAGCGGCCGAGGCGCTCGGCGTTGGGTTTGTGCACGGGGTGAAACCATATGTTTATCTGGAGCGTTTGGACGCGGAAGTTCTGAAGGATTTGGGCCTTTCGGGGGACGCCGAGGAAAAAGAAGCAGACCTCTTTGTGCGCATTCCAGGGGATCGCGAGAGCGTCTTTCGTGGAGTTGTCCGAAAAGACGGTGTGCCGGTGAGTGATATTCTCCAGGTCTGGCTCGATGTCGGACAGCATCCGTCCCGAGGTAAGGAACAAGCGGATCTTATCTGGAGAAAAATTCTGTCTTCGGCACTTGAGTCGTCCGAACCATGATCGAACAGAATCCTGAACTCGAAGCGTTTTCGAAATTCATCGTCGCGATTGAGCCCTGGCTCGGCGAGGTCGTTCTCGTCGGGGGATGGGCCCATCGACTGTATCGTCTCGATCCCCGCGCGAGGAAACTCGACTATCTTCCGCTGACGACACTGGATGGCGATGTGGCCGTACCACCCAAGCTCAAAAAGGAAGAATCGACTGTGCGCAAACGGCTGCTGGAAGCCGGCTTCGAAGAAGAGTTCATCGGAGAGGATCGTCCGCCGGCGACGCACTATCACTACGGAAAAGGCGGTGGATTCTACGCGGAGTTTCTCGCGCCACTCGAAGGGAGCGAATACGATCGGAGCGGAAAGCGGAAGGCAACGAAGGAAGTGGGGGGCGTTTCGTCCCAGCTGCTTCGCTACATCGAGATTTTGCTCATCTCTCCATGGAAGGTGGAGTTAGGCGAGGAAAACGGTTATGCGCTATCACCGAAGCGGACTGTACAGATAGCCAATCCGGCGAGCTTCTTGGCACAAAAAATCCTCATCCACCCGCAACGCGACTACAAAGACAGGGCCAAAGATCTGCTGTACATGCACGATACGATCGAGGTGTTCTCGGAAAATCTGGACGAATTGCAATCGGCAAGGTCGATGACACGATTCGGGAAGCCGCTCTCATGGCCGCGGGACGAAAGCTCAGTCCGGAAAGACTCGCCGAAACAGCGCAAGCCGGATTGAAAGAAATTTTTGGAAATAAGGCTGTGTAAGGAAATCCTCGGAATCACATCTCTTGGGTTCTCGCCGCGGAAGAACCAGCGAGATGCTGCGCTTGACATCCCGCATTGGGTGGTTCACCGAAGAGGCGCTTGTATTCGCGCGTGAACTGGCTCGTGCTCTCGTAGCCGACTTCGAGAGCAGCTCTTGTCGCATCCAATCCTTCGACGAGCATTCTCTCTCTGGCACCCATCAAGCGAAGTTGTTTTTAATATTGCAGCAGAGCAACAGCCTCGGATGAACGCATCTCCATCTTGATCGCTGCACTCACCTGCGGTTGTAAGCGAGGGCCCGAATGTCGTTCTTTCGAATTTTCCACGCACTCTGTCCGACGACCTAACTGTCTTTATCCCAATCTATCCCAATAGGCTGCCAACTGTGCCCAAACCACCCACAACGAGCCGAACGCCGCCTTTAGTTCTCAACAACTTACCAGCGAGCCAGGGCGCAATCACCCGCCTTGAAAACCGTTAGACTCGCAAGGGTCTCGGGGGGTTCGAATCCCTCCTCCTCCGTTGAGTCACGATTAATTCCTCAATTCTCTCACCAGTTCGATAAGGCGCTTGGTAGACCGGAAATCGGTTCTGCGCTGCGGGCTTTCAGTAGTTCTTTATTCCAAGAGCCGCTGCCCGCGGCAACCTGCGGAAGCGAACGGCACCAGGCTTCGATGCAAGCAAGCCTTCCCAAATTGCAGCGCGGAAGTGTTTAACAGAATCCTCGCCTTCGCCCGGGCGAATTCGCGCAAGAAGGCACCGAAAAATGCGCGAATTCATGTAACTTATCTGCGGCACTCTTCACATGGGATTCACGGGGGTAGGGATGAAGCAAAAGATGGTCGTTCGGATGTTGCTTGCTAGCGGAGTTTTCTTGATTTTCTCTCTGCTCGCGACCGGTCAGACGGCGACAAAAGCAAAAACTTCGGCGGACTCAGCGCTGCCGATCGCAGTATCGGGGCATGAGGAGCAGCTGGCAGCAGCGACTCGCGAACGAGTGAAAGCACTGGGGCCGAAGACGGACAACTTGGGAAATGTCTACATCACGATTGGAAAAGGAGCACCGCACAAACTGATTGCCGTGGCGATGGACGAGCCGGGATACGTCGTTAGCGGAATAACCGAAGAGGGATATTTGCGCGTGCAGCGTTTGCCGCAGGCCGCAGTCACTCCGGTTATCGATGTGCTGAATTTCGCGCAGCCTGTCTGGGTGTTCACGCGCAGCGGCAAACGAGTGAACGGAGTTTTCGCGGGACTGAGCGTTCACTTGCAGCCAGGACGTGTGGGCGGCCCGAAAATGAATCATCCCGATGAATTGTTCGTGGACGTCGGAGCAAAGAACGCCGCGGAAGTTGCTGCCGCGGGCGTAGACGTGCTTGACGCAGTTGCTACACAGAGAAACTTGCTTCCGGTTGGCAGAGAGGAAATCAGCGGGCAATCTTCCGGGGACCGAACGGCGTTGCTGGCGATGCTGGGATTGATCGAGAAAGCGCGGCCAAATGAAATTAAGGGGACGCTTACTGTCGCGTTTGTTGCGCAACATTGGACAGGAGGACGGGGAATGAATCGGTTGCTGACCGAAGTTCATCCCAACGAAATGATATTTGTGGGACACGTCGCGGCAGGCTCGCCCGTGGATAACCCGGCCGGGGCCACTGCAGCGGTTGCACAAAAACTTGGCAGTGGAGTTTTGATTGGAACGGCGTCTACGGACGGGGGTGCCGGGGATTTTGTTGGCGAACTCAAAGCACTGGCAGAAACGAAACAAATTCCAGTGACGGTGGTTTCCGCGAATTTGCCGCGCATCGCCGGCTACGTACCCGGCGCGGAGTACCCGAAGCGGACTGTTGAAATTGCAATGCCGACACTTTGGGCGGAAACCCCGGCCGAGACGGTGAACAGAAAGGACGCAGCGAACCTGTTTGGGCTGCTGGCGAATTACGCTGGGGTTAATTCGAACGAAGAGATAAAGCCGGAATATTCAACATACAAGAGCTTTCCCGGCACGATCGAAGACCTGGTGATGGCGTACGGAGCAAGCGGACACGAAGCCGTGGTTCGTGAAAAAGTGAAGGAACTGCTTCCCGAGTGGGCACGAAAGGGAACGCGGACGGACAATGCCGGGAATTTGATTTTGCATCTGGGCGATGAGAAGCGCAAAGCGAAAACGCCGCGTTTAGCGTTCCTCGCACACATGGATGAAATTAGCTACGAAGTGAAGAAAATCGAGGACGACGGGCGAGTCGAGCTGGCGGTGCTGGGCGGCGGTTACACGCAATATTTTCTGGGCCACACGGCTTTGTTACACAAGTCCGACGGCAGTGTCGCGGGAGCGGTGATGGAATTGCCGAGTGGATGGGACAAGCCTGGATTCGAATGGCGGCAAAATCTCCGCTCAATGGATGAGCCGGCACACGCGTATGTAGGGACAAGTTCGCGGGAAGAAACAGAGAAACTTGGAATTAAGGCGGGCGACTGGGTGACGATCGAAAAGGCATACCGGCCTCTGATTGGAACTCGCGCGGTCGGGCGGAGTTTTGATGATCGCGTCGGATGCACGGCATTGATTAATGCGGTGAAAGCGCTCGGTCCGAATCTTCCGGGACGCGACGTGACTTTTATCTGGAGCACGGAAGAAGAAGTCGGCCTGAAAGGGGCCGCCGCCGCGGCTGCGCACATGTTTGAAGATGGCGACGTTCCCGACTTCGTCTTTGCAATCGATACATTTGTGAGCAACGATTCGCCATTGGAGGCGAAACGATTCGGAAACGCGGAGCTCGGGAAGGGATTCGTGGTGCGCTCGGTGGACAATTCAAATATCGTTCCACTGCAATACGCGGATCGCGTGGTGAAACTTGCTCGGCAAAATAAAATTCCCGTGCAGTATGGTGTAACCGGCGGAGGTAACGACGGAGCAGTGTTTGCACGATTTGGCAGCGTTGACGTGGCAATGGGTTGGCCGCTGCGGTATGCGCACTCACCAGCAGAAGTGATTGATACGCGAGATATGGATGCGTTGGGGAAGATTGTGGCGGTGATAGCGAAAAGCTGGTGATTCGCTTCACGAGCTTAACGTGCCGGCGGCACTAATCGGGATCCAGGAGAAAACTCGCGAAGCGCTCAGCAATCGCCGACCAGGAAAAATGCTTTTCCTGCGCGGCGCGACTGCGTTGCGCAAGCTGCGCTCGAAGATCGTTCTGCGAAAGTACACGCACAATCGCCTCTCCGAGCTGCGAGTGCAGAGTCGCTTCATCCAGCCCTTCGGACAAAAGAATCACGCCTGCGTCCGTAATCGGCGAAGCGGTTTCCCGGCCCTGCAACGCGATCACAGGCAAGCCGCACGCGATTCCGGCAATCGCGCTGCCGCGACGAGCGGAAATCGTTCCGCGAACAAACAACAAGACATCTGAATCGGCGAACCTGTTGACCAAATCGCTTCCTTCGACCACACCTTCGACACTCAACTCGATCGGCAGACCGTCTAAACCTTTTCTCAAAGCGGCCTCGCGCACTTCGGCGTGCCGTCCAAATACAAGCAATCGCAATTTCCCAAGTTTCCCGCTCGCAATCCGCACTGCTTCAATCACGTCCCGCGTCTCACGGTCGCCCGTCGACCCACCCGTGACGCTGAATACTGCAATCGTCGGCGGTGCATGAAGGTCGTCGTGAAACTGCGGGTCGAGCGGGAACGGAAGGTTTGCGCCAACGGGAATAAACGATGATTCGTTCGCGGAATCGGAATCGCCCAACCAGTTGATACGGTTCGGCACAACGGTAAAAATATTGCGGTCGGAAAATGCTGTCATGTCCTTCATCGCACCGACTTGGAACCGCCGCCGAATGCGATCGAGGAGCCGCAATCCTCCGAACGGCTCGACGTCGTGAAACACGATCGCGATACGGGTTCCAGCCTTTCGCAACACGCGCAGAACGCGAAAGATTCGTCCAGGGAAGCCGCGCGCAGACCAGGCGAGCGCCGTGTATTGAACAAGAACCCAGACACCGGGCCAAGCTTGCGCTTGAAGACGCAACGCTTCGAGCGACGCGGCCCAGCCGTGCTGGTTCCACGGAACGCGGCGAATTTCGAGTTGAACATTGTGTGCGACGAGTGCCTGGCCAAGGTAACGGCAATAATCTTCGACGGCGTCGGTGGGTTCGTCGCGGCGTCCAAGCAAAGCGATGACGCGTTGCGCGGTCATTTTTCGACGAGGTACCTGCCGATAACAAGAGCGTCCATACCTGAACTGAAGAAAGTGCGCAGCGCATCGGTTGGCGTGTGAACGATGGCCTCACCGCGTAGATTAAAAGAAGTGTTCATGATGACGGGCACGCCGGTCAGTGCTCCGAATTCATCGATCAAACCATAATACAGCGGGTTAACTTCGCGTTCGACCGTTTGCGGACGCGCGCTGCCGTCCACGTGGGTCACGGAGGGAATCACGCTGCGTTTTTCTGGGCGCACTTGCGCGGTGAGGATCATGAAGGGCGAATCGTACGCTGACTCGAGATAGTCCGGCGCGGCTTCTTTTTTGAAAGATGGAGCAAACGGGCGCCACCACTCACGGAATTTCACTGCGTTGTTGACCTTGGCATTCATTTCCGGGTCGCGGGGATCAGCAATGATAGAGCGGCTGCCAAGAGCACGGGGGCCGAACTCCATACGACCCTGAAACCAGCCGAGAATTTTCCCTTGCTGGAGAAGTTGTGCGGCGGTCTTCGCAGGATCGCTCAATTTGGTGTGGCGGATTTTGTAGCTGAGCAGCGCCTTCTCGATTGCGTCGTCGTCGAACGACGGGCCCCAGTAGCCATGGCGCATCGGCTTGTTGGGGAAACGCCCGTTGTCATCGAGGTAAGGAACAAGCGCAGCACCGAGTGCCACGCCGTCGTCGGACGCGGCAGGCTGGACGAACATTTTTTCGATCGCGCCGGATGCAACGATTTTGCCGTTGGCCTTGGAATTGAGCGCCACACCGCCAGCCAGGCAGAGATTCTTGGAGCCGGTCTTCTGCAGCGCCAACTTGACGACGGACATCATTGCTTGTTCGCAAGCATCCTGCACGGCAAATGCAATATTCTTGTGGCGATCGGAAATTTCGGATTCAGGCTCGCGCGGCGGTCCGAGCAGCGATGTGAAATGGGAAAACCTCACGCCATCGCCGACAAGGGTTTTCGCGTGAACGCGATACGGCGCGTCGTTAGGATTGATGAAGCTGCTCAGGTCAATTCCCTGTTGACCGTATGGCGCAAGGCCCATCACTTTCCATTCATCACTGTTGGGAACGAAACCGAGGAAGCCGGTGAATTGGGCATAGAAAAGTCCGAGCGAATCGGGCCAATTGAGCGTGAGAACGTGTTCGAGACGCCCCGCGTGTCCATGCCAAATCGAAGTGGCTTCCCATGCGCCACGGCCATCCATCACGACGACGGCCGCGTCATCAAATCCAGAGAAGGCGTAAGCGCTGATCGCGTGCGCTAAGTGATGATCAACGTAACGAAAGCGCGTTTTGTTTGCGCCGAACGATCTGCGGTAAGGCGCTGCGCCCGATTGCTGATGCCACATGCTGAGAAAATGCCGCGAGGAATTCAGCACGTTCAAGTAGGAAGTCGGCCAGCGGCCCGTTGCGAAGAGCTTTAGATCGTGGCGATAAACGGGACCGGCGGTTTGCCACCCGAAACACACTTCATCTATTTGTGCTGGCGTAACTTTTGCAAAATCGAGGCAAGCCTGGATGGCGAGTTTTGGGAAGCTGGCATCATGCTTGATGCGCGAGATGCGTTCTTCCGCAACCGCGAAAAGCAAGTCGCCGTCGCGCACGATGCACGCAGAGGAATCGTGCATCTGCGAGTAGTTGATCCCCAGTGTCAGCATGAGTTTCGCGGCACATGTAAATTAAGCATAAAATTCGGCAGCGGGCGAATCCGCGGTTCGGCGATACGTGGACCTGGATTCATGAAGATCACAGTGATTTAAGCCAGGAACGCGACAATAGCGAGACTCCTTGTATTGTCTCGCGAAAACCACGGCCGGCAATATGGCGAAATTGATTGGCGGCGCAGGCGGTGAGTCCGTGCGCGGAGTAAAAATCGAGAGCAACGAGACGAGCGCGCGATTCGGGCCAGGATCGAGCCGGCGCGAATTTTTGCTGACCGGATTGCGCCAAGCGGGCTAGAAGACGGTCTACGCGGCGGTCGTATGTATGTTCAGTTAAGACAAGCTCGCGAGCGGCTTCGGCGATTTGCGCGCGGGCTGGTTCGTCGTTCAAATATTTGCGAACGAGAGCGCTAATTTCCGAGGGGTTGAGATAGCCGACAAAGTGGACACCTTCTTGAAAGCCGAGCTGGGTGAGCTCGCTGGGCATTGATGTAAAAAGCAGAGCTCCTGAGGCAAGAACCTCAAAGACGCGCAAGTTGGCGTCGTTGGGAAAATCGTCGCGGCCGACGTTCGCTACAATTTGTGAGCGGCGATAGACATTGGCGACTTCTTCGACGGTGTACGCGCGAGACCAGTCGTTGGTACGAAATTCCTTCGCGAGTTTCGGCAGCCATTCAGCGCGAGTCTTGTAAAACTCACCGCTGGTCTGGCCGACCCAGCCAATTTCGAATTCGCGAGGAGGGTTAACGCCCGCGAAAAAATCCTTGCGAACGGCGTGCGGCAACGAAAAAGGTCCGGGATGCCCCGCACGCTTAAAGCGTTCTTCGTAACCGGGATGAAAGACTGCGACGTGATCGAACACGGCCGACCAACGAATGCGGCGTTCGGTAAAAGCGTAGGTATCGGGATGAAAGCACACTGTCGGAATTTCAGAGTGTTCGAGCCCGATGGGAAAAAGAGGGTGCGCCGACTCGAAATGAAAAATTGCGGAAGGTGTGGTGGGGCAGGTACGTAGCACGACTTCGAGTGGCGCGTCGAACGGAATCGAATCATCCACACAAAAAAAATCTATGCCGCGACGGCGGAAGGCATCGGCATAGCCCGGTATCAGCTTCCAATGATGTTGTTCACGGCAAAGGCACAGGATGGTCATGCTCGAATGACGATCTGAAACACGCTTTCCGCCAGGCGGTATGGAAATTAGCGGGCAACGCCCGACGTGTGCTCCGCTTGTTGCGCAGCGATAATTTCCTGAAAAATGGTGTCGAGATTACGCGTGATTTTCCAGTTCGGATAGTGCGACTGGAATTTGCGCAGATCAGAGATATAACAGATGTGATCGCCCTTGCGAGCTTCCTCGACATATTTCCAGTCCAGTGTTTTTCCGGTCATCTCGGCAATTTTCGCGATGGCTTCGAGCATAGAGACGCTATTCGTGCGTCCCCCGCCAAGGTTATAGACCTCGCCGGGTCGTGGGTTCGCGGCAAATTCCTCGATGGCGCGAACGACGTCGTGGCTGTGAATGTTGTCGCGAACTTGTTTGGCCTTGTAGCCGAAGACAGAATACGTGCCGCCGGTGAGCGCAACTTTTACCAGATAGGAAAGAAAACCGTGCAGCTCAACGCCGGAATGCGACGGTCCGGTCAGGCATCCGCCCCGGAAGATGCAGGTGTTCATGCCGAAGTAGCGGCCATACTCTTGCGCAACCAGATCGGCAGCAGCCTTCGAAGCTCCGAAAAGTGAATGCAGCGTCTGATCAATGCGGCAGGACTCATTCACTCCGGCATAATCTTCCGGTCGAGAATAATCGTAGCGGGTTTCCAATTCTTTCATGGGAATTTCATTCGGTGAGTCACCGTAAACTTTGTTGGTGCTCATGAGGATGAAGACCGCATCACGACAATGTTGACGTGTGGCTTCGAGCAAATTTAAGGTTCCAAGAGCGTTGACTTCAAAATCAAGAATGGGAATGTCGCGAGCTTTGTCATGGGAAGGCTGGGCGGCGCAGTGAACAATTAATTCGAAGCGATTGGATTTGAATAGTTCGTCTAGCGCCTTGCGGTCGCGGATATCAAGATTGACGTGCTGAAAATTCGTCGTCGAACGCTTGAGGCGATTCAGATTCCAGATAGTGTCGCCCTGCGCGCCAAAAAACACCTGACGCATGTTGTTATCAACGCCGATGACGCGATGGTCTTGCCGATCAAAATGCTCGACTGCCTCGGAGCCGATCAGTCCGCTGCTTCCTGTGACGAGTATTGTTTTCATATTTTGTGGACAGGCTCGGATAGTGTACTCAACTTTTGCACGCTGCGCACGCGACGGGCTCGACGGCCCGCCAGCTACCAGATCTTGCAGGCATTTTCGCGGACCATCGGATCGCCTTTTGTGCAGCCGAACGCTTTGGCGAATAGTTCCATGTTGGACAGAGGCCCATTCACTCTGAATTTTGAGACTGGATGCGGGTTACTGTTGGCCATCAGCCGAGCGTATTCCGGACGAAGATTGGCGCCCCATACCTGCGCCCAGCCGAGAAAAAATCGTTGTTCGGGAGTGAAGCCATCCAGGGTTGGCGGCCGCTTGCTTTCGATCTGTTTTTCATAAGCGGCATAGGAAATTGCCAGCCCGCCGAGGTCCGCGATGCTTTCGCCCAGGACCAGTTTGCCGTTTTGGTGAAGACCGGGTTCGACTTCGTAGCTATCAAACTGCCGCTGAACGCAGGTCGCGCGTTCATCGAAATTCTTGCGGTCGTCCTTGGTCCACCAATCGCGGAGATTGCCCTGACCGTCAAATTGCGAACCGGAGTCGTCGAAGCCGTGGGTGATTTCGTGGCCGATTGCCGCGCCCATGCCGCCGTAGTTGATTGCGTCATCCGCCTGGGGATCGAAAAACGGAGGCTGCAAAATCCCGGCGGGAAAGACAATTTCGTTCATCGTAGAGTTATAGTAAGCGTTGACAGTCGGAGGGGTCATGCCCCATTCAGCGCGGTTTACCGGTTTGCCGATCTTATGGAGATCGCGGGAATGTTCGAAGCTGATAGAGCGTTGCACATTCGCAAGGTATCCGGAGCGTTCGATGGAAAGTGCGGAATAATCACGCCACTTGTCCGGGTATCCAATCTTGATCTGAAACGCCTGGAGTTTCTCCAGAGCTGCTTTTTTGGTTTCCGGCCCCATCCAGGTGAGCACGGGGATGTCGTTCTTCAGGGCGCCGATTAAGTTCGCGACCATTTCTTGAGCGTGCGCTTTGGCTTCAGGCGGGAAATACTTCCCAACATAAACCTGCCCCAGCGCTTCGCCAAGATTGCGGTTGACGCTCTGCACGCAGCGCTTCCATCTCGGCTGAATCTCCTTCGAACCCGACAGCTTCGCTCCATAGAAGCTAAAATTTTCCTGCACGAACCCTTCGGAGAGCTCATTTGCATTGGCGTGAATTACGTGCCAGCGGAGGTACGATTTCCATTGATCGAGGGGTGCTTCCGTCAGCAGGCGATTGGCTTCCTTGAAGAAATCCGGCTGGGCTACGTTGATGGCGGAGAATTGCGGAGCGTTGCGTTCGCGAAAATAGCCTTCCCACGGAAATGATGGCGCGAGACCCTCCAACTGTGGAAGGGTCATCTTGTGCCAGACGGCATGCGGATCGCGCATCTGCGCCCGCGGCATCGAGGCAATAGCCAAAGTTGTTTCAAAATTCATCGCGGTTTGCGCTTCGGCGTCAGCTTTTTCCTGGGAATCACCGGCAAGCGCGAACATTTTGGCGATGTGCGCAACGTAGTCCGCGCGAAGCTGTTTGGATTTGTCATCGGTGCGGGTGTAATAGTCGCGCTCAGGAAGCCCTAACCCGCTCTGCTCGACTTCCGCGATTACCTGGGTGCTGTCGTCCAAATCCTGAGTCGAATCAAAATTAAAAAGATAACCGCTTCCAGTTTGTTGCAGCCGCGCGAGTAGCGGTTGAAGCTCACTCGATTCTTTTATCTTATGGATGGCGTCGAGATCCGCGGCGATGGGTTTTATTCCGGACGCGTCGATTGCCGCTGTGTCCATGCAACCTGCGTAAAAATCGCCGATCTTTTGCTGATTGGAGCCGGCCGGCGGATTCGCTTTCATCGAATCTTCAAGAATACCGCGCATCGAGGCCTGATTTCTGTCTGCCAGGATCGTGAACGAGCCCCATGACGGAAACTCCGGCGGAATCGGATTGTTTTTCATCCAGCCGCCCATCGCGAATTCATAGAAGTCGTCACACGGTTTGCAGGATTTATCGAGATTTGCGGTGCGGAATCCCCATCCGCTTGTAGAATCAGCACTGCCACCGCGGGCCTTAAGCACTCCGAGGAAGGCGACGCACAAAATCAAGACCGCAAAAATCCGGCGAAACGGAATTGAATGGAACATGGTTCTCCCAATCGAATGGCAGGATCCTGGCTGGATTAGACCGTACCGAGTTTACCAAACTCAAAGAATCGGACACAAAGAGTGCTTCAAGCCAAAGTCAGTGAACGGTTGTGCCATAAAATACGCCGGTGCCACTGCGCAAATCGCGGCCGTAAGACAGCAGAACACTAACGCTGCCTAGGACGCGGAGTCTGGCTTGAATCCCAGTGTCGAAGAGCCATCTCCGTGAACCAAATAATCCAGTTGGATCGGCGATCGTTCCGGTGTCAAAGAACGGACCCAACTGAACGCGAAAGAATGCTCCGTCGTAAACGGTCTTATACAATTCGGCATTCAAGAGCAGATAGCGGCGGCCCAGTGGCGCACGGCCTTTACGGCCATCGAGAGTGCCCGGATGTCCGCGAAGCCAGAGGTCGTTGTCGCGCTCCACGCCCAATTGAAAGAGCTGGTCGAGCGGGACATCGCCGAAGGTGTCGCCGCCTCGCAACCTGGAAAGAAATTCGTAATCGTCGCCGCGCGCTTTCGGCAACCAACGCGATTTCAGCTCGCCATTAAGCGAGGCGAATGCGCCGAGGCCGGAACCGTAGCTTCTGCCGGCGCGGACTTCTGCCAGTCCATCCAGGGTGAAGCGGCGTTCCGGCACGCGGAGGAGACTGCGATGGGCGCCGAGCCACGTATCGAGCGTTCTGCTATCGGTAAAAAAGGGAGCGGCGGCCGTGGGCAGACGCGCCGGAACGTTGCGAAACTCCCGAGAAATCGCGTCGAGCCCTGCCGTTAAGTCCCAACGCGCAGTTCCCACCAAATGTAGTTCTGCGCCACCGGCGAATCGTTTCAGGTTCAGGTTCGTAATCGGCACCGCGCTGCCGAAAAAAGTCTGCGACAGATTCCAGTTTTCGTTGCGAGCGTCGACGAGAATCCGCAGGCGCTTGTCAGGGTGCTGGAATAATGGAAACTCCGCACTCGCCGATGCGCGGCGCTTCTGCGAATCCCACCGCGCCAGCGAATCGAAATCGATCGTTTGGCCACGGAGGTTGTAATACGAAGGGTAAACCGTGTCGTATGGAAGTCCCCGCAACAAGGAAATTGCGCCGTCCGGGAGCGACGAACCCCAGCGGTTTCGTTCAGTCAGGAGCAGAGAAGCTTTATAGTCGTTGCCGTTCGAACTGGAAGCCGCGGGCGAAAGTTCCACTCGCCAATTCGGAAATGTCCCCAGATTTTCGAGAAGAGCGTCGGTCTGCAAAAGTGAATCAGCGCTAAGAACGGCGGGCGCGGAAAACAGCACAGCTCGATCGAGCAACAGCTTCCGTGTTTTCGGCGCAGGAATCACCGCGACCTCGGCCAGCCTCGGCTTGTTCACCGGATTCCAATACTTGAGCGCCGCTTCGAGGTTTCCTTCGAGGAGATAAATCGTCCCCAGAAATTCCGCGACGTAGGAGTCAGAAGGATCAAGGCGCATTGATCTGCGCAGATCACGTTTCGCAGCGGAAAAATCCTTCAGCTTGTATTCCGCGCCTGCCCGCTCCGTGAGGAATCGCAGGTTGAGTGGCTCTTTGCGCGCGCCATTCGAAAAAGCATCTCGTGCTTCTGCCCAGCGTTCCAGATGCGAAAGCGCCATACCTGCGTAGTAATCAAAATCGGCCGACTGCTGCGGTGGTCCCTGTGCGCCGCGAAGAACCTCCTCCCACTTTTTTTGCTCGTAAAGTTGTTTCACTGACTGCAAACGCTGTGCATCGTCGGTTGCGTTCACCGCAAACGCGATGCCGAGCAACAACATCATCTGGAACACAGGATTGCGGACTTTCACTCCGAATGGTTCGGCACGGCGAGAAGCGTCCAGTTGTCCGTGCCACGCCACACCTTTTCGAACTCCGGCCGCTCGATTTGCACGAGTTTACCGCGTTCCGGATCATTCACGAGCACAGCGGTATCCTTCGGACTGACGCCCACGATTACGACGTAGTGTGCAGGGGCGCCCTTCGGTTTCAGACCTGCAATCAGCGGACGACCCTTGGCAATATGGAGGCGCAGGTCACTCCACTCGCCACGAAATGCAAACACTTCAAGGCCGGAATCGCGTAAATAACGTTGCATGTCCGAAGCATAGATTCCGCGCGGCTTTGCGGCGTACAACTCACGCTGAATCCTGATAGGATTGGTGCGTTCATCCGCAACCGAGAAATTCTTCGTCTGCCAATAGCGCAGAACCATCGCCAGCGACGCGGAGCCGCAACCGTCTTTCTCTTGATGAATGAACGGGACATCCAGCCACAGACCCGACGCACCCTGCGCGGCAGCCGCGCAACAGACCAGGAAGAGCGCTGCGGAAAAAACGCATTGTCTCTGGGCTAGCAGAACAGCCTCTCTCGCACGCCAAAAGCGAGATTCAGCGGACGGCGATGATGATTAGAATCAGCGCGACTGCAACCAGCAAGATGATGATCAAATCGCGATCGCTCATTCTTCCAGCAGCGAAATCTTTTTGTACTTCGCGAGAGCGCTCCGCCATACGCGCGAGATCTTGGTCATTCACCTGGCTGATGGCCTGGTCAACCTTCTGGTAGTCCATCCCGGCAGACTTCAGCGCTTCTCTTCCGGCTTCACTGGCGAACATTTCGCGAACCGCGGCTTCGTTAGCCTGACGCGTGGCGGCGGATTGCCGCACATCGTTGCGAAGCTGGTCAGGGGAAACAGCATGCTCTTTCTCCTGTGCGCGCGCAGGCACCACGCCCGCGAACATCAGGCTTCCCGCAAGCACAACCGAGCACACGCGCGTGGCATTGCGAACCCTCATTGAGCCTCCATTTTGCTGGGTCTTGGCTATTGTTTAATCCGAAGCCGGTGAAACCACAACGAACTGCCCGATCTTCTCAACGCATTATGCGGGTGAATCGAATCAGGGCTTCATCGGGTAATTCTGGTATTTTGCGGTATCCACATGTTGCCAATCGCCGCGTTCAATACCTTCGCGAATCTGCGTGGGCGTCTTGCCCTTGCGCGTCTCCTCATAGGAGTACAGTGCCTCTCCCATGCAGACATTGCACATTGAGCCGTGCGTGGTGGTGAAGCAGTTCAGCAAGCTGGTGTGACCGTGCGCGCGGTCGCAGTGGCAATAGCAGGGTTGCTGGTATAGCACTTTCCTTACTTTCGCAGCGAGCGCGTACGCGTTTTTCACTACCGGATTGTCGAACTGTGTTGGATCCATGGTCTGGGGCAACGCTTCTGTGGGCGGTTGCGGGTGATACGCCGGGACCGGTTCTTCGGATTGCGCAGCAACCTGCTTCGCGTTCAATCGCGCGCCAGAGGGCAGCAGGACGAGCAGCAACGCCGCTACAAAAAGAACCGAACCCATCATCCATTCGCGTTTCGATTGCATTTCGACTCCTGCGGAAAAACAACGCATGTATTGTAATACACACCGGTACAAGCGAGAGCACACAGCTTCTGTTCTCCGTTTATTTACCGGTAGAAGACGCCATGAATGATTCTTCGCCGCGCGCCCTGCGACGCACATCAATTCCCAATCGTTTGATCTTCTGATTCAACGTGGAGAGCGGGATCAGAAATCGCTCCGAGGCTTCAGTCTGATTCCACCCGGTACGATCAAGCATGTCCACAATGATGCGCCGCTCGATCTCGTCCATGATCTGGAACAACGACGGCCGGGACTGGTCTGCGCCCGTGCGGGCGCCTGGTTCGCCGGGAAGCGGCGGCGTAAATTCAGAAAGTTGCAGCCGCACTCCGCGGACAATTTCTTTGCTGCGGATACTCTCGGGAAGCAGGTCCGCATCCACACGCTCGCTTGTGGAGAGCACCACTGCACGCTCCACGACGTTTTCGAGTTCGCGTACATTGCCCGGCCAGTCATAATCCATCATCAATTTCAGCGCGCCGGGCGTAAATTGCCGCATCGGCTTCCGGTTTTCTTCGCAATAGCGCACCAGGAAATGCGCCAACAGCATCGGCACATCTTCGCGACGATCGCGCAGCGGCGGCAGCGTAAGATGAATCACGTTCAGGCGGTGATACAAGTCTTCGCGAAAGCGTCCTTCGCGAACCAATGTCAAAAGTTCGATGTTGGAAGCGGCTACGATTCGGACATCTACTTTTAGCTGTTCGGTGCCGCCCAGGCGCATGAATTCGCGCTCTTGAATGACGCGCAGCAATTTAGCCTGTGTCTCCGGACTGATGGTGGCAATTTCGTCAAAGAAAATCGTGCCTTGGTCGGCCACTTCAAAAAGGCCCTTTTTCGAGGAAATGGCGCTGGTGAAAGCTCCCTTTACGTGGCCGAAAAGCTGCGATTCCAACAGGTCCACCGGAATCGAGCCGGTATTGACGGGAACGAACGCTTTATCGGCGCGGGGCGAAGCGGAGTGAATGGCCTTGGCAATCAATTCCTTGCCGGTGCCGCTTTCACCACTGATCAGCACCGTCGAGCGCGATGGGCCAACTTGCGAAACCAGGTCGAACAGCGCCAACATCTTTTCACTTTTGCCGATAATGTTGGGGAAGCTCGAGCGCTGCTTGAGCGCGCGCTTCAGGTGGACGTTTTCCTCGCGCAATTTGCGCGATTCGACGGCCTGCGCCACCTGGGCCAGCAGTTCATCGTTGGACCAGGGCTTGGTGATGAAATCGAGCGCACCACCCTTGAAGGCCGCGCGCGCCATGTCAATCGAGCCGTAGGCCGTGATCAAAACAACAGGAAGGTCAGGATCGCGGCGGCGGACTTCTCGTAACAAGTCAAGACCGTTGCGATCGGGCAGACTGACATCGAGCAACAATAAATCGAACGGCTGCTCTCCCAATTTTCCCAGGCCGGATTCGCCAGTTTCGGCGCTGGACACGCCGTAACCCTCGCTGGTTAACAGCAGCTCGAGTCCTTCGCGAATTTCAGATTCATCGTCGACGACGAGAATCGCACCTTTAGACATGAACTGGTTTCCTCACCGCTGGTAGCTCCACGTGGAACGATGTGCCTTTGCCCGGCGCCGAGCGGACGTCCACTTTTCCGGCATGCTCCTTTATGATTCCGTAGCTGACAGAGAGTCCCAGACCGGTGCCTCGACCACTGGCCTTGGTGGTAAAAAAAGGATCAAAAATCCGATTGATGTGTTCGCGCGGAATTCCCGCGCCGGTGTCCACAACTTCAATCTCGACGCTGCCATTATGCGCGCTGGTTCGCACTTCCAAGACGCCACCCGTCGGCATGGCATCCCGTGCGTTCAGAAAGAGGTTCAGGAATACCTGCTGCAATTTGTTTGCGGAGCCGCGCACCGCCGGTAATCCTTCTCCGAGATTTTTGACCACGTGAATCTGCGAGGTCTTCAGCGGGTGGGACACCAGCGATAAAGTTTCCTCGACAACGTGGTTCACATCAACGTTGGCAATTTCCGCCGCGCCAGTGCGCGAAAAATTCAACAAGTTGTTGACAATTTCGCTGGCGCGGAAAGTCTGCTTCACAATCTTTTCGATGATCGAGTGCCGCGGATCGCTTTCCGGCATTTGTTTCGCCAGCATCTGGATGTAATTGGAAATCACGGCCAGTGGCGTATTCACTTCATGCGCCACGCCCGCGGCCAGCAATCCCAACGACGTCAATTTTTCCGTCTGCGACATCTGCTCTTCCATGTGTTCGCGCTGCGTCACATCGTCGAACAGCAGCAACCGCCCAATTCTTTCGCCGGACTTACTGACCAGCGGCGTAATCGAAACATTCAGGGTCAGCGATTTGCCCTGATGCTGCAGCCTCTGCTTATAGATGCCGGTGATCTGCTCTCCGTCGCCACGAGAATCAATTTCCATGGCAAGTTCCTGCGGTAAAAGCGCACTGAGCTGCGCGCCCACTGCTTCCTGTCTGGTCACACCGAACAACTGCTCCATTCTGGTGTTCCAGCTTTCCACGAGTCCGCTTAAATCCACTGCCAACACACCAACATTCAACGATTCCACAATGTTTTCGCTGAAGTCCTTGAGGCGCACGATTTCCAAGGCTTTTTGCTCGAGAGAGTTGTAAAGCTGGGCATTGTCTAGCGCCACGGCGACGTAGCCCGCGATGGTCTCGACCAATTCCACGTCATCACTGGACAGAAAATCGCCATCCACAGTCTTGCCAAGACCGAGCACAGCAACACAATGCTCGCGAATGCGGCATGGCACGTAGTAGTTCAGATCGAGTTGCTCCAGTGCGTTCTGCACTGACGGGCTCACGTCATGCACCACGCGGGGTGATTCGAAAAATACCGCCCCGCGCGCCATCTCTGGACGGACCGGATCGAGGAAGCTTAGATCCAGCGGTTCATTGACGCGGACACCCATAGACCGCGCCAAACGCAATTTTCCAGGCGCCTCCGCGTCCTCAACGAAGATCGCCAGGCGGTCCACCAACAGCGTCTGAGATACGCGATCCATTACTGAACTCAGCATCGGATCCAGGCGGACTTCGTTGGTCAATGTCTTGCCGAATTCGATCAGCGTTCTGCGATAGTCCAATCGATCGCGATAGAAGAAATGATCCAGTCGCCCCTGGATCCACACACGAATGGGCTGAAAGAGAAATGAAGCCACGGTAATCGCGAGTACCGCAACGAAGCGGTCGCCGGTATTGGTGTGAAAGACTCCGCCGCTCAGGCCCACCAGCGCAAAACACACAGCGGCTACCGCCGCCGTTGCCGCAGTGTGTGCCAGTCCGCGCTTGAAAATGATGTCCACATCCATCAGCCGGTAGCGGATGATGGCGTAACCGAAACAGAGCGGGACCAACACCAGGCTCAGCGACGAGAACATCATCCAGGGTTTCTGTACTGGATTTAGTACGTAGGGAAACGCGTAAAAAACCGCGAACGGCAAGCTTCCGACAAGCGTTCCGCCGGAGAGCCATTTCAACTGCTGGCGCAAGACGCCGGAGTGTGATTTGCGGAAGTTATAATAGAAAACCAGTCCCGCGAGGATGAAACAGGCCGCAAGATAACTCAGCTCAAGCTTATCAAGCAGAATTCTCGGACCCAGCCAAGGCAGAAAACCCAGAGAATTGCCGGCCACGCTCAAATGCACCAGCAACAGCAGCAGCGGCGGCCCGTAAACGATCGCCAGTCTTACAAAAAGTTTGCGCGCAGCCTCGGTTCGCTCGGGAAAGACCAGCGCGAAATGCAGAAGCAGCGCGGGAGCCAGCAGGCGCGCCACAACGCTCGTCCAGTACACTTCATAGTCGAACGTATCCAGTTTTCCGCTGTAATGAAAGGTATAAAGGACAAACGAAACCAGGCAAAAAACGTAAAAATGAACCGCGCGCGGCGCGTTCCATCTTCGTACGAAGATAAAAATTCCGATAAAGAGATAAATCAGGCCAACGACACGCAGGTAATTTTCTGCGGAAACCGGCTTTTCGGCGGGCGCGATTACCACGGGCGTTTCAAACGAGTCGCCATCTCTCTCCACTTTATAGCGAAGTTGGCTCCAGAGGCCCGCGTGCCATACTCGCTTGGTCACATCGAGCGCTCTTGTAATCGGTTGTCCGCCGATTTCAAGCAGCAGGTCGCCCTGCCGGATGCCCGCGCGAGCAGCCGGCCCATTCGGACTGACCCTCCAGGCTTCCACTCCGTGATCGGTATCGCGCCAGGCTACCGCGTCATCCGGGGATTCAAAGCGCGCGCGCTGGTCAAAGTTCAAAATGGCAAAGATCACCGCCGCCAGCGTCGCTAACGCTAGTATCACCGCTCCCAGGCTGACCCGAAAACTCTGCTTCATCACTTGCATCCTGACCGGGTACACCAACGCACTTAAGTTCTACGATGCAACTGCCCTTCCACTCTTTGGAAGCATTGCTGTTAGATTAACTATATATTTTTCTGTAACTTACACTATCCTTCGAGGAAACCGGCTGCGGAATTCCATTTTCTGGAAGAGTTTCTACAGCTTTCGAGACCACCGTTTTGGACCATTTTAGAACTGCAAGCTTAGCCCACCCCTGAAAGTCCGAAACGCTGGCACTAATGCCACCTGCCCTTCCCTGGTGTTCACGGTGACATAACCTTGCGCGAGGAGATTAACGCAGTCCGCAATCGCTTCCCAACGCCCGGGCCCGAATTTCGGCAGCTGCTGGCGCACCGAAACGTGCAGATACGGATCCATTTGGTAGAGCGATTCGCCGTAACTATCCACGCGAGACACGGTTGGACCGCTGATCCATTTATATCCTGCCGTAACTCGACCCCCGGTACGAGGAAACTTCGTGGAAATGTTCACGCCGACACTTTGGCGCGGCGTCATCCGTAAAAAATCCCGGAGCACTCCGCCTTCACTGAACGCGCCGGGCGCAAGCGCTGCCGCCATCGCGTATAGCGCCGTCACTTCGACGTCATCGCTCAGCTTTTCGCGATACGCCACACGGCCGCCCCAGCTGCTTGCGGAGCCTCCGTCGTAAGCAAAGGCATTGGAAAAGACATCTTCAAAATATTCTTGCGGCGGCAGGTCGCTGCCCCGGCCAAACACCGCAATGTGATGGCTGTCATCGTGAAATCCAGCAATCTGCAGCTTGCCATTCTCGCCAAGCCGCCGCTCGGCGGAGATCTCTTCGTGCCAGCCTCCTTGAATCACCGGGCGTCCGTCCCGCCACATCAGCGTTGGGAAAGCGTCGAGTTCGCTGAGTGCGCTCGAAAGCGCGGATTCCAAGTCTTCTCCGTTTGTCTCGAGTCCGTTTGGCGAGCTCGGCTGCGCGGCGAATACCAAATTGCCTCGCCACTCTGTTCCCAATTTCGTCTCCAAGCTCAGGCGCGGACGAACCGAAGAAACCGGCCTGCCCAACCCGACCAAGAGATATTCGCCGCCGTAACGAAGTAAAACGCGATCACCAAGAGTGACCGCACCGCCCTGGTCAATTCTCATCCCACGGAACGTAATCCCTGTGTCGCCCAATCGCGCTTCGCGTAAAACGACTGCAGTGTGTGGGCCTGAGCCAATAACTCCAGTGGGCAACCACACGGTCGCCACTCCGCCTGCAGCTGAATCCTGATAACTCATCTGGCCGGCGACCAACAACCTGCCTGCTCCAGGCAGTTTCTGATCGTAGGCGAATGCCGTGCCGGGAGCCGAGGCTACGTTGGAAACTGAACCCGGCCGCCTTGCTCCGTCCATAAATTCCAATAAAACTTTGGGCGACGGCGACGGCCCGCCGCCATTGGCTTCATTCGCGGTTAGCGCCGCATTCTCGTCCCATTGCAAAACCGGCCGCGTACCCGCTGCTGAACGCAACACCCATTTCCAGTCATCCACATCTGACTTGGAGGAATTCGGTTGCCGCCGCAATTGTTCTAGCGACGCAAACATGGATTCCATTTCGATCCGCACCATCGTCGTGAGGTTCGGGTTGATGCGCACGTGCTGTTGTAATGTAGGAAGGAAACCGGCGAGTGTAACTCGGATCGTGTAGAGCCCGGGCGAAAGTTTTTCTCCGCGAAAAATCCCCAGCGTGTTGGTTAGATAATCAAGCGAAGATGTGACGCCCGGTGTTTCTGGGAATACTTCCACGCTGGCGCCCATTTGCGGCGTACCTGTGAGGTCACGCACCACGCCGGCGAGCTTGCCCGGGGCAAGCTTTGCCTGCGCCGTGGCTGCGGGCGAGCCCATCGACACGCTCGCCGCGACCATTACCAGGGTCCCCAAGAGCCGGAGTGGTCCCTGTTGCACGACGCTTACCTCCCTGGTGCTGCGTTCGCGGCCGTCTTCGTCGGCGCCGCGACCGGCGGCTTAACCGTAAATTCCGCGCTTCGCGAGATGGTCTGCTTGGTTAGCGCGTCTGTTGCGCTCACTTCCAGTGTGTACTTACCCGGCGCCAGTGTCGCCAGCGGCAGCAGGCGCTCGATCGTCACCTGATCGCCGGTCTGCTTCATATCCCCACCGGTCTCTTTAAACTGCATGATTTGTTGATCGCCTTTTTTCACGGTGTATTGGAAGTTAGACGCGGAGCGGTGGGTCTTGTCATCCGGCTTCAGGTTGTACACTTGCATATAAATTCCAAGCCTGTCCGCAGTGGTGAAATCGCCTTCCATCCGCGGCCGCACTTTTGACGAACCAAGAACGAACTGCCCGGCCCCAATCTGTTTCGCGGGAACGTGTTCAATCTGGTCCGCGAGGATGAGCGAACTGGCTTCCAATTTTTCGTCTTCGTAACGCGGCACCTGCAACCGCGAATTTACCACTCCCACGTTTCCGCTGTGCACGTCCTTGATTACCAAGTCCAGGCGATAAAGTCCGGGACGCAGCGGAATAGCCTTCTGATAAATAGACTGCAACTTGACCGACTGCTGGAATAGCGAATCCGGGAAGTCGCGGCTGATTGGCTCTTCAAATGTTTGCACTACGCGCCCAGTCAAAGTGCTCACGCGTCCGAACACGTTCATCGTCGCAGAGTGCACTCCCTCTTTCGATTGGAAAGACAACTGGCTGTTCGGCACTTGAATCGTTACTGGAACCAGCACCGTGTCGCTTGTCACCTTCAGAAAATCCGTCCGCCAAGCGAAGTGCAATTGATCGCGCACAATTCGCGAAGTCACCAACGCTTCCAAATCCTTGAACTTTACCGCTGGCGCTTGCTGAACTTTTGCGAACTGCTCGAGACGGTTGAACTCATTCATGCTCGCCGGCTGTCCGCCCATCGTTGTCGGCAGATTTGTACCGTCCGACCTGGTGAATCGATCCGCCTTGGAAGCCAGGCCCATCGATTCCATCAAGCTCAAACCTGCTCCCGGTACGTGTGTTAGTGCGTCTTTTTCTGACGGGTCCATCGTCATGTGATATTCCCCGGAACCGGTCGGGTCCACGAACTCAATGATTACGTTTTCCCCGATGCCTTCCAGATACCGGTAGCGCCACGTCTCCCACGGATAGGTCGTGGTCGAACCGCCGCCTTCATCCATTGGCCGGTCATACGTTCCGCCCGTCGGATGCGAATCTATTTCGTCCGCAGGCCCCCAAATGATGTAGGTGCGGCCGCGGTCCGTTTTCCATCCTGGAATGCCCGAAGCATAATGCTCGTTCGCGTAGGCAATGCGGCGATAGTGCTCTTCTTTAAAATCATTCTCGGGCAAGTCGGGATTGCTGCTGCGGCGCAGCCAGAACTGTTCAATAAACTGCTCGCGCTCTTCGCTGGTACTCAGTTGCAAAAATGCAGTGCGTTCTTCGGGCGAAATAATGTACACAACGTCTTCGCTGAGCCACTGCTTGTACTGGGCATCCAACTCTTTCAGGGCCCGGCCCATCTTTTTTTTCTGTTCTTTGGTCAGCTTCTGAGGCGTAGTTGGATTCTGAGGCGTAGATGCAGCGGCGGGATCCGGATTTTGCGCTTGCTGCGCCATTACAGGCGACACGGCTATCAAGACAGAAAACGCAGATGCGAATAAGGATCGAACTACCCTGGCCATATGGACACCTCAACCGCTGGAACGTAGGGATTCTAACGCCCGGACAAGTATTGCGTCAAATGGCGAATGTCCTGCATTTTGAGGCACTTGCCCCCGGATCGGTTTAGATTCCGCCTGCTCTCATTTAGGTTGCCTACTGCGCTCACGTACAGGTTTTTCGCTACGGTGGGATGTTTCAGCCTAGCGGACTGTTTTCAATGCGGTCCACTCCGCCACTCGTTTCGGCTTTATCGCCAGCTGAGGATGCATTTGGGATTTTTGTGCGATTTTTCGTTACTGCGGTCGCTGGAGAGTCCGTTCGGAATCTACCAAAGTATCAAAAATGGCCAGCACATGGCGGCGATAGGTGACCACTCGGGATAAAATATCGCGCAATTCCGGCTCGCGCTCTGCCTCGCGATGCCATTTGGCCAACACCGCTGGGGGGACCTCAATATCCTGGCGCAATTTATCGGCGGAATGTCCGCGTAAAAATAGCCCGTAAAAAAACGCCGCTTCGCGCTGCGGAAATTCAAATTCCGTCAGCGTCTCGGCCGGCACGAATTGGACTGAGGCCGCCATGGCGAAAAGGCAGTTTACCGAAAACTCTTTCCGCGTCAAGTAGTACAGTGGTCTTTTCGTCGCGATTCCGTTAACGCTTTCCACGGAAACTCGTCTATCAGCAAGATACTGCAGCCACTTCCGGATGTACCGTTTCCTTGTCCGTAATGTAAAGCAACGCCGCGGTTGCAACGCGAGTCTAACCGGCATAGGATGCTGACAGCGATGGCAGGGTTACACAACGCGAAAAACGCTTCGCCTCTGACGCGGCTTTTGCGCTTAGGCCTGTTCCGCGGCATGCGCTCCATCGAAATCGATCCCGAAGACTTTCGCGGCTACCTCGGGCGCAAACATCGCCTGCACGTTTCCGATTTTCGCAACATGTATCAGGTGCCCATCGAACGTCTCGACGCCATCGCCAAAATCATGATTCGCGACGCGCAGCGGTTGGCGCTTGCTGAGGGCGCAGGCTTTGGCCTCGGCGGCATGATCACGCTGGTTCCCGATGCAGGACTTCTCACCATCATTACGCTGCGCCTGATCCAGCGCTTGTGTCTTCTCTATGGATTCGAAGCCACTGGCCCAGATGAAAAACGCGAACTGTGGTTGGCCGCGGCCACTGCCACCGGCATCGATCTCGGCAAGGATCTCGCCGAAAAACAAATGATCGAAAAACTTGGGCCGCGCATCGCCGAGCGCCTCGCTTTGAAGTTTGGCCAGGAAGCTGCCGAAAAATGGGTGGGCCGCCTGATACCTCTCGCCAGCTCGGTAGTCGGTGGCGTGCTTAATTTCTCCTTCGTTCGCACCTGGGGCCTCCGCGTGCACCGCAATCTGCGCGCCCGCCACCTTGCGGAGCACCCAATCAATGTTTACTCCGACTCTCCTAAGGTCGTTGTCAGCTTCCCCGCCATCGCTCAATAGTTCTGCGTTGTAAGGCTTAAGTGTCTTGTGGCCCGTTTGAGTTTGCGGCTAGCACTCGATATCGTTTTTGAAATGCCGACAGATGTAACAATGCGACTTGCCGCACGAGACGAAAAAAAAGCGCTCGAAGATCTTCAGCGGCAAGCTTCTCTGGTTTGGGAAGAATATCGCGAAGAGTTGCTCGCGTACCGCGACGCGATTGAATTGCCCCTTGAGCATCTCAATGCCGGACATACTTACGTGGCAGAGGGCGACGGTCAAATTCTCGGTTTCTGCGTAGTTCTTCCCCGCCCTGACGGCGATGCCGACCTTGATGGACTATTCGTAGAACCTGCAATTTGGAGACGTGGCATAGGCCGACGCCTGGTACAGGAAGCCGAGCGTGTGGCCGCGTCACGAGGAGCTCAATGGCTGTAGGTAATCGGCAATCCAAAAGCCCAAGGATGCTATCAAGTCTGCAACTTCGAGCGCGCGGGCGTCGAGCAAACACGTTTTGGCCGGGGAGTGGCCATGCGCAAACGCCTGTCGGGCATTCACGGTATCGCCTTGCCCGTCGTAGGCCGCCGCCAAGTCAAGCAGCGCTTCAGCGGAATAGGAGTCGAGGGCAACGGCTTTTCGCAGAGACTGCACAGCGAGAACAGGCTGCGGCTGCTCG